>Ga0207683_10002297_pt1 | contig 16764 bp, 15 predicted proteins | sample KBSM73metaG_FD_184333 | JGI IMG/M metagenome (GOLD analysis project Ga0207683, IMG submission 184333) | Miscanthus rhizosphere microbial communities from Kellogg Biological Station, Michigan, USA - KBS M7-3 metaG (SPAdes) (version 2) | ecosystem: Host-associated > Plants > Roots > Rhizosphere >... | reverse complement strand
ACGCTGGGCCAATGTGATGGTCAACTCGGGTACATACGCCGAGATCGTCGATCGCCACGTGGAGCTCTACAGCCGGCTGTATTGGTGGGGCAGCGTGCTCGACGAATCGGACCCGCTCGAAGAGCACCTGAATCGGCCGAGGTTGAGTCGTCTCAGCCCGGCGACTCAGGCGAGCGGGCCGATCGAGGACGAGTGGCTACGCGACAACCTCGTCGCCATCGCGCAGCTCGCGGAGTCGCTCGATCGAAGCTCCTTCGAGCTCGCGATGCAGATCGTCCCGTTCGAATGGTGGGCCGCGCAACTGCCTGACCGACCTTCGACAGCTGAGCATCTCGGGACCTAAGAACGCGATGGGCGTGCCTGGGATCGAACCAGGGACCTCCCGCGTGTGAAGCGGGCGCTCTCCCGCTGAGCTACACGCCCTCGGCGCTCGCAGGATACCGCCGGACCCGGTACGTTCCCTTCGCTGCGAGCTGCGTGCCGCCCCGTCAGCCCACTGCGGCGTTCTGTAATCGAGGGCAGGTTTGGGGAGCTAGCGGGAATGCGGTCGAACTGGTTCGGGGTCGTGCTCGTGAGTGCCGTCGTCATGCTCGCGCCCGGGCGCGCGTCGAGCTCGCCGGCACCGCCGGCGCAACCGTTCCTCAGCGATCCCGCCCAGACCACGGCCGCCGCCACGCCCGCGCTGCCGACGGGCTTCTCCGATACGGTCGCCTTCTCCGGGCTGAACCACCCGACGGCGCTCCGCTTCGCCTCCGACGGCCGCGTCTTCGTGATCGAGAAGGGCGGGCTGCTGAAAGTCTTCGACAGCCTTTCGGATCCGACGCCGACGACCGTCGTCGACCTCAGCACCGAGGTCGACGACTACTGGGACCGCGGCCTGCTCGGGCTCGCGCTCGACCCGAGCTTCCCGGCAACGCCCTACCTCTACCTGCTCTACACGTACGACGCGCCGCCGGGCGGAACGGCGCCGGTTTGGAACGACGCCTGCCCGAGCCCGCCGGGCCCGAACACCGACGGCTGCGTCGTCAGCGGCAAGCTCGTCCGGATCCAGGTCTCGCCGAGCGACCAGGAGGTCGGCTCGCCGCAGGTGCTGATCAAGAACCAGTGGTGCCAGCAGTTCCCTAGCCACTCGATCGGCGACCTCGCCTTCGGGCCCGACGGCAAGCTCTACCTGAGCGCCGGCGAGGGCGCGAGCTTCACGTTTGCCGACTACGGCCAGAACGGGAACCCGTGCGCTGACCCGCCGGGCGGGACGCTGACGCCGCCGACAGCGGAGGGCGGGGCACTGCGGGCGCAGAGCCCGAACCGCGCCGCCGGGCCGGCCGTCCTGAACGGCTCGCTGCTGCGGCTCGACCCGTCGACCGGCAACGCGGCCGCCGACAACCCGAAGGCCGCGGCGAGCGACGCGAACCTGCGGCGCATCGTCGCGTACGGCTTCCGAAACCCGTTCCGTTTCGCGTTCCGGCCGGGCACGAGCGAGCTCTGGCTCGGCGACGTCGGCTGGAACGATTGGGAGGAGATCAACCGCATCCAGACACCGCCCACCGCCGTCCAGGACTTCGGCTGGCCCTGCTACGAGGGAACCGGTCCGCAGCCCGGCTACCAGAGCGCCGGCCTGAACATCTGCACCAAGCTCTACCAGGCCGGGACCGCCGTTCCGCCGTACTACACCTACAACCACGCCGAGGACGTCGAGAACGGCGACGGCTGCCCGACGACGCAGGGCTCGGTCGTCAGCGCGGTCGGCTTCTACACGGGGACGAGCTATCCGGCGCCCTACCACGGCGCGCTCGTCTTCGGCGACCACTCCCGCGAGTGCCTGTGGACGATGCCGCTCGGCGCGAACAACGAGCCCGATCCGGCGCAGGTGCAGGTGCTCGAGAGCAACGCCGCGAACCCGGTCGACGTCCAGTCCGGCCCGAACGGCGACCTCTACTACGCCGACTTCGACGGCGGGACGATCCACCGGATCTCGTACAGCGCGGCCGGCAGCTGCGCCGAGGGCACCTTCCTCGCCGAGTACCACAACAGCGTCGACCTCTCCGGGCCGCCGGTGCTGACCCGGTGCGAAGGCGCGATCGACAACAACTGGGGTACCGGCTCTCCCGCCCCGGGCGTGAACAGCGACGGCTTCTCGGTCCGCTGGACCGGCCGCTTCACCTTCGCCGCCGGGACGTACACCTTCACTTCGACCGCCGACGACGGGATCCGCGTCTACGTCGACGGCGCGCTCCGCATCGACGACTGGCAGTTGCAATCGGCGACGACGGAGCAGGCGACCGTGCAGCTGACCGCCGGCGTCCACACCGTCGAGGTCGACTACTTCGAGAACACTGGCCAGGCGGTAGCGCAGCTGAGCTGGGCGCAGTCGGGCAACCCGAACACGCCGCCGGCGCCGGTGATCGACACGCCCTCGCCGACGCTGACCTACGCGGTCGGCGACCCGATCTCGTTCTCCGGCCGCGCGATCGACACGGAAGACGGGACGCTGCCGGCCTCGGCGCTGTCGTGGACGCTGCTGATCCACCACTGCACGACGCCGACCACCTGTCACGTCCACGACGTCCAGTCCTGGAACGGCGTCGCGAATGGCACGCTCAACGCGCCCGACCACGACTACCCGTCGCACCTCGAGCTGATCTTGACCGCGACCGACTCGGCCGGGGCGACCGGCACGACGAGCGTGACGCTCGAGCCGAAAACGGTCGACCTGACCTTCCGGACGAGCCCGTCGGGGCTGGCGCTCGCAGTGGGCAGCAGCAGCGGCGCCACGCCGTTCACACGCACCGTGATCGTCAATTCCGCGAACTCCGTCAGCGCGCCGGCGACCGAGCAGCTCGGGGGCGTGACCTACCAGTTCTCGTCGTGGTCGGACGGCGGCGCGCCGACCCACAACGTCACGGCTCCGACGGGCCCTGCCACCTACACGGCGACGTACATCCCTGTGGCGACCGTCCCGCCTCCGCCGCCCGTGCTCCCGCCGCTCTCGATCCACGCGCCGTCGCTCTCCGGACCTGCCAAGGTCGGGGGCCTGCTCACGGCCGACACCGGCGGCTGGAGCGGCAGCTCCCCGATCGCCTTCAGCGTTGCGTGGCTCCGTTGCACGAGCACCTTGAAGCGCTGCCTGGTCGTCACCGGGACGAGCGGCTCGCGCTACCGGGTCAGCGCCGCCGACATCGGCTCCAGGATCGAGGCGCGCGTGACCGCGACGAACCCGATGGGCTCCGCCTCGGCCCCGACGAACCCGTCGCCGGTCGTGCCGAGGCTTCGATTCGCGACGATCCACGACGTGCGCCGAGTCCCGACGCCCCCGCGGCCGCGCGCTCCGCGCTAGCATCGCCGGTCTCGGGCTGGGCCCCGTGCGGTGGGAGCTTCCGAACCGCGTCAGATCCGGGAGGAAGCAGCGCTAAGGAATCCCTCTCAGGCGTGCGGTGTGCCCGGCCCGGGGCTCTTTACAAAACTGTTGCCGACCCTTAACGGGGCCTTAGCGCCCGTTCGATTAGCGTGGGCAGCGCCCGATCCCGAACGGTTGGAGGCGTGAGTTGGAGCGGCGCGGAGACATCGAGGTTTGGCCCACAAAGCGAGAGCTGAGCCGCAGGCGCTCCGGCGGGATCGAGGTCGTCCTCTACTGGTGCGACACCACTTCGGCGGTGACGCTGTTCGTGCTCGACGAGCGCACGGGCGAGGCGTTCGAGGTGGAGGTCGACGGCGCGCAGGCGCTCGACGCGTTCAACCACCCGTACGCCTACTGCGGCGCCGCGCAGGCCGCCTAGCCGCGGGCTCCGTCGGCCGGCGCACCCTTCGGTAGAGTCGTCACGTGGCTGCGCTCTACCGCAAGTACCGCCCCCAGGACTTCGACGAAGTGGTGGGCCAGGAGGCGGTGACGCGGACGCTGAAGAACGCGATCGCGCACGGCCAGATCCGCCAGGCCTACCTGTTCGCCGGCCCACGCGGAACGGGCAAGACCTCGCTCGCCCGCATCCTCGCGAAGGCGCTGAACTGCGAGCACGGCCCGACGCCGACGCCCGACAAGACGTGTCACGCCTGCCGCGCGATCGCCGACGGCACGTCGCTCGACGTGATCGAGATGGACGCCGCCTCGCAGCGCGGAATCGACGACATCCGCGAGATCCGCGAGCGGGTCGTCCTGCAGCCGGTCGAGGGCCGCTACAAGGTCTACATCCTCGACGAGGCGCACCAGCTCACCGATGCCGCCTTCAACGCGCTGCTGAAGCTGATCGAGGAGCCGCCGCCCCATCTCGTCTTCGTCTTCTGCACGACCGACCTCGGGAAGATGCTCCCAACCGTTCGCTCGCGCTGCCAGACGTTCGCCTTCTCGCGGCCGCGGCTGCCGGAGCTCGTGCAGGTGCTGCGGCGGGTGGCCGACGGGGAGAGCATCGAGGCGCCCGACGCGGCGCTGGCGCTGATCGCGCGCGCCGCGCGCGGCGCGTACCGAGACGCGGTCTCGACGCTCGACCAGCTGGCGGCCGCGACGGAGAACCAGGTCACGGTCCAGGCGGTCCTGCAGCTGCTCGGCGCCGTCGAGGAGGAGGCGCTCTTCCGCCTCTGCGACCTGATCGTCGACCGCGACACGGCCGGCGCGCTCACCTTCGTCGAGGAGCTCTCCGAGCAGGGTCAGGACCTCGGGCGGCTCGTGACCGACCTGCTCGAGCACCTGCGCCACCTCCTGCTCGTCCAGCACCTCGGCGAGGTGCCCGAGACGCTGCCGGTGACCGAGGAGACCCGAGAACGTCTGCGCGAGCAGGCGAACCAGCTCGGCGAGGCAACCGTGCTCAGGCTCTGCGACCTGCTCGCCGTCGCGGTCGAGGACATGCGCCAGGGCGGCGACCCGCGCCTGCCGCTCGAGCTCGCGCTCGTCAAGGTGACGCGCCCGGCGGCAGATCTCTCGCGGGAGTCGGTGGCCTACCGGCTCGAACAGCTCGAGTCGCGGCCGGCAGTGGACGCCGCTCCACCCGCCGCTGCGCCCGCTGCGAACGCGGAGGCCCCGCCGGAGCCGAAGCGCGAGACGGCCTCGGCGCCTCCGGACGTCGACCTCGAGCAGCTCCAGGAGGCCTGGCAGCGGACGATCCTGCCGGCGGTCGAGGAGAAGTCGATCCCGACGGCGTCGGTGCTGCGCGAGGCGCACCCGAAGGACCTGGCGGGCGACACGCTCACGGTCGAGTTCCCGCGCGAGGCCTCGTTCCACCGGCAGCTCGCCGAGGAGCCGAAGAACGCGACACTCCTCGCCGACGCGCTCTACGAGGTCACGGGCCGGCGGCTCGCGCTCGAGTTCGAAGTCGGCGAGAACGGCGGTGAGGTCGAGGCGGAGCCCGAGGAGCCGGTGAGCGAAGAGGACATCATCCAGCTGATGAAGGGAACCTTCGACGCCCGAGAGGTGGAGCCAGAGTGAGCTTCGACATGAACAAGATGATGGAGCAGGTCCAGCAGATGCAGGCGCAGATGCAGCAGGCTCAGGAGGACCTGAAGAACGAGACCGTGCAGGCGACCGCCGGCGGCGGGATGGTCACCGTCACCGCCACCGGCGCCGGGGAGATCAAGGAGATCGTGATCGACCCGAAGGCGATCGACCCCGACGACCCGGAGATGCTGGCCGACATGGTCACGGCCGCCGTCAACGAGGCGCTGCGCTCCTCGCAGAGCCTGGTCGAGTCGAAGCTCGGCCCCGCGCTCGGCGGGATGCACGGGCTCGGGCTGCCGGGGCTGTAGTGGCGGCGCCGGTCGAAGCGCTTCGGCGCGTGTCCCTGTTCGTGGGCCTGGACGACGACGCGCTCGCGGCCATCGCAGGGGCCGCGAACGAGGTCGAAGCGCCGCCGGGCCGGCCGCTCATCCAGCCCGGGATGGCCGGGAGCGGGATGTTCTTCATCGTCGAGGGGACGGCGGTCGTCGAGACGAAGCACGGCGAGGTCGAGCTCGGCCCCGGCCAGTTCTTCGGCGAGCTCGCGCTGATGAAGCCCGACGCGATCCGCACTGCGCGCGTCCGCGCCGGGACGCCGCTGCGCTGCCTCGCGCTCGACCGCGCCAGCTTCCGCAGGCTCGTCGCCACGAATCCCGACGTGGCTGCAGCGCTGATCGAGGTCGCGCTCGGCCGGCTGGCCGAGAACGCCGGCGTTGACGACGGGTAGCGAAGGCACAATGGCCCGGTGTTCAGCCCGGCCGTCGAGAACCTCGTCGCGCAGCTGACCCGCCTGCCCGGCGTCGGGCAGCGGACGGCGCAGCGGCTCGCGTTCCACCTCCTGCGCGTGCCGAAGGAGGAGGCGCTCGCGCTCGCCCGTGCGCTCGAGGAGGTCAAGGAGCGCGTCCGCTTCTGCAGCGAGTGCGGGAACCTGACCGAGGAGGAGACCTGCGAGATCTGCCGCGACGCGCGGCGCGACCACACCGTCGTCTGCGTCGTCGAGCAGCCGGCCGACCTGATCTCGGTCGAGCGGACGCACGAATACCGCGGGCTCTACCACGTGCTCGGCGGCTCGCTCTCGCCGATCGACGGCGTCGAGCCCGAGCACCTGCGCATCGCCCAGCTGCTCTCCCGCGTCGAGCGAAACGGCGTCGAGGAGGTCGTGCTCGCGACGAACCCGAACATGACCGGCGAGGCGACGGCCGCTTACCTGGCCGACCGCCTCCGCGGCCGGGTCAAGGTGACGCGTCTGGCGAGCGGACTGCCCGTCGGCGCCGATCTCGAGTACGCCGACGAGGTCACGCTCGGCAGGGCGCTCAGCGGCCGCCGGGAAATGTAGGAACACTTTCGCCGTGACGACGACGCAGTTCGAGCCGCTCCCCGACCTCGCGGCCGCCGAGCCGAGCACCGGCACGCTCGTGATGAAGTTCGGCGGCACCTCGGTCGCCGACCCCGAGAAGATCACGGGCGTCGCCCGCAGGCTGGTCGAGGCGCAGGCCGGAGGCAACCGCGTCGTCGCGGTGCTCTCGGCGATGGGGCACACGACGGACGACCTCGTGCGCCTCGCCTACGAGGTCTCGCCGCGGCCGAAGCCGCGCGAGCTCGACATGCTGATCTCGGTCGGGGAGCGCATCTCCTGCGCCCTCGCTGCGATGGCGATCCACGACCTCGGCGCGGAGGCGATCTCGCTGACGGGCTCGCAGGCCGGAATCGTCACGGACACCGTCCACGGGCGCGCGAAGATCGTGGACGTCCGGGCGCGCCGCATCCACGAGGCGCTCGACCAGGACCGGATCGTGCTCGTCGCCGGCTTCCAGGGCGTTTCCACGGACTTCGACATCACCACGCTCGGCCGCGGCGGGTCCGACACGACGGCCGTCGCGCTGGCGGCCGCGCTCGGCGCCGGCGTCTGCGAGATCTACACCGACGTCGAGGGCGTCTTCACCGCCGACCCCCGGCTCGTCCCGACGGCGCGGAAACTGCACGCCGTCAGCTACGAGGAGATGCTCGAGATGGCCGCGTCGGGCGCGAAGGTGCTGCAGGTACGCTCGGTCGAGATCGCCCGCAGCCACGACGTCAAGCTGCACGTCCGCCCGTCGTTCTCGCCGGCGGACGGCACCTGGGTCCGGGAGGAGGACGACCGCATGCTCGAGAAGGCGCTGATCTCCGGCGTGACGCACACGCGCGAGGAGACCCTCTACCGCGTGACCGGCACGACCGCGTCGCAGCTGTTCGCGGCGCTCGCCGGCGCGAGCGTGAACGTCGACACGATCGTCCAGACCGGCCCGGAGATCGTCTTCTCCGCGCCGGTCGACGACCGGGACGCGACGACCGACGTCCTCGACGGCCTCGGCGTCGAGTGGAGCGCACGGGACGACCTCGGCAAGGTCAGCGTGATCGGCGCCGGGATGAAGAGCCACCCGGGCGTCGCCGCGAAGGCGTTCGCCGTGCTGGCGGAAGCCGGGATCGAGCCGGAGGTCGTGACGACCTCGCCGATCAAGATCGCGTGTCACATCCCGAGCGACGACGTGGACACCGCGGTCGTGGTGCTGCACAAGGCGTTCGAGCTCGACGCGCCGGAGGCAGAGCGGGCGCATGCCTAGGCTGGGCGTGGTCGGCGCCACGGGCGCGGTCGGGCGTGTCGCAGTCGGCCTGCTCGGCGAGCGCGGCTTCGACGACGTGCGGCTGTTCGCGTCCTCGCGCTCGGCCGGCACGGAAATCGACGGGCGCTTGGTCGAGGAAGCGACGCCCGGGGCGCTGAGCGCCGGCGACCTCGACGTCTGCTTCTTCTCCGTGGGCTCGAAGGCGAGCCGTGAGCTCGTCCCGCACGCCGTTCGCGGCGGCGCGCTGTGCGTCGACAAGTCCGAGGCCTTCCGCCTCCAGGACGGGATCCCGCTCGTCGTGCCGGAGGTGAACGGCGCGCGGGCGCTCGAGCACGACGGCATCGTCGCGAACCCGAACTGCTGCTCGATCCCGCTCTCGCTGGTGCTGAAGCCACTCCAGGACGAGGCCGGGCTGCGCGCGGTGCGCGTCGCGACCTACCAGTCGGCGTCGGGCAAGGGCGCGCGGCGGCTGCAGCAGCTCCTCGACGAGCCGCAGGCCGAGCACGACCTCTCGGCCGACTGGAGCTTCGACGGCGAGGAGTTCGACGAGGAGACGAAGATCCGCGAGGAGACCCGCAAGATCCTCGAGCTGCCGGAGCTGCCGGTCAGCGCCACGTGCGTGCGCGTGCCGGTGGCGGTCGGCCACGCCGAGTCTGTGTGGGTCGAGACGGAGGAGCCGCTCGCCGCGTCCCGCGCGCGCGAGGTGCTGGCGGCGGCGCCCTCGGTGCGGGTCGATGAGTTCCCCACCCCGCGGGCGGCGGCCGGCGGCGACGAGGTGCTCGTGGGCCGGATCAGGCCCGACCGCGCCGGCGACGGCCTCTCCCTCCACCTCGCCTGCGACAACCTGCGCAAGGGCGCGGCGCTGAACGGGATCCAGATCGCCGAGCTCGTCCTCTCGCAGCGCCCCGTCGCGGCTTAGACCGGACTCCGCTCGATCTCTCAAGGAGGCGCCTCGAAAACCCGATACCTGGCGTGATGCGGCCGGCACGCCTGGACCACACCTTCTTCGACAACGAGCCCCGCTCCCACCTGGGCGCTCTGCTCCTGCGCAAGGGGCTCCTCACGAACGAGGAGCTCGACCGCGCGCTCGAGGAGAAGGAGCAGGGCGAGCTGCTCGGCGAAGCCCTCGTCCGCCTGCGCATCTGCTTCGAGGACGACATCGCGCGCGTGCTGGGCGAGCAGTCGCGCGTCGAGTTCATCGACATCGGCATCACGTCCGTCGACTACCGCGCCGTGGATCTGCTGCCCTGGACGGTCGCGGAGCAGCTGCGCGCGATCCCGGTGCGCGTGCATGCGGACGACACGGTCTCCGTGGCGGTGATCGACCCGTCCGACGAGACCCTTCTGCCGAGCCTGAAGCTCGCGCTCGGCGGCCGCGAGGTGCGCCTGCTCGTGACGACGCCGTCCGCGCTGCGCGCGGCGTGGGCGACTGGGTACCGCCAGGCCTAGGGCCGTCTAGGAGCCGGAACGGGCTCCGGCAGCAGCGCGTCCTTCAGCGCCCGCAGCACCCGCTCGCGCCTGCCCTCCAGCACCGGCACGAGCCCGCCGAGCTCGAGCCGCGCGAGCTCCACCGGCCCGGATGTCCGCACCGTCCGGAAGCCGAAGTCGACCAGGAAGTCGTGGGGGAAGACGGTGCGGTGGACGAGGAAGCGCTCGTAGTCGGACTCCCCCTCGGGGTAGCGGTAGGAAAACGCCTCGAGCGCTGCCGCGCCTCTGTCCTTCGCCTCGCCGATCGCCGCGAGGAAGAGCGACTGCAGCACCCAGGGGCTCGAACGGTCGACGAGGTACGCGCACGTGACGATGACGGCGTCGTCCGACGGCGGCCCCGCCGGCAGCTCCGCCGCCCGTGGAAAGAGCCCCACCGGTCCGTACTGCATCGAGCCGAGCGTCCGGCCGTCGTCGTCCCGGTAGATCGTCCCCCACGCCCCGAACTCGGACTCGGCCTTCTCGATCCAGCGGCGCTTGTCGGGCTCCCGGCCGCCCACGCGCGACTGCCACCACAGGCACTCGTGGCAGACACTCGGCGCGTGCTCGAGCGTCGCGCCCGTGAGCCCTGTGATCCGGATGCTCACGGCGCCGCGATCTCGTCGACGACGACGTCCACCGTTCGGGGCCGCGCGCCCGCCATCCGCTCGAGGTAGTCGGCCACGCGCCGCTGCACCTCGGTGCCGACCTGATCGGCGCGCGCGCCCCACTCGAGCGCGAGGTGCAGCTCGAGCACGATCCCGTCCTCGCTGCTGACGCGCACGCCACCGTGCCGCGGCAGCCGCCCTTCGACCAGGCCTGCGACACCCTCGACTTCGCGCGCGGCGTCGGCCGCGTAGCTGGCGAGCACGTCGGTGGCGACGCTCGCGTTCCCCTGCATCAGGCCGATTCTAGGACGAGCTCGGTCGCCTCAGGCCGCGCGAGGAAGCGGAAGGGCACGAACGTCGTGCCCAGGCCGGCCGAGAGGTGCAGCGTCGCTGCCGGCCGGCGGTAGAGGCCGCGGATGTAGGTCCAGCGGATGTGCGCGAGCCGAAGGCGCCCGCCCGGCCAAGGCACACAGATCTGACCTGCGTGGAGGTGCCCGGCGAGGACGAGGTCGAAGACGCCCTCGGGAATCCGGTCGACGATGTCGGGAAAGTGGCAGAGCAGGATGCGGAGGTCGGCGTCCGGGTCGGCGAGTCGCTCCGGCCGCTGCAGCCGCCGCCGGAAGCTGCGGGGGTCCACGCCGACGATCTGCACGCGCCGGCCGCGCAGCTCCACCGTGCGCGCGTCGTCCGCGAGCAGCGTCGCCGGCCCGAGGTCGTCGACTGCGGCGGCCTGGGAGAACGGGTCACGCGAGGCGTTGTAGTCGTGGTTGCCGAGCACGGCGAAGCAATTCGGCAGCCGCGGCATCAGCGCGCGCAGCTGGTCCTCCCCTCTCGGACGCGAGAGCAAGTCGCCGCTGATCAGCGTCAGGTCGGGCTGCCGCTGCTCGACCCACTCGACCGCACGCTCGACGGCGACCGACCCGCGCGAGGGAACGCCGAGATGGAAGTCGGAAAGGTGCGCGACGCGCAGCCCGACGAGCTCGGGCGGTAGCCCCGGAAGCGGGCACGGCAGCGTCTCCAGCTGCACCCAGCCGGCCTCGAAGTGACCCCACGCCAGCCCGGCCGCCGCCGCGGCGCCGCCGAGCCCGATGAACCTCAACTAGGCCTCGAGCTTCTCGACGAGCGGCTCGACGGAGACGACGTGCCGCTTGAACTTCAGCTCGGACTCCTCGAGCCCGGCGGCGACGCCGATCAGCTGCGAGAGGTGCAGGATCGGCATCTGGAAGTCCTTGCCGGTCGCCTTCTTCAGCTTCGACTGCCACGCGTCGAGGGAGAGGTGACAGAGCGGGCAGGGCGTCACGATCGCGTCGGCGCCGGCCTCGGAGGCCTGCTCGATCGGCTGGATCAGCTCGCCGAGCGCGGTCTCCTCGCGCGCCTGGATGATCGGGAAGCCGCAGCACTTGATCTTCGCCGGGTAGTCGATCGGCTCGCCGCCGCAGGCCTCGATGATCGCCTCGAGCGACCACGGGCGGTCCGGGTCCTCGAAGCCGAGGATCTTCGACGGCCGCAGGATCTGGCAGCCATAGAAGGGCGCAACCTTGAGGCCCTTCAGGCCCTTGTGCGCGACCTGCTTGAGCTGCTCGTAGCCGTCGCCCTCGGCAATCAGCCACAGCAGGTGCTTGACCTCGACCGTCCCCTCGTAGGGCGGTGCGCCGACGGTCTCGAGGTTCTGGCTGACGCGCGCGCGGAGGTTGTCGTCGTTCTTCAGCTGCCAGTTCGCCTGGCGTAGGTTGAGCGTGCACACGTTGCAGATCGTCATCAGCGTGTCCGCCCCGGTCTGTTCGGCGTAGGCGAGGATCCGGGCGTTCAGGTGCAGGTAGTAGTCGGGCTCGGCCTCGTGGATGTCGCCGGCGCCGCAGCACGTCACCGACTCGAGCTCGTCGAGCTCGATCCCTAGCAGCGGCGCGAGAGCCTGCGTCGACGTGTCGAGCTCCTTCGCCGACAGCGATGCGAGGCAGCCCTTGTAGTACGCGACGCGCCTGGTCTCAGTCGCCGCCATGCTCGCCTCCACGCTCGTCGGCCTCGAGCACATGCTCGATCTGCGCCAGCGCGTGCTCGCCCTGGACGATGCCGGCGGCGCCCTCGCGGCCCTGCGTCCGCACGAGATCGTGCAGCGCCCGCGCTTCCTTCACGTCCTTCGCGACGTGCGGCGGGAACGGCGGCGGCACCTTGCCTCGCTTCGCCAGGTTGAGCGCGAACCCGATCTCCTTCAGCGACGAGACGATGCCCTGCGTCTTCGGCACGAGCTCGGTCTCGCGCAGCCAGCCGGTGGTTTCGGCCGACTTGACGAACCACTTCGCGTGCTTGGCGCCCATGTCGTGGTCGATGTTCAGCTTGATCGACTCGGCGCCGAGCTTCGCGATCGCGTCGCGCGGGTCGACGCCCTTCGGACAGCGCTCGTTACAGAAGTAGCAGCGAGTGCAGTCCCAGATCCCGTGATCCTGGTTGAGCTCGTTCAGGCGGGCGACCTCGCCGTGGTCGCGAACGTCGCCGACGAAGCGAAAGCCCTTCGCGAGCGCCGCAGGCCCGAGGAACTCCGGGTCGGACTCCATCGAGTTGCACTCGGAGACGCAGCAGCCGCACATGATGCAGAGCGATTCCTTGTTGATCACGTTCACCTGCTGCTGCGAGACGATCCGCTCCTTTTCGGCGACCTCGTCGTAGCCGGGGTCGAGCCATGGCTTGACGGCGCGGATCTTGTTCCAGAACGGCGCCATGTCGACGACGAGGTCCTTCAGCACGGGCAGGTTTCCCATCGCCGAGATCACCGGCACGTGGCCCGCGTCGGCGATCGGCTTCATCCGCTCCTTGCAGGCGAGCACCGCGCGGCCGTCCATGCGCATGCCGCAGGAGCCGCAGATCATCATCCGGCAGCTCTTGCGGTAGGCGAGCGAGCCGTCGTGCTTGTCCTTGATCAGGTCGAGCACGTCGAGCAGGCAGGCCCACTCGGGCGCGTCCACCTCGTACTCGCGCAGCTCCCGCTCCCCGCTCTCGGGGTCGTAGCGCCAGATCTTGAGGGCGACGTCCACGAGCGCGAATCTAGCCGACGCCCTCCGCACGGCGTCGCATCAGTACTTCCGCTCCATCGGCTGCCACTTCGTCATCTTGACGGGCTTCCATTCGACCTTGGGCGCGCCCTCGACCCAGCGGACGATCGTGTGGCGGAGGTAGTTCTCGTCGTCGCGGTCGGGGAAGTCGTAGGGCCGCGCGTGGGCGCCGCGGCTCTCCTTGCGCTCGATGCCGGCGACGACCATGCACGAGGCGAGGTCGAGCAGGAAGCCGAGCTCGAGCGCCTGCGTGAGGTCGTTGTTGAAGACCCGGCCCTTGTCCTCGACGACGACGCTCTCGTAGCGGTCGCGCAGCTCGTCGACGATCTCGCCCTGGCGCCGCATCTGATCCTCGCGGCGGAAGACGCCGAAGTTCTCGTGCATCGTCTCGGCCAACTCGTTGCGGATCGACCACGGGCGCTCCCCCTCCCGCCGGTCGAGCAGCTCTCCGAGCTCGCGCTCGGCGTCGGTGGCGGCGCTCTCGGGCACCTCGACCGTCGTGTTCGTGAGCGCCCACTCGGCCGCGTGCGCGCCGGCGCGCTTGCCGTAGGTGATCGTCTCCATCAGCGCGTTGCCGCCGAGGCGGTTGGCACCGTGCACGGAGACGCACGCGCACTCTCCTGCGGCGTAGAGACCCTCGAGCGTCGTGCGGCCCCAGGTGTCCGTGTCGACGCCGCCCATGTGGTAGTGGGCGCCGGGCCGGACCGGGATCGGCTCGTGGATCGGGTCGACGCCGGCGAAGACCATCGAGAGCTCGCGGGTGCCGTGCAGGCGTTCGAGGATCTTTTCCGCGCCGAGGTGGCGCATGTCGAGCAGGACGTTGCCGTCGACGCCGCGCCCCTCGTCGATCTCGACCTGCTCGGCGCGCGAGATCACGTCGCGTGAGGCGAGCTCCATCGCGTTCGGCGCGTAGCGCTTGAGGAAGCGCTCGCCCTCCGAGTTGAGCAGGTACGCGCCTTCGCCGCGGCAGCCCTCGGTGATCAGCACGCCCGTCGGCGCCAGGGTCGTCGGATGGAACTGCATCATCTCCATGTCCTTCAGGGCGATCCCGAGCTCGAGCGCCTGTGCCATGCCGTCGCCGGTGCACGCGTAGGCGTTCGTCGTGCCGGTGTAGAGGCGGCCCGCGCCGCCCGTGGCGAGGATCACGGTCTTCGCGCCGATCGTGATCAGGCCCCCGTCGAGCAGGTTCCAGGCGATCACGCCCTGGCAGCGGCCCTCGTGCTCGACGAGCTTCCAGACGAAGAACTCCTCGTAGACCGTCAGGTCGCGCTTCAGCACCTGCTCGTAGAGCACGTGGACGAGCACGTGCCCGGTGATGTCGGCCGCGTACGCCGTCCGGGGCTCGCCCGCGGCGCCGAACGGGCGCTGGGCGATCCGGCCCTCCTCCGTTCGCGAGAAGACCGCGCCCCAGTGCTCGAGCTGGTAGACGTCGTCCGGCGCCTCGTCGCAGAGGATCTCGATCGCGTCCTGGTCGCCGAGGTAGTCCGAGCCCTTGACGGTGTCGAAGGCGTGCTCCTCGGGGCTGTCCTCGGAGGCGTTTCCGAGCGCCGCGTTGATCCCGCCTTCGGCCGCGCCTGAATGGCTCCGCGTCGGGTGGATCTTCGAGACGAGCGCGACGTCGGCGCCCGCGTCGTGCGCCTCGATTGCCGCGCGCATTCCCGCGCAGCCGGCGCCGATTACGAGCACATCGTGCTTGGCCTCCACCGCGGCAGGACGCTATCGGATCGTTCGGGGCACGCGGCGGCAGGTCCGGCATGCGGCGGCAGGTCCGCGGCGCCTAAACACGAACTTCATGTTGCGGCGCTACGGTGTGCCGAGGAGAGAGGCGTGCTCCGCATCGACAAACATCGACTCGGGCCCCGTGTCTACGTCATGGGCGCCCGCATTCACGAGTGGCATCTGGGGGTCGCCCTGCTGCTCGGGCTGGCCGTGGGCGCGTTTGCGGACCGCGTCGGCGACGGCCTCGGGACTACGGCTGCGGTGGTCGTGGGCGTCTGGCTGATCGCCAAGGACTGGCGCGACCTCTTCCCGGCCCACCGGGACACCGCGGCCTGGCGGCTCGGCCTGCACGTGCACATGTACCCGCTGCGCGCAGTGCGCCGCGCCGACCCGCTGCCGAAGCTCGCCGCCGTGGTCGCGGCCCTTGCGGGCCTCGTCAACCTCGCGGCTGCAGTCGAGCCGAACATCGCCTGGCGGAACCACCTCATCCTCTACGTGGAGCCGTTCGAGGCGCTGCGGCTGACGCACGCGGCGGCGGTGCCGACCTCGATGCTCCTGCTCGTCACCGCGCCCTACCTCTGGCGGCGCAGGCAGAGCGCGCTCCGGCTCGCGCTCGTCCTGCTCGGCGGCCTGACGCTGCTCGACCTGTTGAAGGGCCTCGACATCGAGGCCGCATCGGGCAGCGTCGCCGCCGCGATCGTCCTCTGGCTCGGACGGGGATCCTTCTGCGTGCGCCACGACCCGGACACCCTGCGGAGCGCGTTGAAGCGCGTGCCTCTGTTCGCGGCGGCGAGCCTGTTTCTCTGCGGGCTCGCGGTGTTGATCGCCGCGCCGGAGACGACGGGCTTCAACACGATCCTGCGCGAGACCGGCGACGCGCTGCTCTGGCAGGCCGGCCCACTCGACTTCCACGACGAGCTCGGCCGTCTGAACGAGGCGATCGGCGTCGCCGGCGTGATCACGCTCGCGTGGTGCGCCTACCTGCTCTTCCGGCCGCTCGCCGCGCCGCGCATCTTCCCGGGGGCCGAGGTGCGGCACGCCGCCCGCGAGCTCGTGCGGCGGCATGGAGCCGACACGCTCGCCTATTTCAAGCTGCGGCGCGACCAGCACTACCTGTTCAGCCCGGACGGCCGCGCCTTCCTGGGGTACCGCGTCGAGGCCGGCGTGCTGATGGTCTCGGGCGATCCGATCGGGCCCGAGAACGCCCTTCGCGAGCTGCTGCGGGAGCTGAGCCGGTTCGCCGAGGCGCGCGGGCTCCGCGTCGCGGCGCTCGGAGCCGGCGAGCGGCTGCGGCCGCTGTGGGAGCAGCTCGGCCTCCGCTCGCTGTACCTGGGCGACGAGGCCGTCGTCGAGACGCGGGCCTTCTCGCTCGAAGGCCGGCCGATCCGGAAGGTGCGGCAGTCGGTCACGCGGCTCGAGAAGCTGGGCTATACCGCCGAGCTGCGGCAGCTCGCCGACCTGACGGACGTGGAGCTCGAGCAGCTCGAGGCCGTCAGCCGGCGCTGGCGCCGCGGCGCCGCCGAGCGTGGGTTCGCGATGTCGCTCGACGAGCTGCGCCGGGACGACCACGGCGACAGCCTCGTCGTGCTCGGCCGTGACGGGGACGGCCGCATCCGGGGTTTTCTCCACTTCGCACCGAGCTACGGCCGGCCGGCGGTGTCGCTGTCGCTGATGCGCCGCGAGCAGGACACGCCGAACGGCCTGATGGAGTTCCTCGTGGCCCGGGGCATCGAGCTGCTCCGCGAGCTCGGAGTCGAAGAGGTGTCGCTCAACTTCGCCGCGTTCGCCCGCTTCGTGCACGCGCCGCGTGGACCGCTCGAGCGGCTGACCGGTCGAGGGCTCCTCGTGGCCGACGCGTTCTTCCAGCTCGAGCGGCTCCACCGCTTCAACACGAAGTTCTTCCCGCGCTG
>Ga0207683_10002296_pt1 | contig 16768 bp, 10 predicted proteins | sample KBSM73metaG_FD_184333 | JGI IMG/M metagenome (GOLD analysis project Ga0207683, IMG submission 184333) | Miscanthus rhizosphere microbial communities from Kellogg Biological Station, Michigan, USA - KBS M7-3 metaG (SPAdes) (version 2) | ecosystem: Host-associated > Plants > Roots > Rhizosphere >... | reverse complement strand
GGCGTTCTTGTGCCATTGGTAACTCAATGGGGCTGCGCCAGTGGCAGTGACAGTAAACCTTGCCGTTCTGCCTGCGGTAACTGTTGTATCAGCCGGCTGAGTTGTAATGGAGGGCGGCAGCTTGACCGTCAAAGTGGCGTTATTGCTCGTCACACTACCTCCGCCATTGCTAACCATTACCGAAAAGAGTGCACCGTTATCGGCAGCCGTCGTTGCCGGGGTGGTATAGGACGCGCCGGTCGCCCCAATGATGTCTTCGCCGTTCTTGCGCCACTGGTAGCTTAGCGGAGCACCTCCCGTCGCTGAGACGCTAAATTTAGCCGTCTGGCCGAGCTTGACCGTCCTATTGGCCGGCTGGTTTGTAATCGAGGGTGGCACTGGTGTCGGAGTAGGCGTCGCGGTTGGAGTAGGCGTTGGGGTCGGGGTCGAAGTGGGGGTCGGCGTTGGAGTAGGTGTTTCGGTCGGACTAGGTGTCGGGGTTGGGGTATCGGTCGGGGTAGGTGTCGGTGTGGGAGTGTCGGTTGGAGTTGGCGTGGGTGTATCGGTCGGACTTGGGGTTGGAGTTGGCGTGGGCGTATCAGTCGGACTTGGAGTCGGCGTTGGAGTTGGGGTAGCTTCTACGACTGTGATCTCCTGATCCACAGGGACATTGGTTAACGTCTGACTAACGCCACTCGGCCAATGCAAGGTCACCTGATCCACCACTAGCGCTTGGTCCAACCCGAAATGAATCGGAGCGGCACCTTGAGATAGGAAATGTCCGGTGGCCCCATTCTGTTCCCGATATTGCACCGTAGAACCGACCTGAATGGTAACTTTGACCCCTAATCCCTGCCGGTTACTGATCGTCCCAACGGGTTCAATTTCCAGCCAGGTGTTACCATTGCCGCCGTTGTGGAAAAGGAACTGCGGTCCCTCATTAAAGTCAGTGTTATCCTCGCCATTGGTAATGAAGAGATCAAGAAACCCATCCTTATCAAAATCTCCCCAGGCCGCGCCTCGTCCGCGGCTTATCACGGCGTCCGCCACGCCTGTGCTACTCGCTACATCGGTAAATGTCCCATCTTGATTATTCTGGAAAAGGTAGTTCGGACCTTTGCCGACGGGGTCGCTCCCTGAGTTGACCACATAAAGGTCCAGGTAACCGTCGTTATCAAAATCTCCCCATGCTGCCGCGCGATTGTTTACGACCAGACCCAGACCAGCCGCGTCGGTTACGTCCGTAAATGTGCCGTCGCCGTTATTCCGATAAAAGGTCTGCTTGAGGTTGCCGTTGTCGGTTCCCCGGGAAATAAAGAGATCGAGGTCCCCGTCATTGTCATAGTCGCCCCAAGCCAGGGAACGGCCGTTTACCAAAGGCTGAATTCCGGCCTGGGCGGATACGTTAGCAAATGTTCCATCTCCGTTATTTCGGAGCAGGATATCCGGCGGAGGATTATGTGCCTGGGAATCGGTGCAAAAAATGTCCGGAAATCCATCGTTGTCATAATCCACAAACACGCATTCGATGTACTGCAGGCCAGTCAGGCCTGCTTGGGCGGTGGCGTCGGTGAAGGTGCCGTCTCCATTATTTCGATAAAGAACCAAATCGGTTTCAAGGTTGCCGAGCAAGAGGTCAATATATCCGTCATCGTCATAATCGCCCCAAGCCACGCTTCGTCCGCGGCCCCACGTATTGATAACCCCGGCTGCCGGAGCAACATTAGTGAACTGCGCCCCTCCCAGATTTTCTGCCAGCTCGTCCTCTTTCGTGCCTAAGTTATGCCCAGCTCCAGCTCCGTAAGTAATAAACAGATCCAAATCGCCGTCATTATCAAAGTCAGCCCAAGCGGAGCCATGACGGTCGCCTCCTTTACCAATTCCGGAAGTCCGGAGAACATCCGTAAAGGTTCCATTGCCATTACTCCGATAAAGACAGGAGGGCCCGTAGAGATGATTCTCCACAAAAAGGTCGAGATCCCCGTCGTTATCGAAATCCCCCCAGATTGGATCTCCAAAAGTATAACCGCTCGTCTTTAGTCCTGAGGCAGTCGTAACATCTGTGAAAGTTAATTCATTCTCTCTCGCATTGCGCCCGGTCGTGCGGCCTGCAAATACCCAGGAACGTGCGGCCAGAATCAACAACATCAGTCCAGCGGTGCAGACAATTGTCTTCGACATACTATAGCCGCCCCTTAGAACATCGGGCCATCCTGGCGCGGCATTCATTTGATGCTTGTTATTATTCATTTTCAGCCGCATGAACGTCAATGCACCGGTGGCTGAACCAGTTGCGACTTTTTTGTTCTGGGCAGGGTAAGCCGCGGCTATCTCAGCGCACTAGATTGATGTAATCGAAAATCAGCTGGTAACTGTTGCTATTCCCATTTTTCCCTGTAACCGAAAATTGGAACTGGCTGTTACCCGGTTCTGAGAACGTTACCCTGCCAAGGTCTAAAACCGTATAATCAGCTCCGGCGGAATAGGTATCTTGAGGCGATCCCTGATTCGTCCCGTCGATCGCAAGCTGGAAAATCCCGCTCCTACTGCTCTTCCTTACCCCAACTTTAATATCGTATGTCCCCGCGACCGGGACTGGTACACGATAGGTGGCGAGGTCGCCCACATTTGTAGCGTTGAGAATAATGCCAGATTGCCCACTCATATTTGCATCAGTGATACGGCGGAGCGGCGCTGTCGCCGTCACATGCACCTTCTCCGCTTCAAAGTGAGTAGCCAAAGTCAGCTCGATGTAATCAAATGCGAGCTTATAGTTACCGCTCTGCGGATCACGTCCTGCGACCGTAAACTGGAATGACTGCGGTCCTGCGCTTAACGTAACTGTTCCCAGGTCGCGAGCGCCATACCTAAGAGTCGGTGTGAACTCATTCTGTGGGTAGCCTTGAGGAGTGCCGTTAATTGCAAGCTGAAACACCCCTTCGTTGAAGTTCGTCTCGGTTCCAACACTCACATCATAAATTCCCGCCACCGCGACGGGCACAGTAAAGTTGATGGATTCGCCCTGACTAGTCGCTTGGAGAAGTATTCCCTTGCCGCCACTCAGATTCGGATCGGTGACGACGGTGTAGGGAGAGTTCGTCTGGATCGGCAGCGACTCGACTTCGGGATGAGGGTCTAAATCGATGTAATCGAAAATCAGCTGGTAGCCGCTGCTATTTGCATCGCGTCCGGAAACTTGGAACTGAAAAGCATGGTTCCCGGTTTCGGCAAATGTCACAGGGCCAAGATCCAGAAGGTTGTAACCAGGTACGGGCGAGTACTCATTTTGAGGCAGTCCCTGATTGGAACCATCGATCGCAAGCTGAAACATGCCTTGGTTGCTATCCGTCTTGATCCCAATCTTCACATCATAGGTTCCGGCCGCATTGACCGGGACGGTATAGGTCACAAAGTCGAACACCTTTGCGGCCTCGAGTAGTCCGGCCGAGCCGTTGCTCGTGAGCGGATCGTTGCTGAAGACCACATAGGGTGTTTCAGGCGATGTCTCGTCTGCTAATGATTCCGCCTCAAAGTCGTGCAGGCTGATGACAAAGTTGAGGGGCGCGGTGCCGGTTCCGTTGATGGGGTCAGTCGCAAAAAGTTGAATATGCGGTGGCGGTTCTTTCTTGATCGTGTCGATCTTATCCAACCACGGACGGAATGAATGACCGGCGGCAGGCGGACGAGCCGATATGTCTTCTTCTGAATGCGTGTGCCGACCAAGCAGCCTTCCGGTGGATACGCCCGAGATTGTCGCCTTTTGCCGATCGAAAACCAAACCGCCTGGCAGGTCTTGATTCAAAAGCCCCTTCAAGCCGAGAAAATCAAAGGAGTCAGCATGTGCGTCGGCAGTTATTTGGTAAAAGAAGAATTGATTTAGAATCAGAGGTACAGTCGACGGGCTATCAATGACGGGCAATGGGGAGGTCACAAACGTAAATTCCAGATAGGACTGTGCGGTTGACGTTCCGTCGGTTAAGGCAACTTGAACGCCGAAGTTCTGGACCGCGCCGTCCTCCGCGGGAGTTACGATCCCGGAGATAAGACCTGTCCCTGGGTCTATGCTTAGTTGCTGATAAGGCAGCCCGGTAGCGCTGAATACAGCATTTGGGCTGGCATTGGTGGCCAGCACTTGATAGGTAAAGGGCTGGCCGGCTGCTCCCGTGACTCGCCCTGTTACACAACTGCTGCTGATGATATTGGGAGCTACGAGTGTGGAAGGATGTGGGGCGAAATAGAAACTGACATTTTGTGGGGGCCCTGTGCCTTTGTCGTTCGACGCCGTAAATGTCACCAGAAACCCTTCTTCGGGGCTTGTCGGCACACCCGAGATGATACCTCGGATGTTATCAAGCGTAAGGCCGGGGGGCAAAGCTGTGCTGGTAAATTCCGTTGGACTGTTTGTGGCCGTGATTTGGTAAGTAAACTGTTCACCTACCCTGCCTGCTGGTGCTCCGCCGCCTATCGCGTAGATGGTATTGTTTATTCCAGCCGCGCCAAGGTCACGGCGGGCCGTGGGCATCGAAGTGCCCACCGCCCACGTATCGGTCGCTGGATCATAAACGTTAGTCGTCGCGAGCGGCCGGCCATTTGTCCCGACCTCCGTGCCTCCTAAGACATAGACCTTACCATTTAGAACTACAGTGCCTGCTTCCGTCCGATCCGGAGAAGGTTCGGATGAGGGCAGAGTGGTCCACGCGTTACTAATTGGGTCGTATTGCTCGACCGACGTCACAGCCTCGTCATGATTTGTTTGTCCGCCGACAGCATAGACTTTGCCCGCGAACACGATAACCGCAGGAAGTCCCCGGGCGGTGTTGAGAGGTGCCAGGGTGGTCCACAACCCCATGCCATTATTGGCGGCCGGATCAAACACTTCGACGTGATTTTGGGGCGTAAAGAGAGGGCCGGAATCAATTCCCCCGACGGCGTAGAGAAGATGATTCACCGGATCGACACCCACTCCTACCTGCAAGCGCGGGAAAGACATGGATGGCAGGTTAGTTATCCATGTATTGGTGGCCGGGTGGTACGCCTGAATAGTGGCAAGGGCATCGCCACCGCAGCCCTGATCGGTCGCTCCTCCGCCCACTATGTAGATAACGTTGTCGAGGGTCGCAGCAGTTGGCCGCCAACGAAGTGGAGGTGGGATGGGTTGCAAGTCGCCATTGTTGCTGCTGATCCATGTATCACTCGCCGGATCGTAGGCCTCAACGATGTCAACTGTCGTACAGTCCTTTAGGACGGCTCCGCCCATAACATAGACTCTAGTAATTGGGTTGAGGCTGGAATCGGTTCCTGAAGCAGTTGCGAAACCAGCGCGAGCGGTCGGCATGGGTGCCTGCACTGTCCATGCAGAATGTGTCGTCGTATCAAAGCCTGTGTTTACGTCCAGGAAATGCAGGTCGGCCGGAGTAGTGATAACGGGGACACCCGTTTGTGCCAAACCAGTCGTGACCTGGGCGAGAAAGCAGCTCGCTACCACCAGTTCGAACATAAGCCGAACCGCAGTCCAGCCGCGATCGATTGGCGGATTCATGGGTATCTTTCTGGCTTTGTGTAATGAATCCGTTGCCCTGCCGTCAAGAATATTCGGTCGGCCCGAGGTGGTTATCATTACTGCCCTTTCAGAGTTCGCAATAACCCGGCGTATTTCTGCGTCAGTGAATGGTCCGGGCCTAAGTTCTTGCGAGCGCGCTCCTCGGCTCGCTCGACGATGTCGATGGCCTGCTGCTTTTTGTTCTGATGGGCCAGAGCGGTCGCGAATCTGACCGTGAAATTTACGGTGTCGGGATAGTCCCACCCAAGCCTTTCTTCCATCAACTTCAAGACCTCCTCGACCCGAGTCTCCGCTTCTTCGGTTTTGCCCTGCCCAATCACCGCTACGGCCAGGTTGCCGCGACTATTCAGGGTTAAACGGTGTTCCGGCCCGACCACTTTCTTTTCGATCTCAATGATGTGACGGCACTCTTTTTCCGCCTCCGAATACTTGCCTTCGTCATCGAGCATCTCGGCAAGGTTATTGCGCGTATTCAGCGTATGCGCGTGTTCCGGGCCGAGTACCTTTTCCTGAAGCTTGATCACGGCGCGGTATTCGGTTTCTGCCAGTGGGTATTTGCCATCAGCTTGCAACGCCGTGGCCAAATCCATCCGATCATTCAGCGTGACGGGATGCTCTGGGCCATACACTTTATCGTCGAGTTTGATGATATCGCGATACGCTGCTATTGCCTCGGCATACTTACCCTGATCGTTAAGTGAATTAGCCAGACCGATGCGAGCGGCTAATGTCCGAGGGTGTTCGGCGCCGATAACCCGTTCATCCAACTTAAGCACTACGCGGTACATTCGCTCAGCCTCGGCATACTTGCCTTCATGGTAGAGCGCGTTAGCGAGGTTATAACGGCTGAGAAGAGTATCCGGGTGTTCCAAACCAAGAATCTTTTCCCTCAGTTTGACGACCTGGCGGGCCTCCGCTTCAGCCTCTACGTGCTTCTCTTCTTCGTTCAGCGCATAGATGAGTCTATGGCGACTGGCCAGAGTGTCGGGATGTTCGGGGCCGAGAACACGAGAACGAATCTCGATAACGCCACGAAATAGTTTCTCCGCGACAACGTAATTCCCCTGCGCGAATAAAAGATCGGCAATCTCATCCTGCAACTTTGCCCACTCTTCGGAATTGCGTTTGACGTCGGTAAGCGGTTCCGCCTCGCGAAAATATCCCATCGCCCGCGAATATTGGATCTGGGCCTGCGCTGACAAACCTGCTAATTCCAGCGCCTGAATTACGGCCTTCGGATTGGCTGGCTTGGCTTTCCTGGCTTCGCCCGCGGCTTGGACGGCTAAACGTTCCGCTTCGGCGTAGTCCTTCGCCACATAGGCGGCATTCGCTCGCTCGTAAGAAGACGCGTTGGGGGATCGCCTGAGATAGGCCGCGAAGGGCGGCAGCCTTTCGCGTAATTGTTTTACGTCGATCCCGAGTTGGTTCGCCAGCTCGGCGTAAACGTCGTCCTGTACTTTCTTCTCACCGGGTTGGCATATTTGCGCCTCGGTCTGAGCGAACTCCATCACACCTTTTCGAAGCTTTTCGATCTCCGCCTTCATCCGCGCTCGGCCGCGTAGCTGCGCTGTAAGCAAAACGCCGCTGAGCAGGAGCAGCGCGAGCACCGCTGCCATAGCCCCCGCAAATACCGGATTGCGGTGCGACCAACGCCATAATTGCACCGGCGGCAGGACCGGGCGGGCCACAATTGGTCGGTGTTCCAGCCAGCGCTCCAAGTCTTCAGCGAGATTGGCGGCGGATTGATAGCGGGCAGCGGGATTGCGCTCGAGGCACCGCGCACAGATCGTTTCCAAGTCCGCGTCAGCCCTTTTGACTAACGAACGTAGCTTCGGTGCGGGTTTATCCGCGGCCTGGCGGATAACTGCAAGCGCATGCTCCCCCAGAAATGGCGGCCGACCTGCCAGAACATCGAACAGAATCGCGCCGAGACTATAAACGTCCGCCGAGGCTGTTAGATTCGCCGCCGGACCTTCCGCCTGCTCGGGTGCGATGTAACCGGGCGTGCCGAAAATCGTGAGCGTCCTCGTCAGGTCGCTCGATGCATCGAGCCACTTGGCGAGCCCAAAGTCGCACACAAGCGGTTCGCCACGGCTGTCGAGCAGGATATTTCCCGGCTTCAAGTCACGATGGAGAATGCCTTGCCCGTGTGCGTACTGCACGCCGCGCGCGACCTTTGCGATCAAGCGCACCACTTCCCGCGGGTTGTCACGCAAAGCTGGGGCAGCGTGCTGCAAGCTGCCGCCCGAAGCGTACTTCATGCTAAAGTAGGGCACGGCGTCTTTGCTTTCGCCTACTTCGTAGATCGGCAGGATGTTAGGATGATCAAGGCTGGCGGCCGCCTCGGCCTCCCGGCGAAAACGCGCCAGCGTATCGCGTGAGTCGGCGTGATAACTAAGGACCCGCTTCAATGCCACGACTCGGCGTGAGTGCCGTTGTCGCGCGCGATAGATGACACCCATTCCCCCGCGCCCAATTTCTTCCAGGATTTCGTAGTTACCGAGCTGCCATTGCGTGTCTGGAACTTCTATCGCCTCGAGCGTCTGAGCGAAACTCGTCGCATCACAATTTACCTCGATCATACCACTCTCTAGCAGGCAGCCGAGGCAAAGGCCGCGAGAGATATGAGGCAGACTATGACAGACAGGGCATTCCTTGGCCTGGGAAGCGATGTCCGCGAGCGAGTCCGTTAGGCCGCAGGTGTTCATCGGGGGAAGGTAAGAGTTAGGGGTTGTTGGCTTGGCATGAGCAAAAGAACGTCAAATAAGAGTTAACTTTGCCTCCCGGCAGCGAGGGCGGAACAGAGATAACGTAGCTCGTCATCGATGTCCGTTGGGTTCTCGATCGTTTCAGCCACCTCCTCGCGTAGCAGCTGGCGGTAACGCAGGCGCATTTGATGCAGCAGTCGCTTGATCGCGGCCGTCCCGACTCCGAGTCCTTGCGCGAGCGCCTCGTAGGATATGTCTTCCCTGTCGGCCGCAAGCGAACCGCTCAGCGCATCGAAGACGCGGCGGCGTCCATGGCTTTCACATTCTTCGCCCAAGCGCCGCAACGCGCGCTCTGCAACAGTGGCGGCCCAGCGCACATCGAAAATCTTTTCCGCCGGCCATTTTTCGATCACTGCCGCCGGGATCGAAAGACGCGAGGGCGCCTCCGCCATCCAGTCATCCCATGAAACGAATTGCATCTCGCCGCCGCGCTTTTGCGCGGATTGCTTTGCGAACGCATCGATCAAAAAATTCTGCAGCGCGGTGAGGAGCAGCGAACGAAAGCGCCCGCGGCTTCGATCCGCCTGTCGGAGTAGATCACCCTTGAGCACCATCAAAAAAAAGTCCTGGGTCAGATCCTGCGCGTCGGGGATCGAATGCCCTTTTCGGCAAACGAAGGCAAAAATTGGGCGCCAATAAATTCGGCAAAGTTGGGCAAGCGCCTCGCCTGCCTTGTCTTTGTCTGAATCCCCCTTGAGAGAAGAGAGAATCAGGCTCCAGCGCGTCGTTGTGAAATGACGACCGGCGCCATCTGCCTCCGCCGAGGCGTGGGATGTCATGCTCTGATATCCTGTAAAGCTCCGCAAAATTACGCAAGTTCAAAATTTAGTTTAGACGTTAGGCAAAATGTTCGCGCCTGGGGAGCCACGCGGGCTGCGTCAGCGGGAAATTCCACTCTCGGCTGCCGAACGGTTGTCTTCATCGGCCAATATTCCTGCCAGATCTGGCGAAAGGGAAATTCGCGACGCGCGACCGAACATTTCCGCCAGCGCTCGTTCTTCACCCAAACTCGTTTCGATTTCGGTGCAGGGATTGTTCCGGAGAGCCGAAACCGCAGACCCGGGCGGGCCTGCGGCACGGCATGTCCAGGGGTTGCTCTGGGTGGACAATCCGGGGGGAACAACCGCCTTCAACCTGACCGATTTTCATCTTCATAACTGTTTACGGATTCTGAACCCCGAAGTTTCAAAAAAATTTGAAGATTTCTGGTTTTAGCCGGGCGAAGGGATGCGGCGATGTCCCCAAGGGGCCCGCGACGTCTGGAAACAGTGGCGTTTCCTCTTTCGAGGGCAGTCGACGTCGGGAGAGCCTGCGCGCCGCGCAAGAAGCGCTACCGAAGCAAGGCGGACCGATCGAACGGTCGGACCGAACGCGCCTGCTATTTCGGGAAATCGATTGCCGGGGCCGGACGGGCTGCTTGTGCTCCGAGTTTGACCATGACGATTAGAGCCTGCGGAGAGTGATATACGTGATTCACGTATATCATCCTCACGGACGGAACCTATCTATCTTCGGGCTGCAGCCACTCCGACCGCCTGACCCGGGGTGGGCATCACCAGAAATCGGAATCCTTCTTCTATTGCACCGTAAGCGTCGCACTGTTGCTCGTGAGGCTGCCGACGTTATTAGTAACGACTACTGAATACCGGGAGCCGTTGTCAGCTATGGTAGTCGTTGGCGTTGTGTATGAGGCTCTGTTCGCTCCGAAGATGTTTTGGCCGTTCTTGCGCCATTGATACTGCAATGGGGCAGCCCCTGTGGCGGTGACGGTGAACTTCGCCTTCTTGCCGCGTCTAACGGTGGTATCGGCAGGTTGAGTAATTATCGAGGGAGGTAGCCTTACGGTGAGAGTCGCGTTATTGCTCGTCACACTGCCGCCGCCGTTGGTCACCACGACTGAAAAAAGCGCACCGTTATCATCGGCGGTGGTCGGCGGTGTCGTATAGGATGCCTGGGTGGCTCCGCTAATGTCGCTGCCGTTCTTGCGCCACTGGTAGGACAAAGGAGCGCCTCCAGTTGCGGTAACGCTAAACTGGGCGGTCTGGCCAAGGTTAACGGTCCTGTTGGCCGGCTGAGTCCTGATGGAGGGTGGGACAGGAGTCGGCGTGGGTGTCGCCGTCGGAGTAGGTGTCTCCGTAGGCGTAGGCGTCGGGGTATCGGTGGGCGTAGGTGTTGGTGTCGGGGTGTCGGTTGGCGTGGGAGTCGGTGTCGGAGTGTCCGTGGGGGTCGGAGTCGCTGTAGGTGTGGGAGTGTCGGTTGGGGTGGGAGTCGGCGTCGGAGTATCCGTCGGCGTTGGTGTGGGTGTTTCAGTCGGGGTGGGAGTAGGAGTTGAGGTAGGAGTAGGTGTAGGCGTTGGCGTCGGTTGAGTGGAAATCACCTGGTAAGACAGGTGTACCGTCCCGAACTCATCCGCAGTCTGCAGCGTCAATCGATCTGGATTTTGCGAAATACTGACCAAGCCGAACCCGGCGCAGTCATCGTCGTAATATCCTTCGCTCCAGTTTCCCTTGGTGCCAGTTGCGCAGTCACCGCTGCGCACCTTGTTCGCGGTGGGCGCGCACATTTCCGGGAAGCCAGCCTCGCTGCCATTGTCGATGGAAGCCTGATGCAGGTCGCCCGAAATGAAGACGATGTTGTGAATGTTATTCGAGTTGATGAAGTCCTTCAGCGCCTGCCATTCCGTTTGATAGCCAGCCCAGGCGTCGGGGAACTTGGTCGAGGTGTTTGTGACCACCGAGGTAAAAATGATTTTCCAGACCGCGGTGGAGGCGATCAGGCCATCCTTTAACCATTGCAGTTGCCCGTTGGCACCCAACGTATTGCCGTCGAGCATACTTTTGTTAGCATTATCCGTATCATTCTCCGAATCTCTCTGACTGCGGCAATCGAGCACGAATAAGTCAGCCTGGGCATAACTGAATTTTTGCCAGATACCGGGACTGACCGAGGGCAAGGGATAAGCCGGCATGTTTTCCTGATACGCTTGCTGCGCCAGGCCCCAAAAAGAATAGGTTTTGTCCAGATTGTTTTTGCCAGAGTCATGATCATCCCATTGATGAACGATCGGGAACTTGCGCAGAATGAAGGGAACAAAATTCGACATGAAAGGCGTGTTAGGATCATAAAGATCATGAAACATGGTTCGTCTGTCGGCGAGGGTCGCGGGGTTTCTATGATCAAAGTCGCCACCGATGAAGACAAAGGCCGGGACGAGTGCGGAGGCGCTGGCGAATGTTTGCACGGACGCCGTGAGACTGGTAGTCGTGCTAAAATCGGAGAGCACGACGAACTTGAAGTCTCTGGCCGATCCCGGTGGGGGAAAAGCAGTGAAAGTAGGATAAGGCGGGCCGGCTAACTGCGGACGACTGTTGACCAGAACGTTGAGGTAGTACGTTGTTTCAGGTGTCAGGTTGGCTAGCGGGATAATAGCGGTGAAGTCGCTGCCTCCGCTCGTCGCGACTGCGTCGGAAACCTGATAGGTGGCGAGGTTTGGATCAGTGCCAAACTGAAGCGCAACGCTCGCTGACTGATTGGTCCGAACAAAAACCTTCGCTTCCGAGGAAGTTACTCCTCCCACGACAGGTCCGTGCGTCAGGACCTGAGCCGAGGCGAACCCAAACGCCAGGCCCTGGCTTACGATGGCAATAATGTGCTGGGCAAATCGATTGCGCATCTTGGGAGTTTTGTGAGGATTAACCGCGCCCTGCTGCGCCTCGTCGCCCTCACGGTTCGATCGGCGTTAGTGCCTGTCGCCGTGTCATAAAAAGACGCGGCACAGCGTGCGGTCTGTATTTCGCCTGATCGCAGAGTCGGGGCACAAAATTCATTTTCCGGCGGATTTTATCGAAACCGCGGACGGTTGTCTCCACGTAACATCATTAAGTTTCCGAAATGTTTCCCCGTCGGACAGCTAATGTCCCACCCAATGCGTTACTCTTTGACTATGAATAACAACCATACTGAGATTGTCTTCGTCCTTGATCGCTCCGGTTCAATGCAAAGTTGTCAGGAGGCGGCGATCGCAGGTTTTAACCGCTTTCTCGTCGAGCAACAGCAGCTCGAAGGGCGGGTCAAATTGACCCTGGTTCTGTTCGACGACGAGTATCTGGTGCCGATCAATGCTTTACCGGCGGCGGAAGTTTTGCCGTTGGACGATGAAACCTATGTCCCCCGCGGCAGCACGGCGCTCCTCGACGCTATCGGCCGGGCGGTCGATGACTTGGGCGCGCGCCTCGCCTCTTCGCCGGAGTCAGATCGCCCAGGGCAGGTAATCGTGGCCGTCCTGACCGACGGTCTCGAGAATTCCTCGCAAACGTACAGCTGGCGTCAGATTTCCGCACTGATCAAGCACCAGAGCGAGAAGTATCAGTGGACGTTCCTATTTCTCGGCGCGAATCAGGATGCGATCGCGACTGCGGCGCAAATGAATATCGCGGCATCGAACGCGGCCACCTACATGGCCGACGAGGCGGGCGTGCGCGCCGGCAGCGAGTCGCTTGCCCGAAAGGTGCGTGGAATGCATCGCCTCAGGATGCAAAAAGCCAGTCCAGCGGAATGCCGCGATGCCGTTACACCCATGTCCGACATCGTCGCGGAGGAAGATCTAAAAGAGCGGAAGTCGAAGTAGCTCAGCCTTTCGGGTCAACGACCGGACATCGATGTATGTGAAGGATAGGTCCTCCTACCGGTCGTTGGCCTGCGGCTGCGCTTGGGTTCTTGTAGGTTGAACTTCGGAGCACCGATCGTTTTCAATTTATCTCGCGATTTTCTGGTGCGAGTTTGCTCTGTTCTCGACGAGATATCACAACGCAATTTGGAAATCCTCGAGCGCAATCGATGAGAGACGAAATTCGGATTGAAGAGCTGGAACTCACGGCGCGCGTGGGCGTTCCCGATGAAGAACGCGCACAACCGCAACGCCTGACTGTTTCTCTCGTCCTGCAAACGCCGGTGCACTTCGCTGATTTGAACGACGATTTATCCCGAACGGTTGACTACGCTGCGGTTTGTGAGGAAATCCGCCGCTTCGTTTCAGATCGCCAGGACAAGTTGATCGAGACCCTCGCGCACGAGATGGCGGAGCACTTGCTACGCAATTTCCAACTGGCCCGGGTCGAGCTGGAGCTGCGCAAATTCATTTTGCCGGAAACCCGCTTCGTCGCGGCGCGCGTCATGCGTGAGGCTCCACGGACCACCTGAGAATTCGCTTTTCGCAGCGCCGTCCATAACTTCCTCGGCGTGCAAAAAAGCAACCTCGTTCGAGACCGGGACGGCTGGGAAACACTTCGCAGCGAAGAAAATCTCTCGACCCCGCACCTCACGGTCGTGACCGACAAGGTGCGGACGCCGACGCAACCCGCCGGGCGTGAATGGGCGATTGTGCAGCGCAAGCCGGCCGTCGTCATCGCGCCGATGACGCGGGAAGGGAAATTCGTCCTCATTCTTGAGGAACGGATTCCGATCCGGGCGACGATCTGGTCCATGCCCGCCGGGCAAATCGACGAGTCGCGCGATCCGGACGAGGAGGCGGTACGCGCAGTCGCCCGTCGGGAATTACGCGAAGAGACCGGCTACGAATTGGAACCGGGTGCCGAATTGGTGTCGTTAGGGCATTATTTCACCTCGCCCGGTTTGACCGATGAACACTGTTACTTCTTTCTCGCGCGACCGGTCCGGAAGCGCGCAGGCGGTGCCGAGCACGACGCAACCGAAGCGATTGTTGATTGCCGCGAGTTCGGCGCTGACGTCGTGCGTCAGATGATCGTCGATGGCGAAATCCGCGATGCCAATACCCTCAGCATCTGGGCGCGACTGGTGGCGAGGGGTGACATATTTCCCTGAGGGGAGAAAATTCGAATGTCGAACATCGAACTCCGAAGCAGACACGCAAAATCGAAAGCAAGGCTGGAAGGCTTGAAACTTCGAGCGCTGTCGTTTTCCGGGTTTTGGCCGTTTTTTGAATCTTCGAAATTATTTCGATCTTCGATCTTCGGATTTCGAATTTTCCAAACAGAATGAAGTTGCGCGATATATTTTCGTTCCGCGACCCGCCGGAAAGCGAGACGTCGAAGCCCTTTCTCGAGCATCTCGAGGATCTGCGCTGGATGATTGTGAAAATGGCGGGCGTTCTGGTCGTCGCGATGTTCTTCTGTTTCGCCTTCCGGACACGGCTCGTTGCCATTCTGCAGCGCCCCTTGAGCGAAGTGGGCGAACACGTTGATACTCTGCGCGCGCTTGGGATCACGGATTCGATCACAATCTCGTTCCAACTCGCTTTCTATGCGGGAATCGTAGTGTCGTTCCCATTTCTCCTCTATTTCCTGGCGCAGTTTGTCCTGCCGGCGCTGACCGCGATCGAAAAGCGATTCCTCTTTCCGGCTATTTTCGTCAGTTTCGCTCTCTTTCTGATCGGCGTGGCCTGTTGTTACTACTGGCTCCTTCCGAAAACGATCCTCTTTTTCTTCCACGACACACAGTCGTTAGGCTGGACGCCGATGTGGACGGTGCAGCAATACTATTCCTTTGTGACTCGCTTTGTTCTTGGCTTTGGGTTGGCCTTTGAATTGCCAGTCGTCGTGCTCGCGCTGGTCAAGTTCGGCCTGGTCACTTACGAGTTTATGGCCCGGACCCGGCCCTACGCGATCGTCCTCATTTTCATCCTCGCCACCATCATCACCCCTACGCCGGATGTGTTAACCCTGATCGCTCTCAGTTTGCCGATGTGTCTGCTTTACGAAAGCTGCATCTGGATCGCATGGTTCATGCAGCGCAAGGCTGCACGCGAAGGTTCGACCTAATGCTTTCGTGTCGCGCATCTCCGGTCTTTTCATGGGAACGCAGCGAGAACCATCTTGGAGTTGGACATGCAGTCGAGTTTGAACTTGATCGGTGGAAAGATGCGCGAGCTTTGATGTGAGGCATCAAACCAATCTTGATGATCCAATCCTGTCTTGAGGAATTGCGAGTCGAGCTTCAGGATACGTGATTATGCGTCGAGCACCTGTTGTTACTCTCTACTGGTTAGGTGTCCTCCTTTTCTGCGGTGTCACGCAAGGCCACTCCGAACCAGCGGCGCAACAAAAGCGGCGCATCGTCATCGCCACCGATAAGCTCTTCGATGGGCGCGGCCACGTTCTGCCTGCCACGCACATTGTTGTTCAAGACTCGAAGATTGTGGCGCTCGATCCGAAGGCTTCGCCGATCGATTATGATCTGCGCGGCTTGACGGTCATGCCGGGTTGGATCGATGCCCATGTTCACATCACTTGGAGCTTCGGGCCCGACGGCAGGAACGAAGGCGCCGACGCCACGACGCAGTTCGCCGCGTATCAATCGGCCGCGAATGCATATGCCACCCTAATGGCCGGGTTTACGACCGTGCAGAGTGTTGGCTCGCCGATGGACGTTCCACTGCGTGATGCGATCGCGAAAGGCGCGCTGCCAGGTCCGCGCATCCTGACTGCAGTTCAGCCTCTTGAGGGCGAAGGCGAGAAAACAGGCACGCCCGATCAGATTCGTGAGTTTGTGCGCAAACAAAAAGCAGCCGGAGCGGACCTAATTAAAATCTTCGCCTCGGAATCGATCCGCAAAGGTGGCGGCATGACCCTTTCCCAAGAGCAACTCAACGCCGCCTGCGGTGAAGCAAACAAGCAAGGGTTACGCACTCTCGTTCACGCTTATAAGGATGCGGTGCGCGCCGCAACGCTGGCCGGCTGCACCGAGATCGAGCACGGCACCATGGCAAATGATGATGATCTGAAACTGGTCGCCGAGCACGGCACCTACTTCGATCCGCAAGCCGGACTCGTGCTCGAGAACTACATGGCGAACAAGGACAAGTTCATCGGAACGGAGGGCTACACCGAAGAAGGTTTCGCCGCGATGACGAAAGCCGTCGAGCTCGACCACGACATAGTCAGGCGCGCCGCCAAAATTCCCGGACTCAAGATCGTCTTCGGCACCGATGCACTCGCCGGCTCGCACGGCCGAAACGCCGAGGAGTTCATCGATCGCGTCCGGGATACTGGAATTGATCCCATGAGCGCCATGGTCTCAGCGCAATCGCTCGGCGCGGAAGCCATGCGCCTGGGCGACCGCATCGGTTCTATCGCACCCGGTTACGAAGCCGACATCATCGCGCTGGACGGCGATCCTGGTAAAGACATTACCGCTGTCCGCCGAGTCGGCTTCGTGATGAAGGGCGGCGTCGTTTACAAGCAAGCGAAACGCTGAACCCTTTCGGCACACTTGCCCCGCGGTCCTACTACTCCGCCGTTTGGATCGGCCGTTTTGTCTTGACCATCCGGCGATGAGTTGCCTACTACTTCTCAGGGAACGGTAAAAACCACCAGTCTCTTCTCCGAACCGTATTCTTAGTTACCAAAGTTATTTCTCATCCTTATCAACCATGGCTTTTTTGAGCGCTTCGTCTTCGATCATCCCGCGAGTCTTTCGACGCTTT
>Ga0207683_10002295_pt1 | contig 16772 bp, 12 predicted proteins | sample KBSM73metaG_FD_184333 | JGI IMG/M metagenome (GOLD analysis project Ga0207683, IMG submission 184333) | Miscanthus rhizosphere microbial communities from Kellogg Biological Station, Michigan, USA - KBS M7-3 metaG (SPAdes) (version 2) | ecosystem: Host-associated > Plants > Roots > Rhizosphere >... | reverse complement strand
GCAACGCGCTTCAGCACGGCCACCAGTTCGGTGGGGCCAGGCTGTGATCCCAATCGGGCGAGGCGCAGTTCGGTCCCTCGCGGCAGCCCTTGAGGATGAAGTGCGTGAGCCCGATGCACGAGTCGTCGGTGGCGCCGGAGATCACGAGCTCCACCACATCCGATGGATCGCCAAAGCTCGGGTAGTGCACGCACGCGAACGTGCGATTCGTCAGGTCGGGCGCGGTCGCGTCGGGCTCGCGATAACGCACCGACGAGTCGGTGCTGCGCTCGGTGCAGGCGGTCTCCTGGAGCGCGCGCGAATTCGTCTGCAACGTCACATCGACCGGGCCGGTCGACGGATCGCGCTGCACGCACTTCGACAGATCCTGCTCCTGCGGGACCATGCCCATGAGCGTCGCGCTGTAGGCAGCCTGCGCGGTGAACCCGCTCGCCGTGTCGAACGAGAACCCCTTCGGCGGATCGCCGCAGCCTGCGCGCGGGTAGAACCCGCTCGTGATGAACGCGCCCTCGCGATAGGCGACCCGCGTGTCCTGGATCGCGCCCATCGGGTCGTAGAGCATCGTGACGAAGCTCGAGCCGACGACCACGTCAGGCGTGTGCGTGTTGTCACCGCTTCCGGAGCCCTCGCCATCGCCGCGCATGTCGTTCGGGCGGTTCGGCACGGCGAGGTTCAGCGTGCCGTCGTGGTTGCGATCGTCGTAGAGCACGAAGCTGCCGTACGCGACCCGCGCGGTGAGATCGCCGACCATCACGTCGGCCGACGGCAGCGTGAACAGCTGGATCGTCGCGGGCTGCCCCACCGCGATCGGCTCGCTGGCAGCGACGAGCTTTGGCACGAAGCCGAATGGATCGCGGCAACCGGCGGCGAGCACGGCCATCACCGCGTTCGCATCGTCTCGCGAGTCGATCGGGAACCCCGGGATGCACAGCGGCTCGACGAGCCACTGCTCTCCCCACACCAGCGCGACGTTGAGGTCGGCATTCGCCGGCGGCGATCCCGACGCCGTGACGTCGAACGACGCGAGCGCCGACGCCGGGCCACTGGTGCCCTGCAGCTTCCCGCAGCCGGTGACCGCCGGAGTGATGAGGAGAGCGATGAGGAGTGCGCGCTTCATGGCTGCCATCCGACTCCGATCTGCGCGGTCCAGCCGCCACGCAGGTTTCCGTCGAGGACATCGACCGAGGGTCCGGCGCTGATCATCCCGAGCCATGGGCCCGCGACGTGGAGCCCGACCACCAGCTCGAGCTCCGCGGCGGGCAGCGTGGCCGTCGTGCTGGTCTCGAGCGCGGAGCCCGTGAGCCCGGGAAGGCGCGAGCCCTGGTCACGCACGCGGTGCTCGTGCACGAACGTCGGGCCGCCGCCGAGCCGCAGGCCGATCATGCCGCGCCCTGCGGTGTGACGGATCATCCCGAACGCGTGCAGGCGCATGTCCCAGTGCGTGACCGTCCACATGTCGTTGTCGACGCTCTCGGTCGACCACGAAGCGCGCGCACCGTACGAGAACAGGCAGCCGCACTCGCGCGTGAAGCCCGCGCCGATTCCACTCGAGATGCCTGCGGGCAGCGCCGCTGGCGCAGCGAAGATCAGGCCCGCATCGACGAGATACGGGCCGCCTTTCGTTACCGCGAACGTGTCATCGCCGAGCAGGCGCCCAGCGTCGGCTGGCTCACCGTGAGCAACCCGCGCGAGCACCAGCACACCCGCGAGTGTGGCGAACAGCCTCGGCACCGCCGGTAGTATCTACTCGTCGTCGCGCACTCGCACGCGCTCAACATTTCGAAATGATCGGTCAGTTACCGATCACCGACGGCGACGAACCTGCCGATGCCGATGCCGACGCGCCGGTCAGTGCATCCGCGGTCACCGCGATGTCGAGCTCCTTGCCGGACACCGAACCGTGGCAACCACCACAAACTGCATCGAACAGCTTCTGCGAAATGCCCATCGAGATGTGCTCGCCGGGGCCGAGCTGATGCTCCTCGGACATCTTGGAAATCGTCTGGCCGTTGCCATCCTGGAGCTCGAGGATCACACCGGTCTGCGCCGGCACCTGGACCTTCACCGAGCCGTCATCGGCGAGCTGGGCCTTGCCGAGCACCATGCGGTTCTCGTAGATGCCCATCGCGTTCGCCGAGCACGCGCCGGGCGGGCACGGACCTTCGGTCGACACGACGAGGTATTTTGCCTTGCGGAAGGCATCGACCGGGCGGCCGCGTCGCAGGTTGCCCGTGAGCAGCGTGAACACCATCGGCGCGTCGGGCATGTGGATGATCGCGTGCGCCATGTCCGACGTGTCCTGCAGGCCGCCGAACACGAGCTGGCGGCGGTTGAGGTACATCGCCCGTGCGGGATACTTGTAGGCGATCACCGCGTCGGTCACCGCGCGGCCACCGCCGGGCGCGAGCACGTCGGTCTGCAGGCCGGTACGCGGGCTCACCGCGACGAGCTTCCACGCGAGCGAGCTCTGCGGCGCGAACGACACGAGGATCGTGCCGTCGGGCATGTAGAACGGCGCGCGATAGCCTGCGGTCGCACCGGCGTGACCGGTCGCCGAGGGATCGCCGACGATCTTCAGCGACGCCAGGTAGCCCGGATCGGTGCGACCGGTCTCGAACGGCCCGATGCTGCGGTTGAAGATGCCGAGCGCGCCCGCGCCGCCCTTCAGGACCGGCGTGCCGTCGGCGCCGACGTCGGAGAGGATCAGCATGAAGTTGCCGTCGTTGCCCTCGCGGATGTCGGTCGCCGCGTCGTAGCCGATCGACTCCTTCGTCTGCGTCAGGTCCGTCATGTCGGCGTACGGCGAGGTCTTTCGCTGCGCGAGCAGCGGGTGGTAGTCGGTGAGGTCCCAGTTCAGGCGGCGGCCCGAGAGCTGGTAGAAGCCCTGGCTGACCTTTTCGGTCGTCATCGTCACGCGGCCTTCGCGCATGAACTGGGGCGACATCTCCGTGTTCGACAGGAACGTCATCTGCTCGAGCGTTCCGTCGGCGATCTTCATCCGCCACAGGTCCGACTGCGGCAGGAACCGCTTGCGCGACAGGCTCGGGCCGCTCTTGCCGCGCGTCGATGCGAACACGATGTACTGGCCGTCGGGCGACCACGCGGGATCGAAGTTATCGACGGTGCCCTGCGCCGCGACGAGCTGGGTGCACGCGCCGGTCGTCAGCGACACCTTCCAGATGCTCCAGCCCACGCCCGCCGACGGGCGCGCCGCGAACGCGACCGAGTCGCCGTCGTTGGCGACATCCGGTCCGCCGATGTCACCACCGGTGGCGCCGGCGCACGACGCATCACCGAGCAGCGACGCCGGCGTGCCGTTCACCGCCGGCTGCTGGCCGTAGTCCGCGCCGAACTTGAGCTGCACGCGCATGAGATCCGCGCCGCCCTGGAACGTGTCGAACTGCAGCCGGTCGGCCGCCTGCCCTGCCGGTCGATCGACATAGACCATGTCGACCGTGTCGTTCGCGTTCATCGGCGTGACCTGCGTGCCGAGTGCCGCGCGCTCGCGCGTGATCCATTCCTGGATCGTGCAGAACGGCGTCGCACCAGGTGCCCACACGCCGCACTTCGACGGATCACTCGCCTGCGCCATCCCTGGCGTCTCGAGCACCGAGCCACCGCGGTGAACGATGCCGCCGACCTGGCCGGTGACGCGGAAATCGTCGACGAGCACGCCCTTGGCGACCGCGCGTCCGCGCCGCGCATCGGGCAGCTCGACCGCCATGAAGTCGTTCTTCAACAGCTCGTAGTTCTTCTCGAGCGCGACGGCGGAGAAGAAGCCCTGCGTTCCCGAGCGCAGCTTGAAGTCGTTCGTCGCCGCCGGGCTGTGACACGCCTGGAACGAGCAGCCGCGCTGCAGCAGGATCGGCTGCACGTTGTCCTTGAAGAACTGCTTGACCGGATCGCCCATCGCGAAGTCGAGCACGCCGACCGTCATCGCCCAGTCGTGGATTGCCTTGTAGTCGGTGTCGTCGGTGCCGCTGAACTGATCGCCGCCGGTGTGGCCGCGCCCGCCCGCTGCAACGGCGAGCGGCACGCGGAGGATCTGCGAATCGTCGACTGGCGTGTTCACGAACGACCACGCCTGGCTGAAGTTGAACGCGAGCTGCGTGTCGTCGTCGCCGCACGTGATGTAGAAGTCCGACTGCGGCGCGCCGTGACAGTTGCCGGCGTTGCAGCTGTGCTTCTTCAGGATCGGCTGGACCTTGTCCTTGAACGTCTGGAAGTTCGGGTTCGCCGTGTACGTGCCGGCGTTGAAGCCCGACGGCACCGCGGTCGAGCACTGACCGGCGCCCATCTGCGCGGGCGTCGGCGGCTTGAGGCCGTTCTCGGTGGCGCCGTTCTGCATCCACGTCTGCAGCGCGAGGTACGCGTCCGAGTTGACGTCGATGATCGCGCCACCGGCGTGCAGCACGTCGATCGGCAGGAACTGATCGCCGTACTGGACCTGCAGCTTGTTCGGGTCCATCGGGTTCGGCGTCGCCGGCGCGACGGCCTTGATCAGCAGCAAGGGCTGCGAGAACGCACCGAACGGCGCGAGCAGGTCGCGGCGCTTCTGCACGTTCTCGAACGAGGTGACGTCGAAGTTACCGGCAGCGAACGAGTACGGATCGTCGGCGTTCGCCTGGTGACAGCCCGACGTGTTGCCCGCGCACTTCTGCGTCAGGATCGGCTGGATGTTGCGCTGGAAATACGTGCGACCCGGCGGCGAGTCGCTGCAGCCAGCGACCACGACGATCCCGACGAGGAGGCCCCTGCGTAGCTCCATGATCCAATCCTATCGTAGAAACGTCGCGAGCCGCGCCCTTCGAAGGCGCGGCCCGGATCACATTCGTTGCGAGATTACTGCAGCCGCGCCAGCGAGGCCTTCGCGACGAGGCGAACCAGGCCGCTCTTGTCGTTCACCGCGGTGAGCAGCGCGCCCGAGGCATCGCGCGAGCCGATCTGGCCGAGCGCCCACGCGGCGTTTCGCCGCACGAACGGGTCCTTGTCGGTCACGACGAGCTGCTCGAGAGCGCTCACCGCGTTGCGGTCGCCGTATGCGCCCATCACCGTCGCCGCCGCCGCGCGGACCTTCGCATCCGCATCGGTGAGCCGCTGCTCGACGGGCGCGACCGACACCTGGCCGAGGATGTCGCGCCACGCATTGATCGCCGCGGCGCGCACCGCAGGATCCGCATCGCCCATCGCGGTGACGAGGATACCGTTGCCGTCGACGTGGGCCATGTAGCCAACCGCGTGGACGATCGCGAGCTTCGCCTCGCTGTCGAGCGAGCGGCCCATCGCCTGGCGCAGCGCCGGCAGCGCGGTGTAGTCGACGATCGCGCCGACGAAGTCCGCCGCGTTGCGGACCTGCAGCGACGTGCCGCTGGCGAGGTCGCCCTTCATCTGATCGCTCATGACCTTCGCGAGGCCCGGGCGCTTCGCGAACCACCAGGCCGCGACCTCGCGGACCGCGAACCGGTTGTCCTCGGTGAGGTTCGTGATGGTCTGCACGCAGTCGGAGCAGATGAGGCCCTCGGCGCGCTCGACCTCGGCGATGATCGCGTCGGTCGAATGGGAGTTGACCGCGGCGACGATGGCGGCATTGCTGCCACCTTTACCGGCGAACGCGGAGGTCGCGAACAGGGTGAGCGCGACTGCGACGAGCTTGGGGATGTTCTTCATGGCGCTCTCCTTTCTCAGTAGGTGGACGAGTGGGGGTTATTCTCGCGGGCGTAGTAGTTGAGGCCCATGTCCGCGGCGAGGATCAGCTTGTAGAACTCGGTCGGCGTCAGCTCGGCGTAGCCGCCCACCGTCGAGTGCGGCGAGCTCGTGAACGCGCGGACCGCGGCGTCGGGCTGCGGGAACAGCTTGGTCGGGTTGAGCAGCTGGATGGCCGGCGAGTTGTGCGCGTCGGTCGGCAGCATGCACTGCAGCGTCGGCGTGCCGCTCGCGGTCTTGCACGGCGGCGTGCCGGTCACCATCAGGTTGTTCTTCTCGATGGCTTCCATGTCGGGACCGGCCATGAAGAAGTACGAGGCCGGCCACGTCTCGGCCATGCCGTCCTCGTCGAGCATCTGGATCGGCTTGTTCGTCAGGTCGAACGTGTAGGTCGTGCTCGCGCCGGTGACCGGGTTGACGATCTGGTAGCTCGGGTTCATCGAGTTCGCGACGCCGTTGTGGCAGCTCGTGCACTTCGCATCGAAGATTGGCTGGACCGCCTTGTCCCACGCCATGCCGACGAGCTTGTCGGCGCCGGTGCCGTCGGCCTGGATGAGGTTCGCGTTCGACAGGTCGGTGACCGCCGACATGCGGTTAGCGCGTGCGACGAGGCCCTTCGCGTTCGTCGGACCGATCGCCGCGGCCTGCGTGATGCCGGGGTTGATGATCGTGCTCTTCGCGCGGTCCTCGTGGCAGCCACCGCACACGCGCGACTCACCGGCGCGCGCCGAGAACCACACGGGCTCGTTGAACAGCGACATGCCGAAGTTGTCGACCGTCTGCAGGTGGATCGGCACGTTCGCCGGCACCGTGGCGAGCCAGCTGCCGTCCGCTGCGACGCGGGCGACACCGAGGTTCGCGTGGCCCTCGAACATCGTCGTGCCGAACATGCGCGGGAAGCCCTCCTCCGACGAGAAGCCTTCCATCACGCGGACGCCGTAGATCTCGCCCGGGTTGAACGTGTGGAGCGTCGACTCGTACACGTTCATCGCGCCGATCATCGCCTGGCCGCCGAGCGTGCCGTCGATCGACGAGCTCGTCACCGCGGGCGCAGTGCGCGTCTGGAGCGGGCGCGGGAAGATGTCCCACGTGCCCTTGTCGTCGAGGATTGGGTGGCGCTGCAGCGTCGCGGTGTCGTAGAGGTACACGCCGAAGTCGGCCGACATGTTCGCCGCGCCGAGCACGCTCGACTCGACCGGGCCATCGGCCCACGACACGAGCAGCGCCGGGTGCTCCTTCGCGTCGAGCGCGTAGGCGTCGTAGTAGCGGCCGATCGTGTTCGCCGACGGCGAGTTGTCGGTCGGGACGTCGGGCGTCAGCATGACGTAGCTCGCGTTCGCCTCGCTCATCGCCTCGTTCGCGACGACGTCGCCGTTGTCGAGCTTGCTGACGTGGCCAAGACGGATGTCGACGAGCGCGCCGGCGTTGATCGTCCGGTTACGCGCGGTCGCGATACCGACGAAGCGGCCCGGGCTGATCTCCTGCGCCTTGAGCGTGGAGTTCGAGGCGCCGGTGCCCTCCTTGCCGAACGCCTCGCGGAGCTCGGTCATGTCGGTGTTCATGAACATCAGGTGGCCGGAGTTCTCCGTGCCCAGGTGGTCCCACTGCGTGAAGATCACGCGGCCATCGCTCGCGAGGCTTGGCGCGGTGCGGTGCGACAGGTTGCGCGGTCCGAGCTGCTCGTTCGTCCCGTCGATGTTGATCGTGCCGATCTGGATCGTCGTGCCGCGCTCGTACTCGTCGACGTGCTGCGGCGGCATCGGGTCGATGGCGGCCCCGCTGGTGTCGGTCGCCAGGTTCTTCACGACGCCGTTGGTCGTGAACATGATCTTGTCGCCCGGCAGGAAGATCGGCGACACGTAGTCGCGGCCCATGTCGGTCGCGAGCTGCTGGACGCTGCCGTCCTCGAGCTTCAGCAGGAACAGGCCGTAATGGTCGCTGTCGCTGAGCTTGCCGGCGAACACGATCTGCTTGGCGTCGAACGAGATGTCGTACGCCTGGATGTCGATGTTCGCGAACTCGGCGCCCGCTTTGTCACAGCACAGCACGGTGCGCGTGCCGTCCGCGGTCGGCGGCGAGAGCTTGATCAGCTTCGCGCCCGGGATGTACGAGGTGTACTGGAAGATGTCGCCCATATCGTTGCGGGCGACACGCTGCAGGATCACCAGCGAGTCGACGTTGCCGAGCGGACCCGGGCTGTCGCTGCTGCCGCAAGCCGCCAGCAGGGCGGCTCCGATCGCGATCGTATTGAGCTTGAGCTTCACAGCATCCTCCTCGAAGTGGAGGGACGTATTACAAGCATCGAGCCAACCGACAACCGAGGAGTCTCAGGTAGTTGGACGTTGGATCGCTCGGGGCAGCCGCCCCCGATCCAGCGGTCTTGGGGGCGGTGAGCCGCAATCGCCATCGCACCCCCACGCTGCTGTAGGATGGAAAGCGCATGAATTGCGTGGCGCGGCGGGAAGTAGAGCTGCTGCGCCATGTCCGCGCCGAGCTGGCGACGCTGCGCTGCGACGGCCAGTCGGCAATCGCGCGGATCATGGAGCCCGTCCACGAGCTGCTCGGCGGCGAGCGGTTGTGGACGTATCGACCCGTGCGGACGCTGCGGGCGTGGGACGTCACCGATGTTCACGACACCTGCGTCGGCGGCGCGCTGCTCGACCGATTCGCCGCGTGCCTGCGCGGCATCACCGACGAGTTCGCGTGGTTCCGTCCGAGCGAGCCGGAGCCGGCGCAGCGCAACCGCGTCGTCGAGGCGCTCAGCGCCGTGCGATCCGCGCGACCGGGCTTCTTCGAGCAGACGCCGCTGTACCGCGAGTTCTTCGAGCCCAATGGACTGCACGAGCATCATCAGCTGCGCGTGCTCGTCTGCGACGGCGCCGAGCTGCTCGCGTGGTTCGGTGCCTACTACACCGAGGCTCCGACGGCGCGCCAGCGCCAGCTGCTCGCCTCCATGGTGCCGGCGCTTCGCAAGCGCCTGCGGCTCGATCGCGCGCTATCGCGAACGCGCGTGGCTTCGGTTGCACTCGCAGCGGCGATCGACAACCTCGAGCAGCCGGCATTCGTCGTGGACCGCCGCAACATGGTCGAGCATGCGAATGCCTCGGGACGTGCGCTGCTCGCATCCCACGCGAGTGAGCCCGCCGACGTCGAGACGTTCGACCTCGGCCACGGCGCGAAGCTGAAGCTCGTCCGCCGGCATGCCCAGCTCGACCGGCAGGCGCGCATCGCGGCCGCTCGCTGGGCGTTGACGCGACGGCAGACCGACGTGCTCGTCGGAATCGCGGCCGGCCATGCGAACGCCACGATCGCCGAGCAGCTCGGCGTCACGCTGCGCGCTGTCGAGCATCACGTCACCACGATCCTGATTCGTGCGGGCGCCGCCAACCGCGTGGAGCTCGTCGCGCGCATTGCGAGTGAGGAACCATGAGTGTCGCGAACGTGAACGGTGCAGATCTGGTCTTGGAGGAGCGCGGTAGCGGAGAGCCGATCCTGTTGATGCATGGCGGGCTCGGACTGGATCACTCCAGCCTCACGCCGTGGCACGACGCGCTCGCACACCGCGCACGGCTCATCTACTACGACCATCGGTGGAACGGTCGGAGCGACCGTATCGGCCCGGCCGACTTCGAGACCTGGCAGAGCGACGCCGCCGGATTGCTCGACCACCTCGGGATCGCGCGTGCGACGATCTTCGGACACTCGTACGGAGCGTGGATCGCACTCGCGTTTGCCGCGCGGTACCCCGAGCGTGTCGATCGCCTGATCCTGTGCGGCGCGTCGCCGGCCTTCGACTACGCGCCGGACCTCTCGCGTCAGGAACAAACCAACCCCGCCGCCGTGAAGGCGTTGCTCGCGGGTCTGGCGACGCCGCCCGCGACCGACGACGAATTGCGCGAGCTCTGGCGAACGATCCTTCCGCTGTACTTCGAGACGGCCCCGCCGCCCGAGCTGCTGGCTCGCACGCACTGCTCGGCCGCCGGCTACGCGTACAGCTCGGCCGCGCTCGCGAGCTACAACGTCGTCGCGAGCTTGCCGGCGATGACGATGCCGATGCTGATCCTCGTCGGCGCGCATGACTTCATCACACCGCCCGCGCAGGCGCACCGGATCGCGGCGCTCGCGCCACACGCGACGGTCGTCGAGCTGCCCCGGAGCGGCCACTTCCCCTTCATCGAAGAGCGCGACGCCTACCTCGCGGCGATCGAGTCCTGGCTCGATGCCAATCCTCAGCCCAGCAGGACGTAGGTCACGAGCGCCGCGCGGCTGTCGACCGCCGTCCGATCGAAGAGCGCCGTGACGTGCTGCTCGACCGCGCGCTCGGTGATGTTCAGCGCCTTCGCGATCGCCGCGTTGGTCTCGCCCGTGACGAGGCGCGCGAGCACCTCGCGTTGACGGCGCGTGAGCTTGAGCCGGGCCGCGACGCGCGCGACTGCCTGGGCCGCGCGGCCATCCGCGGTTCGCGTGCGGATCACGGCGAGCCAGTGATCGGGTGCGCCGCGCGCGTCGAGCGGTGTGATCTCGAGGTTGATCGACGTGGGCTCGTGCGCGAGCGCCGCGAGGATCGCCGTCGAGATCTCGGCGCGGCGAGTCGCGAGCAGCGTGCGTCCCGCGTCGTTGACCTCGAAGATGCGGCCGGCCGAGCTCACCACGAACGCCGGCGCGGCGATGTGCTCGAGCACGGCGTCGAGAGCAGCGCTCACCAGCGGCGCCGCCTCGATCTGTCGCTCGATGTTCAGGCGACGTCGCAGCGCCGGTAATGCGGCTTCGAGGATCGCGCGCTGCTCCGGCGTCAGCGGAGCCGGATGGAAGATCGTCAGGCACGCGACCAGCGCGTCGTCCTCGCAGAGGAGAGCGCGGAACACGCGGTGGCGATGCAACCGGAGTGGCTCGAGGACCTCGGTGTAGCCGCGCGATGCCTTGTACTGATCCGCGGGGACGAGCTCGCGCAGGTCGACGAGGCGATTGCGCTGGTCGGACTCGGGCCGCACGGGATCGAACCAGCCGAAGGCGTCACTGCTGCGCGAGAGGTACGACGCAAGGAGCGTGCGATAGCGCGTCGCGTTGGACAGGTTCTCGGCGATGAACCGATCGAGCACCCATCCGGATGTGCTCGGGACCGGCACGATGCACACGATCGCCTCGACCGCCGCAAGCTCGCGCAGCTCGCGCAACGCCGTGGCGACGCCCGAGGGGCTGTCCGGACGAAGCACCTCGAGCTCGTCGAGGATCGCGCGGAGCCTGGCGTCGCTACGCGAGTCCGCCCTGCCCATGACAACCCCGTGGCACCCCTCGACGCTAGCGAGCCGTCATGTCCTACACCAGCTCCCGAACCTTCGGTTTCCCGTAGATTGTGCGTCGCACGGCCGACACCGTACGCTAGGCAGGATGTTCGTGCGTGAGGTTGGGTGTGGGCCGGCGGTCCTGTTGCTGCACGGCACCCCCTCCCCGGCCGAGGACTGGCTTCCGCTCGCGGATGCCCTCGCCCGCGACTACCGCGTCCTGATCCCGGACCTGCCCGGCTATGGCCAGAGTCCGGACCCGGTCGACGCCCGCATCGAGCGCATCGGCGACGCGCTGGCGGCCATGCTCGCCGATCGCGGCGTCACGCGACTCCATGGCCTCGTCGGCTACTCGACGGGCGCGTACCGGGCGTTCGATCTGGCGACTCGTGCCAGGATCGACGCGAGCGTGATCGTCTCGCTTGCCGGTGTCGCCTGCTTCGACGCGCTAGCGCGTGAAACGCGGGCGACACTGGCCGCGCAGCTGGCGGCCGACCCGGAATTTCTCCATGGCGACGAGCTCCGCGCGGTGCTGCGCGACCTGATGATCTCGCCGGCGTGGGCGACCGCGCATCCACGTGATGTCGTGCGCGTGCTCGCCTGGCCGCACACGACCCGCGCCGGCGCGCTCGCCCGCGAGCTTGCAGCGCTGGCCCGCTCGCGCGACCTGCGTCCCGAGCTGGCGAAGCTGCGTTCGCGCGTGTACTGCCGCGTCGGCACGCTCGATCGCGGATGCCCGCCGGGCTGGAGCGCCGAGATCGCCGAGCTTGCTCCGCGCGCAACGCTCGAGCTCGTCTTTGGCTGCGGTCACGCGATCCTCCTCGAGGATGGGCCGGCCACGATCGGGGCAATCCGGCGCGAGCTGGCGGCGGAGCCGGTCTGATGCGCTCGGTGACCCAGCAGCAGAAGTCGCGCCTGGCCTCGATCGTGCGCCGGCTCGACGCTCTCGAGCTCGATGCCGGAGATCCGGTCGACGAGATCCTCGCCGAGGTCCGTGGGCTCGTCGACGTCCAGTCGATCGCGCTCTACTCGGTCCGCGAGCACGCGACCGGCTGGGAGTTCGATCGCTGGAGCCTGCACGCGATGCCGAGCGCTACGATCAAGCACGGCATGCTGCGACTGTTCGAACGTCGCGGCATTCCGGTGCTGTTCTACGACGTGGCGCGTCCTGCCGTGGAGCAGCGCAACCGCCTGATCGAGGCGACCGCGATGATCGATGCCAGCTATCCGGGCGGCTGGCAGGCTGCGCCGCTGAACATCGAGGTCCTCACGCCGCTCGGGCTCGGCCACCACCGCCAGCATCGCGTGCTGATGTGCGAAGGAGCCGCGCTCCTGGCGTGGTTCGGCGCGTTCCACGGTGACTCGTTGAACGAGAGCCAGCAACGCCTCATGTACGCGATCGCCACGCCGTTGCGACGCCGTCTACGTACCGAGCGCGTCCTCGAGGGCGCGCCGCGCCGCCTCGGCCTCCTCGAAGCCGCCCTCGATCAGATCGGCAGCGCCGCGTTCGTGCTCGCGGGCGGCGGAGCGATCGTCGCGACCAACGCGGCAGCCCGGCGTCTCCTCGCAACGCACGATCGCGACGTGCGCACCGCACTCCAGGATGCGATCGCCGGCCGCCCGAACGAGCTCGCGTTCGGCCTCACCGAGATCCGCGACCGCGGCATCCCGGCACACTGGCTCGCCATCGCGCAGCCGACGCGCGAGGCCCGCATCGCGACTGCGGTCGACGGGGCGGTGCGGCGCTGGCAGCTGACGCCACGGCAGGCGCAGGTCGTCGGGCTGGTCGTCCGCGGCCTGTCGAATGCAGCGATCGCCGCGGAGCTCCTGCTGTCGATCCGCGCGACCGAGCTGCACGTCACCGCGCTCCTCGATCGCGCGGGCGTCGACAACCGCGCCGCGCTGGTCGCCGCCGTCCTGCTGTGACGGCCTGGTAGAACAGCGCGGTCGGATCGAGCAGGCTCGTCACCGCGCGGATCGAACGACGGCGAGCCAGTGATCGGCGGCTCCGTACTCGTCGAGTGCGATGACCTCGACCGGTAACGGCGAGGCTTCATGCGCGAGCGCGGCAGTGATGGACTGCGAAACCTCGGTGCGGCTCGTCGCGAGCATCGCGCGCGCGGCGTCGTTGACGTCGAAGATTCGCCCACTCGCGGCCACGATGAAGGCAGGCGCCGCGATGCCATCGAGCGCGGTGATCGCCGCGCTGATCAACGGCGCGACCTCGAGCTGCATCTCGAGTGCGAGCCGCCGTTGCAGCGTGGGCAGCGCGCCCTCGAGGAGTGCATGCTGCTGCGGACTGAGCGGTTCCGGATGAAACACGCCGAACCATGCGAGGAATGTCTCGCCGTCGCAGATGAGGGAGCGGATCACATGGTGGCGGTGGAGCTGCAGAGGGCGCAGGACCTCGAGACAGATCCGCGACGCCTGAAACTCTTCGTCGGGAATGCGCTGCTGCACATCGACGAGCACGTTGCGCTGGTCGCGCTCGGGCGTCAGCGGATCGAACCAGCCGTAGGCTCCCTCGGTGCGGACCAGATACGACGCGAGTAGCCGGCGCAACCGACTCGCCTTCTCGAGGTCGTCGGCGTGAAACTGATCGAGCGCCCATCCGCTCGTCGTCTGCATGGGAGACGCACACACGATCGTTTCCACCTGGGCCAGCTCGCGCAGCTGGGCGAGCGACTCGCTGAGGCTACGCGAAGCCTCGGGCGCACGTCGCATCATCGCTCCCCGAGCAAACATGACTGCCACAGTCACAACGTTACGTGTTCATAGCGTCCACGTCATCTACGGCTTTCCGAAGCCCGGTGTGGGGAATGCTCCTAAGCGAGGAGCGCAGCGGCGACGAGCTCGGCTCGCGTGGTCGTATCAGTGCGCTCGAATAGCGCTGAGAGATGGAGCTCGATCGTGCGCCGGCTGACCCCGAGGTCGGCTGCGATCGTCGGACTCGCGTCGCCGCGAAGCACGCGCGTCAGGATCTCGCGCTGCCGGGGCGTGAGCTGCCAGCGCGCGGCGGCCGCAGCGACCGAAGCCTCGATGCGCACCTCGCGCGTGCCGGCGCGGATGATCGCGAGCGACAGGTCGGGACAGCCGTTCATGCGGAGCGGCACGACCTCGATCTCGAGCTCGCCACGCGCGTTCTCGACGGTCACTGCGCCCGCGAGCGCTGCGGCGATGTCCGCGCGTCGGGTGTCGAGCAGCGCACGACCCGCGGCGTTGGCGTCGACGATCCGGTCCGGACCGGCCAGCACGAACGCCGGTGCACCGATGTGCTCGAGCGCGCCGCCGAGTGCCGGCTGTGCGGCGGTCCGGCCGAGCCGACGCTCGACGGCCAGGCGGCGGTGCATCAGCGGAGCGATCTGCGCGAGCAACTTCCGCTGCTGTGCGGAGATGACGCCGGTGTGAAAGCTACCGAACCACGCGAGCAGCGATGCACCGTCGCACAGGAGCACGCGCGGTTGACGGTGCACGTGCAGCCCGAGCGGCCGCAGCAGTCGCTCGTAGATGTACGACTGCTCGAGCTCGCCGGGCTCCATCAGGTCGTGCGCTTCGACCAGCCGGTTGCGCTGCTCGGGCTCCGGGCAGATCGGGTTGTACCAGGCGTAGCGAAGTGGCTGCCGGCGGAAGACGTCGACGAACGCGTCGCGCAGCCCGGCTGGATCCGCGAAGCCAACGGCGTGGAAGCGCGCGACGTCGAGCCCGCCGAGTGATTCGGCCGGGGTCAGCACGAGAACCGTCTCGGTATCGAGGACACGATGGACCTCCGGAAGCACGGCATCGATCGCGCAGCCGGATCCGAAGCGGGACAGCTCCGCTTCGATGTCGGCGAGTGCCGTCGCCGTCCGGGCGCCGTTCATACGCACAGTTTGCGTCATCGCCACCCATGGATTGCGCAATCGCACCTTCGGTTTCCCGAAGGTCTTGAGTCAGAGGCATCAGACGAGCGACTTGAGCTCGGCGAGCAGCGTGAGCGCCTCGAGCGGCGTCATCCGGTTGATGTCGATCGCGGACAGCTTCGCGATGACCGGCGACGGCTGCGCGGCGATGCCGCCGAGCGGCAGCTGCGGCGACGCGACCGCACCGAGCGATAGCTGCGCGCTCGTGCCGAGCGCCGACCCGCCTTCGAGGCGCGACATGATCTCTCGCGCACGGCCGATGACCTTCGTCGGCAAGCCCGCGAGCCGCGCCACGTCGATGCCGTAGCTCTTGTTCGCGCCGCCCGGCACCACGCGCCGCAGGAACACGATCTCCCCTTTGTGCTCGCGTACCGCGACCGAGACGTTGCGCACGCGCGGCCGGCTATCCGCGAGCGCGACGAGCTCGTGATAGTGCGTCGCGAACAGCGTGCGCGCGGTGACGTGATCGTGGAGGTGCTCGGCGACCGCCCACGCGATCGACACGCCGTCGAATGTCGACGTGCCGCGCCCGACCTCGTCGAGGATCACGAGCGAGCGTCGCGTTGCATGAGCGAGGATCGCCGCGGTCTCGCGCATCTCGACCATGAACGTCGAGTCGCCGCGGCTGAGGTTATCGGCTGCGCCCACGCGCGTGAACACGCGGTCGCATACGCCGATCGTCGCGGCCTTCGCCGGCACGAACGATCCGATCTGCGCGAGCAGCGCGATCTGTGCGACCTGCCGCATGTACGTCGACTTGCCCGCCATGTTCGGCCCGGTGATCAGCACGAGCTGCTCGGCGCCGGGATCGAGCCGGCAGTCGTTCGGCACGAACGTGCCCTCGGGCAATATCGCCTCGATCACGGGATGCCGGCCGTCGACGATCTCGATCGCGAGCCCGTCATCGACCACCGGCCGGCAGTAGCCGCGCCGTGCGGCGACCTCGGCCAGGCTGCCGCACACATCGACCACCGCGAGCGCCGCGCCCGCGGCCGACACCTTCGCCGCGACCTCCGCGACTGCGGCGACCTCGGCCTTGAACAGCTCGGCCTCGCGCGCGGCGAGCGTCTCCTCGGCGGTCACGACCTTGCGCTCGAGCTCCGCGAGCTCGGGGGTCACGTAGCGCTCGCCGTTCGCGATCGTCTGCTTGCGCACGTAGTGCGCCGGCACCTTCGCGAGGTTCGACTTCGTGATCTCGAGGTAGTACCCGAACACGCGGTTGTAGCGGACCTTGAGGTTCGCGATGCCGCTCTCGCGCTGCTCGCGCGCCTCGATCGCGAGGATCTCGTCCTTGCCGCCGTCGGCGAGCCGCCGGCACTCGTCGACCTGCGCGTCCCATCCGGCGCGGATCACGCCGCCGTCCTTGACGAGAAACGGCGGCTCGTCGACGAGCGACTTGCCCAGCCGCACCGCGAGCGCGGGCAACGCCGCATCGCCGCAGGCGGCCAGCCCGGAAGGGAGCGAGCCGGCGGACGGCGGCGGAGCGGGATCGAGCAGCCCGGGCACCGGCTCGAGCTTCGTCGCGCCGGTCTTCACGAGCGCCATCACCTCGGGAAGCATGCCGAGCGCGTCGCGCAGCCGTCCGAGGTCGCGCGGAGTCGCCACGCCGAGCGTCGCCTTGCCGGCGAGCCGCTCGAGGTCCGCGACGCGCGAGAGCGTCCGCCGCACCTGCTCGAGCAACGCAGGCCGCTGCACGAGCCAGCCCACCGCATCCTGCCGCCGGCGGATCTGCGCGACATCGATCAGCGGATACAAGAGCCACCGCCGAAGCCGCCGCCCGCCGGGCGCGGTCACGGTCTGATCGATCACGTCGAGCAGCGCGCCCTCGCGCTTCTTGCCGATCAACGTCTCGGTCAGCTCGAGGTTCGCGATCGCGGTCTCGTCGAGC
>Ga0207683_10002294_pt1 | contig 16772 bp, 8 predicted proteins | sample KBSM73metaG_FD_184333 | JGI IMG/M metagenome (GOLD analysis project Ga0207683, IMG submission 184333) | Miscanthus rhizosphere microbial communities from Kellogg Biological Station, Michigan, USA - KBS M7-3 metaG (SPAdes) (version 2) | ecosystem: Host-associated > Plants > Roots > Rhizosphere >... | reverse complement strand
GAAACAAATGTAAAAGAAGCTATCGAGGCGATGTTTGCCGGAGAGAAAATCAACGAGACGGAAAATCGTTCGGTGCTTCACATTGCCTTGCGAAATTTTTCAAAAAACCCTGTTTATTCAGATGGAAAAGATGTAATGCCCGACGTCAAAAAGGTGTTACGTAAAATGAAAAAATTCAGCGAAGACATACACGATGGTAAACACAGGGGCTATACAGGCAAGCGAATAAAATATATCGTGAACATCGGTATTGGCGGCAGTGATCTTGGTCCGTTGATGGTTACGGAAGCATTGAAACCATATTGGGTAGAGGGTATCGAAACCTACTTTGTTTCGAACGTTGATGGAACACATATAGCAGAAACATTAAAAAAAGTAAACCCGGAGCGTACACTTTTCCTGATTGCCTCCAAAACATTCACTACGCAGGAAACCATGACGAATGCACATACTGCACGGCAATGGTTTTTAAAAAAGGCAAAAAAAGAAGAGCATATTGCGAAGCATTTCGCCGCATTATCTACCAATGAAAAGGAGGTAGTGAAGTTTGGTATTGATAAAAAGAACATGTTTGAGTTTTGGGACTGGGTAGGCGGCCGTTATTCATTGTGGAGCGCTATTGGTCTTTCCATTGTACTTACTATCGGGTATAAAAATTTCGAGCTGTTGTTAAAAGGAGCTCATGATACAGACAATCATTTCAGAAATACAGCGTTTGAAAAGAATATACCGGTGATCATGGCCCTTGTCGGTTTGTGGTATACAAACTTTTTTGGTTCTCAAACCGAGGCCATACTTCCTTATGATCAGTATATGCATCGCTTTGCCGCGTACTTTCAGCAGGGTAATATGGAAAGCAATGGCAAGAGCACAGGCAGAAATGGGCAAAAACTCGATCATAGCTCCGGCCCGGTAATATGGGGCGAGCCCGGCACAAATGGCCAACATGCTTTTTACCAGTTAATACACCAGGGCACTGTATTAATTCCCTGCGACTTTATTGCGCCGGCACAAACCCATAACCCTATCGGCGACCATCACCCGAAATTGTTATCCAATTTCTTTGCACAGACAGAAGCCCTGATGAATGGAAAAACGGCTGATGAGGCAAGAGCGGAATTGATAAAATCAGGAATGCAGGAAGACCAGGTTGAAAAATTAGTTCCTTTTAAAGTGTTTCCGGGTAACAGGCCAACCAATTCATTTCTTATAAAAAAGATCACTCCGTTTACACTCGGGCAATTGATTGCCTTTTACGAACACAAAATATTTGTTCAGGGAATAATATGGAACATCTTCAGTTTCGATCAATGGGGTGTGGAGTTGGGAAAGCAATTAGCAAATAAAATTCTGCCCGAACTGGAAAATGACGGCACTGTTACCAACCACGATGCTTCGACGAATGGATTGATAAATGCTTATAAAAAATTGAGGGAATGATGTAAATTACAGGATAAACTTTCTGCTATGAAAAAAACGATCTTTTGTGTTGTAATGCTTATCTCCTGCATCGTAGCATCCGCACAGCAAAAACCCTCGTTCAGAGACTACCTGCGGAATAACCAGGGATCACCAGTAATTTCAAAGCCGGTTATTCGGGCTATACCGCCTGTTAATAAATTTGACAATTCTATTGATGAGAAGAAATCAGTGCATAGAAATGGAATGAGTTTAAACGATGCAAAACTTTTAAAAATTTTGCTACCAAACGGCAACAAACTATACGAACTACCAATGGATAAAATGATATGCGTTGTCCCCGATATGTCACAGTTCCATATGCCGGTTGTTATCAGCGGAAGTGATTTCGGCGACAAAAAAATCAACCTGCTGGACACTGAATAGGCCCGGTTCGTATTCCATCCTGCTTTTTTTTATTTTGTAATGCCAGATTGCAATCCTGTTGCGTCCTAAGCGTATTTTATTGTAAAAACCTGAAACAGAACGGGAAGGATATTTATGCATATCCGTTAATTTTCTTATATGAATAACGGGCTGATTAATAATTCCTAAGGCTGAAAATATTCCCGTCGCGACGTCGTTATTGAGAGACCGATCCGTGACCAGGCCTGTGTATATTGATCCGGCTAAACTCAATCCACTCTATGAAGAACCGAATTCTACTTTTGTTTCTTTCCTTTTGTTGTACTATCCAGCTTTTCGCACAAAGTCTTTACGAGGTTTCTCTTGATGAGAAGGTCAAAAATTCTTCGTTGATCATTGAAGGGAAAGTGGTGAGTGAGCAAAGCTTCTGGAATGATCGGCATACATTGATCTATACCTCCCACAGTGTGGAAGTGTATAAAGTTTTTAAAGGCGTTCTTTCCGTTTCAACAATTGACATCGTTACTGCCGGCGGCAAAGTCGGCGATACAGGTTTGGTAGTAAGTGATGCAGCAAAGCTTGTGAAAAATGATATAGGTACCTTTTTTCTTCAACACAATAACCGAAGCAATTCGTTCATCAATGCAGCAGACAACTGGAATATATACAGCAGTGCACAAGGTTTTCTCAAGTATGATTTGAGAAAAGCTACTGCCAATGCGCCGTTTGCTCATTATAAAAGCGTATCCGGCGAGCTGTACAATGCCATAAAAGCAAGAACAAGAAAAGATTTCGAGAACAGGAAACCTTCGTTCAATATTTCTGCTGTACCGGGAAAAAATTCACGTGAGTTATCGCCCCTGGCAACCCCGGTTATCTCCGGCTTTTCTCCGGCCGTGGTAACGGCAGGCACATTTCTCGATCCCGCAAATAATGTATTAACCATTAATGGTTCGGGGTTCGGAACCGGAGGGGGTTTTGCAGGTGTATACTTTGATGACCCCGATGATGGTGCGGGAAATAGTTTTGTATTTGTTACATACGATGACCCGTTGGTAATTTCATGGACGGATACGCAGATACAAATTCGTGTTCCCGGCGAAGCGGGTACAGGTCAGCTGTATGTGCAGGAATCAACAGGGCTTTATGCGGCAGCACCGGGCAATCTTGATGTGTTGTACAGCATTCAGAATTATAACGGGCATGAAACAACGCTTATTGATCAGAATGGCTCGGGCGGCTATACCATTGCGTATTCAACAAATACCGCAGGTGGCGGTGTGAACTTTGATACCGACCCCGCGAAGCAAACCTTTCAAAGAGCATTGACTACATGGAAAGAATCAGTTGGCGCAAATATCGTTGAAGGCGGCACCACCTCCATTCAGTCTATTACGTTTGACGGAGTTTGCACGATAATGTTCGATAATCAAAACACAGGCGTTGCGCCGCTGGCGAGTGGCGTATTGGCTGTATGTTATAGTTGGTACCTTGACTGCGGCGTCAATCCTGCCATAAACCAGGCGGTTAAAGGAGAATTTGAAGTAGTGATCCGAAGTGCAGGTGTGTCTTCGGGAAGCGCAACATTTACACTCGGGCCATGTCCACCAAACGCATCAAATTATCTCAACATAGATTTAGAAACGGTCATCCTTCATGAATTGGGTCATGCTCTGAATCTGGGGCATGTTAATGATAATTATCAAGGCAGTGCCGTTGGACGGATTAACCCGGGTAAGTTGATGAACTGGGCTGTTGTAAACAGTGTCAGGCGAAACACCCCCGATTATTCAGCTAAGGCAGGTGCACTTTACGTCGTAACACCGCAAGGTGCCGTTGCAGGTTCATGCGTAATTTATGGTGAAATGACACCTTTAACTGCCATCAATGAGCCCAATGATAACTGCCCTGCTTCATTTCCAGCAACACCAACGCCTTCCGGTACTTCAGTTGCTTTTGACCTTGTTCACGCAGGAAGTAATCGTTTTGTAGATCCGGCCTATACGCAGGTGCGTTGCGACGGCCTCGGTGCCTCTATCACCAATAATGCCTATTATGCTTTTCGAACAAGTCCTGCCGGCGGAATATTATCATTAATTGTAAGCGGTTATACCACTACGCCTGCAGCACTTACATCGTGTACGCAGGTTTATGGTGGCGTACCGGTGACGGGTGTCCGCCTTTCCGTTTACCAGGCCAGCTCATGTCCATCTGCCGGGGCATTTCCTACACCTGTCAATTGCCAGGTATTCAGTGCAAACGGAGCTCTCAGCAACATAACAGGCCTGGCTGCAAATACAAACTACCTTATCTACCTGGAAGGAGTTGAGAATACAAAGGCAGCTTTCTCACTTACGTTTGGCGGTTCTGTATTACCGATAAGGTTCGAAAGTTTTACCGGTAAAATACTCAGCACTTCGAACCAGCTAAATTGGGCGGTCAGTTATTATGCAGATGTAAAAAGACTCGTTTTAGAAAAAAGCAGTAATGGTGCCGACTATGTTGCAATAGATTCAATACCCGATTATGCTATCGCCGAATCTGGTTCTTATATTGATGCTAAACCATTCGCCGGAAACAATTATTACAGGCTTGCGGCAGTTAACGTGGATGGCAGTAAAAAATATTCGACGGTAGTTATTTTGGAACGAAAGGACAAGTTCCTGGCTGCGGTTTATCCAAACCCGGCTAATAATTCCATAAACCTCGATCTGTCTGCAGAGAAAACCGGACGGTTTACATTTGATATCTATAATGCCGGCGGTCAGTTGGTACAAAAACAAACAAACACTGTTTTACAATCCAGGCAAACAATACATATCTCAGCGTTGAATCTTGCCAATGGTGTTTACTTCCTTAAAATTTCAAATGAAAAAGGTGAGCCGATTAAGAATATTACATTTACTGTAAAGCACTAATGAAAAGAGCGGATCGCTATCGCAATCCGCTCTTACTTATTTCAAAAAATTAAATTACCATTTATCTACTTCTTCACTTGCAGAGGCATCAGCAACTTTTGCAGGTGCTGCAACTTCTACAGGAGCAGCGCTCTGGGCAACTACAACAGGAGTTGGTTCTTTTACTTCGCTTTCAGCCCCGATATCGTCGTGTTCGCCCACCGCTTCGTCATGATTGAATGCATCAAAGTTAAAGTCAGGCATTAATTCGGTTTTTACATAATCAACTGCCTCTCCCAGTGCTTTGATAAACTTATTGAAATCTTCTTTATAGAGAAATATTTTGTGCCGGTCATACCCGTTATCATCAAAACGTTTACGGCTTTCAGTAATAGTGAGGTAGTAGTCGTTCCCTCTCGTCGTTCTTACATCAAAAAAATAAGTTCTTCTTTTACCAGCTCTGATCCTTTTGCTGTAGATACTCTCCATTTTCTTGTCGTTATTTTCGTACGCCACAGTTGTAAAATTTTGCAGTTAATTAAACATTTGGTTGTTGAGAATTTACAAATATAATTATGTTTTTGACACTGCCAAATTTGCCGGAAAATAAGAAATGAAGGATTTGAGCAGGATTCAACTTTCGCTGTCTTTTTCCTGTTCCTGCTGGCGGGAGTAGAGCTCGGCATAATACCCATTCTTTGCCAGGAGCGAATCGTGCGTACCGGTTTCCACTATTTCACCATCCTCCAACACGACGATTTTGTCAAAGCTGAAAAGAGAAAAAATACGATGGGTAATAATAAGCGCCGTTTTATCCGTCAGGTAATTATACAGGCTTGAAATGATTTCCCGTTCAGTTTTCGCATCTACCGCACTCAGGCAATCATCGAAAATAACAAGTCCCGGATCCTTTATCAATGCCCGGGCTATTGAAATCCGTTGTTTCTGTCCGCCACTTAATGTTACTCCCCTTTCGCCTACCATCGTTTCATATTTCTGCGGAAATTGTTCGATATCTCCATGAACACTTGCATATACCGCCGCTTCAGGAACCGTAACCCCGCTATGTTCCCGCAGGCCGAACCGCACATTATTGGAAATAGTATCACTGAACAGGAATACGTCCTGTGGCACATAGCTTACCTGCTCACGAAACGATTGCAGATCTAACGTACGGATATCTTTACCATCAACCTTAATTGACCCTTTTGTGGGATCGTACATCCGGAGAAGCAATTGGGCGACCGTTGTTTTACCGCTTCCCGTTCTGCCGACGATAGCTATTTTTTCTCCTTTCTTAATATCGAGATTAAAATTGGTAATAGCTTTTATGCCGGTATGGGGATAAACAAAATCAACATGGGAAAAAGAAATGTTCCCTTCTACCTGAATTTTTTCCGGTTTGGCAGGATTATGAATATCGGGTTCCGTTTTTAAAAACTCATTCAATCGTTTTTGGGATGCAGATGCCCGTTGGATCATGCTTGCTGTCCACCCGATCGCACTAACCGGGAACATCAGCATGTTTATATACACAGTAAATTCAACGATGGCCGCTAACCGTGCCGGGTCGGGGTTTTGTGCATAGTACCAACCTCCTACCGCAATAGTAAGTAGGGTACTGAGGCCGATGATCAGGGTCATGGAAGGAAAATAAATGGCTTCGAGTTTGGCAAGGCCGATCGCATTTGTTTTATAGTCTTCGCAATTTTTCTCAAAGAAATTAAACATCGTTCTCTCCTGTACAAACGATTTTATCACCCGTATACCGGAATATGATTCCTGCGCATTGGTGGTCAGATCAGATAACAATGCCTGTATCCTTTCACTTTTTTTATGAACGATACTGTTTACATAATAAATAATAATCGCCAGCAATGGTAACGGTGCCAGTACATACAAGGTGAGTAACGCATCGCGATGAAACATATAAAACACGCTCAGTGAAATAAGCGTAATAAGATTAACGAGATACATGATAGCGGGTCCATAAAACATTCTTACACGGCTCACATCTTCTGCAATGCGGCTCATCAGATCGCCCGTGCTGTGCGTTTTATAAAATGCAGTGTCTAATTTCTGGTAATGATTATATACTTCATTTTTCTGATCATACTCAATATGCCTGCTCATTACAATGATCGTCTGGCGCATGAGAAACATAAAAAACCCACGGAGCAAGGCAAGTACTAAAATTGTAATGCCGCATAAAGCCACGACACCACCAATATCAAAATGTGCTGCGCTTACTTTATCAATAAACCGGTTGACCAGGAAATCATATTTTGCACTTTTCTGCTCGCTGTGAGTGCCAGACAAATAATTCTGCACATGATTTACTATGAACCCGGTAATCTGAGGTGATAATACTGCGAAGTAGTTGGAAACAATGATGAATATAATTCCTATTCCCAGCCTGATACGATACTTCCAGAGATATTTATTAAGGGCCTTTAGATGTTTCAGAACGAAATTTTATGCAAAAATACAGAAGCAACTCATCTGCTGCTTACCGTTAAACACTTAAAAAAAAGCCAATACAATCGACAACCATCTAATGTGACGTATAGAGAGAACTTTTATAAACCTTTAGTACTCACTCGCCCGGCCAAATCTCAACCTCCTTTATCCTGACCGGGAACCACACTGTCATTTCCCCCTTTCCTCTGTTAGCCCACGCATAATACGGTATGGCCGTAAATGTTTTCTTTGTCGTTGTTAGCTGCAGCCCATTATTATCAATTGCTATCGCAGGCACTTCACTTTTTAATATGGTTACGCCGTTCAACAAATCCGGTTTGAACTCCGCGGTAAAAACAGCGTTTTCCGGAATAATAATATTAGATGCTTTACCGTCGTTATCTTTCCATTCTGCACAATAAATAAGTGGCCCGCGTTGTAATGCAATTTTACCTGCATCATTCTTCACTTTCTCATTGGCAATTACTCTTCTCACTTCCATCGGAAGACTCAGCTCTACTACATCACCTTTTTTCCATTTCCTTTCTAAAACTGCATAGCCATTTTCGATGGCATACTCAGTCTCCGCTCCGTTGATTTTTATAACTACTTTTTTATCCGAGTTATTTTCAAAAGAATACAAATCTGACGGTATCACCGAGTTTCTTGCCCAGCCGGGGATGCGCATCAGCAAAGAAAAGTCTAACGCCTTGGCCGGTGAAACAACAAATTTCAAATCACCATCCCAGGGATAATTATTCTGTTGGGCTATTTCAACTTTCTTACCAAGTATATCAAGAGATGCATCACTGTTTACAAAAAGATTTACAAAGACTTTATCTTCTTTTTGCGCATATACATAGCCGGGAACGGAAGGCAGTAACCGGGTTAAATTAGTCGGGCAGCAGGAACATTCAAACCAGCCGGAACGTTCGGGCTCCATGCTGCCATGCGAAAAACTATTGTGAATCTGCATCGCGTTTGTATAAAAGAAAGATTTACCATCAAGGCCAACGCCTGAGATCAATCCATTGTACAATATCTTTTCAAGAACATCTACATATTTCGATTCACCATGCAATTGAAACATCCGCTGGTTCCAATACACATTTGCAATAGCCGCACATGTTTCGTTATATGCAGTTGTATTGGGTAATTCGTAGTTGCCGCCATATCTTTCTCCGTTCGGAATAGCACCGGCACCACCCTGCACATATATTTTCTTTGATACCATATTGTTCCATATTGTATCAATTGCTTTTAAAATTTTTTCATCCCCTGTTAACGCGGCGATATCGGCCATTGCAGAATATAAATAACCCGCTCTTACGGCATGGCCCTCGGCTTCTGTCTGTTCTGTTACCGGTTTATCATCCTGCCAGTAAGCACCACTTCTCCAGGGATCATTACTTTTTGCATCATAGCCGGAATAATGTCCGCGTTCTTCCACAAAATATTTCGCCGTCTCGAGATATTCCTTTTTGCCGGTTATGCGATACAATTTTACAAGACCCATTTCCACCACTTCATGTCCCGGTGCAACATGTTTTTTATCATGACCAAAAACGGAACATACAAGATCTGCGTTCTTCAATGCGATATTTAATAAATTCTTTTTGCCGGTAGCCAGGTAATGAGCGGCAGCAGCTTCATACAAATGACCGGAGTTATATAACTCATGACTTAATTCTCTTTCCTTTTCCCATCGTTCAGTGCCTGACCATGCATGAGGGTGTAACGGATCAATGGTTCTTGCTGTGTATAAATAACCATCAGGCTCTTGTGCTTTCGCGACTTTAACAATGAGCGAATCGATATAAGTTTCCAATTGCCTGTCGGGAAACAGGCTCAACGAAAAAGATGCTCCTTCAATTGTCTTATAAATATCTGTATCATCAAAAGGAAATGTTGTACAGAATTTACCGCTCCTGGCTGCCGCCATTTCAAAGTTTTTTACTCTTCCTGTTTTATCGCAACGTTCAAACGATGCCGGAATGGTAACCGTATGATTGGTTTTTATTCTCGGTAACCAGAAATTATCATGAAGATGAACTTTTGTAAACGTAACCGGTTGAAATGAATAATCCTTATTCTGTGCAAACACAGAACAGGATGTCAAAAATGACAATATCAATACCGTTGGTTTCATAATGATTAGTTTTTGTATTAATGATTGTACATGTAGTACGCTTTGGTATGATTTCACGCGATTTCAGTTCTCAACCGGCAGTCGGCAGTTATAGTTGTCAAATTACCAATTGTCCCTCGGTTCGCCTAATTCAATTCAAGTACCACAACAGAGAACGGAGGTAGTTTTACAGTTACTGTATTGCCTTTCAATTCAGCACCTTTAAATTCAGCCGGTTTTATCTTTTCGGGCGACTCAAAAGAATTATAATCCTGCAGCTTTGTAGAAGTTAAAATTCTTCCTTTTATGGTTGCATATTTCCCTTCGTTGAAACTTACTGTAATCGTCTGTGATTTTTTAGCGTCAATATTTACAAGCGACAGATGTGTTTTACCGGTGCTGTCCTTTGACGCCGATGCTGAAACTGCAGGAAGTTTTTCATTATTGTAATTGTAATCGTCGGTCTTAATTGTAACCGGCAAAAGAACTGCATCCTGGTGCACATTATACATCTCCATCACATGGTATGTAGGTGTCAGAATCATTTTTTCTTTGTTGGTTAATATAACTGCCTGCAACACGTTTACACATTGTGCAAGGTTTGCTATACGAATTCGGTCAGCATGGTTGTTAAAAATATTAAGCGTCATCCCTGCAATCATCGCGTCGCGCATCGTATTTTGCTGGTATAAAAATCCAGGATTAGTACCCGGCTCTACATCATACCATCCGCCCCATTCATCTACCACAAGTGCTATTTTTTTTGCGGGATCATATTTATCCATAATAGCCGCATGCTTTGTAACCAACTCTTCCATCAGCCAGGCCTGTTTCATAATGGTAAAATATTGGTCTTCTGTAAACCCTGTTGCCGGTCCTTTCTTACGCCACTCTATAACCGAATAGTGATGTACCGCTACACCGCCCAGCATATTTCCCGGGATATTTTTCATCAACGTTTCTGTCCATGTATAATCCGCGTCACTTGCGCCGGAAGCTATCCGCATCAAACCGCCGGTATTTTCCCAATCACTCATAAACGTTGTGTATTTGCGGTACTCGTCTGCATAGTATTCCGGACGCATGTTGCCTCCACAACCCCATGCTTCATTACCGATTCCCCAGAATTTTACTTTCCATGGTTGTTCACGCCCATTTGCTTTTCTCCAATCGCTCATCGGACTCTTCCCGGCAAAATTTGCATATTGTACCCAATCGGAAAGTTCCTGTGCAGTGCCGCTACCCACATTACCGGAGATATAAGGTTCTGCGCCCAATTCTTCACACATGTTTAAAAAATCGTGCGTGCCGAAGCTATTATCCTCTGTTACGCCGCCCCACCATTTATTTACGATTGCCGGTCTTTTGTCTTTGGGTCCCACACCATCTTTCCAATGATACGTATCCGCAAAGCATCCCCCGGGCCAGCGCAGGTTCGGAATTTTTAATTTCCGCAACGCATCGATGATATCTTTGCGCACTCCATTTATATTCGGTATCGTTTTACTTGTATCGCCGACATAGAAGCCGCCATATATGCAATGGCCAAGATGTTCTGCAAAATGACCATAAATATGTTTACTGATAATTGTCTTTGCACCTGATGTATTAACCGTTACGGTAGTTTGACTATAAACAGCAGTTGAGATAACAAACAGGAAAAACAACGGCAAGCATTTTTTCATAATCGTTACTTTTTTAAAAGGTAAATCGCAGGGATTAAAGATAAGTGTATTATTGACATTTAAAAAATCAAAAAAATAATAATTCACGGGATAGAAGTCCAAAGCCGTATCATTCTCAGGCCCATTTGTCTCAAATAATCCCTCATTTGATATTTTGATAGATACTGAGGTTGCCATTGTTCCTGGCGAAGAGGTAAAACTCTTTATTGCGGATGCTGATTTTTTTAATGTCCCGTATCTCGCCGTCCAGGGACAGACCTGAATAAAGTGGAAACAACGCCGTAAAAGACGAGCGGTCATTGAGCAAAACCGTGCCGTACCCCGCATCGTAGCGACCCTCAAAAGGTGTTACACCAAAAAAATTTCCGGCTGTGATAATATCGGCGGTACCGTTCTTGTCAAAATCGCCTGTGGCAAAAGCAAAAACGGGTGACCACTGAACCGGCAAGGGCAATGCCTCAGGTGTCAACACGCCGCTCCTGTTCCTGATTCTTACCGATGTCAGCATTTCAACCGATGCCTTTTTCATCCCCTGCAGGCGTGCGCCAAGAATGTCACTTGTGGTAAGCCCGGCCATCGATTTATAATCCAGGAACTTTTTTTTAATGATCGCAGGAAAAGACTTTTCCAATTCTTCCTTACCTGCAAATAAAAAATATTTACCATTTACTGCATGGGACATTAACTGATCGTATTCGCCATTCTGATCAAGATCGCCACTATATAACAGTAAAGGATAATCGAAACTTGCCTGCAGTTTGGAATTTGTACCCCAATTGCCAATGAACAAATCTTCATATCCGCTACCCTCCATATCAATTGCATTTATGGAAGTCCAAAGTCCGTTGGTATGCGACAACCCGAAGTCAAGTGTTGCATTCCTTAATAGTCCTTTATTGTTCAGGTAAATGGTCACCGGCATCCATTCTCCAACGATGACGAGGTCTTTCCATCCGTCATTATTGATATCGGTCCACACGGCATCCGAAACCATACCAACCGACCGAAGGCCGGGCGCCCGTTCTTCTTCTGCAATTTGAAAATCTCCCTTACCATTATTGATGAGCAGGCAAGAATGCGGTATATCGCCGTAGCGACCTGCAACGACTCTGCCACCAACAAATAAATCAAGATCGCCATCGTGATCAACATCGGCCGGTACGGCAACTGATTTGTTTTCAAAAATGACAGGAAGTTCTTTTTTGTGAAAAACACCCGAGCCATCATTAATATATAACCGGTCGCGTAATGCAGGATCATTTCCGCTACTTTCATTTCCCCCACTTACCACGTAAAGATCATTGTCATGATCGCCATCGGCATCAAAAAAAACTGCATTCACATCTTCATAGATACTGTTACCCGCAAACTCTTCTTTGTTGGTTTCGATGAATTGGCCTTCTGCTGTTTGCTGAAAAAGTTTGCCCACCGTTCCCTTCGCTCCGCAAACATAGAAATCATCCAGCCCATCACCGTTTATATCGGCGACAGCTAACTTGGGTCCGAGTGCCGACACAGCATGAGGTATGAGAAACTGTTTATTAAAATCAAAAAAATAATTTTCGTGATGAGCAAAATTGATTCCTATGGAATCGGTGACATCACGGAATAACGGTGATACCGCTGGCTTGATACTGTCTGTTAATGATACCGTCATAGCCGGAATGGCTTTATCGATTGTCAGCACTTGATCTCCTGGAACATCTTTCATTGCCTGTTGCGTACCATCAGGCCATAAAATTTCCAGGTAATCTGCTTTTTCATTTTCACCAAGTCCAAAATGCAATACCGTACTTGAAGAACTTTCAAACCCTCTCGATGCTGTGATATAATTCACCTGTATGCCGGATGCCGTTTTCAACATCACTTTGCTTCCAAATGCAAAGTCATTGAGTCCTTTTGAACGGAGGACAATATTGAGATAATGATACTTCTTTATTTCAGAAGAATTATTACGATACACTGATGCCGGTGCGTTGATATTATTGATGATAAGGTCAAGATCACCATCGTTATCAAGATCAGCATAGGCAGCACCGTTAGAAAAAGACGGTTCGTAAAGTCCCCAGTTCTCCGTTTCATCCGTAAATTTCAGATTCTGCCCTCCCCTGAATATATAGTTGGAAAGTTTCCCTTCAGGCATCTTACTGATGGAAAGCCGGTCTGCACTTTTATTTTCCTGCAATTGCCTGGAGATCGTTGGACTTGAAACAAATTTTATAAAATCCAGATCATTCGGCCGTTTTAAAATGCCGTTGCTGACAAAAAGATCATTGATGCCATCATTGTCAAAATCAGCAAGCAATGGCGACCAACTCCAGTCTGTAGCGGCGACTCCGGCAAACAATCCAATATCACTGAATTTTTTTCCTCCATCTACATTTAATTGCAAACAATTCCTGGCATTCTGATGATGATAACCTTTTCTCTTTTTGAATTCATAAATATCAGGGAGGTCGTCGCTCACCGATGACTTTAACGTTTTTTCATCAGGGGGCAACATATCCAATGTAATAAGATCAAGCCATCCGTCATTATTTATGTCGCCGGCATCGCTACCCATTGAAAAGCGGCTCTCATGTCCGAACGCCTGCTGGTTCATTTCCGCAAACGTGCCATTTTGTTTGTTGATATAATAGTAATCGTTTTCATGAAAATCGTTACTCACATAGATATCGTCCCAGTTATCATTGTTAAAATCACCTATGATCACATTCAACCCATACCCGATAGCGCTGCTGAAGATACCCGCCTGCTCCGTCACTTCATGATATTTAATTCCGGTACTATCGTGATCACACCGGAATAGTTTGTCTCCGCTTACATCGCTTTTCCTTCTTCGTTCGGAAGTATCGGTGTATGTCTCAGTGGAATGGACAGAATGATTTACCAGGAACATATCCAGGTCACCGTCCTTATCGTAATCAAAGAAAGATGCTTGTGTGTTAAAACCCTCTGCATCCAATCCATATTCAGCAGCTTTTTCGGTAAAGGAAACTTTAGTTCCTTCTTTTCGCCCGTTGTTAATGAACAATTCATTTTTTCCGGTCAGGCTTTTATACTTCCCTACTTCACTTAAGTAAATATCCAGCCAGCCATCATTATTCACGTCCGCCATCGTAACGCCCGTTTTCCAGTTTCCACGGCCCTGTACGCCGGCTTGCTCGGTTATATCTTCAAAAACGAAGTTGCCTTTGTTTAAATAAAGCTTATTACTTTCTTTGTTCGATGTAAAATAAATGTCGGGCAAGCCATCGTTGTTAATATCACCAATGGCAACTCCGCCACCGTTATAGTAATACAAATAGTCCAGGATATTAAATGTATCTGATTCATTGATCCTGTTTTGAAAATTAATACCGGTCTTACCGGCAGGAACATTCGAAAAAAAAGTATGCTTTTGCCGGCATGAAGCAGCGAGAAACATGCAGGAGATTAATACCGGCATTGCAAATTTTGCTTTGCAGTTCAAAAAAAATATTGCATGTATTTTACTTCCGATTTTGCTGTTCAAGTTGTAAATGTGCATTGTTTTTTGCAATGAGCAGTAAAGGATGTTCTTTATGATTCAACCACAGCATATCTCTCACTGCTCCCCGGATGTGTAACCCGCTTTGTGAACTGCTCATTGGCTGAAAGCTTCCATTCCCATCTCCTTTTAATACTGTACCGTAACTCGCATCATAGATCCCTGCTTCCGGTTTGGATTCATAAAAGTTTCCACCCAATACGATGTCAACTTTTCCATCACCATCTATATCCTTTACTGCTATCCCGTATACCGGTGACAGTTGTGCTTCACTATTTAACGGATGGAGGGTAAAGCCTCCTTTCTTATCATTGATAAATACACAGCTTCTCATCTCATATGCATCCAGCCTCTCTGCTTTCTTTAATTGTGCTGATGTAAAAACATCTTCTATCGTCTGCAGTTTATATTCCGCATACTTCAGGTATTTCTTTTTCAGGTACGGCAATGCCTGTACAAGGTCATGTCTCAACGCCATCGGGTATGATTTTTCTCCATTATAACAGGTAATCACCTGCTCTACCGATCCGTTCTCATCAAAATCACTCACGTACATGCTTACCGGCTTTTCTGCTGTTGCTTTGAACCGCGAGTTCAATCCATGATTGCCCCCGATCAGGTCCATGTATCCATCTCCATTCACATCAGCAGCAATCAGCCTGTTCCACCAGCCATTGGTTTTTTCCAATCCTGCCTGTTTGGTTACTTCTTTAAACCCTGTCCCTTCATTATGCAATAGCTTCACCGGCATATATTCACCCGTTACTGCAAGATCCGGCCTTCCATCTTTATCGTAATCGATCCACTCAGCATCGGTGATCATGCCGCATTTCATTAGCGATGGTGCTGTCTTTGCTGTTACATCGCTAAACATTCCTTTGCCATTATTCTGCAGAATATAACCTTTGCAGGGATAACCATACTGCAACGGCTTTAACCTTATCCCTACAAATAAATCAAGATCCCCATCTCCATCATAGTCTGATGCTCTTACGCAGGATGAACTTTCAAAATTATAAGACGGCAATACCTGCGCGGAGCGTTTGAATAGCCCCTTCCCATCATTGATATATAACCGGTCGAGCAACTCTAATGACTGTGGACCAAATTCACTGCCGCCACTGCATACATACAGATCTTCATCCCCATCGCCATCACAATCAAAAAATAACGCATCGGTATCCTCACTTCCTTTATCAGCTTCTAATAGCCGTTCATTGGTCGGGATAAATCTCCCTTCTGCTGTTTGCTGATACAATACACCCGCCTGGTCCTTTGCTCCGCAGATATAAATATCTTCCAGTCCATCTTTATTTATATCGCCTTTGGCTATGCGCGGACCCTGTGTGGACAGCATATGAAAAATTAACCTGTCCCGGTTAAAATCTATAAATGCATTTTCCTGGTGAATAAAATCCAGTCCATAACTATCAGTTGCCTGATTAAACAACATTTCTTTTTTCTCCGCCACTGCTTCCTTGAGTCCTTTGACCGCTTCCTGCTGATGAACTACCAAATGCTGGTTGGGTTTTACCTCTTTCAAAACACTTCTTCTTCCATCATTCCACTCCACTACCACCGAATCAATTTTTTCACATTTACCCAACCCAAAGTTCAGGCAACAGTCTACGGTTGATTCAAATCCACGCATGGGCATCTGTTCCTGGTAAGCTTCCGTTCGGTTATACCACACAGTTACCTTACTGCCTGTTCCAAAACGGTTTTTCCCCTCTCCTTCCAGTGTCACTTTTAAAAACCTATTCTCCGGGTGTTGCTGCACTGCTTCATTGCGATAAACAAAACAGGGCATGTTTACATTATTAACCACCAGGTCAAGATCACCGTCGCCATCCAGGTCTCCATACGCCGACCCGTTGCTGAACGATGCTTCGCCCAGGCCCCAGTCCTCTGCTTTGTTCTCAAATGTCAAATCACCTTTGTTCCGGAATGCATAATTCGGGATCGACTCCGAAGGAATAAGATCGATGAGTTTACTGTAATCTGCACCGCCGGATACAACTTCTTTAAAGAATTTTTCGTTGGATATGTACTGAATATAATCCTGGTTAATAAGATCCTGGTAAATTCCATTCGCAACAAAGATGTCTTTGTACCCATCATTATCAAGGTCGGTGATAAGTGCTCCCCAACTCCAGTCCGTCGCTGACACACCTGAAAAACGTCCAATATCACTGAACGTATTGTTGCCATTGTTCAGCTGCAGCATATTCCGCGTGAATTGATGATAA
>Ga0207683_10002291_pt1 | contig 16790 bp, 15 predicted proteins | sample KBSM73metaG_FD_184333 | JGI IMG/M metagenome (GOLD analysis project Ga0207683, IMG submission 184333) | Miscanthus rhizosphere microbial communities from Kellogg Biological Station, Michigan, USA - KBS M7-3 metaG (SPAdes) (version 2) | ecosystem: Host-associated > Plants > Roots > Rhizosphere >... | reverse complement strand
GAGCACGATGCTCTTCCGCAATCTCATGGCGATGGACGTCGAGGAGTGCATCCGCTCCTATCCACTCGATGCCGTGGTGTTGCTCGGCGGTTGCGACAAGACGGTGCCGGCCCAGCTCATGGGAGCAGTCAGCGCGGGGGTGCCGGCGATCATGGTGACCGGCGGGCCTTCGCAAGCCGCATATTTCCGCGGCCGCGAGCTCGGCGCCGGCACCGATCTGTGGCACTACGCCGACGAGCTGCGCGCGGGCCGGATGTCGCAGGAGGCATTCGCCGAGCTGGAGGCCGCTGCGACGCCTTCGTTCGGTCACTGCAACGAGCTGGGCACCGCCTCGACGATGACAGCCCTGGTCGAGGCGCTCGGCATGTGCCTGCCGGGCACGTCGACGATTCCCGCCGTCGACGCCGCCCGCATGCGCGCTGCCGAGGCGACAGGTTCTCGAGCCGTGGCGCTCGCGCGCGAGGAACTGGCGCCCGCGGCCATCATCACGGCGGAGTCGCTCGACAACGCCATCACGCTCCTGATGGCACTCGGCGGCGGGACGAACGCCGTCGTGCATCTGCTCGCGCTGGCGGGCCGCCTCGGTGTGCCGCTGACGCTCGATCGCTTCGACGAGCTGTCGCGGCGCACGCCCGTGATCGGAAATCTCCGGCCCTCCGGCGAGCACCTCTTCGAGCACCTGCACCGGGCAGGCGGCGTCCAGGCCGTGCTCAAGGAACTCGCGCCACTGCTGCACGGCGGGGCCGCGACCGTGACCGGCGACACACTGGAGCAGGGCTACGAGAGCGCGGAGGCGCTCGACCGCGCCGTGATCGCCACGCTCGTCGAGCCGCTCGCCGCCGAGGGCGGACTGGCCATTCTGCGCGGGAGCCTCGCGCCGAGCGGCGCCGTGATCAAGCAGAGCGCAGCCTCGTCCGCGCTGCTGCGCCATCGCGGCCCGGCACTCGTGTTCGAGGACGTCTACGACGTGCAGGCGCGCATCGATGATCCCTCGCTTCCCGTCTCGGCCGAGACCGTGCTCGTGCTGCGCAACTCAGGCCCGCGTGGCGGCCCGGGCATGCCCGAGTGGGGGCAGGTGCCGATCCCCAAGAAGCTGCTCGCCGAGGGCGTGACCGACATGGTGCGCGTCTCCGACGCGCGCATGAGCGGCACGGCTTTCGGGACGGTCGTGCTGCACGTCGCACCCGAATCGGCCGCCGGCGGGCCGCTCGCGGCGGTGCGTGACGGCGACCCCATCGTCCTCGACGTGGACGAGCGTCGCATCGATCTGGACATCCCGGCCGCCGAGATCGAGCGCCGCCTCGCCGGGACGCCCTCACGCGAGCCTGCGTACGAGCGCGGCTACGGGGCGCTCTACCTCGCGCACGTGCTGCAGGCCGATCAGGGCTGCGACTTCGACTTCCTGCGCGGCATTCCGGGCAAGCCGGCCGTGAGCGAGCCGCTCGGCCTGCTCAGCGGCTGGGTGGGAGGTTGGTGAGCTCGAGCATCACCTTGCCGCGCGCGCCGTCGCTGTGCGCGAGCGCGGCGAACGCCTTGTCGTAGTCGCCCAGCGGGAAGCGGTGCGTCACGATCTGCCCGGGCCGGATCCGGCCCGAATCGAGCAACTGCACGACCTTGCTCCACGCCGCCGAGGTGTAGCCGAAGCTCGCCGCCACCGTCAGGTCGTTGTTCACGAGCAGGTCGGCGGGCAACTCGAACGTCTGCCCGGCGGGCGGCAGGCCGAGCAGCAGCACGCGACCGCCACGCCGGGCCGCGCGAACCGCGAGAGACATCGCCGCCGGAACCCCGGCCGCCTCGATCACCAAGTCGAAGTCCTGGGCGACGCCGTCGTCCGTCGTGAACGCCGTTGCGCCGACGGTCTCGGCGAGTGCGGCCTGCTCCGGCCGGCGACCGAGCATCACGATCTCCGCCGGCGACCAGAGGCCGGCGAGGTGCGCCGCCAGCAGGCCGATCGTGCCGTCGCCGATCACGAGCACGCGCTCGCCGGGCTCGGGCGTTGCCTTGTCCAGCCCTCGCATGACGACGGAGGTCGGCTCGACGAGCGCGGCGTCGAGCAACGAGACAGCGGGCGCGAGCACGTGCACGACACGCGCGGGGACCACGACCTCGTCGCTGGCTCCGCCTTCGTGCGTGAAGCCGAGCTCCGCGTAGGTCGTGCAGACGTTCGTGGCACCGGAGCGGCACGGGCCGCACGTGCCGCACGGGATGATGCACTCGGCCACGACGCGGTCGCCTGGCGCGATGCCCGCGACTCCCGTGCCGATGGCCTGGGCGACGCCCGACCACTCGTGACCGAGCGTGAGCGGGTAGCGGACGAAGGCCGGATCGACGAGGCCGTCGCGCAACTCGACGTCGGTGCCGCACAGGCCGCAGAAGGCCGGGCGGATGACGACCTCCCCCGGGCCGGGCTCGAGCGAATCGCGCTGCAACAGCGCAAGGCGGCCGGGCGCCTCCACGATCAGCGCCCGCCTCACGCCGGCACCGCCCGCGACTCCAGCACGTGCGAGACCTGCGCGGCGTGGTCGCGCACGCCCTCGCCGATCTGATGCAGGCGCCAGCCCGGGACGTCGACCTTCAGCCCCGTCACGCTGATCGCCCCGGCGCAGACGCCGCCGTCGACGACGATCGGCGATCCGATGCAGCACACGCCCTCCGCGTCCTCCTCGTCGTCGAGGAAGTAGCCCTTGGGCCGGGCTTCGGCCAGGTCGCTCATCAGCCGCTCGATGTCCGTCACGGTGTGGCGGGTCTTCTGCGGCATTCCGGCCTGTTCGAGGTAGCCGCGCGCCTCGGGCTCGGGGATCGTCGCGAGCATGGCCTTGCCGACCGCGGAGCAGTGCATCAGCTCGCGCTTGAACAGGTTCGTCGCGAAGCGGACGGCGTCGCTCCCGGCGTCGACACGGCCGATGACGACGGCGTAGGGCGCCTCGAGCACCGCCACGCGCGAGGTGAGCCCCGTCACCGCGGTGAGGTCGCGCAGCACGGGAAGCGCGACGTCGCGCAGGGCGATCTGGGAGACGACGAGATCGCCGAGCCGCGCAAGCGCGAGGCCGAGGCGGTACCGGCGCGACATGCCGGCGCCCGAGTCGGCCACGAATCCGTAGCCGAGCAAGGTCTGCAGGATTCCGAACGCACTGCTCTTGGAGGCGCCGAGCGCGCGGCTCAACTCCGAGAGCGTCAGGCCCTCCGGCCCGGCATCCCCGAGCGCGCCGAGCACGAAGACTGCGCGCTCGACGCTCTGCACGCGGTAGCGATCATCCGGCGTCGTCACAGTAGCCCGCGAGACTACCAAATGGCGTTCTGCTCTGCCGAACAGCGGAGAGTTGACAGTGGTCGATGGACGTGACAGCGTTCTCCGTCATCGTCTCGCCGTTCGGAACTGCCGAAAGCTCTGCTCACGCAGAGGTCGCTGCGAAGCTCGCGCAGATGCGTGCGCTGCTCGCCGATCTTGGCGCACCCGCGATCGTGCTGACGACAGCGGGCGCGGTCGCATGGCTCACCGCCGGACTCCAGAATCGCATCGAGGCGGGCTCGACCGCGAGCGCGATGTGGGTCGTCGTCACGCCCGGCGACGCACTCGCTCTGACCACGACCGTCGAGGGTCCGCGTATCGCCGCCGAGCACGATCTCGCCAGTCGCGGCCTCGCGCTGGAGACGGTCGAGTGGTTCGAGGGCGACGCAGGCTTGACGGCGGCCGCGCGGGAGTTCGCCGGCAGCCCGGCGGCGACGCTGGCCAGTGATGGGCACGCGGGCTTCGGCATCGATGCCGGAGACGCGCTCGCCGGCCTGCGCCTGGCCCTCAGGCCCGCCGAGCAAGAGCGTCTCGCGGCGCTGGGAGTCGATGCGGCACGCGCGCTCGAGACGACGCTGCGCGGCTGGCGACCCGGCGAGCGCGACCTCGAGCTGCAGGCGCGCATCGCGGCCGAGCTCGAGCGCAGCGGAGCGTTCGGCGCCTGCCTGATCGTCGGCGGCGACGACCGCGTCGAGCGCTTCCGTCATCCGCTCGCGACCGGCGCGCCCGTTCGGCGGCTCGTCATGGCCGTGGTCGTCGCCGAGCGCGGAGGCCTGCATGCGGCCGCCACGCGCCTCGCCTGCAGCGACGGGCTGCCCAGCGAGATCCGCGCGGCCTGGCTCGCGGCCCTCACCGTCGAGTCACGCATGCTCGGGGCCAGCCGTGTCGGTGCGACCTATGGCGACGTGTTGCGCGCCTGCGACAACGCCTACGCCGAGGTCGGCCGGCCCGGCGCATGGCGTGAGCACTACCAGGGCGGCCCGATCGCCTACCGCCAGCGCGAGTTCGAGATCGCCCCGAGCCAGAGCGACAGCCCGTGGTACCGGCAGCGGATCGAGCCCGGTCACGCCGTCGCCTGGAACCCGAGCGTCGCAGGTGGCGGGAAGACCGAGGACACCTTCCTGATCGACGACGGGGAGCTGCGCTGCTTGACGGCCACCGGCCAATGGCCGGAGCTGGCTGCCGTGGACGGCCGCGAGCGGACGGCGATCCTCGACATTGCCACGGGAGCCGCGGCATGAAGGCGGGCGCAGCACTCGAGCGCTTGGAGCTCGGACAGGCGCCGCCGCCGCCCCACAGCGACGAGCGCTTTCCCGACGGCGCGCGCTTCCGCATCGAAATCCCCAGCGTGGAAGGCGCGCGCGTGCTCGCGGAGGTGCTGCGCAGCGCCGACGAGCACGAGATCGTCGTCAACCGCGTCTCGCAGGGATCCGGCGCGATGCTGCTCGGCGAGTCGGAGCTGCGCGAGATGGCGGTCATGGGCGCAGAGGCCGGCATCGAGGTCTCGCTCTTCACAGGCCCGCGCGAGGGCTGGGACGTCGGCGCGCATGCGCGCTCGGCAGACGGCGCTGCGCACGCCGGCCAGGTGCGAGGAGTGCGCGGGCTGGCCTACGCCGTCGAGGACATCGCCAGGGCGTGCGAGGCCGGCATCCGCAGCTTCCTGATCGCCGATGCTGGCCTGCTCGACGTGCTCCGGGACATGCAGCGCGCCGACGAGTTGCCGCGCGACTGCGTCTGGAAGGTCTCGGTGATGATGGCGCCTTCGAACCCGGCCGGGCTGCGAGTGCTCGAGCGCCTCGGCGCGACGACGGTCAACATCGCGTCCGATACCACCGTCTTACAGCTATCCGAGATGCGGGCGGCCTCGAATCTACCAATCGATCTCTACGTCGAGTCGCCCGACGCGCTCGGCGGCGTCGTGCGCGGCAACGAGGTGGGCGACCTCATCGCCGTCGGCGCTCCGCTGTATGTGAAGTTCGGTCTGCGCAATTCACGCGCTCTCTATCCGAGTGGAGAGCACCTCGTCGCAGATGCCTGTGCGATCGCTCGCGAGAAGGTTCACCGGGCTGCGGTCGCACTGGAGTGGCTGCGCAGGCTCGCGCCCGAGCTCGAGCAGTCCGCACCGCACGCGCCCGGCCTCGGCATCCCCCAGCCTGGGCCAACACCGTTCTGATCGGAGGAGGATCATGTACCGCAAACTGCTGATCGGCGTGCTGGTGGCGGCCATCGCCGTCACGGCCGCCAGCGTCGCATTCGGCGCGTCGTCGAAGCGGAGCACCACACAGCTCACGCTCTGGCACAACTACGGCACCGAGGGCAACGCCGTCGCAACCAACAACCTGGTGAAGGCCTTCGAGAAGCTGCACCCCGACATCAAGATCCGGGTGGTCAGTCAGCCGGCCGACAACTACTTCGCTCTTCTACAGTCCTCGGCGATCTCGCACACCTCGCCCGACCTCGCCACGATGTGGACGGGACTGTTCGACCTCAAGTACGCGAAGTTCCTGCTCAACCTCAAGCCGTACTTCACGAGCGCTGAGACGAGCAAGCTCAACGGCATCAGCTACATGGCACCGGATTTCAACATCGCCAACGGCTTTCTCGTGATGCCACTCGAGAACCAGTTCTACATCGGCTTCTACAACAAGGCGCTTTTCGCGAAGGCCGGGATCTCGGGTCCGCCGACGACGTGGAACGAGCTCTACTCCGCCTGCGCGAAGCTGAAGGCCAAGGGCATCACCCCGATGATCTACGGCGTCGACACACAGGGCCTCGGTCAGACGTTCTATCCCTTCTACGACTTCAGCTACGCCATGACCGGAATCCTGTCGCCGGCTCAGTGGCGCGGGCTGTACACGGGCAAGACGGCGTGGACGTCGCCAAAGGTCGTGTCGCAGCTGACCAAGTGGGCAGCCCTCCGCACCAAGGGGTGCACGAACAAGGACGTGCTGACGAAGTCGGGCATCCTGAGCGCGTTCTCGTCCGGCAAGGCCGCCATGCTCGTCGACGGCAGCTGGGACACTGCCACGCTGCAGAAGGGACTCGGCAAGAACCTCGCGCCCTTCGCGCCACCCTATAGCGACGCCAAGCAGGGCGGCGTGATCCAGTACCCGGGCGACGGGTTCTCGGTGATGAAGGCCTCGAAGCATCCCAAGGAGGCCGTCCAGTTCCTCAAGTTCATGATGACTCCCGAAGCCGCGAAGATCATTTCCGACGCGGGGCTCATCCCCGACGTCAAGGGTCTGACGACCAACAACCCCATCTCGAACCAGATGCTCGCCCTCGCCAAGACGGGCGGCCTCAAGCCGTATCCGATGCTCGACAACGTGATCCAGTCCGAGGTCGTGGACATTGCCGGCAAGCAGCTCGTCGCCGCTTTTGCCGGCACGACCACGCCCGAGAAGGCGCTCGCCAGCATGGAGGCCGCGCTGAAGAGCGTTCCGGCCGAGCGCAAGGGCTCCACCTTCAAGTAGGCATCCGGTGTGGCGCCCGCCGCCGCGCGGGCGCCACACTGCTTCCCCTATGGCAGCACACCCACGCGCTCACCGCAGCAGTCTGAACGCGCAGCGCCGGCGCGCCGGGATACTCTTCTCGCTGCCGGTGCTCGTGCTCGTCGGCGCGCTGTTGCTGTATCCCATCGGCCAGACCGTCTACTACAGCTTCACGCAGTGGGATGGACTGACGGCAACGTGGGTTGGCACGAGCACGTACTCGCGCCTTCTCCACAGCCCTGATTTTCAGCAGGTGCTGAAGAACAACGCGTTGCTGCTGCTGGCGGTTCCCGTCGCGATCGGCTTCCCGCTTGCGATCGCATTCCTCCTCTCCAGCCATCTTCCCGGCTGGCGCTTCTTCCGCACGGTGTTCTTCCTGCCAACGGCCGTGTCATGGGTCGTGATCGGGGCGATCGCCGCGCGCTTCTTCGCCGATGAGGGGATCCTCCAGCGGCTACTGACTTCGGTAGGGCTCGGCAGTGTCCATCCCGACATGCTCTCGCATCCGCACTCTGCACTGGCGGCTGTGGCAATCACATTCATCTGGGGAATGTTCGGGACCAACCTGATCATCTTCCTCGCGGGCATGTCCACGATCGACGTGTCGCTCTACGAGGCGGCCAGGGTCGACGGTGCCGGCCCCCTCCGCGTGCTGGTGTCGATCACACTCCCGCTGCTGCGCCGGTTCGTGCAGTTCGCCTTCATCATCACGCTGATCTCGGCGTTCACGGCGATCTTCAGCCTGATCTACATCATGACCGGCGGTGGGCCTGGCTTCGCCACGACGACGCTCGAGTTCTACGGTTACCAGCAGGGCTTCGCCACCGGTGACTTCGGCGCGGCCGCCACCGCCGGCGTGATGCTCTTCGTGGCCGTGGCAGTCGTCAGCGTGGTGCAGGTCCGCCTGTTCCGGGGTGCGGACGAGTGACGACGAGGCGTCTTTCGCGGCCACTCCTGTACGTCGTGCTCGCCGGCATCACCGTCGTGATGCTCTACCCCTTCTATTACATGATCACGACGTCGCTGCACTCGAGCGATCAGTACCAACTCGGGAGCGGCAGCTACTCACTTGCGAGCTGGCGCAATCTCTTCGACGTCCTGCCGGTCTGGCGGCAACTGCTCAACTCGACGATCGTGTCACTCGGCGGCATCGCCATCATCCTGCTCGTCAGCACGACGGGCGGTTACGCATTCGCGATCCTGCGCTACCGGGCGGCGACCGTCGCCTTCCTGGTCGTCGTCGGAGCGATGATGGTGCCACTGCAGTCGATCATCGCGCCCGAGTTCATCAACATCGTGAACTACTGGCGGATCAACCACCTCGACTCCGCGATCATCGTCTACGCCGCGCTGGGCGCCCCGTTCTCGACGTTCCTCATGACGACGTACCTGCGTCGCATCCCTATGGACGTGATGGAGGCTGCGATGATCGACGGCCTGGGCTGGGGGCGCGCCTACCTGCGCGTGATCCTGCCGCTCGCCCGGCCCGCGATGGCCACGATCGCCGTCCTGCAGTTCATCCAGATCTGGGACGACCTACTGGTGGGACTGCTCTTCCTGCAGGATCCCAACGTGCGACCCATCACGGTCGGTCTTGCCACGATCCCCGGCCAGCACGGGCTCGACGTGCCCCTGCTGATGGCCGGCTCGCTCGTGAGCGCGCTGCCGGCCGTGCTCGTCTACCTCGTCTTCCAGCGGTACCTCATCACTGGACTGACGATGGGGATGGGGAAGTAGACGGCCTCCCTCCGGCCGGCGGGCACACGGCGTCGCATGACGTCAGTTCGCCAGACGGAGCCGGCGGAGGAAGCTCGTCACCTCGTCCCAGACGAGCGGACTGGCCGTGGTGCCGAAGGCGAACCCGTGCGTGCTCCCGGGAATCACGTGCAGGGTGGCCGAGCCGCCGCTCGCGCGGATGGCGCGCGTGAGGGCGAGCACGTCCGGTTGGGTCACGCGATCCCGGCCGCCGACGACCTGCAGGACGGGAGCAGTGAGCAGACCGGCACGCGCAAGCGGCGAGCGCGAGGCATATCCGGCCCGGTTGCTTGCCGGCGGGCCAAGCTCTCGCAGGGTCAGTCGCGCCTGCCGGTCGTAGCGGCTGGATGGATCCGACACGGTCGCGCCGAGGTTCGAGAATCCGTAGAGATCGATCACGGCCCGCACATGCGCCGCGCGCGCGGCCGGCATGGTCGCGGCGAGCGCGGCGAGGTAGCCGCCGTGGCTCGCGCCGATCAGGATCACCGGGAGTCGTGCGGTGACCGGCGCCTGGCTCGCGTACGAGAGAGCCGTGGCCACGTCGCTCAGTTCCCCGCCGCCGTAGCCGCTCCAGCGGTAGTCGACCGACAGCACCGCGATGCCGAGCGGCACGAGATGGGAGGAGTACACCCGGGCCGCGACACGCGTGCTCAACGCGGCCCTCTGCCGGTCGTCGGCGATCTCGCCTCCGTGGATCACGATCGCGAGTGCGCGCGGGTGCGGCGGGAGCGCCAGGACGCCGGACGTCGTACCCAAGCGCACGCTTCGCCAGGTGAGCAGCGGAGGGGCATGGGTCGCGGCCTGCGACTGCGCCGGCAGACCCGCAGCGATCACCGCCGCCGTGACGACGACCGCACACCTGACAGCAACCAGAGCTCGCGTGCTCACCGGAGCAGGATCTGCGAATTCGGTGTGCCCCGCCGTCCTCCAATCGGCGGAGGCGGTGGATGAACCGACCCGGCGGGGCCGCCGGGACTGTAGGCGCCCCGGCGGCCGTCGGGTGTCACTTCGCCGGACGCAGGATCACGAACTCGTCGTCGTCCGGCAGCCCCGGATTGCGGCCTGCGCTGAAGGGATAGTTGTTGTCGTTGATCACCAGCAGGCGGTGATTGGCGAGCGGCAGGACGCTCTCGATCGTCTGGAACGGCATCGTGTAGGTGGTGCCCAGGCCGATGTCGCCCGGCCGTGCCGGCAGCGAGATAGTCGCCGGGTCAGCGATGTTCATGAGGTCGGCGACGGGGTGCTTCACGAGGAAGCCGTCCGCGCCGACATCGTGCAGATCGACCAGGAAGATCCGCTTGAAGACCGCGGTCGCGCCCTGGTTCTGGTCGCGCTCGATGACGAGGAAGCGCTGGCCGGACAGCAGCGTGAAGTCGCCGATCGAGTTGCCCGGCGCCTCCATCCGGTAGGCCCACTGGCGACCGGTGTACTTGCCCTTGCGCAGTGAGAACTCGTTGATCAGGCGGCGGTTCTGATCGGCGTCGGCGAGCAGCGCGCCTTCGAGCATCGGATACAGGAAGCGCCCGTTCTTGGAGATCGCCATGCCCTCGAAGCCCTTGCTCGAGGCGAGCGTGGGCGCCTCGCCGGCGGCCAGCGTCGGATTGTCCGGCGACTTGACCCCGGCCAGCGGGATCGGCGCCTCGAGCACCTTGCCCTTGTCGGACGTGTGCACGAGGAAGGGGCCGAACTCGTCGCCGAACCAGAGACTGCCGTCGGGCGCCTTGCGGAACGACTCGATGTCGAAGTCGGCGCCCGTGAGCGGCCTGTCGCCCGTGGCGTTCACGATCGGCCACGGGATCTTGTGATCGGGATCGGCGAGCTGGATGAAGGCCCCGACCGAGACCGTTCCCGGGCCGCCCTTCGCGGTCTCGAAGCTCGGCGTCACGTGGTACACGCGCAGCAGGAAGTCGGAGGAGTTGGCCTTTGCTCCGTAGCCGTTGTCCTCCATGACCCAGAAGGAGCCCGGCTCGGCCGGCAGGACCGCCGACATCCCCTGTACCGGCTGGCTCGCAAAAGGTGGCGTACGCCCATTGGCAGGCGTGATGAACGCTCCGGAGGGCGGCCCGGGAGCGAACGTGTCGGCCGGCAGAACGGCGCGAGCCTCGAGCACGGCGCCCTTGCTCCAGTCGCCCGCACTCGCTGTGGCCGCAAGCCCGAACGCAGCGAGCGCCGCGGCGGCGATGAATACGCGAAATCTCATGTCGTCTCCCTCGTCGTGGCGGGCCGGAGCACGCGGACTCAGCCGCGGGCCGGATAGCGCCTTCGACGATGTCAGCCGTGAGATCGCGATGGGTGAACAGGCGGATGCCAAGCAGAGACGAGGCGGTGATCGCCTCGCCTCAGCCCGTCGTCACGGCAGTCGGACGGTGGTCTTCGTGCCGCGCGTGAGTGAGCCGTCGGCGCCGTAGGCGTAGACCGCGAGGTGCAGCGTCGTATGCGGCTTGGTGCGCAGGACGACGTGGGCCCTCCCGCTCACGCGGAGGTGGTGCATGTTGCGATCGCCGGGGCCGTGCGAGCTGTGCAGCGTGCTCCACGCGACGAGGTAGCCGGTGGCGCCGGTGGCCGGCGGGGCCCACGTCAGCAGTAGCTTCTTGCCGCTGCCGGTCGGCGCTGCCGACGCTGCGGTCGGCCGTTCGGCCTCTGTTCGACCCGCCTGCGTAGGGCCGGAGGTGTCCGACGTCTCGGAAGGCGAGGAGGGGGAGGAGGTCGACGCCGCTTCCGCGAGCGGTGCCGCGGGTGCGACCTTGACGACCTTGCTGGCTGTCGCGCGCGGCGCGCCCGCGCAGAGCGTCATCGAGCCGCCGAAGCTCGAGGCGAGGGAGCAACCCGCGCTGTCCGTCACGGTGACGTTCGCGGTGTGATCGCTCGTGTCCGCGTAGGTGTGGCTCGGCGTAGGCCCTGCGTCCGCGAGCGACGTCCCGTCGCCGAAGTTCCAGTCGTAGCGTGCGATCGTCTGGCCACCGAGCGCGTGACTCGCGCCGGCGTCGAACGTCGTCGATCCGTTCGCCAGCTCCGTCGCGCTGAACGCGGCGGTCGGAGCCTGCTGAGGGCTGTAGGCGACGAACCCGGGCGTGGTCATGGTGATCGGCGTCGTCGCCACCGGTCCGGCCGACAGCGAGCCGTCTGCCGCGATCGTGTACGTCAAGAAGCTGTTGCTCGTCGTCGCGGTGAGCGTGGCGCCGTCGGGATCGGCCGCGAGCAGCGAGATCTGGGCGGAGCTCGGTACCGAGGGAAGCGCGTAGGGAGCGAGCGTGCCATCGAGCCGGCGCCTGAACTGGTAGACGCTCGGGTCGCCCGAGCTGCTGTAGAAGGCGCGTCCGCGCGCGTCCTCGGCGTTGCCGTTCCAGCCGCCTGGGCCGGCGAACGTGCCGCTCGGCGAGGTCACTTCTCCGTGGACTCCCGGTGCGAGCGTGAACCCGTCGCCGTAGGAGCATTTGAGCTCGACGTTGCTCGAGCCGACGGCGAGTCCGATGAACGGCGCGTAGCACTGAGGCCCGGGAGGGCCCCACTGGCCCGGCGCGAGCGACGTGAGCGACCAGTCCGCCTCGATCGTCCACTGGAACCAGAGGCCGTTCTGGCCGTCCATGTAGAGCGTCTTGCCGTCGGGCGACACGGCGAACATCGTGGCGGGCTGCGTGAATGGATAGAACGTCCTGCGAGCACCGAGCGTGCCGTCGGCCTGCACCGGATACGAGTCGATCTCGCCGTTCATCTGCTGAGCGAAAAGCGAGCCGTCGGGCGCCAGGCCGATCGTGAACGAGGACGAGGCGACGGTCTGCGCGAGGGTCAGCGCGCCGTCCGCACCGACCGTGAAGACCTCGATCACCCCGGGGATGATCGAGAAGGTCTGGAAATCGAACGTGCCTCGCGAGCTCACGAACACCGAACGCGCCTCGCGATCCACGAGCAGCCCCGTCGTGGCGGCGCGTACGGCGACCGCCTGATCCGACCGCTCGTGCGGCTGCCCGCCGGAATCGATGTCGAACGGCACGAGCGTGTGAGCCCCGTTGCCGGAGGAGACGGCATAGAGCCTGTGGCCCGTGTAGGCCGGGGTGGCGGCGGCGGGGCTCACGAACGCAGCGAGACCTGCAATCGCGATCAAGACCACAAAGCGGGGCAGATGGCAACGACGCATTCGTCGAGCATCGGCACTCGACACGCCGCCCGCGAGCACCAACGGGGTACCTGGATCCTTCAGCCCGGCCGGGCGGTCCCCAGACCCTCCATCAGCGCGTAGCTGTCGAAGCACACGAGCGCCTCGCTGATCATGCCGTCCGCACACGTCAGCCAGGTGACGCCCTCGACCGCGACCGCGGCCTCCACACCCGGCACCTCGTAGAACCAGCGGTACGCGGCGGTGGACTCGTCGGCCAGCAGGCCGGTGATCTCGAACCGGAACTCCGGCGTGTCGCGCAGCCAGCCGACAGTCAGCTCGTGGATCGCCTCGCGACCGCGGATCGGGCGGGCCTCGCGGAGGTCGGGCGTCCGGTGCTCCACGTCGACCATCACGCCGTCGGGAGCGAACAACTCGGCGAAGGCGACAGGATCGTGACCCACGAGCGCGGCATGCCAGCCGTGGGCGAGTTGCTCGGGTGACCGCGTCGCCTGGTTCACGCCGGAGAGGATAGGCACCCGTACGCTGCCGCCGTGGTCGACCGCCGCCTCCTCGTGCTCGTGTGCGCGGTCGTCCTGGTCGAGACGCTGTTCTTCGCGGCGCTCACGCCGTTGCTGCCGGAGCTCGCAGACGAGTTCGGGCTGTCGAAGACGGGCGTGGGCGTTCTCAGCGGCGCGTACCCGGCGGGCGGGACCGTCGGCGCGCTGTGCGGCGCCTGGCTCGCGTCGCGCGCCGGGCTGCGCGCGACGACCGTGGTGGGGATGCTCGTGCTGGCCACCTGCTGCGCCGGCTTCGGGCTCGCGGACCAGGTGTGGCTGCTGGACGCCCTGCGCTTCGCCCAGGGCGCCGGCGCTGCAATCGCCTGGACCGGCGGCCTGGCGTGGCTCGCGGTCGAGGCTCCTCCCAATCGCCGCGGGGAACTGCTCGGCATCGCGCTGGGCGCGGCCGTGACCGGTGCGCTGCTCGGCCCGCTCGTGGGCGGCGCCGCACACGTGACCGGTCGACCAGCCGCATTCATCACCGTGGCAGCGCTCGGTGTCGGGCTCGCCGTCTGGGCGGCGCGCATGCCGGCACCGCGACCGCAGATCCGCCAGCCGCTCAGCATCATCTTCAGCTCGCTGCGCCGGGCCAACGTCGTCTCGGGCGTCTGGCTGATCGCCCTGCCCTCGCTGCTCTTCGGCTGCCTGACCGTGCTCGGCCCGCTCAGCCTCGATGCCGTGGGCGTGGGCGCGCTCGGCATGACGCTGTTCTGGGTCGTGAGCGCCGCGACGGGCGCCCTGCAGAGCCCTCTGCTGGGCCGCTGGTCGGATCGCCGCGGCCGACTGGAGCCCGTCCGTGCGGGTCTGATCGCCTCGATTGCGATCTCGCTCGTCATCCCGCTCGCGGACACCCGGGGGCCGCTGATCGCACTCGTGCTGGTGGCGTCGGTCGTCTACAACAGCTTCTGGGTGCCGGGCGGGGCGCTGCTCACCGAGGCCGCGGAATCGCACGGGCTCGAGCCCGGGTTCTCGTTCGCGCTCTTCAACTTCTCCTGGGCGCCGGCGGGTGCCGTGGGCGCGATCGCCGGCGGCTGGCTCGCCGACCTGCTCGGCAACGGCAGCGCCTACCTCGTACTGGCGGCCATCTGCGGCGTGACGCTGCTCGTGATCACGCCCGGCCGGGTCGCGATCGCCGCCTGAGAGCGTCGGCGTGTATGTTCCCCGGACGGTGACCGACAGCGGAGGATCCCGATGAGCGAGAGCAGCCCGCTGGTGATCCGCCAAGCGGAGGGGCGCCTCTTCGAGGCGCTCGGAGCCCCTGTCTGGCGGCTCGTGCATCCCAACACCGTGGGCTCGTCGCAGCTCGGCATGTCGCTCTGCCTGATGGCGCCGGGGGACGAGATCCGCCGCCACTCGCACGACTACGAGGAGGCCTACTACGTGCTGCGCGGCGCAGGCTCGATGTACGTGGAGGGCGAGCCGCCCATCGACCTCGAGCCCGGCGTCGCCGTGTACGTGCCGTCGGGTCGGGTGCATGGCCAGAAGGCCGACCGCGGCGAGCCGCTCGACATCATCCTCGCGCTCACGCCGCCGCCGGTCGAGGGCGAGCCGCCGCGCTTCGCGGATCCCTCGGAGTGAGCGCTCCGGCCGACACGATCGCTCTGATCGAGGAGAAGGCGCGCTTCTCGCGCGCGGAGACGGTTCGCCTCATCCAGATCGCCAAGGTCGGGCATTTCGCCTCGTCCTTCTCGTGTGCCGAGATCCTCGCGACGCTCTACTACGGCGTCATGCGGCTGCGCCGGGGAGAGCCCGACTGGCCCGATCGCGACCGCTTCCTGTTCGGCAAGGGCCACGCCGCCGCGGCGCTCTATCCCCTGCTCGCCGACTGGGATTTCTTCGGCAAGGACGTGCTCGACGAGTACACGCGCCTGGGCAATCCGCTCGGCGACCATCCCGACATGAGCCGGGTGCCGGGCATCGACTTCAGCTCGGGCTCGCTCGGGCATGCGCTCTCGGCCGGGCTCGGGATGACCCTCGGCGGACGGCTCGCCGGACGCGAGTTCAACGTCTTCGCCCTGCTCGGCGACGGCGAGCTCCAGGAGGGCCAGGTGTGGGAGGCGGCCATGTCGGCGGCGCACCATCGCGCCCGGCGGCTGATCGCCATCGTCGACCGCAACGAGCATTCGCTCGACGGCAAGGTCGAGGACGTGATGGGCGTCGAGCCACTGCTCGACAAGTGGCGCGCCTTCGGCTGGGAGGCCCACGAGGTCGACGGCCACGACGTCCCGGCGCTGCTGGCCCTGCTGCAGGGCATCGTCGCGGACGACGCGCGCACGTCGCCGGCCGTCGTCGTCGCTCACACGGTCAAGGGCAAGGGCGTCTCGTTCATGGAGAGCGAGCTCGGCTGGCACCTCGGCTATCTCGCCGCCGAGGACGAGGAGCGCGCGCTCGCCGAGATCGGAGGAGGCGAGTGAAGAGCGCCGCGCTCAGCGAGGGCTCCTGGCACCTGCACACGGTGCTCGACCAGTCGCCCGGCCTCCGCGCGCTGGCCGACACGCTCGCCGACCTCTGCGACGAGGGGCATCCGATCGTCGCCTGCACCGCCGACCTCAAGTACTCCAACGGCCTCTTCCGCTTCCAGGAGCGGCACCCCGAGCGGTTCTTCCAGTTCGGGATCTCCGAGCAGAACATGGTCTCGGCGGCGGCCGGGATCGCCACGACCGGCCAGCTGCCGTATGTCGCGACGTTCGCCTCGTTCCTGGCGCTGCTCTGCTGCGAGCAGATCCGCACCGACGTCGCCTTTCCGGGGCTACCGGTGCGCCTGATCGGCCATCACTCCGGGTTCACGCTCGGCTTCTACGGCACGTCGCATCACGCGACCGAGGACATCGCGATCATGCGCTCGCTGGCCGGGCTGGCCGTCGTCGCGCCCGCCGACGGGCCGTCGCTGGCGGCCGCACTGCGCGCGACCGTCGACCACCCGGGGCCGATCTACTTCCGCATCGCGCGTGGCCGCGATCCCGAGATCTACCGTCCCGGCGTCGAGTTCCAGCTTGGCAAGGCGATCATGCACTCCAAGGGCTCCGACCTCACGCTGCTGGCCACGGGCTCCACGGTGCACGCGTCGCTCGCAGCGGCGGAGACGCTGCGCGAGGAGGGGCTCTCCGTCGGCGTGATCGACGTGCACACGATCAAGCCGCTCGACAGCGAGACGCTGCTCGCCGCTGCCGGATCGACCCGGCTGCTGATGACCGTCGAGGAGCACAACGTGCTGGGCGGCCTCGGCGGCGCGGTGGCCGAGGTGCTGACCGAAGCCGGCATCGGCGTGCGGCTGCACCGCCACGGCATCCGCGACGAGTTCATCGTCATCGGGCCGCCGACGCACCTCTACGCGCACTACCGCCTGGACGCCCCGGGCATCGCCGCCGAGGCGCGCGGCGCGCTCGGCATCTGACGCCTCGCGCGCTGCTACGCGCTGTATCTCTCGGCGCGTCGCTCGGCCATCTCCCCGCCCTGCGAGATCAGGTAGGCGAGCGCGCCGACGAGCGGCAGCAGAAGCACGATGATCAGCCAGGCCGCCTTGCCCGCTGAGGTCAGATCGGGCCTGCGGAAGACGTCACTGACGACCATGATCAGGAGCCAGAACCAACAGACCCAGATCC
>Ga0207683_10002290_pt1 | contig 16792 bp, 16 predicted proteins | sample KBSM73metaG_FD_184333 | JGI IMG/M metagenome (GOLD analysis project Ga0207683, IMG submission 184333) | Miscanthus rhizosphere microbial communities from Kellogg Biological Station, Michigan, USA - KBS M7-3 metaG (SPAdes) (version 2) | ecosystem: Host-associated > Plants > Roots > Rhizosphere >... | reverse complement strand
AGCCGGCTGAGGTCGATCAGATTGAAATCGGCGCTTTTCAAGCCCAGCGTCGCTCCCGCCAGGATGGGAAAGAAGGCAACGATGGTGGCGATGATCGCCAGCGCCAGATTGATGCGATCGAAGCCCACCCAGATCAGGATCAGGGGCGCGATGGCGACCACCGGCGTCACCTGCAGGATCACGGCATAGGGATAGAGCGTGCGCTCCAGCAAGCGGCTTTGCGAAAAAGCAATGGCTGTGGCTGTGCCCAGGATGGTGGCGGCCACAAAAGCTTCCATGGTGACAGTCAGAGTGGAAAGCAGCGCCGTCATCAGCGATGTGAAATTGTCAGCAAAAGCGCGCGCAATCGCCGACGGGGCGGGCAGGACATAGACCGGCACTTGCCAATGCGCCACCGCCCATTCCCACAGGCCTAAGACCAGCGCGGCGACAGCGACGGGCAACGCGAAGTCCAGCAATCGCTTCATGCCGCCATCGCTTCGCCAAGCGCCTCGCTGATGACACGTTGGGCTTCTATGGTGGACGGCGATAGGCGGTTGTCGCGGCCAAGCGGCAAAGCGATGTCGCCGGCGATGCGTCCGGGACGCGGCGTCATGACCAGCACGCGTTGGGATAGATAACTGCTCTCGCTGACACTGTGGGTGACGAACAGCACCGTCAGACCGTCTTCGCGCCATAGCCGCAACAAATCATCGCCCAAGGCATTGCGGGTGATCTCGTCCAGGGCGGCAAAGGGCTCGTCCAACAGCAGCAGCTTGGGATTGGCTGCGAGCGCGCGCGCGATGGAAACCCGCATCTTCATGCCGCCCGACAATTCGCGGGGATAGGCGTGTTCAAAGCCTTCAAGGCCTACTCGCGCCAGCGCCGCCAAGGCGCTTGCGTCGGCCAAAGCGCGCGGCACATGTTTCAAATCCAGCGGCAAGCGCGCATTGGTCAACGCATCCGCCCAGGGCATCAAAGTGGGCTCCTGAAACACAAAGCCGATTTCCGGCTTGTCATCGGGATAGGCGATTTCTCCCGTATCCGGCGTCAGCAATCCGGCCGCAAGTCTCAGGGCCGTGGATTTGCCGCAGCCGCTGGGGCCCAGCAGCGAGACGAACTCGCCCGCGCCGACGGTGAAAGACAGATCGCGCAACGCTTGCGTACCGTTGGCGAAACGTTTTCCGACCCCCTTAAGCGCGATCATTGATACTTCTGCAAAGTGGCGCGCGCGAAACTCAGGTCGTAAGCCTTTTTATAATCCAGGCCTTTGGGGTAAAGCCCTTCCGACGACATGGTGTCGTAGAACAACTTCCACTGCCCGTCGGTCATGCTGCCCAGGCCGAAGGCCTTGCCGTCGCCGCTCAGCAACATGTCATGGCGTTTCATCTTGTCCCAGGCCTGGGCCAGAATGGCGTCGGTGATGTCGGGATTGTCGCGTTTGATCAGTGCATTTCCCTTGGCCGGATTGGCCAGATAGTGCAGCCAGCCGTCACGGGTGGCGTCGACAAACTGCTGCACCGCGGAGCGGTTGGTATCGATCCATTTCTGCGGCACCAGCACCATATTGGCATAACCGGGATAGCCGTAATCGGAGAGCAGAAAGACTTTCGGCTCCCAATGCGCCTTCTGCTGCACGGTGTAAGGCTCGCTGGTGAGATAGCCTTCTTGAATGGCATTGGGATCCAGGATGAAAGGCGCCAGATTGTAGGTGTAGCGGCGAATTTGTTTGTCACTGAAGCCGAACTTGGCGCGCAACCACGGCCAGAAGGCGTTCATGGTGGCGGCCGAAATCAGTACCGGCTTGCCCTTCATATCGGCCAAGGAATTGATATCGCGGCGGGGATGCGACATCAGCACCTGAGGGTCTTTCTGGAAGATCGCCATCACGGCGCGGATCGGTATGCCGGTCTTGACCAGGTTCATGCAGATGAAACTGTTGGAGCCCATGCCGAAATCCGCCGCGCCGCCCGCCAACAGTTGCGGCACATTCACATCGGGCCCGCCCTGGATGATCTTCACTTCCAACCCGCGCTTGGCGTAAAGCCCGTCGGCTATCGCCTGATAAAATCCGCCATGCTCGGCCTGCGCCTTCCAGTCGGTGACAAAACGGATAGTGGTGGCGGCAGTGGCAGGCCGGGTGAGAGCGGCGAGGGTAGCGGAAGCAAGAAAAGCGCGGCGGCGGATCATGCCGCCTTATAGCAGGATTCTCGACGTAATCAGTCTGGGGCTGCGCCGCGCCTCGCCCAAGCTCGGCGCGCTCGGTGCTCAAATCGGTCCACTGGACCGATTTGACCGGCTACGCCGGTCGTACCTCGCTATCGATCCCGGGGCGGCGGAGGCGGCGCGTTATCGTCGTCATCGTCATTGCCGAACAGCCAGCCCAGCAAGCCGCCGCGATGGCGGCGCTCCCGCTTGGGTTCCTGCTCTTCGGGCGGCAGATTGGGAAGGCGGTTCAGGCTTTCGTCGTCATGGCCATCCCAGACCGGACCCGAAGCGGCAATCTCCAACTCATCCGGCGGCGGCTGTATCGAGCGATCCAGCGGGTGGAGGGGCTTGCCCTGTTCGGCCGCCAATATGGTGTCGCGCCAGATATAGGCGGGCAGGGTACCGCCGGTGACGCCGCGGGTGGGCGAGGAATCATCATTGCCCACCCAGGCGGCGGCGACATAGTCGGTGGTGAAGCCGACAAACCAGGCATCGTGGGAATCCTGGGTGGTGCCGGTCTTGCCGGCCGCCTCGCGTCCATGCAGCGAGGCATAGCCGCCGGTGCCGCCGATCACCACGCCATACAGCATGGCGGTGAGATCACGATCGACTTGCTCGTCAATCACCCGCTGCGGCTTTGGGGCCTGGCGCTGGTAGACGAGTTTGCCCGAGATATCCACTTGCGTCACCAGATAGGGGGTAACGCGATAGCCGCCATTGGCGAAGGCGGCATAAGCCGCGGTCAATTCCATGGGCGTGACTTCGTTGGTGCCCAGCGCCAGCGAAGCATTGGCTTCCAGCGGTGATGTGATGCCCAGGCGTTTGGCGGCGGCCACCACTTTGGGCACGCCGATCTCCTGCGCCAGGTTGACGGTGATGGTGTTGACGCTGTGGGCCAGCGCATCGGCCAAAGTCAGAGTGCCGTAATATTTGCCGCCGAAATTGGTGGGATGATAGCCGCCAATATCGACGGCTTCGTCATCGCGGGTTTCCCAGGGCGAAAGCCCGTCTTCGAGCGCCGCCAGATAGACAAAAGGCTTGAAGGCCGAGCCCGGCTGGCGATGGGCCTGGGTGACGCGGTTGAACACCGAGTCGCGATAATCCACGCCGCCGATCAGGGCGCTGACCGCACCATCCGGCTTCATGACCACCACCGCCGCCTCGCTGGTGCGGTTCTTCTTGCCGTATTTGCCCAGGGTGTGCAGCGCCGCCAGCCGCGCCGCTTCCTGGACTTTCGGTTCCAAGGTGGTGTGCACAATCATGTCGGCGCTGGGCGCAACGCCATTCACCGTCGCCATCTTGGTGGCTTCGTCGGCGGCGGTATCCAGGAAATAATTGCGCGCATCCACGCTGGCGCGGTCGCTGATCACGGCGGGATGGGCGCGCGCTTCGGTGGCTTCGCTTTCGGTGATGGCGCCATTGTCCACCATGGAATCCAACACCAGGCTGGCGCGCTGCTGCGCCCTGAGCAGGTCACGGCGGGGCGAGAACACGGATGGCGCCCGCGTCAGGGTGGCCAGCATCGCGGCTTGCGCCAAGGTGAGTTGACGCGCGCTGGTGCCGAAATAGACCCGAGCGGCACCGTCCACGCCATAGGCGCCGCTGCCCAGATAGATGCGGTTGAGATAGAGCTGAAGGATCTCCTGCTTGGTGAGGGATTGCTCCAGCCCTGCGGCGTCGATCAGTTCGGTCAGCTTGCGCGACATGGTGCGCTGCTGGTTGGTGTAGACGATCTTGGCGGTCTGCTGACTGATGGTGGAGCCGCCGGCCACCCAGCGCCGCGCCCGCAGATCCAAAAGCAGTGCCCGGCTCAGGCCCAGGGGATCGATGCCATTGTGATGATAGAAGCGGCGATCCTCCATGGCGATGAAAGCGGCCGGAAGATAGGCAGGCATTTCATCCAGCTTCAGCCGGTCGCCCACAATGGCGCCGCGATGGCCCACATCGTTGCCTTCCGCATCCAGAAAGGTAAAAGCCAGCGGCCGGTTCACGGCATAAAGGTCGACTGCGGGATCGAGCTTGGCCGCGAACAGGCCCAAGACCAGCGGCATCAGGTAAATCGCAGCCAAGGGAATGGCGATCACCGCCATCGTGATGGCGAAAATCGGGGCATAAGGTTCCGCCAGCCGCGCGGCCTTGCGGAAATCCTCGCTGGTCAGGCGATCTCGCCAATCGGGCATGGTGCGGATTGCTGACTGATATTTGCGGCGGTTTCAAGGTGGCGAACGGCCAGTGGTGATTAAGCCCCGGGCATGTCAAGCTTAATTCATGTGGGACGGCATGACTTTGATACCGGGGCGGGACTGCGGCGGTTGCACTGTTTGTTGCGTTTTTCCCACCATTAACAAGCCGGAAATCCAGAAACTCTCCGGCGCGCGCTGCCGCCATTGTTTAAGCACCGGCTGCGGGATTTATGACAGCCGGCCGCCGGTTTGCCGTGCTTACTACTGCGCCTGGCGGACGGTGGATATTTTCAGTGACGATTGGCGCCCCGATAAATCCGGAGTGCTGCCTTATGTCGAAACCGAAGGCATTTCCGAGGATTTCGATCTTTCCACCGGGATTGGATTGATGCTGGTGGACAATCCGCTCAAAACGGTGCGGCAGAAATGGTTTCAGGAATTTGTCGTCACCGGGGTGATGAATTCGGTGCCGCTGTTTCTGTCTTTGCCGGGACCTCGCGGTCATCAGGCGGCGACGGTGTCGCTCAACACCGAACAGATGCTGGAGGCAATACAGCGCGGCACGGTGAAGGATGCGCTGGAAGCGGCAGTGAAAATATTGCGCACTTGGGATTTCCAGCCCGCCATCATCACCTATTCCGGCAACGACGTCAGTAGCGCGGAAGAAGAAGCGTAGTTGAACTCGAGCCGCGCATTTCGTGCGGCGACCATCCGCTAGGGTCATGACCCGCCTCCCCCTTCGGCGCAAAGCGCCAAGAAGGGGGAGGTGGCCGGTCCATAGCGACAGCGTATGGACGGCGCCGCCATAGGCGGCGTGATAGTCGAGGCCGGAGGGGGTTCAAAAAAATAAACAGCTGAGACAGAAATAAAAGGAGCCCGGTGCTTGCGCACCGGGCTCCACTTGACGCTTGGGGCCCTATGGGGAGGGGCTAACCACGGGCCTTACGCCCCAAGATTCGCTGGCGCGATACAACGGGATCGCGCCCATTAGAGAATCAGAGCCTTACCTCGCGGATAAAGGCGCCGCTGTAAGGGTCCACCTGAACAAAGACGATGCGGCCAAAACGGTCATGGGTACGCACCACATAGCGGCCATGGACGAAATAGGGATCGCCGATCATGCGATAACGGTGAAAGCGCAACGTGTCGGCGACCCGCATCCGGTTCACAAAGGCGCGATGCTCGAAACGCTCATGGCGTTCGAAATTGCGCCAGCCATTATGATGGCCATGGTCCCAGGGCTGGGCCGCTGCGGAGCCGATACCGGCGGCGGAAAGAACCGCCAAGGACGCTGCCGCGAAAACCGATTTCATGTTAAACATGGTCGTCTCCTTAAATCGCGTTAGGACGGACATCTGCCGTCCATGGGGCGTAATCTAGGAGGGGCAAACTGAACCGGGTCTGGATGCGATGTTCATGCCGGGTTCATGTCTCAGGACGTACAAAACCCCCATGCGTACGCGACTTTTTTCCTGGCTTTTCCTGGGTTTTTTCGCCCTCAGTCCCGCCCTGATCGGGACGGCGCTGGCGCAGCCCTATGGCCCGCCGGGTTATCGGGATGGCGTTCAGCCTTTGGATCGTTTGCTGCCGGGAATCCGGCGCCAGCATCCGGGAGAGTTTTATGATGCGGAAGGCCCCACCTATGGACCGGCAGGCGATCCGCACTATCACTTGAAATGGATGACGCCGGATGGACGCGTGATCTGGTTCGACACCGATGCGCGCAACGGCCGGGTGCTGCGCTCGTCGCCCGGACGCGACAGTTTCGACGATCATCGCTTTAACGGGCCGCCGCCGCCGGGCTATGGCCGTCCCTATATGGATCGCTATCCCCAGAGCGTCCCTTATGGCTATGGCCGCAATTTCGGCCCGACTCCCGGATATCAGGCTCCTGGTTATCAGGGTCCCGGATATCAGGGCCGCGGTTATGAAGGTGGCCGTGATTTTGGTGGACGCGGTTTCGGTGGACGTGGCTTCGAAGGTCAACGCGATTTTGGTGGCCGCGGCGGCGGTCGCGATTTTGGTGGCCGCGGCGGCGGTCGTGATTTTGGTGGTCGCGGCGGCGGCCGCGGACGGCATTAGAACGGAGGAGATGCATGCGCATTCTTCTGGTGGAAGATGACAAGGATCTGCAGCGGCTTTTGAAAAAGGCGCTAGCCGATGCAGGTTACGTAGTGGACTCCGCCTTGGACGGCGAGGAAGGCCATTTCCTGGGCGATACCGAGCCCTATGACGCCGTAGTCCTGGATCTTGGCCTGCCCAAGATGGATGGGGTCACGGTGCTGGAGAAATGGCGGCGTAGCGGCAAGAGCATGCCGGTTTTGATCCTCACCGCCCGCGACCGCTGGAGCGACAAGGTGGCGGGCTTTGATGCCGGCGCCGACGATTATCTCGCCAAGCCCTTTTACACCGAAGAGCTTTTGGCGCGGCTGCGCGCGCTGTTGCGCCGTGCCGCAGGCATCGCCACCGCCGATATCGAGATCGGCAAGTTGAGAATCGACACCCGCGCCAGCCGCGTCACCTTCGACGGCAATCCGGTGAAGCTGACCAGCCAGGAATACCGGCTGCTGGCCTATCTTGCCCATCACCGCGGCAAGGTTGTATCGCGCACCGAACTGGTGGAGCATCTTTACGACCAGGATTTCGACCGCGATTCCAACACGATCGAGGTCTTTATCGGCCGCCTGCGCAAGAAACTGGACGCAGGGCTAATTCAAACGGTGCGCGGGCTTGGCTATTCCCTGGAAGATCCCAAACTGGGCGGCACGGCGGCTGAGGCTTGAGTCTTTATCGGCCCGCCTGATCGCGGCGGCGGCGATATGGACCTTGCTGGGGCTGGCTTTGGGCGGCGCCGTCTTGTCCAACGCCTTCCGCATGGCGGCGCAAACCAATTTCGATGCGGCGCTGCAAGCCGATATGGACGGGCTGATTGCCGCGGCCGAGCCTGACCCCAATGGCGGGGTGATGCTGGCCGACCGTTTTCTCAATCACAATTTCGACCGGGTTTATTCCGGCCTCTATTATCAGATCAGGCTGGGTAATAGCGGCGGGCAAATTTCGCGCTCGCTGTTCGACAAGGATATCAACCCTGTCGATCTCACCAAGAAAGGCGCGCTTACCTGGGGCAGCGCGGTGGGTCCGGAGAACCAGCAATTGCGGGTGGTGTCGCGGAAGGTGGATTTGACGCCCGACAATAGCGGCGACGCCGAATATACCTTCCTGGTGGCGGGCGACATGGCGGCGGTGGAACGCCAGACGCAGGAGTTCAACACCACCCTGTTCTGGTCCTTCTTGATTTTGGGATTGGGGCTGATCGCCGCCATTCTGGTGCAGGTGAAAGTTGGTCTGTTGCCGCTCCGCCAAGTCAGCAAAGGGCTGGCGAAAATCCGCGATGGTGAAGCGCGCCGGTTGGAAGGGCGCTTTCCCACCGAAATCGCCCCCTTGGCCACCGAGCTGAATTCCCTGATTCAACATAGCGAGGAAGTGGTGGGCCGCGCCCGCACCCATGTTTCCAACCTGGCGCATTTCCTCAAGACGCCGCTGTCGGTGCTGGCGGCCGAGGCCGAAGCGCATGAGAGTGACCCCGCCGCTGCACCCTTGGCCGATATGGTGAAACGGCAAGTCTTTTCCATGCGCCGCCAGGTGGATCACTATCTCACCCGCGCCCGCGCCGCCGGTTCGCTGGACGTGCTGGGCAACCGCACCCAGATCAGCGCGGTGATGGACGATCTCGCGCGCGTGATTGCCCGCATCCATGTCACACGCGGCATCGTGATCGATGCCGAATGCGATGACGGCCTCTATTTCCGCGGCGAACGCCAGGACTTGGAAGAGATGCTGGGCAACCTGATCGACAATGGCTGCAAATGGGCGCGGAGCCGCGTACGGGTCCGCTGTGAAAAGACCGACGGGCGCCTGGTTCTGACGGTCGAAGATGACGGGCCGGGTCTGTCGGCGCAGCAGCGGGCCCAGGTGGGTTCGCGGGGGGAGCGTTTGGACGAAAGCGTACCAGGCTCGGGCCTGGGCCTGGCCATCGTCCGGGATATTTCCAAGCTTTACGGGGGTTTTTTCTCCCTGGACCAAAGTTCCCTTGGGGGCGTTCTGGCCCGCTTGGAACTGCCCGCAATTCATTAAAAGAAACAGGGCGTTAACGATGTCGCCCCTAATGTTGGCACAGGCAGCGAGGGGGCTGCAGGACGATCAATGCCGCCGGACAAAACAGGATTACTGAAGGCGTTTCTCGGAGGCCTGCCAGGGCAGGCTGCCGCGCGTCTGGCCATGGCGGTGGAGGTCGACCGGCTGATGGACGGCCATGTGCTGCCGCATGACGACATTCTGGAAGGCCTGCGTCCGGTCCTGCGCCGCGAAAATTACGAACGCACGCCCACGCCGTTGCGTCTGTTCTGCAGGCCCTTTCAGGACCTGCTGACCTGCTTGCCGCGCAGGGTGAAACAGAAAGGCTGCATCGCCCGCGGCACCTTGATACCGGCCTGGAATTGGCTGTCCCAAACTTTGTTGCCGGCCGAGACCGCTGCTTACAGCACCGAATGCAGGACACTGGTTTTGGCGCACAAGCCGGATGACGCAATGGCCCGCGCCGCCAAATTCTGGCCGCTCGCCGCCGAGGCCATGACCAAGGCGCTGGCCACGGAAACCGGCCGTCAAACGGCCCAGAAGATTTTGGGCGATGCCTTCGCGGTCGAAGATATTTCCGACATGGCCTTGCTGCTGTCTGCTGGCGAAGACATTGAACAGCTCATCGCCGCCTTGCCCCAACCGGTAGTGTCCTTTGTGGACCAAATGGTCTGGCGGGTGCGCGAAATTTATGACCGGCTGGCGATCGAAAAACCGGATGTCGCGCCCTATGTGGCGGTGATTGTGATGAACCGTATCAGCCGGCCCTGGGAGGCGTTGCGCCTGCCTTTGCTGGTGACCCGCCATACCGATGAAACCCTGATCTCCAAGACCGATATGGGGCTGGTGGGCGAGATCCTGTTTGCCCGCATGGAGGGGCTGAAAAATTCCATTCAGGTCACCCGCCATCCCTTGTTCGATGCCCACAAGCTGATGGAAGAGGTCAAGACCTTCGCCGATATTTCCAGCCACATTGCCAAGGAAATCGAACTCAAGCGCGAAGGCGAATGGGGCAAAAAACTTCTGGCCGAACGCGTTCTGATCGGCAAAGTGATGGAAGGCTTCATGGACCGCGCGCCCAAGGAAGTCATCGCGGCGCTGCCCACTTCCAAAGGCACGGGCGCCGACTTCAACAAACATCCCGGAGCGGAAAAGCATGAAATGGCGCTGCGCTATGCCCGGCTGGTGGCCGGCAGCCGCAGCTTCGCCGCCGCGGCCTCTTTTGCCGCCAAGCAAAAGGCAACCTATGATGATCTTTGCACCGCGCTGAAGCGCTACAATGAAGATGTGATAAAGGCGCTGAAAGCCGATCCGCAAAATCCGGTTGCCAATGCGCAGTTCCAGCTTTGTGCCGAACTGACCGCAATTTTGTTCAGTGACGAAGAGGCGGAACTGTTGCGCCGGCGCGGTAGGGCTGCTTTATCCGCCGCAGCTTAACCCTTTTAGCCACCTACAACCTTTCAAAGATTAGCTGAACGGCAGATGAACGGCGGCTGGTCCTCACCCAAAAATAAGCAAATCTTCTCTTTGACATTGAACCCTTGCGGGGGTCTCCTATTTGCACTGCTGGAGGGACAATCCCGTGGAGACGCTTTCGATGTTCCGTACACCGCTTATCGCCGCCTTGACGGTTGCCTTGCTGGGCACGACCGCGATGGCGCAACCGGCAAATGCGCCGCCCGCCAATCTGTCCGATAGCGCACGCAATGCGCCGGACTATGACGATGAGGATTCGTCCGCGCCGCCGCCGCGCGGTTATGCGGATGCGCCTCGCGACTATTCGCAGGCGCCGCCTCCGCCTGCCGACAATGCGCAAAGAAATTCCGCGGCCCAGGCGCAGCAGGCCGAGGCTGACCGCGATATTTTCTGCCGCCGCGATGCCGCGGCGCGCACCGGCTACACAACCCCGCGTGAAGCCGCGCGGGATGAACAGACACGCGGCACTGTCGGCGGCACTTTGGGCGGCGCGGCTTTGGGCGCCATTCTGGGCGCGGCCGGCGGCAATGCCGGATTGGGCGCTGCCGCCGGCGCCGGCGCGGGCTTGATCGCGGGAACCGCCATCGGCGCCGACAATGCCCGTCATGCGGCGCGCAATGTCGAGGCTGACTATGCCGACGCCTATTATGGCTGCATGCATGAAGATCAGCAGGCCGGCTATTATCCCAATGGTGCGCCCCGGCCGGCTTACGCCTATGGAGCGCCGCCGCCGCCGCCGGCCTATTACTATCCGGCCCCGGCCTATTATCCTTATCCCTATGGCTATCCCTATTATGGCCCCAGCGTGTCGTTCGGCTTCGGCTTTGGCGGCGGGCATGGTTGGGGCGGTCGTGGATGGGGTGGTGGTCGTGGGTTCCACGGCGGCGGCTGGCGTCACCACTGACGCTTGCCTTTTGCCCTCTGGCGTTGTCGCGCGTTCGCTCATGGACCCTGTTGTCCACATCGCTCCGCGCTCCTAGCCAGAGGCCAAAATTCGGCGCGTCAATCTGAGATTTTGCTTAGAAACGGCCGGGACGGTATGGTCCCGGCCGTTTTCCTTTAGGGGCGTTAGGCGAGAGCCGGACCGCCCAAAAAAAAGGTCGTCAAAACCGCCATGTCGCCGAAAACCAATCCCGCCAAGCTGAATCCGCTGCAGTTGCGCACCCTCACTTTGCTGCAGGCGATTGCGCAGATTCCGGGCGCTTCCAGTTCCACGCCCGAAGGCGACACTGCCATCACCCAATTCCCGCATGCCCATGGCGATCATTTTCACCTGGGGGATGCCACCGTGGCGGCGCAGGACGCCACCGGGCTGGAAAATGAGAATGTATGGAACGCGCTGGCCCGCAAGGGTTTGATCAAGGCGGCATGGCCGGACCAGATCGCACTGACGCCGGACGGTGTCGCCTATGACACCGGTATCGCCGACCAGATTCTGCACAAGGGTGGCGGACACTAGATGAACGCCAAGAAAAAACGCCGCCTGGCTTTCGCCGCCGCTTTGCTGGCGGTGGGTGCGGCTGTGGCTGGCGCGATCGTCTATGGCCTGGGGGAGAACGTCATGTACTTCCGCAGCCCAAGCGATATAGCGGAAAAACAGGTGAGCCAGGGCGTCCATTTCGTCTTGGGCGGCATGGTTGAAAAAGGCAGCGTGCAGCATGGCGCGGGCGCCGAAGTGCGCTTCCGTGTCACCGACGGCAAAAGCACCGTGCCGGCCGATTTCAACGGCGTGTTGCCCGCGCTGTTCCGCGAAGGCCAAGGCGTGGTCGCCACCGGCGCCATCGACGCAAAGGGCACTTTCATTGCCAGCGAAGTGCTGGCCAAGCATGATGAGAAATACATGCCGCCGGCAGTGGTCGATGCCTTGAAGCGCAGCGGCCGCTGGCAGGAAGGAAGCAAATGATAGGCGAATTGGGCCAATTGGTGCTGTGCTTCGCGCTGGCGCTGTCGCTGGTGATGGCGATATCGGGGCTGATGGGCGCAGCTCCTACCGCCTTTGCCGCGCGAAAGACGGCGACAAGTTCCGCGCTTGGTCTGCTTGTCTTTGTGAGTCTGGCCTTCGGTATTTTGACTTACGCCTTCGTGGCTTCGGACTTCTCCGTCACGCTGGTGGCCAATCACAGCCACACCCTCAAACCGCTGATCTACAAAATCAGCGGCGTATGGGGGAACCATGAAGGCTCGATGCTTTTGTGGGTGTTGGTGTTGGCGATTTATGCCGGGCTGGTGGCGGTTTTACAGCGCGGCGGCGAACGTTTGACCAGCGCCGCGCTGGGCATACAGGGCTTGTTGGCTGCTGCTTTCATTCTTTTCATTCTCTTCACCTCCAATCCATTCCTGCGTTTGGACCCGGCGCCGTTCGAAGGCGCCGGCCTGATGCCTTTGCTGCAGGATCCGGGCCTGGCGATGCATCCGCCCATGCTTTATGCCGGCTATGTCGGATTGTCGGCGGCCTTTTCCTATGCCGCGGCGGCGATGATCGTCGGCGAAGAAGGCTGGGCCCGCGCCGCGCGGCCTTTCATGCTGATCGCCTGGATCGCACTGACCTGCGGTATCGCGCTGGGCTCCTGGTGGGCTTATTACGAATTGGGCTGGGGCGGTTTCTGGGGCTGGGATCCGGTGGAGAATGCTTCGCTGATGCCGTGGCTGATCGCCACCGCGCTGCTGCATTCCGCATTGGCCACCGAAAAAAGCGGCGCCTTCCGCACCTGGACCTTGCTGTTGGCGATCGGCGGTTTCTCCATGTCGTTGATCGGCACTTTCCTGGTGCGGTCTGGTGTCATCACCTCGGTGCATGCCTTCGCCAGCGATCCCACCCGCGGCTTCTTCATTATGGTCCTGATCGCGCTGGCCATCGGCGGCGCGCTGGCGCTGTTTGCCTGGCGGGCATCCAGTCTGCAGGGCGGCGCGGCCTTCGCCCCTGTCAGCCGCGAGACCACGCTATTGTTGAACAACGTCTTTCTGGTGGCCGCTTGTTCCGCCGTCTTTGTCGGTACCATCTATCCGCTGGTGCTGGATGCGACCAGCGGCACCAAGATTTCTGTCGGCCCGCCTTATTACACCCTGATCTTCGCGCCGATCTTTCTGGCTTTGCTGGCGCTGGTGCCGCTGGGCCCGGCGCTGGGTTGGAAGCGCGGCGATCTCAAACCCGTCTTGCGCTCGCTGACGCCAGCCTTGGGCCTGGCCGGCGTGGCCGCGGTTACAGTTTTGGCCATTGTCTCGCCACGCGGCATTGCGGTCACCGGCGCTTTCGCCGTGGCCGGCTGGCTGATCGGCGCCTCCATTCTCGACATCCGCAAACGCAAAGGCGCGCGTGCCGGCGCTTTTGCCTCCGCGATTGCCCATGCCGGTCTGGCTATTTCCCTGATGGGGATTGCCGGCACCAGCGCTTGGCGCAGCGAGGCGCTGACGGTGGTGTCGCCGGGACAAAAGCTGACGGTGGGACCTTACACGCTGCGCTTTGACGGCGTGACGCGAGAGAAAGGTCCCAACTATATCGCCGACCGCGCCCATATCGCGCTGATGGATGGCGATAAGGTCGGCACCGTGCTGTTGCCCGAGCATCGCTATTATCCGGCCGAGGGCCAGGACATGAATGACACCGCCATTCACACCACCGGCTTTCGTGATCTTTATCTGGCGTTGGGCGATGACAGGGGCGATGGGCGATATGCGCTGCGCGCCTATGTCTCGCCACTGGCGCCTTTGATCTGGCTGGGCGGATTGGTGATGGCGCTTGGCGGCATGTTGAGTTTGTGGGGAAGGCTCAGGGTAAAAGAGCCGCAAAAGGAGCCCGCCGCACCCGCCGTCGCCTTGGCGGCGGAATGACCAGACTTCCTGGCATGAGGTTGCTGGTCGCTTTTCTGTTGGCGATGCTTTCGGTATTGGCGGTGCCGACTTTTTCTCATGCCCAGGCTCCGGACAGGTACGGTGTCGAGACTTTTTCCGATCCGGTGATGGAGGCGCGTGCGCGACATCTGCAGCGGCAGCTGCGCTGCCTGCAGTGTCAGGCCGAGAGTATCGATGAATCCAATTCCGATTTTGCCGCCGATATGCGCCACTTGGTGCGCCAGCAGATTGCCCAAGGAAAAACCGACCAGCAGATCGAGGATTTCCTGGTGGCGCGTTATGGCGATTTCATCCTGATGAAACCGCCGCTGCAGTCCGACACCTGGCTGCTGTGGCTGGCGCCTTTTCTGGTGCTGGGCGTGGCGGGAAGCGTGGCGTGGGTGGCGGTCAAAAAAGCAGCCGCCCGAGAAGCTTAGAGGGAGGCTTAAAGGATTGTGTCGATAATTACGTCTTTGTAATATACGAGACACAATCCGGCCATGTTAGGCTTCTATATCGTTTGGCAAAGCCAGGCCGCATAAAAGGCCAGCGCCCCAAGGAGCCCCCGATGCAGAATGATCCGCACACGCCGGAGACCGGCATTTTTTCCCGCCTTCCCAAACCTTCCCTGCGCCAACGCCGCCTGATTGCCATGGGCACCGCCGCCGCCATTGTCACGGTGGGATTGGGCGCCTTCGCGCTGTTGCCACCGGTTCGCGCCATCCACACCGCGGGCACGCCCACCATGCTGGCGGCCAATGATACCGGCGCAGCTCGCGCTCCGCGCATGATGGAAAACAGCGCGCCTTTCAGTTTCGCCGACTTGGTGGAACGGGTGAGCCCTGCCGTGGTGACCATCACCAGCGAGACCACCACCACCGACAATGAAGGGGATAGTGAAAATATCCCGGCTCCGTTCCGCGATTTTTTCAATCAGTTCAACAACGGCCAGAAGCCGCAGCCTCACAAGGCGCTCAGCGCCGGCTCGGGCTTCATCATCGATAAGGCCGGCTATGTCGTCACCAACAACCATGTGGTGGACGCCAGCAAGAAGATCACCGTCAAACTGCCGGACGGCCGCAGCTTCACCGCCAAGCTGATCGGCACCGACGCCGCCACCGACGTCGCCTTGCTCAAGATCACCAGCGACAAGCCGCTGCCGACCGTGGAATTCGGCGACGACAAGAAACTGCGCGTCGGCGATTGGGTGGTCGCGGTGGGCAATCCCTGGGGCCTGTCCAATTCGGTGACCGCGGGTATCGTCTCCTCGCTGGGCCGCAACATCGACACCACCAGCCAGCAATATACCAGCTTCATCCAGATCGATGCCCCCATCAACAAGGGCAATTCGGGCGGCCCGACCTTTGACCTGCACGGTCAAGTGATCGGCATGAACTCGATGATCTTCTCGCCCTCGGGCGGCAGCATCGGTATCGGCTTTGCCATTCCCGCCAGCCTGATCCATGACGTGGTCGGCCAGCTCAAGACCCATGGCCGTGTCACCCGCGGTTATCTGGGCGTGAATATCCAGAGCGTGACGCCGGAAATCGCCTCCTCGCTGGGCATCAAGGAGAGCAAGGGCGCGATGGTGGCGGAAGTGGTGCCCACCGGGCCGGCGGCCAAGGCCGGCTTTGAACAGGGCGATATCGTCACCGCCATCGACGGCCAGTCGGTGGATGACGCAACGGACCTGACTCGCAGGGTGGCCAATGTTCCCACCGGCCAGGTCGCGACCTTCAATGTTTCGCGCCAGGGCAAACCGCTGCAGCTCAAGGTCACCATCGGCACGCGCCCGGATCAGCAGCAGGTGGCTTCCAACGCGCCTGACCGGAACGGAATGATGTCGCCCTCTGCGGCCAATGCCGCGGGGCTGGGGCTGTCGTCGCTGACGCCGGAAACCAAGAAGAACTTCAACATCGCCGAAACAGTGGTGGCGGGCGCCGTCATCACCAAGGTCGATCCCGATAGCGATGCCGCCGACAAGGGTTTGCAGCCCGGCGATGTGGTGCTTCGGGTCGGCAATCGCATCGTACGCTCGCCGGCGGATTTCCAGACCGGCGTGGCGGAAGCCAAGAAGGGCGGCCGCACCAGCGTGCTGCTCTTGGTGGCGCGCAGCCAGGGCGGCACCGGCTTTGTCGCCATCGATATCGATAAAACCTGATAGTCCCGAGGGCGCGGAAGACCTCCGCGCCCTTTTTATTTTCATCAGCGGTGGGAGAGGGCATGCGGATTCTCGTAATCGAAGACGATCTGGAAGCGCAACGTTATCTGGTGCAGGGCCTGAAAGAGTCGGGCCATGTGGTGGACGAAGCCGGCGATGGCGAAATTGGCCTGAACTTGGCGTTGTCGCGGTCTTACGATGTGGCGATCATCGATCGCATGCTGCCAGGCCTGGACGGGCTTCGGGTCGTCGCCGAGATGCGCGAGCACGGCAATATCACGCCGGTGCTGTTTCTCTCCGCGCTGTCGGAGGTGGATGACCGGGTGAAGGGACTGAAGGCGGGCGGCGACGACTATCTCACCAAGCCCTACGCCTTTGTCGAATTGCTGGCGCGGATTGACGCGCTGATGCGCCGCCGCCTTCCGGCCGGCGTCAGGACGCGGCTGGATGTGGGCGATCTGGAGCTTGACCTGCTCAGCCGCGCCGCCAAGCGCAGCGGCACCGACATCGAACTGCAGCCGCGCGAATTCCGCTTGCTGGAATATTTAATGCGCCACGCCGGCCAGGTGGTGACCCGCACCATGCTGCTGGAAAGCGTGTGGGAATATCACTTCGATCCCCAGACCAATGTGATCGATGTGCATATCAGCCGGCTTCGCGCCAAGATCGACAAGGGGTACGAGGCGCCGTTGCTGCACACCGTGCGCGGCGCGGGCTACATGATCCGTGCGCACTAAGCCGAGCCTTCTACAAACCCAGGCTTTCCGTATCGTTCTCGTCTATGTCCTGCTGTTCGCCTTCTCGGTGACGGCGTTGCTGTTCT
>Ga0207683_10002287_pt1 | contig 16801 bp, 20 predicted proteins | sample KBSM73metaG_FD_184333 | JGI IMG/M metagenome (GOLD analysis project Ga0207683, IMG submission 184333) | Miscanthus rhizosphere microbial communities from Kellogg Biological Station, Michigan, USA - KBS M7-3 metaG (SPAdes) (version 2) | ecosystem: Host-associated > Plants > Roots > Rhizosphere >... | reverse complement strand
CGCCAACGACGCCAGCCTGCGCGCACTCGGCAGCCTGCTCGAGGGCTGCGTGATCCTCTCCGACGAGCGCAACCACGCCTCCATGATCGACGGCATCCGGGCCTCGCGGGCCGAGCGCGCCATCTTCCGCCACAACGATCTCGAGCACCTCCGCGAGCTCCTCGAAGCCCTGCCGGCCGACCAGCCGCGCATCATCGCGTGTGAGTCCATCTACTCCATGGACGGCGACATCGCACCACTGCGCGAGATCTGCGCGCTCGCCGCCGAGCACGGCGCGCTCACCTACCTCGACGAGACGCACGCGGCCGGCGCCTACGGACACGAGGGCGCCGGGGTGGCGCAGTCGGTGGGTGCCGCCGCTGATGTCACGATCGTGCAGGGGAGCCTGGCGAAGGGCTACGGGACGCTCGGTGGCTTCATCGCCGGGCCGGCCTCGGCGGTCGACAGCGTGCGCAGCCACGCCAGCGCCTTCATCTTCACGACCTCGCTGCCACCCGCGATCGCCGCCGCTGCACTCGCGAGCGTGCGACACCTGCGCTCGTCGTCCGCAGAGCGCGCGGCCCTCTGGCAGAGCGTCATCACCCTGCGAGAGGCCTTCGCACAGGTCGGCGTGGAGCCGCTGCCGAGCGAGAGTCACATCGTCCCGGTGCTCGTCCCGGGCGCCGAGCGCTGCCGGGAGGTCGCGCGCCGACTGCTCACGGAGCACTCGATCTACGTCCAGCCGATCAACTACCCCTCGGTCCCCCGCGGGGCAGAACGGCTGCGCATCGCCCCGACACCCGCCCACGCCCCGGCCCACGCCCAGGCGCTCGCACGTGCGCTCGCCACGCTGCTGCCGTGAGAGTCAGCCTGAACCACGTCGCGCTCTCGGCGACGGACGTCGAGCGCTCGACGCGCTTCTACGAGGAGCTCTTCGGGTGCGAGCGGCTGCCGGTCCCGGACGTCGGCTTCCCGACGGTCTGGCTGAGCCTGGGCGACCGCCAGCTCCACCTCTTCGAGCGCGAGACGGCGGTGCCGCCGCTGCACCACTTCGCCGTCGCCGTCGATGACTTCGCCGAGGCCTGCCGCCGCGCGGAGCGACTCGGCGCCTTCGAAGGCGCTCCTTACGGCCGCGAGGCCTATCGCCTGCCCGACGGCACCGTGCAGCTCTTCCTGCGCGATCCCGACGGGCATCTCGTGGAGGTCGACGGCGCGCCCGGCGCAGGTGACGCCGACGGCGTTCGCGTCGTGCCGCTCGCGGAGTTGCGGCCGCAGGAGGGCGAGCGCGCCCGGGCCACGCTGTTTCAGACGGGCATTCCGTTCAAGAACGGAGCGGGGCCGGCGTGACGACGGCCGCCTACGCCGTCGGGCTCGCGCGCCACGCCGCGGACGGCCGCCTGCTCGACGCCTGGTTCCCGCGGACGAACCTCGGCGAGCACCCGGAGTCGGGCGCCAAGATCCTGGCCGCGGCAGGCTGCCTCGAGAGCGGCTCGGCCGCGCTGCCGGCCGAGGATGCCGAGCACCTGCTCGAGACGATCCACGGCATCAACGCCGACACGATCCGGAGCCTGCTCCCCGCTGTCGCCGCACCCAGCCTCGTTCCGCGCAGCCTGATCGTGACGGCGATCCCGTCGCTCGATGACCCGGCGGTGGACGCGGGCGACGTGTATCTGAGGCTGCACCTGCTCTCGTCGCGGCGCATCCGCCCGCATGGCACGAACCTGAACGGCATGTTCGGGCTGCTCACGAATGTCGCCTGGACGAGCGCCGGACCGGTGGCGGCGGACGAGCTCGAGCCCGCGCGGCTGGCGGCCTATGCGCGCGGTGAAGAGCTCACGGTGCACGGCGTCGACAAGTTCCCGCGCATGGTCGACTACGTCGTGCCCTCGGGAGTGCGCATCGCGGACGCCGATCGCGTTCGTCTCGGCGCCCACCTCGCCGAGGGCACGACGGTCATGCACGAGGGCTTCGTCAACTTCAACGCGGGCACGCTCGGCGCATCGATGGTCGAGGGACGCATCTCAGCCGGCGTCGTGATCGGCGACGGCAGCGACGTCGGCGGCGGCGCGTCCATCATGGGCACGCTCTCCGGCGGCAACGAGACCGTGATCACGGTCGGCGAGCGCTGCCTGCTGGGAGCCAACTCCGGCCTCGGCATCCCGCTCGGCGACGACTGCACGCTGGAGTCGGGGCTCTACCTGACGGCCGGCACCAAGGTGCGCCTGCCCGATGGCGAGGTCGTGCGCGCGCGCGAGCTCTCGGGCATCAGCGGAATGCTCTTCCGCCGCAACTCCCAGACGGGAGCCGTCGAGGCGCATCCGCGCGCCGGCGCAGGCTGGCACGGCCTCAACGCCGCGCTGCACGCCAACTAGCTGCAGGACCCCGGTCTACGCGCTCGGCGAGGTCGCACCAGCGCTCGAAGACGCCGCGCGCGTGCTGCTGCATGAGCGGCGAGCAGACGCGGAACTCCGCCAGCAGGCGGTCGCTGCCGCCCGGCCCGAGCACGCGGTCGGCGTACTCCGCGTAGGCCGGCACGCCGGCCCACTCCTCGCCCATCTCCTCGGTCACCTCGACATGGAACTGGACGGCGTAGGCCACGGGACCGACGCGATAGGCCTGGTTCGGATACGGCGGTGACGAGGCCAGCAGCACGGCGCCGGCGGGCAGGTCGAACGTGTCGCCGTGCCATTGCAGCGTGTCGATGCTGGGCGGGAGCGCCCCGAGCACGGGGTCGTCCCGGCCGGCCTCCGTCAGCTCGACCGCAAGCACGCCGACCTCGGGCGCCGGCCCTGCGTACACGCGCGCGCCGAGGGCGGCCGCCAGCAGCTGCGCGCCCAGGCACGACCCCCAGAACGGCCTGCCGGCGCGCACGTGGGTCGCGATCGCCGACTTCTCCGCGACCAGCCAGGGATGCTCGGCCTCGTCGTTGACGCTCATGGGCCCGCCCATCGCGACGATGGCATCCCACTCCCCATCCGGCAGCGGCTCGCCCTCGTCGAGCTCGACGCGCTTCAGCTCGTGCGCGCGCTCGCGCAGGACGTCCTCGAACACGCCCGGCGGCTCGCAGGCGATGTGCTGGAGGACGAGAACCCGCATCAGACGCCCGCCGGCGCGCCTGCGCCGAGTCGCGCGGCCTCGCGACGCAGCACCTGCCAGGCAACGCGCACGTCGTCCTCCGTGGTTGCCGCGTTGCCGATGGCCAGGCGCAGGACGTGCCTGTCGTTCAGCCGCGTGTGCGAGAGATAGGCCTCGCCGGTCGCGTTGACGGCTTCGAGCAGTGCCTCGCTGCGGGCGTCGCCGCCCTCGGGGCGGAAGCACACGACCGAGTAGGCCCGCGGCGCGCACAGCTCCCAGCCGGGCTCGTCGCGCACCCAGCCCTCGAACAGCTCGGCGAGGCGCACATGCTCGCGGATCAGCGCCTGGAGTCCGCCGCGGCCGTAGCAGCGCAGCACCGCCCACAGCTTGAGCGCGCGGAAGCGCCGCCCGAGCGACGGGCCGTACTCGTTGAGGTTCAGGACGCCCTCGGCGGAGGTGCGCAGGTACTCGGGCGTGAGTGCGAACGCCGCGCGCAGGTCTTCTGGGCGCGACGTGAAGAGGCAGGAGCAGTCGATCGGCGTAAACAGCCACTTGTGCGGATTCACGACGACCGAATCGGCGCGTTCGAAGCCGGGCGTGCGCAGCTCGGGGCAGACGCGAGCCGAGCCGCTGTAGGCGGCGTCGATGTGCAGCCACGCGCCCGAGGCGGCAGCCGCGTCGGCGATCTCGGGCACGGGATCCACCGACGTCGTCGAGGTCGTGCCGACAGCGGCGACGACCGCGCAGGCATCGCTCAGGTCGAGCCCGTCGAGCCGCATGCGGAAGGCGTCGTCGACCGGTGCGTGACGCAGGTCGAGGCCGAGGATGCGGCAGGCGCGGTCGATGGACGAGTGCGCGTGCTCGGAGGCGACGACGACGCGGCGGTCGGGAAGCGCCGTGCGGGCCGCGCAGAGCGCGGCCAGCGTCGAGGTCGAGGCGGAGTCCTCGATGTGGCCGTGCCAGGTCTCCGGGAACCCGAGCAGCTGGCACATCCATGAGAGCGTCAGCTGCTCGAGCTCGGTCACCGCCGGCGACGTGCGCCAGAGCATGCCGTTGAGGTTGAGCGTCGCCGTCAGCAGCTCGGCCAGGATGCCCGGCTGCGACCCGGTGATCGAGAAGTACGCGAAGAAGCGCGGGTGGTTCCAATGCGTGAAGCCGGGCAGCAGCACGCGATCGAGGTCGGCGAGCACGTCGGCGAACGGCTCGGCCTGCTCCGGGGGCGCCGCAGGGAGCTGCGCGCGGATGTCGCCCGGCGCGACGGTCGACATGACCGGTAGGTCGCGCACGCCCTCGAGGTAGTCGGCGGCCCAGTCGATCGCGGCATGGCCGTCGGCGCGGAACTGCTGCGAATCGGTCATGCCGGGGAGGCTAGCGTGCGCCTGCGGTCATGACCGCAGGCGCACGCCTTCCCTCAAGCGGCGATGCACATGACGGACACGGTCACGCTGGCGGGCGACGCGTCGGTGCCGAACGTGGCCGTCCAGCCCGTGCCGTCCGGCGTCGGCCCGGCGGACAGCTCCTTGCCGTAGAGACCCTCGCTGAAGCCACCGCCGACCGCCTTCGCACCGGCCGGGCAGGTGGCTGTCACGACCGTGCCCGTGCTGTTGGGCTGAATCGCCGCGATCGGCGAGTCGACCTTCACGATCTTGCCCGGGTTCACGCCGCCGACGACGCCCGCCGCGAGCTTGGACTTCGTGACTGCACGATCGGCGATCTTCGACGTGGTCACGGAGTTGCTCTTGAGCTGCGCCGAGCCAACCGAGGCCTTCTTGAGTACCTGCCCTGCCCAGCCCGTGCCGCCCAGCGCGAAGAACAGCGCGAGGCACGCAATGACATTCGCAGGAGTCAACAATCGCTTCGCCCGTCTCATGCTTCCTCCCTCTCAGGTTGTCGCGTACCGGATCTGGCGGATCGGCACCGTTGCGTCTCACGCTAGTCGCGTCCTCGCCGAATCCGGGCGCCGGCGGGTGATCGCTACCATCGGGGCCGTGGAGTTCCGCCGCATCTCCAACCTCCCGCCCTACGTCTTCAAGCTGATCGACGAGCTGAAGGTCGACGCGCGCCGCCGCGGCGTCGACATCATCGACCTCGGTTTCGGCAATCCGGACATTCCCTCGCCGGAGATCGCGGTCGAGAAGCTCGCGGAGGCGGCGCGCTTGCCCCGCAATCACCGCTACTCGCTCTCGCGCGGGATCCCGCGCATGCGCGAGGCGGTCGCCGCGCTGTACGCGCGCCGCTTCGGCGTCGAGCTCGACCCGGAGACAGAGATCACGAACGCGATCGGGTCGAAGGAGGGCTTCACCCACCTGATGTGGACGCTGCTCCAGCCGGGCGATGCAGCGATCGTGCCGAGCCCGAGCTACCCGATCCACATCTACGGGCCGTTGTTCGCCGGCGCCGACCTGCGACAGGTGGCCATGTCCCCCGGCGTCGACACCCTCGAGCGCCTGCACCAGGCCTGGGACATCGGCTGGCCGAAGCCCCGCGTGCTCGTGATCTCGTTCCCGCACAACCCCACCGGCGCGTGCGTGGACGTCGAGTTCATGCAGCGGATCGTGGATTTCTGCCGCGAGCGCGAGATGATCGCCGTGCACGACTTCGCCTACGCCGACATCGGCTTCGACGGCTACATGCCGCCCTCGATCCTGCAGGCCGAGGGGGCCAAGGAGTGCGCCGTCGAGCTGTATTCGATGACCAAGGGCTTCTCCATGGCCGGATGGCGGATCGCGTTCCTGGTCGGCAACCACGAGGTCGTGCAGGCGCTCGTCAAGCTCAAGAGCTACCTCGACTACGGCACCTTCCAGCCCATCCAGATCGCGGCGACAGTCACCATGAACGAGGATCCGACCTATCCCGAGCGCGTGCGCGAGATCTACGAGTCGCGCCGCAACGCGCTCTGCGACGGGCTCGAGCGCATCGGCTGGGACGTCCCCCGCCCTCGCGGGTCGATGTTCGTATGGGCGCCGATCCCCGAGCCGTACGGCGAGCTCGGCTCGCTCGGGTTCGCGTCGTCGCTGATCCGCGACTGCGAGGTCGCCGTCTCGCCGGGCAACGGCTTCGGCCCCGGCGGCGAGGGCTTCGTCCGCTTCGCCCTGATCGAGAACGAGCAGCGCATCGGCCAGGCCGTGCGCAGCCTGCGGCGCGGGCTCGACCGGCTTCCGGTCGGGTCCGGGACCCGCTAGCGTCCCCTGCAACGAACTCGCATCGAGAGGGGTTGAGCGTGCAGCTCTGGGATGTGCTGGCGGCAGACGCCACGGGCAGAACCGACCCTCGGGTGCTTTTCTCGACGCCCGAGGCGCGCATGGTCATGATCGACCTCGCCGCCGGGGAGCGACTCGGCGAGCACGAGGTGCACGAGCGGGCGATCATCCAGGTGGCGCGCGGCAGCATCGAGCTCACCAGCGGGAGCACGGCGATGACGTGCGCAGAAGGCGCCGTCGTCCTGCTCGAGCCCGGCGAGCGCCACAGCGTGCGGGCCCCCGAGCACGCGCGCATCCTGCTGACGCTCGCTCCCTGGCCGGGCACCGGCCACTACGACCCCTCCGAGCCGCAGGCGCAGGATCCACATCGCCTCCGGCCGGGCGCCAGCGAGCCGGCGCAGCACTAGGCTGCCCCGGTGCGCGACGTGGAAGTGACGGGCGAGTACATCGGCCTCGGCCAGCTGCTGCAGCTCGCCGGCGTCGTCGACACGGGCGGCGAGGCCAAGAACCTGATCGGCACGCTCACGGTCGCAGTCAACGGCGAGCCCGAGGGACGGCGGGGACGCAAGCTCCGCCCGGGCGACGTGGTGGACGTGCCCCACGCCGAGTCGCTGCGGGTCGTCTCGCCGGCCTGACGGCCGAGAGCTTCTCAGGCCTGCTCGACGACGCGCTCGACACGCCGGTCGGGCAGGAACCAGATGATGGCGACGACGACGAAGAGCGCGATCGACAGCCATGGGACGAACGGGGACAGTGCGAGCGCGGCGGCGTAGCACGCAAGTGAGACCTTGCCCTTGCGGTCGTCGCCGATCGCCTGCTCGAGCTGCGAGCCCGTCTCGTGGATCGCGAGCAGCGACAGCGTCAGCAGGGTGAACGCGAACGCGCACCCGAGCAGCACGATGGCGTAGGCGGCGACCGGCCCCGTCTCCACCCCCTGCTCGCCGAGCCACGCCGTTCCCAGCGGCATCAGCGAGAGCCAGAAGAGCAGGTGCATGTTCGCCCACATGGTGCGACCGTCCACCGTCTCGACGATCTGGAACAGGTGGTGATGGTTGTTCCAGTAGATGCCGACCATCACGAAGCTCAGCACGTAGGCGAGCAGCTTGCTCCTCTCGTCGAGGATGTCGGCCAGATGGTCGCCCTCGGGCGGGCGCAGCTCCAGCACGAGGATCGTGATCAGGATCGCGATGACGCCATCGCTGAATGCGAGCATGCGCTCCGGTCTCATGACGCGAGTATGTCGCCCTCCGGATCGTCACCGAGCAGGTAGCGGGCGCCGGCGCCTGCGGCGGCCGCGCGGTCGACCGGGTTGAACAGGCGGCACGAACGCAGCGAGAGACAGCCGCAGCCGATGCACGACGCGAGGTCGTCGCGCACGCGCTCGAGCAGTGCGATGCGCTCCTCCACGTCGCGGCGCCAGACGCGCGAGAGGCGCGCCCAGTCGCGCTTCGAAGGCGGGCGGTCGGCGGGCAGCAGCGCGAGCGCGGCGCCGATCGCCGCCAGTGGTATGCCCGCCGCCCGCCCGGCCTGGATCACCGCCACGCGACGCAGGACGGCGCGCGGATAGCGCCGCTGGTTGCCCTCGCTGCGCTGTGACGCGATCAGCCCCTCCGCCTCGTAGAAGCGCAGCGCCGACGGCGCGACGCCGCTGCGCAGGGCGACCTGTCCGATCGTGAGCATCGCCGCAGGCTCGGGCACTCTCCCCACCTCCTTACTTCAAGTGCACTTCAGGTGTATTGCTTGACTTCAAGTGCACTTGAGATTGTAGCTTCGTCCGCATGAGCTCGACCGTCTCTCCTTCGTCTGTCCAACGTGGCTACGACGCGCTGCCCGGGCTGCTCGAGTTGCTCCGCAGCGATGCCAAGCACGACCCGAGCGCCGCCTCGACGCTCGACGTCCACTGGGTGCTCTACGACCGCATCCTCGACGTCACGCCCGAGACCGCCGGCGACCCCGGGCGCGACCGCCTCCTGCTCTCGAAGGGGCACGGCCCCGCTTCGTTCTATGCAGTGCTTGCCGCCAAGGGCTTCGTGCCCGTCGAGACGCTGGCGAGCTTCGGGCGCTTCGACTCGCCGCTCGGGCACCATCCCGACGGCGCTCTGATCACTGGCGTCGAGATCGCGAGCGGCTCCCTCGGCCACGGGCTTCCCATCGCCGTTGGCCGCGCACTGGGACTGCGGGCGCTCGGCCGGGACAAGCCGCGCGTGTTCTGCGTCCTCGGCGATGGCGAGCTGGCCGAGGGCTCCAACCACGAGGCCATCGCGCTCGCGGGCCGGCTCGGGCTCGACAGGCTGGTGGCCGTCATCGTCAACAACGCCAGCGCGACCTACGGCTGGCCCGCGGGCATCGACACGCGCTTCGCGGGCGAGGGCTGGTCGACTGCGACCGCGCTCGCGAGCGACCACGACGCGCTCGAGCGAGCCATCACGGCAGGAGAGCCCGGCAAGCCGCACGCCGTCGTCGCGCTGGTGGAGGAGTGACCGTGGAGACCATGCGCCAGCGCTTCACCCGCGTCACCACGGAAGCGCTCGACACCGACCCACGGCTCGCCGTCGTGCTCGCCGACATCGGCGACGAGGCCTTCGACCTCGCCGGCGCGCGGCTGCGACACCCCCACCGCCTGATCAACGTGGGCATCCGCGAGCAGCTCATGATCAGCGTGGCCGGAGGCCTGGCGCAGGAAGGAATGCGTCCCGTCGTCCACAGCTACGCGCCCTTCCTCGTCGAGCGACCGTTCGAGCAGATCAAGCTCGATCTCGGGCACCAGGACGTGGGCGCCCTGCTCGTGAGCACCGGCGCCTCCTACGACGCCTCGGCCGAGGGGCGCACGCACCAGGCTCCGGGCGATGTCGCCCTGCTCGCCACGCTGCCCGGATTCTCGATCCACGTCCCCGGCCATCCGGACGAGGTCGAGGAGCTGCTGCGCCGCGAGTTCGTCCGCGACGGCCGTGCCTACGTGCGCCTGACCGGCGAGACGAACGCCGAGTCCCGGCCCGTGGAGGAGGTCACGGTCGTGCGCGCCGGTCGCCCCGGAGATCCGCTCATCCTCGCGGTCGGCCCGACGCTCGACCCGGTGCTCGCGGCGACGGCCGACCTCTCGGCGACCGTCGCCTACCTCTCGACGGTCGTGCCGTTCCCCGCTGGCAAGGTGGGCGCGCTGGCTTCCGGCAGCGCGGTCGCGATCGTCGAGCCCTACCTCGCCGGCACGTCGGCAGCCGCCCTCGCCGACGCCCTGCGCGACGAGCCCCGGCGACTGCTGACGCTGGGCGTGCCTCCGATCGAGCTGCGCCGCTACGGCACTCCCGAGGAGCACCGCCGCGCCTACGGCCTCGACGCGGCGGGCATCCGGCGCTCGCTGGACGCGTTCGCGGCCTGAGCCGGCTCGTCAGTCCGCGAACGATCCCGTGACGACCTCGCCGGCCGGCTCGTACGTCGCCATCACGACTCCGGTGCTCGAGATCTTGCTGTCGACGAGCTTCAGCCCGGCCGGGATAGTGCCGTCGGCGAACAGCCGCTTCCCCGAACCGAGCACGAGCGGGAAGACCCACAGCCGGTAGGAGTCGACCAGGTTGTGCCTCAGGAGTGTCTGGATGAGATTCCCGCTGCCATGCACCTGCAGCTCGGGGCCATCCCCCTGCTTGAGTGCCGCGATGCCCTCGGCCACGTCGCCGTCGATCAGTACCGAGTTGCTCCACTCCAGCGCGGGCCGGCTGCGCGACGCGACGTGCTTGGTGGCGTCGTTCAGCTGCTTGGCGCCCGCATCGTCTCCGGCGTTCGGCCAGAACCCGGCGAAGATGTCGTAGGTCTTGCGGCCGAGCACCAGATCGAACGGCACACCCATCGCCTCGCCCATGACCTGGCCCATCTGCTCGTCCCAGTAGTTCACGGACCAGCCCCCGTACGCGAACTCCCCGCTGTCGTCCTCCCCGGGCCCGCCCGGCGCTTGAACGACCCCGTCGAGCGTCATGAACGCGCTCACGATCAGCTTTCTCATGTCCCCTGCCCTCTCGATCGGATCCCCGGCGCGGGCCGGGCCCACCGCGCATCAGACGGCCGGGCGGAGTCAAACTCATCGCGGCCGCCAAATGACACTCGCAGCGAGTGCCATTTGGCCACACTGTCAGAGCACGAGCCGCCACGTCTCCGAGACCTGCATGGTCCCGAACGCCCGCGCGGGCTCCTCCGACTCGACCAGCTCGAACCCGCAGCGCTCGTAGATGCGCCGCGCCGCCACGAGGTGCTGCTGTGTCCACAGCGTGAGCTCGCGGTAGCCGACGGCGCGGGCGAAGCGGATGCACTCCTCGACGAGTTGCGTGCCGACCTCGCGGCCGCGCGCTGCGGGCTCGACGATCAGGAGGCGCAGCTTCGCGACGCCGCCGCCCACGTCGACGCAGAAGACCGAGCCGACGGGCTCGCCGTCCAGTGCTGCGATCCAGCAGCGCTCGCGCGCCGGATCGGAGTGCTCGAGGTACGACGCAACGATCTGCGCCACGAGCCCCTCGAAGCTCGTGTCGAAGCCGTACTCGCGGGCGTACAGCGCGCCGTGCCGCTCGATCACCCACCCGTACTCGCCTGGCAGCGGAGGGCGGATCACGAGCGATGGGTAGAGGCTCTCGCCGCCGAGCAGTTCCTCGATCGTGGCCATCGCTGCGAGCAGGCGCCCCTGAGAATCCGGCGGCAGGCGCTCGAGCAGCTCGGACGCCTGCTCGGCCGAGCGGCGGTCGAGCTCGGCAAACGCCGCGCGGCCGGCGCGCGCCAGCGAGATGAGCTGCGCGCGGCCATCGGCGGGCGATCGCCTGCGCGCGACGATCCCGGAGGCCTCCAGCCCCGCAAGCACGCGGCTCAGGTGACCAGGGTCGAGCGCGAGCGACTGGGCAAGTGCCGTGGCCGTCGTCTCCGCCACCTGTCCGAGCTCGTAGATCACGCGCGCCTCGGTCAGCGAGTGCGGCGTATCGAGCAGGCCCTCGTGCAGGAGGCCGATCTCGCGTGTCCAGAAGCGGCTGAAGCGGCGGGCACGATCGGCGGGGGCGGCGAGCACTTCCATCGCAATTACCTGCCAGTGTCAACGAGATTACTTGTCAATAGCAACTATATGGCGTGCCTCGACGCGGTGCAACGCGACGCCGGCGACGACGAGGCCGACGCCGGCGACCTCCCAGCCCGAGGGGATCTGCGTCAGCACGACAACACCGATGACGGTCGCGATCGCGGGGAGCAGCGAGACCATGAGCGCGTACGTCGCGCGCGCGAGGCGCGCGAGTGCGAGCTGGTCGGTCACGTACGGGATGACGGACGACGACACGCCGACGCCGATGCCGGCCGCAACCGCCAGCGGACTCCCCAGCGCCGGGATGGCCGCCCAGCCTGCCAGCGGCGTCACGACCACGGCAGCGATCAGCATCGAGGCCGCGAGCCCGTCGATGCCGCTGAGCGCGGACCGCTTGGCGACGCGATCGGCGAGCACGATGTAGAGCGCGAAGAGGACGGCGTTGGCGAACGCGAACGTGACACCGAGCGGCTCCAGGGCGATCTGGACTCCGGTCACGAGGTAGACACCGAGGACGGCGAGCGCCAGCGCTGCGAGGTTGCGGGGTGTGCGCGCGCCCAGCGCAGCAAGGCCGACGACGGGCAGGAACTCGATCGCGGCCACCGTCGCCAGGGGCTGCCTGCTGATCGCGAGATAGAAGCAGCAGTTCATCAGCGCCAGCACACAACCCCACGCCAGGAGCAGACGGCGGCCGTCGCGATCGAGGGCGGCAAATGCACGCCACGGGCGCCGCCAGAACGCGAAGATCAGCGCGGCCGTAGCGATGCGCAGCCACGCGACGCCGAGCACCTCCACGCGTGCGAACAGCAGGACGGCGAAGGACGGGCCGAGGTAGTGGAAGACCGCGCTGACGACGAAGTAGACGTGCGGAGGCACGCGTTGCGAGGACACCCCTTCAGTGTTGTAAGGCTTGCATCCCGCTGTCCATCGGCTTTCAGCGGTAGACTCGCCGACATGGCTTCGAATCAACGGGAAATGCGGCAATCCGCCGATGGCGGCCTGCTCGACGCCACGAACCGCAAGATCCTTGCCGAGCTGCAGGACGATGCCCGGCTCAGCCTCGCAGAGCTCGGCCGGCGCGTCGGCCTGTCCTCGCCTGCGGTCGCCGAGCGCCTCCAGCGCATGGAGAACCAGGGCTGCATCACGGGCTATCGCACGGACATCGACCCACGCGCGCTCGGCTACAGCCTCAGCGCCGTCGTGCGCGTGCGTCCCGCGTCGCGGCAGCTCCAGCGCGTGGCCGAGATCGCGCGCGCAAGCCCAGAGGTCGTCGAGTGCCACCGCATCACCGGCGAGGATTGCTTCTTCATGAAGGCGCACGTGCGCTCCATCGGGCACCTCGAAGAACTGATCGACCGCTTCATCCCGTATGGACAGACGACGACCTCGATCATCCAGTCGTCGCCGGTGCCGCCCCGCGGACCCGCTCTTAACCCCACCTGAACGGCCTCACAGCGGACACGCAGGTCGCGTTAAGCCTCCTCTAAGGATCGGCTGTTCTCCTGCAGAAGCCGCTTCAATTGCGGCAAGCGCAATCCGAAATCGATGAGGGAGCAGAACATGCCAGAGGAGCGCCGTCTTACCGGCCTCGACGCCGCGGGCGAAGGCCGTGAGACGGTCGAGGCTGCCCTGTTCGAGATGAAGCGCGTGATCGCCGGGCAGGATGAGATGCTCGAGCGCGTGCTCGTCTGCCTCCTGGCGGGCGGGCACCTGCTGATCGAGGGCGTCCCCGGCCTGGCCAAGACGCTGACGATCCGCACCGCCGCGCGCGTGCTCGGCGGCACGTTCCAGCGCATCCAGTTCACGCCCGACCTCGTGCCGGCCGATTTGGTCGGCACGCGCATCTACCGCCCCAACACCGGCACGTTCGACACCGAGCTCGGGCCGGTCTTCACGAACTTCCTGCTCGCCGACGAGATCAACCGCGCACCCGCGAAGGTGCAGTCGGCCCTGCTCGAGGTCATGCAGGAGCAGACCGTCACGATCGGCGGCACGACGCACGTCGTCGAGCGGCCGTTCCTCGTGATGGCGACGCAGAACCCGATCGAGTCCGAGGGCACCTATCCCCTGCCCGAGGCCCAGGTCGACCGCTTCATGCTCAAGGTCCTGGTCGACTATCCCGCGATCGAGGACGAGCACACGGTGGCGCAGCGCGCCCTCCAGCAGCCGGTCGACGTGCAGCGCGTGATCGAGCTGCCCCAGCTGCTCGCGCTGCAGGCCGCCGTGCAGAGCGTGTACGTGGATCCCGCCGTCACGCGCTACGCCGTGCGGCTCGCCTCCGTCACGCGCGACCTCGCCGGCCACGGCCTCGAGAGCCTCGACCCGTTCGTCTCGTTCGGCGTCAGCCCTCGCGGCCCGATCAGCATGCTGCACGCTGCGCGGGCACTCGCCGTCCTCCGCGGCCGCCGCTACGTGCTGCCGTCCGACGTGCACGAGCTCGCGCCTGACGCGATGCGTCACCGCCTCGTGCTCTCGTACCGCGCCCTGGCCGAAGGCGTCAGCGCAGAGGCCGTGATCGGGCCGGTGCTCGAAACGGTTCCGATGCCGCGGGTCGAGCTCGTCAGCGAGGTGGCGTGAGCCATCTCACGCTTGCTGTGCCGCCGACGAACCCGGCGCGGCCAGGTCCGGGACCTGTGCCCGAGACCGCGCTGCGCGCGCTCGATCTGACGGTTCGCCGCCGCATCGAGAGCCTGCTCGCGGGTGAACATCGCGCTGCCTCCCTGGGCATTGCGATGGAGCTCGCGCAGGTGCGGCCGTACCAGCCGGGCGACGACGTGCGCCTGATCGACTGGAATGCGACCGCGCGCATGAACGAGCCGCACATCCGGCTGCACGTGGCCGAGCGCGCGCTCACGACGTGGCTCGTGTTCGACGCCTCGCAGTCGATGGGCTTCGGCACCGCGCTGCGCCGCAAGGCCGACGTCGCCGAAGGCGTCGTGCTGGCCGTCGGCCACGTCGCGAGCCGCCGCGGCAACCGTCTGGGGCTCCTCACCTACGGCCACCCGGATCCTCTGTTCGTGCCCCCGCGCCAGGGCCGTGTCGGTCTCGTCGGCGTACTCCTCAAGGTGCGCGAGGTCGCAGACCTGCCCGACGACTACGAGGTGCCCGAGTCGCCCGACACGCTCGGCGACGCGCTCTCCCGAACGCGCAGGCACGCGCGCGACCGAGCGCTGATCGTCGTGGTGAGCGACCTGCGCGGACCGCGCGACTGGAGCGGCGCGCTGCGCGAGCTGGCCGTGCGTAACGACATCATCGTCTGCGAGGTCCGCGACCCCGCCGAGGAGACCCTGCCCGACATCGGCGAGATCGTCGTCGTCGATCCCGAGACGGGCCGCCAGCTGCGCGTCGATACGGGCAGCCGCCGGCTGCGCGAGCGCTACAACACGGCCGCCGCCGAGGAGCGAGAGCTCGTCGCGCGCGACATCCGCGCCGCGGGCGCCCATCATCTGCTGCTGTCCACCGATGACGACTGGCTGCGGCCGCTCGTGATCGGCCTCGCCAACCGCCCACTCCTGCGATGACATTCGAGTGGCCCATCGCGCTGCTCGCCCTCGCGCTCGTGCCGCTGCTGGTCGGGCTGCTCTGGCTCTCGCGCCGGCGCGACTCGCGCTACGCGATCCGCTTCAGCAACGTCGGCGTGCTGGCCGAGGTCGCCCAGGCGACCCGCTCGCCCTGGCGATTCGTCCCGCCCGTCCTGCTGCTCACGGCACTCGCCGCGCTGGCCGTCGGCCTCGCCCGCCCGAGTGTGTCGGTCTCGGCCGATCGCAAGCAGGGCACGATCGTGCTCGCTCTCGACCGCTCCGGCTCGATGCTGGCCCAGGACATCCCGCCGGACCGCATCACGGCCTCGCGCGACGCCGCGGGGCGCTTCGTCAAGAACCTGCCGGACGGCTTTCGCGTCGGCGTCGTCTCGTTCTCGGACACGGCCAACGCGCTGAGCGCGCCGAGCTTCGACCACAGCGTCTCGCAGAAGGCGATCGCGAGCATCCAGGCCGGCGGAGGCACCGCGATCGGCGACGCCATCGTGAGCTCGCTCGGTCTGCTCGGCGTCAACTCCGCGGTGAAGCCGACCGCGGCGGCCCGTAAGGGCCGCGCCATCCTGTTGCTGTCCGACGGCTCCAACACCGAGGGAACCGACATCTCCACGGCTGCCGACGCGGCCAAGAGGGCCGGCGTGCCCGTGTACACGATCGCGTTCGGCACGCCGAGCGGCGTGCTCGACCTGCAGGCCATCGGACAGGGCACCGGCACGATTCCCGTGCCCCCGGATCCCGAGGCGCTCAAGGCGATCGCACAGAGGACCGGCGGCGAGTCGTTCACCGCGCTCGACGAGTCGACGCTCAAGAAGGTCTACGACCACATCGGGACGCGCGTCAGCTCGACCAAGGAACAGAAGGAGCTGACGTTCGTCGTCGCGGGCCTCGCGGCCGTCCTGCTGGCAGCGGCAGCAGCCTCGTCCTGGCTCCTGAGGATCACATGACCTTCGCCGACCCCTACCTGCTGATCGCGCTCGTCGCGATACCGGTCGCTCTCGTGGCCTACGTGGTGTTCGCCCGTCGCGGCCGCCGCACGGCGCGCGCAGCCGCGAACCCGGCGCTCTGGCCCAACCTGATGCCGCGCCGGCCGCGCTGGCGACGGCACGTCCCGCCCGTGCTGCTGCTGCTGGCGCTGGCTTCCCTGCTCGTCGGCGTCGCGCGCCCCCAGGCCCTGATGGCGAGCGACCAGAAGCAGACGACGGTGGTGCTCGCCGTCGACTCTTCCAACTCGATGGCGGCCAAGGACGTCAATCCGAGCCGCATCGCGGCGGCCCGGGCCGCCGCACGCGAGCTCATCGCGGGCCTGCCCAAGAACGCGAGGCTCGGGCTCGTGTCGTTCGCGCGCGACGTGCGGGTGCTGCAGGCGCCCACCGACAATCGCGCGGCGTTCAGCAACGCGCTCGCGCACCTGACCTTGCGCGGCGGCACCACGCTCGGCACCGCGATCGACCGCTCGGTCGCCTCGCTGCGCGCTTCGCATCCGGCTCTCAAGGGGCGGGCGATCATCGTGATCTCGGACGGCAAGAGCACCGAAGGCACGCGCTCGCCGATCGCTGCGGCACGCGCCGCGAAGGCCGCCGGAGTCCGCGTCTTCACCGTCTCGCTCGGCACGGCAAGCGGCACCGTCACGGAGAACGGCAAGCAGGTCGCCGTGCCGCCCGATCCGACGACGTTGCGCCGCGTCGCCGCCACGAGCGGCGGCCGCTTCTTCCGGGCCAAGGACGCCAAGGCGCTGCAGAACGCCTACCACGACATCGGCAGCGCAGTGAAGCCGCAGCGGAAGAAGCGCGACATCAGCTTCGCATTCGTCGGCGGAGCGATGGCGCTCGTGGCGGGAGGCAGCCTGCTCTCCCTGGCCTGGTTCCGCCGCCTCCTCTGACCCGACCGGGCCTTCGAGCCTCGAGCCCGGAGGCTGCATTCCCCACCCGGCCCCGCGGTTTTGGCCTGGGGCGTGCGAAGCCGCC
>Ga0207683_10002286_pt1 | contig 16801 bp, 15 predicted proteins | sample KBSM73metaG_FD_184333 | JGI IMG/M metagenome (GOLD analysis project Ga0207683, IMG submission 184333) | Miscanthus rhizosphere microbial communities from Kellogg Biological Station, Michigan, USA - KBS M7-3 metaG (SPAdes) (version 2) | ecosystem: Host-associated > Plants > Roots > Rhizosphere >... | reverse complement strand
CCAGCAACAATCTCCGCGTTCGGGGCGCGATATTCGGCATCGGAGCGCTGGTGCTGGCGATCATGTGGCTGATCTTCATGGTGAGAATCATGCTCGGGCTGCCTTAAATGACTCCCGGCGCGCGGCTGGCCGCGGCAATCGAGATTCTGACCGACATCGGCGCGCGGCGAAGGCCCGCGCCCGACACTTTGAAGGACTGGGGCCTCTCGCACCGCTTCGCCGGCTCCGGCGACCGCGCCGGCATCGCCGGCCTCGTCTATGACGCGCTGCGCCGCCGCGCGTCGTCGGCGTACCTCATGGGCGAAGACACGCCGCGCGCCACCTTGCTCGGCATGCTGGATGCGGGCAACAGCATCACCTTTTTGCCCCGCTCGATGGCCCAGGCGAATGCAAGAACGACCCGGGCCACACTGCGCGTGACCGACCTGCAATGCGATGCGCGCGGGCGCGTGTGGGCGACGGCGGCGAACCCCGGTTCGGCCGCAGCCGACGGCAAGCTGTTCATGTTCGACGCCGGCCGCGGACGCGCGACTGTCGCTTCGCGCCTCCTGACGCCGTCCGGACTCGCCTGGAGCGTCGACGGGACGACGCTCTATCTCGCCGAATCGGGCCGCGCGGTCGTGCACGTGTACGACTTCGATCTCGACAACGGCGGGCTCGGTCAACCGCATACGTTCGCCGATCTCGGCGCGATGCCCGGCGATCTTGGCGGCCTGACCGTCGACGGCGACGATCACCTGTGGGTTGCGCTGCCCGGCGCGAGTTGTCTCGTTCGCTATGTCCCGACGGGTCGCGTCGATCGGGTCGTGCGGATGCTGGTTACGCTTCCCACCGCGTACGCCTTCGGCGGCGACCACGGCGAGCGGATGTTCGTCACGACCGCGCGCGACGGCAGCGTCGCTGGCGAGCGGCGCGCCGAGGCGTTGGCAGGCCGCACACTCGTGTTCGACGCTGGAGTGGCGGGGCGCCCGCCCCACCGCGCGAGGATGCCGTGAGCGCGTCGTCACGCACGTTCGCGGGATACCGCCGATCCGACGGTCGTGTCGGCGTGCGCAACCACGTGCTGGTGCTCTCGCCAACCGGCTTGACGTCGGCAGCCGCTGCACGCGTGTCGTCGCTCGTGCGGGGCACGGTGTGCGTGGCGTCCGGATTCGGCCGCGGCCAGGTCGCCGCCGATGCCAAGCTTCACTTCGACACGCTCGCGGGCCTCGCCACGCATCCGAACGTCGCCGGTGTCGTGGTGCTCTCGGCCGCCGCCGACATTTCGCAAAGCTACGCCGATGCGGTCGCCGCCACCGGCAAGCCGGCGATCGGCTTGTCGCTGCCCGGCGCGCACGAGGATGCGCTTGCGCTGGTCGACGCCGGCGTGCGCAGCGCGACACGTCTCGTCCGCGAGGCGTCGGCGCTGCGGCGCGAACCTTGCGAAGTTGCGGCACTGTGCGTCGCCATCGAGTGCGGACATTCGGACGCGACGTCGGGCCTCGTCTGCAATCCTCTGGCGGGCCGGATGATGGAGCGTATCGTCGCCGCCGGCGGCCAGGCGATGTTCAGCGAGACGGTCGAATGGACCGGGGCGGAGCATCTGCTCGCGCAACGCGCCGCGTCACCGGAGGTCGCGCGGAAGATTCTCGCCGCGGTCGGCGAACGCGAGCGCCGCGTCCGCGAATCGGGCGGCGACATCCGCGCGCAGAACCCCGGACCACAGAACAAGGCTGGCGGCCTGACGACGATCGAAGAGAAGGCGCTTGGTGCCGTGGCGAAGGGAGGCCGGCAGCCGATTCGCGGCGTGCTCGAGCCAGCGGAGCGGCCGCAGGGCAGCGGCCTTTTTTTGATGGACACGCCGTACTTCTCGCCGGAATCCATCACCGCGATGGTCGCGAGCGGTGCACAGCTCGTGATCTTCACCACCGGCGCGGGCAACAGCTACACGAGCCTGATCGCTCCCACGCTCAAGATGAGCGCCAATCCGGCGGCGACGGCGCGGTTGACCGAGCAGATCGACTTCGTCGCGACCGGCGCCCTCGACCGCACGGCCACGATGGAGGAGCTCACCGACGCGGGCATCGCGCGTCTCCTCGACATCGCGGACGGCACGCTCACCTTCGGCGAGATCGTGGGCGAGGGCAGCGAAGTCGTGAGCCGCATCGCAGCTTCCATGTAGTCCCTCCGCGCTCGCAACGCGTCGTTCACCGCAAGGAGCTTTCGTGACGTCTCCGCCGGATCCGCTTTCTCGCCTCGCGCAGTACTCGACGTCGATCGTCTCCGATGCGCTCGACGAGGTTGGCGTCCTCGGCGTCATCCCGGGCCTCCATGCGCAGCGCGTCGGACAGGGACGTGCGGCCGGTCGCGCGCTGCCGGTGCGCCTCGAGCCCAAGTCGAACGATCCCTCCGCCTACCGGTTCGGCGGCGGCGTCGGCAAGCCGCTCGAGCAGGTGCTGCAGACGATGAAGGACGGCGACATCGTGGTCATGGACCTCGGCGGCTCGAATCGCGCGGCCGCGTGGGGCGGACTCGCGTCGCGCATCGCGCAGCGGCGCGGCGTGCGCGGCACGATCATGTGGGGCGCGTGCCGCGATGTCGAAGAGATTCGCGCGATCGGCTATCCGGTGTGGTCCGTGGCCACGTGCCCGCGGCGCAGCCGCAACGAGTTCACGTTCGGCGCCATCAACGAGCCGGTGACGATCGCCGGCGTGACGATCGCGCCACGGGACTTCATCGTCGCCGACGAGAGTGGCGTCGTCTGCGTGCCGCACGCGCGTGTCGAGGAGGTGCTCGCGCTGGCGGCGCGGATCGGTGAGCAGGAGGCGAAACTCGAGGCGCAGGTCCTGAACGACGCGCTCAAGTCCTGGGATGCGGTATGAACATGCGAGGCATTGGATGAGCTTCGACCCTGCCGGGACGCGGCGCATCGGCCGGCGCGATCTGTCCGTGTCGGCGCTCGGCGTCGGCACGGCGCCGTTCGGAAGCCTCTCCCCAACGGACACCGATCAGACCGTGCGCGCCGCGTTCGAGGCGTTGCACGCTGCGGGCCTTCGCTACTACGACACCGCCCCCTTCTACGGACTCGGTCTGGCGGAGCATCGCCTCGGCATGTGCCTGCGTGGCGTCGACCGCCGCGCGCTGACGATCTCGTCGAAGGTTGGCCGCCTGATGCGGCCGCTCGCCGACGGCAGCGCGCCCGGCGCGTCGGGCGGCACGTATCCGTTCGAAGTCGCATTCGACTACAGCTACGACGGCGCGCTGCGCTCGCTCGACTGCACGCTGCAGCGCCTCGGCACCCATCGCATCGACATCGCGCTCCTGCACGACGTCAACCGCCGCTGGCAGGGCGATCTGGTCGAGCAGCGTTACCGCGAAGCGATGGACGGCGCGTATCGGGCGCTGGTCGAACTGCGCGACGCGGGTGTGATCAAGGCGATCGGCGTCGGCGTCAACGATTGGGAAATCCTGATGCGTTTCGCCGCCGACGGCGACTTCGACTGCTTCATGCTGGCGGGCCGCTATACCCTGCTCGACCACTCGGCACTCGAGCGCTTCATGCCGGACTGCGAGCGACGCGGCATCTCGGTGCTGATGGCGGCGCCCTTCAACTCGGGGATCCTCGCAACCGGCGCGAAGCCCGGTGCGACGTTCTTCTACGTCGAGGCGGAACCCGCGATCATGGAGCGTACCCAGCGGATCGAAACTGTCTGCAAGCGGCACCGCGTCGACATCGCCGCGGCGGCGCTGCAGTTTCCGCTCGCGCATCCGGCGGTCGCCAGCGTGGTCACGGGCATGCGCAGCGTGGCCGAAGCGGAACAGAATCTCGCGCACCTGCGCTCGCGCATTCCCGCGGACTTCTGGCGCGAGCTCAAGCGCGAGCGGTTGATCGCGGAGTCGGCGCCGGTGCCGGACGTGTGAGCGCGCCGACGCACGGGATAGACCGAATGGCCTAGGGACCGTCCGGTCGAGCGCGGGTACGCTCGGGCAACTTGCTTCCCCGGATGACTCATGGCGGTCGCTGTCGTTCGCAGTCGTGCGCTTTCCGGGGTGAATGCGCCGCTGGTCACCGTCGAGGTGCATCTCGCGGGCGGGTTGCCCGGCGTGCACATCGTCGGATTGCCGGAAGCCGAAGTCCGCGAGGCACGTGACCGTGTACGCGCGGCGCTGCAGAACGCTCAGTTCGAATTCCCCGCACGCAAGGTGACGGTCAATCTCGCGCCGGCGGATCTCCCGAAGGAATCCGGGCGTTTCGATCTGCCGATCGCGCTCGGCATACTCGCGGCCACCGGCCAGATTCCCGCATCCGCGCTCAATGCCTACGAGTTTGCCGGCGAGCTGGCGCTCACCGGCGAGTTGCGCGCGATCCGCGGCGCGCTCGCCATGGTGTTGTCTGCGCGGCGCGACGGCCGCGCGTTCATCCTGCCCGCACCGTCGGCAGCGGAGGCCGCGGTGGTGCCCGATGCCGTCGTGCATCCGGCAACAACGCTCCTCGCGGTCTGCGCGCACGTCACGGGCAGAGAACTGCTGCCGGCGCTCGCAGCGCAAATTCCGATCGACGCGGCAATCGGCGCAGACCTGGCCGACGTGCGCGGCCAGGCTCAGGCAAAGCGGGCGCTCGAGATCGCCGCGGCAGGCGCGCATTCGCTGTTGATGGTCGGACCGCCCGGCACGGGGAAATCGATGCTGGCGCAGCGGCTGCCTTCGCTGCTGCCGCCGCTCACCGAGGACGACGCGCTCGAGTCGGCCGCGCTCGCGTCCCTGGCCGGTCGCTTCGTGCCGGAGCGTTGGCGCGAGCGGCCGTATCGGTCGCCGCACCACACCGCCAGTGCCGCAGCGCTCGTGGGTGGCGGCAGTCATCCAAAACCTGGCGAAATTTCGCTTGCGCATCACGGCGTACTCTTCCTGGACGAGCTGCCGGAATGGGATCGCCGGGTGCTCGAAGTGCTGCGGGAGCCGCTCGAATCCGGCGTGATCAACATCTCGCGCGCCGCCCGCCAGAGCACGTTCCCCGCGCAGTTCCAGCTCGTCGCGGCGATGAATCCCTGCCCGTGCGGATGGCTGGGCGATCCGTCGGGACGCTGTCGGTGCACGGCGGATCATGTCGCGCGTTATCGCGGCCGCGTCTCCGGTCCGCTCGTCGATCGCCTCGACCTCGCGATCGACGTGCCGTCGGTGCCGGCGGACGCGCTGTCGATGTCGGCCGCGACGCGCCCGTGCGGCGAGAGCTCGGCCGTGGTGCGCGAACGGGTGGCGACGGCCTATGCCCGGCAGCGGACGCGCCAGGGCAAGCCCAATGCGCGGCTCACCGTCGCGGAAGTTGGGCTCCATTGCAGGCCCGCCCTGGAGGCGGAGACGCTGCTCGCCAAGGCGATGGCCCGGCTGTCGTTGTCGGCGCGGGCATATCACCGCATCCTGAAAGTGGCGCGTACCATCGCCGATCTCGCGGGGAGCGCAACGATCGAGACTGCGCACGTCGCCGAGACGATTCAGTTCCGGCGCTTCGAGCGCGCGTGATGCAGATGCTTTTTCGACCACGAAGAACGATCCGCCCAACGTCGTGCAATCGGGCTCGCCTTGCGTTATTGGGCGTGTACGGCAACCCGGTGTGCCGCCGGCGCATGCATCGGCAGGATCACCATCTGCATGCCTTCGAGCTGCAGGCGCCGCTGAATGGCATAGACAATCTGGTTGTGCAGCAGGCGCGTGATCCACGTCTCGTTGTCGAAGACGAGCTTGGAAGCAAAGAACACCACGTGCGGAAATTCCGCGTGCGCCTCGCGGCAGAGCTTGACCATCTCCTCCACGCCATCGACGCCGAACCCAAGGTAATACTTAGACGCCATGCCGTGCTGGCGGGCGAGCTCCATGTAGAACTCCATGTCCTTCAGGCGTTCCACGCGCAGCATGTCGCAGGTGCGGTCGCCGCCGTAGCTCCGCACGTCCACCGGCTGCGCGCTCACCACCAGGAAGTTCCTGTAGAACCCGGGCCACGTCTGCAGCACCGTACGCGATGCGTGCACCAGACCGCTGCGATTCCTGCCGATGATGAACGCGGCTGTCGCACGTGACGGATCGAGCCGCGGGCGCGCCTTGAAATGACCGGTCGGCGGCGCGTAGAGCCGGTCGGCTTGGGCGACGTCCCGTGCGATCGAGTCATAGTGGCGGCGGATCGCCATTCCCGTCGCAATCACGAGACCGGTGATGATGAGGGTGATCCAACCGCCCTCGGTGAATTTCTCGATCGTCGTCACGGTCAGAATGCCGGCGCAGACGGCGAGGCCTCCGAGCGACAGGAGGAGCCGCATCTTCCAGCGCGGGTCCGACTTGTGGCCCCACCAATAGCGGACGAGCCCGGCGAGCGAGAGCGAGAACGTCAGGAACACGTTGATGCTGTAGAGCACCACCAGCACCGACACGTTGCCGGTGGTGATCAGCAGCACGGCCACCGCCGCTACCGCCATCAGGATGACGCCGTTCTGGGTGACCAGCCGGCTCGAGAGATTGCGAAACTGATGCGGCATCCACGAGTCGACCGCCATGTTCGCCAGAACCGCCGGCCCGCCGAGGAATCCGGTATTCGCGGCCACCAGCAGCAGGCCCGCCTCGAACACCAGCACGACGATCAGCGTGGCCGAGTTGAGCCAGGGCGTGGTCCAGCCGAAGCTCGCGATGATGGCTTCGAACGTCACGGCGTTGAGCGTGCGTCCTTCCACGTGCTGCGCATCCCACAGCAGGTACAGCACGATGATGCCGGCTGCCGTGAAGGCCAGCGACAGCGCCATGTAGAACATCGTCCACTTGCCCGTGCGAACCCGCGGCTCCCGCAACGATTGCACGTTGTTCGAGACGGCTTCGATGCCGGTGTAGGTGCCGCCGCCGAGCGAGTAGGCGCGCAGGAGCAGCGCGGCGACGGCGATCCATCCGAGGTCCCCGCCGAGCTGATGCGTCTGCGCGACGGTTTCGGCAATCATCGAGGGCAGCCGATCGCCGTGCGAGATCACGCCGTATCCGATCAGGAACGTGTGGGTGACGACAAAGCCCAGGAAGATCGGCAGCAGGAAGCGGATCGACTCCTTCATTCCGCGCAGGTTGAGGTACAGCAGGAGCATCGTCAGCACGATCTCGAGACCGAGCTTGGCGGTGCCGATCGCGGCGGGAAGCAGCGAGAACAACGCGTCGACGCCACTCGCGACCGAAATGGAGATCGTCAGCACGTAGTCGACGATCAACGCGCTGCCGGATACGAGGCCCGCGTGCGCGCCAAGCAGGCTGGACGCGACCTTGTACCCGCCGCCGCCGTTCGGGAAGAGCTCGATGACCTGGTTGTATGCGACGGCGATGACGAAGACGGTGATGGCCGTCATGGCCGCAAGGTAGAGGCTCAGGGGCGTGTGGGTCCCGAGGGCGAGGAACGCTTCTTCCGGGCCGTAGCACGCGGACGAGAGTCCATCGGCGCCCAGACCGACCCACGCCAGGAAGGCCACCAGCAGCACGTGCTTGCGCGCATCCCCGCTGAACGGATCGAGCGCCTTGCCGAGCAACGATTCGCGCAACCGAGCGGACGACTTCATCCGGGTCCTCCGTTTTGCTTCTGCCGAGCCGCGTGGTGACGACTCGCGAGCCTGTCAGCCTCTGCCCGCGCCCTTTCGCTCCGCTTGCGCCAGCGCCTGCTCGAGGTCGGCGATCAGGTCGCCGGTGTCCTCGATCCCCACCGACAGGCGCAGCAAGTCATCCGGTGCGGGCGTGCCCGCGCCTTCGATGCTGGCGCGGTGCTCGACCAGGCTTTCCACGCCGCCGAGCGAGGTCGCGCGCTTCCATATCGCTACATGGGCCGCGGTAGCGATGGCGGCCTCGCAGCCCGTGATCGACGACGATCGGGAACCGCGAACCCGGATCGACAGCATGCCGCCGAATCCGCCCTGCATTTGCTTCGCCGCGACCGCATGTCCGCGAAAGGAAGGCAGGCCGGGATAGAGCACTTCCTCGATCGCCGGATGCTGCGCGAAGTGCAGGGCGATGGACTGCGCGCTTGCGCAGGCTGTCCGCACGCGGGGGAACAGCGTGCGCATGCCGCGTGTCAGCAGCCAGGCTTCGAACGGACCCAGGATCCCGCCGATCTGCGCGCGGATCGACTTGATGCGCAACCACATCGCCGATTCCTCGCGCGCGGTGAGCGCGCCTGCGACCACGTCGGAATGCCCGTTCAGATATTTCGTCGCGGCATGCATCACGATGTCCGCGCCGAGGTCCAGCGGGCGCGTCAGGACGGGCGTCGCCACCGTGGAATCGACGACGGCGGCTGCGCCCGCCGCATGCGCGATCTCGCACGCGAGTGCAATGTCCGTGATCGTCCACAGCGGATTGGCGGGCGTTTCGATCCACACGAGCCGGGTCCTGCCCGGCTGGATCGCCTGCCGGATCGCGTCGGGATCGCTCATGTCGATCGGCTCGACGAGAAGTCCCCAATGCGTCGCGAAGGTCAGGAGCCAGTTTCGCAGCGACCAGTACATGACCCTGGGCACCACCACGTGATCGCCCGGGGCCAGGGCCTGGAATACGGCGGTGGCGGCGGCCATGCCGGAGGCAAACAGCAGCGAGGAATGTCCGCGTTCGAGCGCGGTAAGAACTGCTTCAGCCTGGTCGAACGAAGGATTCTGATCGCGCGCGTAGCTGCGGCCCGAGCGAAACTGATTGTCCGGATCGCGGATGAACGTGGTCGAGGTATGGATCGGCGGCGCGATCGCGCGCGTCGGCTCGTCCACCCATCCGAGCGCCTGCGCCGCGAGGGTGGCGGGTTTCACGGTTTTGGCATCCATGAGTCAGCGCCTCCCGTTCGGCGCATGCGTGTCGCGGCGACGGAGCAGGTCGGTGTGTTCGGCGGATCATACGCCGCAGGCGCACGGCCTCATGCCGCCGCGTTCGCCTACCGCCCGCTCATTGGCTCGCGGTGATGCCGCCGTCGACATACAGGATCTGCCCGGTCACGAAGCTCGACGCCGGCGCGCAGAAGAAGAGCGCCGGTCCGGCTACGTCCTTCGGGTCCGCAATCCGCCCGAGCGGGATGCGGCCTTCCAGATGCTGCCGAAACGCCGAGTTCTCCATCACGTGGCGGATCAGGTCGGTATAGACGAATGTCGGCGCGATCCCGTTCACGGTGATGCGCTCGGGCGCCAGCTCCATGGCGTGCTGCTTCACCAGCATCACGAGGCCGCCCTTGGTGCTGCAGTACGCCGAATAGCCGCGCGCACGAAGGCCGAGATGCGAGCGAACGGACAGCAGGTGCACCTGCCGCCCGCCGCGGCCTCCTTCGATCTGCCGTTTCGCTGCAGCCTGCGCGACGAACATCGCGGCCTTGAGGTTCACCCGGTACACGTCGTCGTACGCTTCCTCGGTGACGTCGAGCAGCGCTTCCTCGCGTTGGATGCCGACGCAGTTGACCAGGATGTCGAGCCGGCCGAAGGCATCCATCGTCGCGTCGGTCGCGCGCCGGATATCGGCGACGGAGTTGACATCGAGTGCAACGCCCCGTGCTTCGATGCCGGCACTGCGGAGCGACGCGGCGAGCGCGTCGGCCTTGTCGAGGCTCCGCCCGCCGATCAGGAGACGCGCGCCGGCAAGCCCCAGCATCCACGCGATGGCCTCGCCGATGCCGCCGTAGCCGCCCGGCAGGAAAGCCGCCTGTCCCGCGAGATCGAACTGGCCCGCGAGCTCGCGCGCGAAGTCGATCCGCGGCGTCACGGCGGGCGGCGGCACGTCGATCATGATCCGGCGGCCGCTTCACGCATCGAGCACGCTCTTGCGGCCGAGAAGCCCGCGTGCGCGAAACGTCACGACGGCGATGAACAGCAGGTACATCGAAAGGAGCGACCATTCGGACGCGTACGCACCCGTGATTCCGACGACGAGCCCGACCAGGAGCCCGGCGATCACGGCGCCCCACAGCGACCCGACGCCGCCCAGGACGATGATCAGGAATGCCGGAACCACCGCATCCACGCCGACGTGCGGCCGAATGCCCCAGATCGGCGCCAGTATCACGCCTGCCAGCGCGGCCAGAGCCACGCCCAGCGCGAAGACGTACCGGCGAAGCCGCGCCAGGTCGACGCCCAGTGCCCGCACCATCTCGCTGTCGTGCGCGCCGGCCTTGATCAGCGCACCGTAGGGCGTGCGCTCGAGGAAGAGCCACAGCGCCAGCATCGCCGCGAGCGCGACGCCGCAGGCGAAAAGGCGATACTTGGCGTAGATCAGGTCGCCCACGAGGAACGCGCCCGAGATCGGATCGGGCAGCGGCAACTGCTTTTCCGTCGATCCCCACACGAGACGGATCAGCTCCTCGATCACCATTGCGGCACCGAAGGTCAGGAGGAGCCCGTACAGCGGGTCGCGCGCGTAGGTTCGCCGCATCGCGAGTTCGAGGAGCATGCCGGACACACCGACCAGCAGGGGTGCGAACAGGAGCGCGATCGTGTAGCGCCAGCCGAGCGGCAGCGACATCCACGCCGATACTGCGCCGGCGGCCCATGGCAGCTTCGGCGCGATCAACGTCAGCGCAACGTACATGCCGAGCGCGAAGAATGCACCGTGCGCGAGGTTGATCGTCTCCATCACCCCGACGATCAGCATGAAGCCGAGCGCGATCAGCCCGAACAACAGGCCGAGGGCGAGCCCGTTCAGCAGATGCGGGAGGAGATTGGACAGCGCGCTCATCGCCTATACCCGCGCGACGCGGGGCCGGCGTCGCGAGGGATGCCGGCCCCGGATCGCCGTCACGCTTCGTAGGTCGGCGTCGCTTCGTACGATTCGAGCTTGCAGGCGCCTGGCGCGTCGGGGTCCTCGACCTCCTTGGGCGGCAGCTTGGCCAGGATCCTGAAGATGTCGTCCTTGTCCGCCGGCGTGTCGTTGTAGGTCGCCATGTAGAGCGTCTGCTGCAGCTGGTGCGTCGCCGCATTCATGTAGGCGTCGAAATCCTGCATGCGGTCGCGCGCCGGCACCTTCAGCCCTTCGAGCTCCTTGATGATCTTGATGTTGTTCGTCGTCCCTGCGCGCTCGACGGCACGCAACAGCTCGCGCGTCGCCATGTAGCCGTTGTAGTAGGTATTGCCGGGCACCCGGATCTGCACACCGGGGTACGTCGCCTGGTAGGCTGCGACGAACTCCTTCACGCCCGGAAGGTCGAGCCGGTAGTACCAATTGGTCCCGAACACCCCGAAGATCGCTTCCGGCCCGAGGCCGTAGACATCGGGCCAATCCTGCTGGTTGTTGATCCACGCGGCAGTCTTGTTGAGCTTCAGCTGCACGACCTGCTGCCGCAGCGCCTTGATGTCGTCGCCGCCCACCGCGGTGGCCACCACGCTTGGCTTCAGTTGCTGGATCTTGATGAGGTACGACGAGAAGTCGCGCGTGTTCTGCGGGACCAGCATTTCCTCGACGATCTTGCCGCCGTTCGCTTCGACGATCGTACGCATCGCCTTCGCCGTCTGGTGGCCCCAGACGTAATCGTTGGTCAGCATCACCCAGTTCTTCCCGTTCACGGCCATCGCGTTCTTGACGATCGCAAGCGCGAAGTTCGTGCCGTTGCCGTCCCACACGAACTTCACGCGATGGCAATCCTTGCCGGACTCGGTGGGCGAGCTGGAGTTGCTGTTGAGATAGATGCACCCGTACTTCTGCGCCACCTGCGAGATCGCGTTGGCGACGCCGGAGTGGATTGCGCCGATCAGGAACGCGGCATCGTTCCGCGTGATCAACCGCTCGGCGACGCGGGAGCCCGTGGCCGGCGTGGTCTCCGTGTCCATGTGGATCGCCTCGATCGGGCGTCCCAGCACGCCGCCCTTGGCGTTGAATTCCTTGATCGCCATCATCGCGCCGAGCCGCTCGTCCATGCCGCTCGCCGCGTATTGGCCCGAGGAATCCATGGTGAGCCCGATCACCAGCGGCTTTTTCTGCGCGGTCTGCGACCAGACGTGGTTGTGCTTCCATGGGCCGAAGAACGGCGCGGCGCCATACGTGCCGGCGGTGGCCAGCGTGAGCGCCGATGCCTTCAGGATGCGCCGACGCGAAGCGACGACCAGCGGCCGCTCGGTTGTGTTCTTTTTCTCGTCCATGATTCCCTCCTGGAGATGACGTGAATCGTTGTGGGGCGCGCGCTTCACGCCGGAACGCGCACTGCTGTTCGAATATGGAGTAACGGTTTCAGTGCGAGGGCCTGGTGGCGTGGGTGCGATCGGAGATCCGTTGGCCGACGCTCACCACCAGCGCCTGGGCGAGACAGAGCGGCTCGACCAGCGACCGGAACGGCCGGCGGCCGTCGTCGCCGATCTCGAGGCACACGCGCGCATGCGGGCGCAGCGGCGACAAGGGTCCGTCGGTGATGGCGATGACGGGCACGCCTCGCGCGTGCGATGCCGCGGCGATCTCGACCGCTTCGGGCGCGTAATTGCGAAAGCTGATGACGACGAGCGCGTCCTTGCGCGACAGCCGCGCTGCGTACTCGCGGTTCATTCCACCGACGCCGTTCAGGAGCTGGGCGTCCATCTCGAACTGGTTGAGCGCGTAGGCGATGTAGCACGCCACCGGAAACGAGCGCCGGTAGGCGAGGACGTCGATGCGCTTCGCGCTGGCGAGAAGGCGAACGGCGGTATTGAGCGTGGCGGGCGACAGCGCGTCGGGCAGGTGCTCCAGGCTCTGCAGCGATTCGGTGGCAAAGCGGCGGAGGATGTCTTCGGGGCGCATGCCGCCGTCCGCGCGACCGACCCGCATGCGCGCCAGCCGCTCGCGATAAGGCAGCGAACGCTCGACCAGGTGCGAGCGGAACAGCTGCTGCATCGCAGAGAAGCCGCGAAAGCCCATCGTGTTCGCGAAGCGCACCAGCGTCGAGGGCTGCACGCCGACCTCCTCGGCCAGCGCGGCGACGGTCTTGAGCGCAAGGTCGCTTGGCCGCTCGAGCGCGATCTCCGCAACGCGCTGCAGCTGCCGCGGCAGCGTGCCGTAGCGATCGGTGATCGCGTTGCGCAGCTCGTCGTACGTGGTGGCGCTCGCTGCGCCCATCGGGCCTCCCCCTGCAACGAGTACGATCGTTGATTGCGCGCTCGGTGGAATGAATGTTCTTGCGTGGCAAAAGCGTAGAACTTATATTCCGTTTTGTAAAGCAGGACCGGGACCAGCGTCCGGCCATGGCCGAAAAGGGAGGAACGTGCCCGACCGCAAGCCCCCCGCAGGTCTCGTCACGCGGCCGATGGTCGTGCTGTTCGCCGTGCTCGCCAGCACGCCCCTCTGGCTCGCGCAGGTCGGGCTGTACCAATACCTGGCGCTCGAGATCGTCATCTGGATGCTGTACGCGCTCGGCTACAACGTGTTGCTGGGCTACGCGGGATTGCCATCGTTCGGCCATGGCGCGTTCTTTGGCGTCGGCGCCTACGCGTTCGGGTTGCTGCAGAAGACGCTCGCCGTGAACCTGTGGGTCGACCTCGTCGGGGCGGTCCTCGCCGCGATGCTCCTGGGTGCGGCGATCGCGGCCTTCATTTCGCATCGCCGCGGCATTTACTATGCGCTGCTGACGATCGCCTTCGGGCAGGTCGTCTGGTTCGTCGCGATCAAATGGCATCGCGTCACGGGGGGCGAGGACGGCCTGCTCAACCTGGTGCGTCCGCCCGCGAACTTCGGCTTCGGCGAGATAAGCCTCAAGTCCAACGACGCGCTGTTCGGGTTCGCGCTCGTGGTGTTCGCCGTCGCGGTGATCGCGCTGTGGCGGCTCGTCCATTCGCCGTTCGGCCGCGTGCTGCAGGCGATCCGGCAGAACGAGACCCGCGCCGCGTTCGCCGGCTACAACGTCTGGCTGTTCAAATGGCTGGCATTCGTGATTTCGGCGGCGGTCGCGGGCCTTGCGGGCGCGCTGTTCGCGATGGCCCAGCAGTCGGCGTATCCCAACGTGATGAGCCTGCATCAGTCGGGCTTCGTCGTGATGATGGTGCTGGTCGGCGGCGGGCTGGCGAGCTTCTGGGGTCCGGTCATCGGCGCGCTCTTCTTCATCCTCGCCCGCGACCTGCTGGGCGCCTATACCGAGACCTGGCTCCTCTGGTACGGCCTGCTGTTCATGGCGATCGTCCTGTTCAAGCCGGAAGGACTTGCCGGGTTGTGGCAGGACTGGCGGGCGCGCCGGCGACGAAACGCGCTGCCGCTGGCGGCGCGGGAGCCCGTCTGACGATGGCGCTGTTCGAGGCTCGGGGCCTGTCCAAGCGATTCGGCGACCACGTCGTGCTGCAGGACGTGAATCTCGCCTTCGAAGCCGACCGCCTGTCCGGCATCATCGGGCCGAACGGCGCCGGCAAGACGACGTGCTTCAACGTGCTGACGGGTCGCTACGCGCCGGACCGCGGGCGCGTGACGCTCGACGGCGAGGACATCACGGGACGCTCGCCCGCGGCCATCGCGCGAAAGGGCGTGTCGCGATCGTTCCAGTTGATGAATCTCTTCAACGACTACACCGCGGCCGACAACGTGCTGGTCGCATTGCCGCAGGTACGCCGGCGCAGTTTCGACATGACGCGCGATCTGGGTGCCGACAGCGCGCTCGCCGATCGCGCGGCCGGCGTGCTCGCGCGCGTGGGGCTTCGCGGCAAGGAAAATGTGCCGGCGCGGCGGCTGTCTTACGGCGAGCGCCGTGCGCTCGAGATCGGCGTCGCGCTGGCGGCGGAGCCGCGTCTTCTGTTCCTCGACGAGCCGACGGCCGGCCTCGGTGCCGACGGTACCGCACGGCTCGCCGAGCTCATCGCCGAGCTGAAACGCACCGTGACGATCGTGGTGATCGAGCACGACATGCGCTTCCTGTTCGGCCTGGCGGATCGAATCTCGGTGATTCATTGGGGACAGGTCATCGCGGAGGGCAGCGCGGCGGAGCTTGCGGACAATCCATGGGTGCGGCGCTCGAACCTCGGAATGCTGGCATGAACGCAATCCTTGGCCCCGCGCCCATCGTGGCGGCAAATGGTGCGCCGGCACCCCTGCTGGCTGTCGACCACATCCACACTTACTATGGCGAGACACAGGCGCTGTTCGATGTCTCGCTCGACCTGCATGCCGGCGAAGTGGTCGCGTTGCTGGGACACAACGGCGCGGGCAAGACGACCACGCTCCGCTCCATACTGGGACTCACGCCGGCTCGCCGCGGCAACATCCGCTTCGATGGCGCCGACGTCACGCGAATGCCGACGCACGCCATCGCGCGTCGCGGCATCTCGTGGGTGCCGGACGATCGCCGGATCTTTCCGACGCTGACCGTCGCGCGCAATCTGGCGATCGCCCGCAAGGCGACGCGTTTTCGCGCGTGGTCGGAGCGCGACTGCTTCGAAGTGTTCTCCGCGCTCGAATATTTGATGCGGCGCGAATGCGAGAATCTCTCCGGCGGCGAGATGCAGATGGTCGCGATTTCGCGTGCGCTGATGGGCGCGCCAGGTCTGGTGCTGTTCGACGAGCCGTCGCAGGGCCTGGCGCCCAAGGTGGTCCAGGACGTGATGAAGACCATCCTGCGCCTCAAGCGCGAAGGCGTCGCGTCGCTGGTGGTGGAGCAGAACGTCGGGACCGCGCTCGACGTGGCCGACCGCGTCTACGTGATGCAGAACGGCACGATCGTGCACGAAGGGCCGGCGGCGGCGCTCAAGGCCGATTCCGCGCTGCGCCAGCGCCTCCTGGGCGCCTGATCGCGATGGGCACATCGCTTCTCTCCGTCGAGGGCCTGCAGAAGCGCTATCATCGCGGCCGCTTTTCCCGTCAGGTCGCCTTCTCGCTCCATGCGCAGTTTCGAGTCGACGCGCCTGCGGTGATCGGCGTGATGGGGCCGAACGGTTCCGGCAAGACGACGCTGTTCGAGCTCATCACCGGCAGCAACGCGCCGACCGCCGGCCGCGTGTGCGTCGCCGGCCAGGACATTCATCGCGTGCGGTATCGCGAGCGCGGCCGCCTGGCGGTCCACTACCATCAGTCCTATCAGGTGCGCGCGATCCGGCGCAGCGTACCGTCGTTCCTGCTTGCGCGGGCCGCCATCGAGCGCCCGCTCGTCCACCTGTTCGACGAGCCGCAGTTCAACACGCAGGACGGCTACATCGGGTTCATGCTCGATTTCTTCCGCCGGTTGCGAGCCGAGGGACGCGTCGTGTTCCTCTGCCTGCATCCGACGGAGACGTACCACCTGGAGATCCTGCGCGAGGTGTGCGAACGGTTCATTTTCGTGCGTGCGGGAGCGCTCACGCTGGCGGACGACTTCGCCTCGCTCGTGCGGGACGAGCACGTACGCGGGTACCTCGGCGCTCTCGCGCCGCAGTAAGAGCGCCCGTCGCCCTCAGGACTAACGCAACGCGGGCTCGGGCGTTTCGCGCAGGTGGAGGCGCGCGAGCATCCGGGCGTAGTCGTCCGGCGTGTCCATGTCGGTGGTGAAGCGGTCGTGCGACGTCTCGTAACGGAACACGTCGTCGGGATATTCGTTCGCGAGCTTCTTGCACCCGATATGTCGCTCGCCCATCGCGACTTCGTGGACGTAGCTCGCGGCGAACAGGATCGGGTTGCCGCGCTTCCCGCAGAAATACGGAATCACGATCGAGCGATCGGTCCGTTCGAGATAGGCGGTGACGAGCTCGGAATAATCGCCGGGTTCGAGCAGCACCATGTCGCCGAGGCACATCATCACGGCGTCGGTCGCCCGCGCGAGCGCGCCGGTGCCGATGGCCGCGGACGTCATCTGCCCTTCCTCGTACCGCGGGTTGGACTGCAGCGTCACCGGCAGGTCGGCCAGCGCGGCGGCCACCTCGCGCTGCCGATGCCCGGTCAC
>Ga0207683_10002285_pt1 | contig 16809 bp, 12 predicted proteins | sample KBSM73metaG_FD_184333 | JGI IMG/M metagenome (GOLD analysis project Ga0207683, IMG submission 184333) | Miscanthus rhizosphere microbial communities from Kellogg Biological Station, Michigan, USA - KBS M7-3 metaG (SPAdes) (version 2) | ecosystem: Host-associated > Plants > Roots > Rhizosphere >... | reverse complement strand
GCAGGCTGGCGTCGTTGGCGATGAAGCCGGAGGTGAACACGAGCGCGGCTTCCTGGGAGTGCAGGTCGGCGAGCTCGTCCTCGAGCTCGCGCACGAGCAGATGCGAGCCGGCGATGTTGCGCGTCCCGCCCGATCCGACGCCGTGCTCGGCGAGCGCCTCGCACGCAGCTTCCACCACCACCGGGTGCTGGCTCATGCCGAGGTAGTCGTTGGAGCACCAGTCGACCACGACGCGCGCGGTGCCGTCGGCGAGGCGGATGTACGGGGCGCCCGGAGCGGGGCGCTCGAGCTCGACGAAGCGCCGGTAGCGGCCCTCTTCGCGCAGCGCGTCGAGCCGCTCGTCCAGGCTGCGCAGCGCGGCGGCCATGGCGGGGTGTCCGGCGCGCGGAGCAGGCGCTGGCGGCGAAATGCTCATGCGATCAAAATACGCAAATCCGAAAGAAAGGCAATACTTTCGGTCAGAAATGCAAGTGATCGCTACCTAAACGCGCCTAGCTCAAGGTGAGTTCGGGCTGGCCGTTCGCATCGGCAACAGGAGTGGTGCGACTCCCGGTGTGACGTCGAGTGGCGTGATCGCCGGCCGTGCGCGGCACTGACCCGGGAGCCCGACCAGGGAGTTCCCTGGCGCGACGGAGCCGGCGAAGCGCGAGAGTCTGCCCTCATTCACGAAGGAGGACTCCGTGAGCACGAAGGACGTGGTGCGCGAGGACTCGCGGACGTGAGCGAGCATGACGTCATCCTCGTCGGCAACGGTTCGTGAGGGAGGAATCGCGATGACCGCCAATCAGCCTCTGAGCCGGACCAACGGCGCCGGCCGCGAGCCACAACTCGCCGGCCAGACGGTCGTCGTCATCGGCGGTAGCTCCGGCATCGGGCTCGAGACGGCACGACGGGCACGCGAGCAGGAAGCCGAGGTGATCATCACGGCGCGCGATCCGGACCGCCTGCACCGCTTCGGCCTGGAGCTCGGCGCGAGCATCGCGGCCTTCGACGCGACCGACTTCGACCGGCTCGCGCGGTTCTTCGCCGAGCTGCCGACACCGATCGACCACGTGCTCGTCACGGGGCCCGGCCCGTACTACGCGCTGCTACAGGACTTCGAGGTGCAAGCTGCCCGGCGCGACGTCGACGCCCATCTCCTGCTGCCGCTGGAAGTCGCCCGCAATGCCGCCGGCCGTGTCCGCCCTGGCGGGACCCTGCTCTTCATGGGCGGGACGGGTGGTCGCCGGACGGCGCCGGGCCTGGCGTTCATCTCGGCGCTCACGGCCGCGATGCCGGCCATGACGAAGAACCTCGCGCTCGAGCTCTCGCCGATCCGCGTGAACCTGATCGCTGCCGGATTCGTCGACACGCCACTGTCGGCGGCTCTGCTCGCCGACCAGCTCGACGCGCGCCGCGAGCAACTCCGCGCGACGCTGCCGATCCGGCGCGTCGTCGGCCCGGACGACATCGCCGAGCTCGCCCTCCACCTCATGACGAACACGGCGGTCACGGGCGCGACATTCGACATCGACGGCGGGCAGCAACTCGTCGAGGGGTAAGCCGTGCCGAGCTCTTCGCCGAGGACGTCATCGCCTTCACCGTCGACGGCTAGCCCCGGCCTGCCACCCCGAACGCGGGGTGCAACCATGCCAATCGACTCGACGTCGGCACCACCGCGGTCGGGGAGGTTTTCACGTCACACCGACAAATGGCGCCTCCACGCCAGATCGAGTCCGATGACCGGCACCAAACCCGCGGAGGGATTGGATTCGGCGCATGTCGTCGCCGGTCGCATTTCGCGTATGCCGTCGCTACACTCGCGGCGGTCCGGCCCCAAGCCCCCGGCCGACCATGGCGTCCCAAATCCCGGCGACATACGACCTTCTGCGCAAGTGACGTGTAGCGGGACCAGATGGGCGGTGATCCGATGGCGAAGCGGCAGACAGGCTCCTTCGGCTCCAAGGCGAGCGTCGAGCCGCAGGTCGCGCTCGTGCAGCCGCTGGCGGAGGCGAAGATCTCCGGCCCCCTCCTGCGTGCCGATCTCATCGATCGACCGCGCATCCTGGAAGCGCTGGACGCAGGCGGCGGAGCCGCGCTGACCCTCGTCGCGGCACCGGCTGGCTATGGGAAGTCGACGGCGGTGCGAGCGTGGTGCAAGGCCAGGGACGCCGCGCCCGTCTGGGCGAGGCTCGATGCCGGCGACAACGATCCCATCAGATTGTGGACATGCGTTGCCACTGCGGTCGACCGGATTCGGCCGGGTCTCGCGCGTCCCGCGCTTCGGCGGCTGGCGGCACTCGGCGGTTCGGTCGAAGCCTCGGTCGACGAGCTCGCGAACGCTCTCGCAACCTTCGACGGGACCCTCGTTCTCGTTCTCGACGATCTCCAAGCAGTGACGAATCTCGAGTCGCTGGGGTCGATCGACTACGCCATCGAGCACTTCCCGGTGAATGCGCACCTGACGGTCATCTCCCGCTCCGATCCGGCACTCAGGCTGGCGCAGTTGCGCGCGCTTGGACAACTTGCCGAATTGCGCGCGAGTGACCTCGCCTTCACCATGGCCGAGGCCTACGAGCTCGTCGTCGAGCGCGGCCGCGTCGCGCTGTCGACAGCGGAGATGGAGCTTCTTCACAAGCGCACCGAGGGCTGGCCCGCCGCCATCTTCCTCGCCACCCTCTGGCTCCGCAACGTGCCTGATCCGCACGAAGGCGTGCGTGCCTTTGGTGCCGATCACCGCTTCATCGCCGACTATCTGACGGCCGAGGTCATCGCCTCGCTCGACGACGACAGTCGCGCATTTCTCCTGCGTGCCTCGGTGCTCGGGCAGTTCACGCCTGCACTCTGCGACACGGTGCTCGATCGCACCGACTCCCTGGCGCAACTTGCCCGCCTGGAGTGCGCGAATCCGTTTGTCGCGCGTCTCGAGCGCGGAGGCGGATATCGGGTCCACTCGCTCTTCGCCGAGTTCGCGGAATACCAGCTGGCCGCACTCGAGCCCGGCGCGCCTGCAGAGATCCATCGGCGCGCATCGGCGTGGTTCCGGACGCACGACGCGTGCATCGAAGCGCTGGAGCACGCGGCCGCGGCCAATGACCAGGAGCTCGTTGCGGAGATCCTGGTCGAGCAGTATCTCTCCTTCATCCAGTCGGGCAAGGCTCGGGCGCTGCTGCACTGGGTGGGCACCCTCGATGAGGAGCGGATCATCCGGCATCCCGAGCTCGCTGTGAGTGCTGCGACGGCAGCGACGATGCTCGGCAACGCCAACGTGGAGCGGCGGCGCTTGCTCGAGCTCGCGGAACGCGCCGAGGTCGTGTGCCCTGAGCGCGTGACCGCCTACGTCCGGGCCACTGCCGATCTCGTGCGCGCTGCTTCGGTCGACGGTGACGTCGGGCGCGCCGTCGAGGCCGGCCGGCACGCCGTCGAGACGGCGTCCGTGGACGAGGGTGCCGGCATCTCCCTGGTTGCGGCTCTCGGTGCGTACGCGCGCGCCCTCTATCTCGCCGGGGCGACCGACGATGCGTGGGCAATCGCGACGCAGGCGATCGAGCATCCGGACATCGAGCGCCGGGCGCCCGGGCATGCCTACGCTCGCTCGACGCTCGCGTTGGTCGCCCTCGATCTCGGAAGGCTGTCGTACGCGCGCAGCCATGCCGAGCGGTCGAAGTCGATCATCGACGGCCTGGGGTTGAATCGGACCTGGTTGGGTGCGAACGCGACTGCGGCGCTGGGATGCGTCCTGGCTGCGGAGGGCAGTCTCGTCGAGGCTGAGCGTGAGCTCACGAGGGCCGAGCAGTTCTTCCGCGACGAGACGGTCAGCGTGCACCACGCCTGGCTGCTCGTCATGCTCGCCGGCGTGAGCAGCCGGCGAGGCCGGCTTGCTCAGGCGGAGGCGGCACTGCGCTCCGCGAACGAGGCAATCGACGCGAGCGCGGACAGCGGCCGCGTTGCATCGCTCGCCGCGGTGGTGCAGCGTGACCTCGCGCGCGCGCGCGGTCGCGCCGGCGGGGGCGACGTGCTCGAACGACCGAGCGAGGCGGAGTCGGCCGTCCTGCGACTGCTGGACACGGATCTCTCGGTGCGCCAGATCGCAGGCGAGTTGTTCATCTCGCCGAACACGGTGCGGTCGCACACGCGGCTGATCTACCGCAAGCTGGGCGTCAACTCGCGCGAGGATGCCGTCGCGCGCGCCCAGTTGCTGGGCCTGCTCGCGCACTAGCCGCCACTCCTCCTCGGGCAAGTGCAATCACCCATGTGAACCGCCTGCGCGACGCAGAGCGGGCGTCCCTCGCATGCGAGGATCGCTCGGTGCCTGGTCGGACCTACCGGCTTACGGTCGAGGGGGAACTCGGGGAGCACCTTGGTCCCGCGTTTGCATGCATGGAGCTCACGAACGAGGGCGGAAACGCGGTTCTGACAGGTCGCGTCCGGGACCAGGCGGAGCTTCAAGGCTTGCTCCAGCGGATCTCCGATCTCGGGCTGAACCTGATCAACGCGAACTCCTTCGATGAGGGCGAGGAGCCTTGAGACACGCGGCGTCGTCCTGTCTCGCACCACCGGATCACCTTCGAGAATCGGCTCACAGCTGGAGGCTGCAGTGAACGCAACAGGCAGTTCCGTACTCGCGGGGCTCGAGCCACTCCCGTTCTGGGAGCACTTCGAGGCGCTGACGAAGATCGCGCGGCCGTCGCGCCAGGAGGAGCTGGTGATCGAGCACGTACGCGCATGGGCGGACGGCCACGGATTCGAGGTGCGGGAGGACGAGGCTCGCAACCTCGCGGTGCAAGTGCCTGCGACTCCCGGCCGGGAGTCGGCCCCGAAGCTTCTGCTCCAGGGCCATCTCGACATGGTGTGCGAGCGTCAGCCGGACAGCCCGAACGACCCCGCCGAGGGCCGGATCGAGCTCGCCCGCGACGGCGAGTGGCTGACTGCCGAGGGCACGACGCTGGGCGCCGACGACGGAGTCGCGATCGCCGCGATGATGGCGCTCGCCGACGACCCGAGTCTGCCGCACGGCCCGCTCGTGCTGCTCATGACCGTCGCGGAGGAGGTGGGCCTCGAGGGCGCCAACGGGCTCGATCCCGCGCTCGTTCAGGGCGGGTCGATCCTGATCAACCTCGACAGCGAGGAAGACGGCCGGCTGACCGTCGGCTGCGCCGGCAGCACGGACACCTGGGTACGCGTCGAAGCGCCACGAGAGGCATGCGACGCCGGCGCCTCGACGCTCGCCGTGACGGCGAGCGGCGGGTTGGGCGGGCACTCCGGCAGCAATATCGCGCACGGCCGTGCGAACGCCGTCAAGGTGCTCGGGCGAGTACTCCGCGAGACCCAGCTCGCCGTGCCGTTCCGCCTCGTCTCGCTGGACGGCGGCAAGAGCCGGAACGCCATTCCGCGCGACGCAGTCGCGATCTGCTCCGTCCCAGCGGGCTCCGAGGATGCCTTCCGGAGCTCCGTCGAGAAGGCCGTCGCAACGGTGCGCGACGCCTATTCGAAGACGGATGCCGGTGTAGGCGTGACCGTCGGCCCCGCAGCCGCCGCGACGGACGCGTGGACGGCCGGCGGAACGGCGAGCTTGCTCGACGTCATCGCCCTCATCCCCACCGGGCCGCTGGCGATGAGCCCTGACTTCGAGGGGCTCGTCGAGACGAGCACGTCCCTCGGCGAGGCGACGACGAACGGAACCACGCTTGTGCTGCACAGCCTTTCCCGCTCGTCGAACGACTCCGCGATGCCCGAGGTGATCGCGGCACTCGACGCCGCTGCGCGTCTCGGGGGCGGCACGCTCGAGGTGAAGGCCAACTACAAGGGCTGGCGCCCCGACCTCGACTCGCCCGCCCTCGCGGCCTGCCGCAGTGTCTACGAGCGACTCTTCGGCGAACCACCGATCGTCACGGGCGTTCACGCCGGGCTCGAGACGGCTGTCATCGGCAGCAAGGTCTCGGGCCTGGACATGCTCTCGTTCGGCCCGCAACTCGAGTTTCCGCACTCTCCGGACGAGCGGGTGAGCATTCCCACGGTCGAGCGCTTCTGGAAGCTCCTCGTCGGTGTGGTGGCGCAACTCTCCGAGCCGAAGGGTGGTCAACGATGAGAACCTTGGGTCTCGTCGCAGCGATCGTGATCGGCATCATCGTGCTCACCGGCGTCGTCGCCGCGGTCGGCAGCGGAAGTGACAACACCGGCGAGACCGTGCGCGCCTCCCAGTGGGCCGATGACGTCTGCGGTACCGCGGGTACATGGCAAGGCGAACTGAAGGACCTCCGCAAGGAGATCAACGAGAGCACCTACGGCGCGCGCGACAACGACGGCGGCAGCGGCGATGTCGTCGAACACGTCGTCTTCGTCCGCTCCATCGTCCCGCGCACGATCGCGGCCACTCATGACACGCTTCTGAGAGGGCTCGATCGCGCGGGCATCCCGGACGCCAACCAGGGCAAGCAGGCGGCTCTGATCCTCCGCAACTGGGCGGTACAGACCCAGAACGCGCTGGTCGTCGTCCACAGGGCCTACCGGCACAGGCCGAAGACGACGAGCACCGCGTTCGCATCGATCGCCGGGGCCGCCACCGTCCTCGGGCAATCGGCAGTCAAGGGCCACGCGGCCTTCAAGCAGGTCAGTGCACTCGATCCCGCTCTGGCAGACGCGATCAACGGCAGTCGCAACTGCAGTGACCTCATGAAGGAGCAACCGTGAAGAAGATCCTGCTCGTCGCGATCACCGCGCTGGTCCTTGCGACCGCCGGGTTCGCTGGTGGATCCATCTTCGAGAATGGCGTGTCCTCGGCGGCCCAGTTGGCATCCAGCGTCGACTCGACCAGCACCAAGAGCACCGCCGCGACCGCGACCGCCGCGCCGGTCGAGGAGGCACCACCACCCGACAGCACGAGCAGCAGCGACTGGGCCCTGATCGCCATCGAAGGCCTCGTCGTCATCGGCTTCATCGCGCTCGGTGTGCGCTCGGGCGGTATCGGCCTCGGATTGTGGGGAGGCGTCGGCACGCTGATCCTCGTCTTCGTGTTCGGGCTCGAACCGGGGACGCCACCGTTCGACGCGATGCTCATCATCGTCGCGGTCATATCAGCGGCCGCCGCCATGGAGGCCGCCGGCGGCGTGGAGTTCATGGTCCAAGTCGCAAGCAAGGCGCTGCGGGCGAAACCGAAAGCAATCAACTTCGCCGCGCCCTATGTCTCCTACCTGCTCTGCATCCTGACCGGGACGAGCAACACGTTCTACTCGATCATCCCGGTCATCAACGAGGTCTCGTACGCCAACAAGATCCGGCCCGAGCGCCCGCTCGCAGGCTCGACAGTGGCCTCCGCCGTCGGGATCACCTCGAGCCCCGTCGCGGCTGCAATGGCAACGATCCTGCCGCTCGTCGAGGTCTACCACTATGAGCTCACCGACGTGCTGCTGATCACGATCCCGGCGAGCCTCATCGGCATCTTCGTCATGTGCCTCGTGATGAGCCGCCACGGTGCGGAACTCGAGCACGACGCCGTATACCAGGCGCGCATCGCGTCCGGGGAGGTGCAGCCGCCCGCGCCGGCCGTGGAGGTCGAACTGAAGCCGTACGCCAAGCGCAGCGTCGCGATCTTCCTGACCGCCGTGTTCGTGATCTGCCTGTTCGGGTTCTTCGACGGTCTCCGCCCGACGGTGATGGGCGAGGACGGCGGCCTCGAGCCTCTCTCCGTCACTCCGATCATTCAGATGGTCATGCTCACCGCCGCGGCGATGATCCTGCTGTTCGCGCACGTCAAGGCGGGCGACGTCCCGGGCATGCCGATCTTCCGTTCCGGCATGGTCGCGATGATCGCGCTCTTCGGCATCGCATGGATGGCGGACACGTTCATCGCGAACAACGAGGACGCCATCGTGTCGGCCCTCGGCGACCTCGCCAGCCGCTGGCCCTTCATGATCGCGATCGCCGTCTTCCTCGTCGCCGCCCTCACCACCAGTCAGTCAGCAGCGACTCGGACGATGATTCCGCTCGGCCTCGCGCTCGGCATAGGCGCGGGCTACATGATCGCGATCTGGCCCGCCGTCATGGGCGTCCTCTTCCTGCCGGCCAACGGCACCCAGATTGCCGCCGCCGAGGCAGACCAGACGGGCACGACGACACTGGGCAAGCACGTCGTCGACCACTCATTCCAGCTGCCGCTGCAAATCTGCTGGATCGTCACTGCGCTCGCCGGAATAGCAATCGTCGCCATCTTCGGCCTATGACGACCCTCAGGTGAACGCTCGGGGCGCAGCCGTTCTCGGCATCGGCGCCATGATCGGCGCCGGCATCTTCGCCCTCCTCGGAGAGGCGGGTGCCGTCGCCGGATCGGCAGTGTGGATCTCGTTCCTGCTCGGCGGAATCGTCGCATCGCTGCTCGGCTACGTCTGCATCAAGCTCGGCACCCGCTATCCGACGTCGGGCGGGCTCATCACCTACCTGATCGAAGGATTCGGCAAGGGGCGCCTCGTCGGCGTTGCCTCATGGCTCGGCTACATCGCCGCCATCGTCATCGTCTGCTCCATGGTCGCCGTCTCGTTCGGCAGCTATGCGACCTCGCTCCTGGTCGGTTCCGACGCAGCGAGTTGGTGGGACAACGTCTTCGCGACCGCGCTCATCCTCACCATGGTCGCCGTGAACATGATCGGCGCGCAGTTCGTCGCCCGTGCGCAGTCGATCATCGTCACGGGTGTGCTCGCGGTGTTCGCGTTCTTCCTCGTGACCACGCTCCCGCACATCGACCTCGATCTCCTCGCGTTCAGTGGCTATCCACCGCTCTCGAAGATCGTCGCCAGCGTCGCGCTCACGTTCTTCGCCTACCTCGGGTTCAACGTCATCACCTTCACTGCAGGCGAGCTCAAGGATCCGGCGAGTGAGCTTCCCAAGGCGACCTTCTCCGCGCTCGGGATCACGTCATTCACCTACATCCTGATTGCCATTGCGGTCTTCGGCACGCTGAGCGTCGCCGACGTCATTCGCTACGGAGAGACGGCGATCGCCGAGGCCGCACGGCCGACCCTCGGTGATGCCGGGTTCACGCTCATGGCCATCGCTGCGATGCTCTCGACCTCGGGAGCGACCAATGCGACGCTGTACGCATCCTCGAACCTGACCGGCATGCTCGCCAAGGTCGGGTTGTTTCCGTCGTTCTTCGGCGCCGGTGGTCGTTTCGGGCCGAAATCCGGCCTGGTCATCACGGCCGGCCTGGTGCTGATCGTCGCGAACCTCGTCGATCTCTCCGCGATCGCGTCGGTTGGCAGTGCGGTCGCGCTGATCATCTTCCTGCTCGTCGGTGCCGCCGGTTACCGACGGCGGGCCGAGACCGGAAGCAACGCGGCGATCGTCCTCCTGGCGATGGCGGTCACAGCGATCGTGCTCGCGTTCTTCGCCGTCGACACGCTGCGCAACTCTCCCGAGACGTTCGTCGCGATCGTCGCCATCGGAGTGCTCGCCGTCGTGCTCGACTACTCCTGGACACGAAGCCGGGACAAGCCGACGACCGCTCCACCGGTGGTGCCGCTCGCAGGCGACAACTAGATGTGCCGCTGGCTGGCCTACTCGGGCGCGCCGATCCGCCTCGAGCAACTGCTCGTCCAGCCAGAACGCTCCCTGATCGACCAGAGCCTGCACGCACGGCAGGGCGCGACCACGACGAACGGAGACGGCTTCGGCGTCGGCTGGTACGACGACGGTGAATCGCCACGGCTCTACCGCAGCACGCATCCGGCCTGGAACGATCGCAACCTCCGCGAGCTCGCCGCCGGCATCTCCTCGCCGCTGTTCCTGGCGCACATCCGTGCGGCGACGGGGACGGCGATCCAGGAGACGAACACGCATCCGTTCCGCTATGGCAGATGGCTCTGGATGCACAACGGGCTCATCCGGCAATTCAGCGACCTGAAGCGCGACCTCCTGCTGGCGGTCGACGACACGCTCTTCACGTCCATCGAAGGCACCACCGACTCGGAAGCCCTGTTCTTCCTGGCGCTCACGTTCGGCCTGGAAGCCGATCCCATCGCTGCAGTCGAGCGGACCGTCGGCTTCGTCGAGTCGACCGCCCTTGCGCGCGGTGTCGACCTGCCGCTCCAGATGACCATCGCCACGTCGGACGGGCGCAGCATCTGGGCGTTCCGCTACTCGAGCGAGGGCGACTCGCGCTCGCTCTACTTCAGTACGCGCGTCGGCGCCTTGCGCACGCTCTATCCCGAGATGGAAGAGCTCGCGGGCTTCTCCCAGGACGCGAGGGTGATCGTCTCCGAGCCACTGGGCGATCTGCCTGGCGTGTGGAACGCAGCCCCCGAGGGCCATGTGGGCATCGTCCAGGACGGCCAGGACGAGCTTCGCCCGTTCACGCCCCGGCGACCGTGAACGCTGCACGCGGCTCGAGCGGCACGATTCACGAAACGCAGATGGTGGTGCAGTGAGCGCGCCGGCCGCCGAACTGTCCGAAGCTCAGCACGATCACGAGCTCCACGCGTTCGTGCTCGAGATCGGCCGCGCGCTGAGTCTCGCGGGCGCGGCCGTGAGCGAGACCCAGGAGCGCCTGATCGCCATCGCGGCGGCGAACGGAGCTCCGCACGCACGCATCGTCGTGCTGCCGACTGCCTTGATCATCTCGCTCGGGCGGGCGGGCTGGGCGACGGTCGAGTCGATACCCGTGCTCGCTGGCACGTGGCGGCTCGACCAGATCTCCGCGCTCTACGAGCTCGTGGACGAGGCCCAGCGTGCGATCGTGGAACCGGCAGCGGGGTTGCAGGAGCTGAAGCGCATCCGGGCGATGCCCCCGCGCCACGGCACTGCCTTCACGGTCGTGGGCTACGCGCTCATGACCATCGGGCTCTGTCTCATCCTTCAGCCGACCCCGCGCGATGTGGCGACCGCAGCTGTCCTCGGCGTGCTCGTCAGTTTCATCGTCCTGCTCGCTCGACACCGCCCGACGCTCACGATGTTCGTCCCGATCGTCTCCGCGACGCTCGTGTCGGCGCTCACCTTCGAGGCGGTCAAGCACGGCGCCGCCGACCCGGGGCTGCGCACGCTGGTCGCCCCGCTCATCACGTTCCTGCCAGGCGCCGTGTTGACGACCGCGACGGTCGAGCTGGCGTCCGGGGAGGTCGTGGGCGGTGCGAGTCGGCTGGTGTACGGGGCGGTGCAGATGCTGCTGCTCGCTTTCGGCATCGTCGCAGGAGCCGAGCTCGTCGGGCTGCCCAGCGAGACCGCGGTCAGAGACGCCCCCGCGAACCTGCTCGGCTGGTGGGCACCGTGGCTCGGCGTCGTCGTCTTCGGCGTCGCCGCCGCGATGTACTTCTCCGCGCCGCGCGGTGCGCTCCCCTGGCTCATGGCCGTCCTGATCGCGGCCTGGACCGGACAGCTGATCGGCGACGCGTTGGTCGGCGGCGAGGTGAGCGGGTTCTTCGGCGCCCTCGTGATGACGCCGATCGCGCTCGGGGTCGCCCGCCTGCCCGGTGGGCCGCCATCCCAGGTGACGTTCCTCCCGGCGTTCTGGTTACTCGTGCCCGGCGCTCTCGGGCTGATCGGAATGACCTCGATCATCGGCAACCCGGCCGCGGCCGACATCTCTGACCTCGTCAAGCCGCTCGGCGCGATCGTCTCGATCGCACTCGGCGTCCTCTGCGGTGTCTCGCTCTTCCGCGGGCTCGCAACGGCGCCGTCGCTGCTGCGGCGCAGCCCGATCTCCCGCTGAAGGCTCCACCAGGCCAGGTGATCGCCTCGAACCGGGTGGGGTCGTACGAGAAGTACACCCCGAAGCCCGCCGCAACGAGGGAGTTGCATCCGACGGTCCATTGATCGACACGCGTCGCTGCAGCAACGTGTGCGGCAAGGGCGCGAACTCGGGGGCGCGCCGGTCCAGCGAGGGATGAGGGCGGCTTGTTGGAGCATGGCGCGCGGCGGGTCGGGCTTGTCACCGCTCTCATCGCGCTGGGCGTAACGTCGATGTCAGCCGGCACGTTCGCTGACGGATCCGCGCGCAAGGGGGCGCGCGTGCGCGCGACCTCGACGCACGCGACAGCCAGGCAGGCGCCAGACGGCACGCCTCCCCGCTCCATGCCCCTTGCGATCGCGACGAGTCGGCGGCTGCCCGCCGTTGCTGCGTCCGCACTCCCGCCGGCATTGCCCGTAGCGAGTCCGCACGCGGCCGGTCAGCGGCTCGCATTGGTGCCTTCGGGCCAGGTCCCGGCGAGCCCGCGCCTCGCGGACCCGGGTGCCGGCCGGTCGGTCAGGCTCCTCGCGCCGGCGGCGCGCGGCGGTCACGCCCGGCCCGCCGATCGAGCCGCCCTGCGAACGAGTGCGCAGGTGCTCCCGCCGATCGTCGCCGGCGCCGATGCGTACGTGCAATCGGATCTGCCCGGCAGCAACTTCGGCACGGCCACCACCCTGAACAACGTCTCCGGCGCTCCTGAAGCACTTGCGTTCCTCAAGTTCACCGTCAGCGGTGTGAGCGGCACGATCACGAAGGCGACGTTCAGGGTATTCACGCAGACGAGCAGCGGCTCGGGTTACGAGCTGCGCACGGTCGCCGACACCACGTGGAGCGAGACCGGGCTGAACTACACGAACAGGCCGGCCGTGGGGGCCGTCATCGGCTCTGCGGTCAACTTCACCGCCAACACGTGGACGAGCGTGGACGTGACCTCGGTCGTCAAGACGACCGGCACGTACAGCTTCGAGATGAACGCCACATCGGCGAACCTCAAGAAATACGCCAGCCGGGAGTCTGGCGCCAACGCCCCGCAACTCGTGCTCGAGACGTCCGCTCCGGCCACCCAGCCGGCGGCCGTGTCGGCGGTGAATGCAAGCACGCCCCAGACCGCTGCAATCAACACCGCCTACGCCACCAACCTCGCGGCGAAAGTGGTCGACGCCTCGGCGCAGCCGGTCGCCGGCGTGACCGTCACCTTCGCCGCGCCGGCGACCGGGGCGAGCGGCAGCTTCGGCTCCTCTGGTGCGTCGGCTACCGCCGTCTCGGGGGCCGACGGCGTGGCGACGGCGCCGCAGTTCACTGCCAACGGCACGGCGGGGCCCTTCACGGTGACGGCAAGCGTCGCAGGTGTCTCGACCCCAGCCAGCTTCAGCCTGACGAATCAGGCCGCGTCCGGACCGACGACGGTCACGATCCTGCCCTCGGCCGACAGCTATGTCGAGTCCGATCTGCCGAGCACGAATTTCGGGTCCTCGGTCGTCCTGAAGAACACCACGACGCCCGATACCCGCGCCTACCTCAAGTTCGACCTCACGGGCATCACGGGAGCCGTGACCAAGGCGACGTTCCGGGCCTACACGCAGACGTCGAGCGGCTCGGGCTACGAGTTGCATGGAGTGGCAGACAACAGCTGGGTCGAACCCGGGCTCACCTATAGCAACAGGCCGGCAGTGGGCGGGACGATCGGCACGGCGGTGAACTTCACGGCCAACACCTGGACGAGCGTGGACGCTTCGGCCTACGTGAAGGCCGCCGGCACCTACAGCTTCGAGATGAACGGGACCTCGACGAATCTCAAGCAGTACTCGAGCAGGGAGGGCGCCAACCCGTCGCAGCTCGTGATCCAGTACACGCCGGCCGCGGCGCCGGCTGCGCTGAACGCGACGGCAGGAGACGGTCAGACGACGACGGTCGGGACTGCCTTCCCGGTGCAACTCGCCGTCAAGGCTGTCGATGCCTCGTCCCAGCCGGTCGCCGGTGCCAGCGTCATCTTCAGCGCGCCCGCGAGCGGGGCAAGTGCTGCATTCGCCGGTGGCCTCAGAACCGCCTCCGTGACGACTGGCAGCGATGGCGTGGCGACGGCGCCCCAGATGGTGGCCAATGCGACGCCCGGCGCCTACCAGGTGAGCGCGTCGACCAATGGCGTCTCGTCTCCGGTGACGTTCAACCTCACGAACGCTCCGGCTGCTCCGCCGTCGACACCGACCGCGGTGGACATCGCCGACTCGTACGTCCGCTCCGATGATCCGGCCGGCAATTTCGGCGCGGCAGCGATCCTCATCGGCCGTACGAGCCCGGAGATCGACAGCTACGTCAAGTTCGACGTGTCAGGACTCAGCTCCGCGCCCCTCAAAGCTGTGCTGCGGCTTTGGGCCGAGACCACGGGCACCACCACCTACAGGGTGTATCAAGTCGCTGACAGCAGCTGGACGGAGAGTGGTCTCACCTTCACCAACAGACCTGCCTTCGGAGCCCTCGCCGCAACGTCGGGACCAACGACGGCGGGCACCTGGATGGATCTCGACGTCACGGGTGCCGTCGGTGGCAACGGATTGGTCACGCTCGGCTTCACCACGGGAAGCACTGCGGGTAAGAACTTCGGATCGCGCGAAGACGCGGCGCACGCACCTCAACTGCTTCTGACCGCCGAACCGCCGCAGAGCGGGGACCCGGTGATCGTGGCCGCGGGCGACATCGCCTGCAGCCCGGCGGATGCGAGCTACAACGGTGGCGCCGGGACCGCAACGGCATGCCACGAAAAGGCCACGTCGGATCTCGTACTCTCGCTCCACCCGCTTGCAGTCATCACGCTGGGCGACGAGCAGTACAACAGCGGCAAGCTGACCGACTTCCTGACCTCGTACGACCCGACGTGGGGACGCTTCAAGGGCATCACCCATCCGTCGATCGGCAATCACGAATTCGGCCAGACAGGTGCGAGTGGCTACTTCAACTACTTCGGCGACAGTGCAACTCCGCTGGAGCCGGGTTGCAGGTCCAACTGCAAGGCCTGGTACAGCTACACCGTGGGGAACTGGCGCATCATCACACTCAACACCGAATGCACCACGAACAACAACAATTGCGCGGCGGGAAGCGAGCAGGATCTCTGGCTGCAGGGTGAGCTCGCGAGCGCAAACGCCGCCGGCCAATGCAAGCTCGTGACGTCCCATCACCCCAAGTGGTCGTCGTCGAGTTTCGCGGCGACCGACATCGACCAGCTGGTCCAGGACATGTATGCCGGCCACACGGACATCTACCTGACCGGCCACATGCATGGATACGAGCGCTTCGCACCGCAAGACCCGGCGGGCCAACTGGACACGGCCAATGGCATCACCGAGATCATCTCGGGTGCAGGCGGCGCGTTCTTCACCGGATTCCTCGCGATTCAGCCGAACAGCGTCGTGCACAACAACGACACCTACGGCGTGCTGAAGCTCGTGCTCCATCCGCACAGCGCGGACTACCACTTCGTGCGGGACCCCTCCAGCGGCCTGTTCTCGGACTCGGGCACGATCACCTGTCACTGAGGCGAAATGCGCTCAATGTCGGCCTTGCCGGCTGCGGATCGCCGTGGATGGACGCCGAAGAGGTGGGTGTACTCGGCGTCGCGGCAGGCGGCTGCGGCATCTGTGAGAAGACGCGGGAACCGGGTCTACGAGCGGAGCGGCACGGCGATCGGGCGCAGCGGGCTCCCGGTGGCGCCGCGGAGCTTGAGCGGGAAGCCCAGGAACGCGAACTCGTACTGCTTCTCGGCGCAAACCTCGCGCAGGTCGAGCACTTCGATGATCGAGGCGCCGGCCGTCGCGAACATGTAGGCGTGCACCGGCAGGAACTTCTCCGGGTCGGGGTTCGGCACGACCTCGAGGCTCAGGGAGTCCGAGCCGATCGCCATCGCGCCGGCCTCCTCCAGCAGCCAGCGCGCCGCGTCGAGCCCGATGCCGGGCTGGTCGGTGATGTAGTCGTGCACGTCCGGCCACACGGTCATGCGCCCGGTGTTGACCAGCACGAGATCGCGCGGCCGCATCTGCACGCCCTGCTCCTTCGCGGCACGCTGCAGCTCGCCGGGCGTTATCTCGTGACACGGCTCCAGGCAGTCAACCCCGAGCAGGCCGGCCACGTCGAGCACGACCGCGCGCGCGATGATCGGCGGAAAGTGCTCTGCGCCGCCGACGAGCCAGTGGCGGCTGCCGAGGTGCTCCTTCTGGTTCCAGCCGTTCCAGAACGTCCCGAAGTGCCCGAAGTGGTTGAGAGTGTCGAGGTGCGTCCCGCAGTGGACGTACATCTGAATCGCGTCGCCGGCGTACGAGTACTTCTCCAGCAGGTGCGGCGGGGCGCCCGCCAGACCGTCGATCACGGAGCCGTCGGGCGTGTGCGTCATCCAGATGTCGTAGACGGGGTCACCGGCCGCCACCCAGGACGGCATCCCCTTGAAGAAGTCGACGGAGAGGTCGAAGACGTGCCCGCCGTCGAGGTTGCCGAGGATCGCAGCAGTCGCCTCCGGCGTGATCCAGTTCAGCCGCCCGATCTGGTCATCCGGCCCCCAGGGGCTGCGCGAGACCTTCACGCCGTCCCGCTCGAGCAGCGGCTCGAACACGAACTCGTCGAGGTTCCCGCACACGCGTCGCTCCCTTCGTCGGCACCGGAGTCGCAGAGCCTACGCCGTACGTCGACGAACGGGATCCGGCCACGCGTTGGGCGAACGACCGGCTCCGGTTTCCGACGCCTTCCCAGGGTGGTTCGGCGCTCGACCCGTGAGCTCACCAGGGTCTATCACGGGCGCGACCAATCGCCAGGATGTCGATCGTGAGCGTCGTCTCGAGAAAGGAGAGCTCGTGAGCACGTCGTTGGGAAAGTCCACCGCTGATGTCGGCTCGGTCTCGGTCGCGCCGACGCCGCTCGCCGATGCGTTCAGCAGCCTCGTGCCCCACGATGGGATCGAGCTTCGGGAGGGGTACGCCAGGGTCGGCGATCAGACCCTGCACTACGTCGAGGCCGGTGACGGGCCGCTGGTCGTTCTACTGCACGGTTTCCCGGAGTTCTGGTTCGGGTGGCGGCTGCAGATCGCGCCGCTCGCGGCGGCGGGTTTCCGCGTCGTCGTCCCGGACACGCGT
>Ga0207683_10002283_pt1 | contig 16812 bp, 18 predicted proteins | sample KBSM73metaG_FD_184333 | JGI IMG/M metagenome (GOLD analysis project Ga0207683, IMG submission 184333) | Miscanthus rhizosphere microbial communities from Kellogg Biological Station, Michigan, USA - KBS M7-3 metaG (SPAdes) (version 2) | ecosystem: Host-associated > Plants > Roots > Rhizosphere >... | reverse complement strand
CGCCGGACGAAGGGAGGTGCCGGCGCCGGGTCCGTCCCCGGGACAAAGGAGGTGCCGGCGCCGGGTCCGTCCCCGGGACAAAGGAGGTGCCGGCGCCGGTTCGTCCGGCGCGAAGCGCGGGACAATGGAGGGCATGGCGCAGCTTCGGATCGCCCTGGCCCAGGTGGACACCACCGTCGGAGACCTCGCCGGCAACGCGGAGACCGTGCTGAGGTGGTCGCGCGCCGCGGTGGAGGCCGAGGCCGACCTGGTGCTGTTCCCCGAGCTGGCGCTGACCGGCTACCCGCCCGAGGACCTGGTGTTCCGCGAGTCGTTCCGGTCGGCCAGCGTCCGGGCCCGGGACGAGCTGGCCCTGGCCCTCGCCGACGCCGGTCTCGGCGAGCTCGCGGTGATCGTCGGCTACGTCGACTCGGCCGGCGGTCCCCGCAACGCGTGCGCGGTGCTCTACCGCGGCGAGGTCGCGGCCACCTACTTCAAGCACCACCTGCCCAACTACGGCGTCTTCGACGAGGCGCGCTACTTCGTGCCCGGCGAGCGGTTCGTGGTCGCCCGGATCCGCGGCGTCGACGTGGGGCTGACGATCTGCGAGGACCTCTGGCAGGACGGCGGCCCGTTCGCGGTCGCCGCCCGGGCCGAGGTCGGCCTGATCAGCTGCATCAACGGCTCCCCGTACGAGCGGAACAAGGACGACGTGCGGCTGCCGCTGGCGGCCCGGCGGGCGGCCGAGGCCGGCACCACGATCGCGTACGTCAACATGGTCGGCGCGCAGGACGAGCTGGTCTACGACGGCGACTCGCTGATCGTCGGGCCGGACGGCACCGTGCTCTCCCGAGCCCCGCAGTATGCCGAGCTGCTGGTGGTCCGCGACCTCGAGCTGCCCGGCGACCGCGGCACCGTGACCGGGCCGGTGCTCGGGATGACCGTGGAGCGGCACGTGGTCTCGGACGAGCCGCGCCCGCCCCGGGAGGCGGTGCCGGCGGCCGGGGCTCCGGGCGGCGACCGGCTGGTCGACGAGGAGGAGGTCTGGCAGGCGCTGGTCACCGGGACCCGCGACTACGTCCGCAAGAACGGCTTCCGCTCGGTCATCCTCGGCCTGTCCGGCGGCATCGACTCCGCGGTCACCGCGGTGATCGCCGCGGACGCGCTCGGGCCGGACGCGGTGCACGGCGTCTCGATGCCCTCGTCGTACTCGTCCGAGCACTCCAGGAGCGACGCCGCCGATCTGGCCGCCCGGATCGGCATCGACTTCCGCACCGTGCCGATCGCGCCGATGGTGGACGCGTACCTGTCGTCGGTGACGCTGACCGGGCTGGCCGAGGAGAACCTGCAGGCCCGTGTCCGCGGCACTCTGCTCATGGGACTGTCCAACCAGGACGGTCACCTGGTGCTGGCGACCGGCAACAAGACCGAGCTCGCGGTCGGCTACTCGACCCTCTACGGCGACAGCGTCGGTGGGTTCGCGCCGATCAAGGACGTGCCGAAGACGCTGGTGTGGAAGCTGGCCCGGTGGCGCAACGCCCACGCGGACAAGCATGGCGAGACGCCGCCGATCCCGGAGAACACGATCACCAAGCCGCCGTCGGCCGAGTTGCGGCCGGGGCAGCTGGACACCGACTCGCTGCCGCCCTACGACGTGCTCGACTCGGTGCTGGCTGACTACGTCGACCGGGACCTCGGCTGGGACGAGCTGGTCGCGGCCGGGCACGACCCGACGCTGGTCGAGCAGGTGATCCGGCTGGTGGACCGGGCGGAGTACAAGCGCCGGCAGTACCCGCCGGGTCCGAAGATCTCGCTGAAGGCGTTCGGCCGGGACCGCCGGTTGCCGATCAGCTCGCGCTGGCGGGAGACCGCGCCGCCGGAGACGGTCGGCCCGCACCCGGAACCCTCGTCCGGCGGGCCCGCCGACCCGCCCACCCGGACCGCCCTCAGGGTCGAGGGGGCTTAAGACGCGGCCCGCAGGCGACCCAGATCACGTCCGGCTCACCGCGGGCGACCGGGATCTCGCGGGTCTCGACCGTCCGGTAGCGGGCGCGCAGGCGGCCCTCGAAGTCGGCTGACCGGTGTGCGCTCCACACTGCAAGCCGGCCGCCGGGCGCCAGCCGGCGGTCCACTGCGGACAGTCCTTGATCCCGGTACAGGGCAGCGTTGTCCACTGTGACCGTCCATTCGGGACCGTTGTCGACGTCGACGCAGATCGCGCCGTACCAGCCCCGGTCGGTGGCCAGAAAGGCGGCAAGGTCGTCGACGACGACGGTGACCCGCGGGTCGTCGAGGAGGGCGGCCCGGCCGAGGTGCTCGCGGTTCCACCGGACCACCGCCGGCTCGATCTCGACGACCGTCACCGCGGCCGGGTCGAGGGTGAGCGCCTCGGCCAGCGAGAACCCGACCCCAAGCCCGCCGATCAGCACCCGGGCGCCGGCACCGCGGACCGCCGCCCGCACCAGCTCCCGCTCGGACCGCCCGTCCCGGGTGTCCATCAGGAACGTGCCGTTGCTGACGATCTCGTGGTGCTCGCCGTCGCGGCGCAGCACCAGCTCGCCGCGAGGCGTGTCGAGGCGCTCGACCGTGACGGATACCACGGCGCGAGGGTAGGCCGGCCGTGACACCCTGACCGGTATCGACCCGGGGACCCGCGACGGCGCGGGCCTCGAGGAAGGACGGTGCCCGATGACCGAGCCCACTCTCTACGGCGGCCCGGCCGGCCGGCGGGTGCGCACGCACCACCTGGCCGACGCGAAGCGCCGCGGCGAGCGGTGGCCGATGCTGACCGCCTACGACCAGTACGCCGCGGAGATCTTCGACCAGGCCGGGATCCCGGTGCTGCTGGTCGGCGACTCGGCCGCCAACAACGTCTACGGCTACGAGTCGACCCTGCGGGTCACGGTCGAGGAGCTGCTGCCGCTCGTGCGCACGGTGGTCCGGTCGACCAGCCGGGCGCTGGTGGTCGCCGACATGCCGTTCGGCTCGTACGAGGCGGGACCGGAGCGGGCACTGGACACGGCGGTGCGGTTCATGAAGGAGACCGGCGCGCACGCGGTGAAGCTCGAGGGGGGCGCCGGGGTGGCCCCGCAGGTCGCCGCGTTGACCGGGGCCGGCATCCCGGTCATGGCACACATCGGCTTCACCCCGCAGCGCGAGCACGCACTCGGCGGCTATCGGGTGCAGGGCCGCGGCTCCGCGGGCGACCAGGTGTTCGCCGACGCGGTGGCGCTGCAGGCGGCCGGCGCGTTCGCGGTCGTGCTGGAGATGGTGCCCGCGGACACGGCCAAGCGGATCACCGGCGAGCTGATGATCCCGACCATCGGCATCGGCGCCGGGCCGGACTGCGACGCGCAGGTGCTGGTCTGGCAGGACATGGCCGGGCTGCGCGGCGGACCGATGCCGCGGTTCGTGAAGAAGTACGCCGACCTGCGCGGCACCTTGCAGGACGCGGTGGACACGTTCGCCCGCGAGGTCCGCACCGGCGGCTACCCGGGACCGGAGCACTCGTACAGCTGACCGGTACGGTCGCCGCGTGGCGGGACGAGCGGTGCTGGTGACGGGTGCCTCGCGGGGTGTCGGGCGGGCGGTCGCGGTGGCCTTTGCCGCGGCCGGGGACCGGGTCGCGGTGCACCACCGCGACTCGGCCGCGCTCGCGGTGGAGACGGTCGGCCTGCTCGACGGCGACGGGCACGTGGTCGTGCGGGGCGACCTCGCCGATCCGGACGCGGTGGCCGGGTTCGTCGCCGCCGCCGCGACCGGGCTGGGCGGGATCGACGTGCTGGTCAACAACGCCGCGTCGATCCAGCCGCACCCGGTCGGCGAGGTGACCTACGAGCAGTGGCAGGCAGCCTGGCGGCGCACGGTCGAGGTCAACCTGCTCGGCACCGCGAACGTCACGTTCTGCGCGCTGCCGTTCCTGCGCCGCTCGGACGCCGGCCGGATCGTCAACGTCTCGTCCCGGGGCGCGTTCCGGGGCGAGCCGGAGCAACCGGCGTACGGGGCGTCGAAGGCCGGCCTCAACGCGTTCGGCCAGTCGCTGGCGGTGGCGCTCGGCGCCGACGGCATCGCGGTGTCGACGGTCGCGCCTGGGTTCATCGAGACCGACATGGGCAACCAGTGGCTGAAGAAGCCGCGCGGTGCGGAGATCCGGGCGCAGAGCCCGTTCGACCGGGTGGCCCGGGCCGACGAGGTGGCCGCGGCGGTGCTCTACCTCGCCTCGGCCGAGGCGGAGTGGGCCTCCGGCGCCATCCTCGACCTCAACGGCGCGTCCTACCTGAGAACCTAACGCCCGGTCGACTCGTCGGGGACGGTGACCGCGGCGGGCGTGGGGGCGCCGAAGATCGTGGCGACGACGTCGCTGACCGCGTGCACGCCGGCCGCGATCCCGGCGCTCGGCGGCAGGTCGTCCATCACCGCGACCACGTAGCGCTCGCCGTCGCCGGCGAACCCCACCGAGCTGGTGCACCAGTGCTTCGCCCCGGCGTCCAGCTCGACCGACCAGCCGTCCTTCGCGCCCGGCCGCTGCGCCGCACCGGCCGCCCAGACGCCCCAGTGCTGGATCGGGCCGGTGGTCCGCATGGCCTGCACCAGGTAGGCGCGGTCGGCCGGGTCGGTCCGGGTCAGCACGTACGTCATGAGCCGGCGCAGGTCCCGGGTCGAGACCTTGATGAACCCCCACCGCTGCGGGAAGCCCGGCACGAACGTCGCCCCGGTCATGCCGAACCGGTCCCGGAAGCGGGCGAGCGCCGCGGCGCCGCCGTACCGGTCCCACAGCGCGTCGGCGGCGTCGTCGTCGGAGACCGCCAGCATCGCCGCCAGCTGCCGCCGGGCGGTGGCATCCAGGGTGATCTCGCCGGCCCGGGACCGTTCCAGCAGCGAGGTGGCGAGCGCCAGCTTCGGGGTGGAGCTGGCCCACATGAGGTGACCCGCGGTGCCGGCCTCCCAGACCGCGCCGGTACGCCGGTCGAGCACGGTGACCCCGAGCTGGCCCGGCTCGGTGCGCACCAGCCGGGCCGCGGCGGCGAGGCGCTGCTGGAACGGGCAGCCCCAGCTGCCGCAGTCCGGCGTCGGGCTCGGTGTCCTGCTCGGGCTGGTGCTCGGCGTGCTGGTCGGTGTCGGGGCGGCGCCGGTGCGGGCGGAGCCGGCGAGGTTGCCGGCCACTGCCGGCGCGCTCGGGCCGGCCGCGCCCGGTGCCGGGCCCGGTCCCCCGCGGCGGGTCAGCGCGACCGCGCCGGCGGCGCCGGCCAGCACCAGCACGACCAGCAGCGCCACCAGCAGTGGACGGCGCGAGGATCGGTCGGGTGCGGAGTGCATCGGCGGGTGAGGCTACCCGCCGCCGCGACGGGTGGCGGCGAGCTGCCGCTCCAGCAGGTCCCTCGCCTCGACCAGTGACGGGCCGTACCAGGTCAGGTGCCGACCGCTGACCAGCGCGACGTCGAGGTCCGGGAACGCCTCCGGGCCGTCGGTGGCGGAGAACGCGTACGGCTCGTCCGGCAGCACGACCAGGTCCGCGCCGCAGCGGCGGAGCTCCTCCACCGGCACCCGCGGGTAGCGCTCGGTCCCGGTCCCGTACGCGTTGGCGATCCCGAGCCGGCGCAGCAGGTCGCCGGCGAACGTGCCGGCGCCGAGCACCATCCACGGCCGGCGCCAGATCGGCACGACCGCGGTCCGGGAGGGTGGCGACCCGTCGTACGTGGACGACCACGTCCGGCGCGCCTCGTCGAGCCAGGCCGGCTGATCCGGGATCCCGCAGGCCGCGAGCATCCGGCGCAGGCTGGTGAACGCGCCGGCGAGCGTCGTCGCGCCGGTGACCCAGACCGCGATCCCGTCGGCGCGCAGCAAGTCGATGTCGGAGAGTTGATTTTCCTCCGCGTTGGCCAGCACCAGGTCGGGCTGCAGCGCCCGTACCCGGTCCAGGTCGGGGTACTTCGACCCGCCGACCCTGGTCACGTCCAGATCCGCCGGGTGGGTGCAGTAGTCGGTCGCGCCGACCAGCAGGCCCGGCGCGGTCGCGGCGACGGACTCGGTCAGCGACGGCACCAGCGAGACCACCCGCTCGACCCGCGGCACCGCGACCGGCGTGCCGAGGTCGTCGGTGCCGGGGTCAGACATCGGTGACGCGGATCCCCGAGTGGGCCTTGTACCGGCGGTTGATCGCGATGAGGTTCGCGGTGAACGCCTCGACCTGGCCGGCGTTGCGCAGCCGGCCGGCGTAGATGCCGCGTACGCCCGGGATCAGCTCGGCCAGCGCCTGCACGACCTCGGTCGCCTCCCGGTCCTCGCCCTCGCCGAGCACGAGCACGTCCAGGGCCAGCTCGGGCACCGACAGGTCGTTCAGCAGCGGCGCGCTGACGTGGTGGAACGCGGCGGTGACCCGGCTGTCCGGCAGCAGCGCGGCCGCCTGCTGGGCGGCGCTGCCCTCGGCGACCTCCAGCGGGTAGGGGCCTTGCTTGTCGAAGCCGAGCGGGTTCACCGCGTCCACGACGATCTTCCCGGCCAGCGGTCCGGCCAGCCCGCGCAGCAGCTCGGCGTGCCCTTCGTACGGGACGGCGACGACGAGCACGTCGGCCTGTGCGGCCGCGCCGGCGTTGTCGGTGCCGGTGACCGCCCCGCCGGGGACGTCGGCGAGGATCTCGTCGGCGATCCGCGCGCCCTTCGCCGCGTCCCGGGAGCCGACCACCACGCTCAGCCCGGCAGCGGCGAACCGCCGGGCCAGGCCGCCGCCGAGCGGGCCGGTGCCGCCGAGCACGCCGATGGTGAGCGCCTTGACGTCCGGCACGGCACCTCCTCGCGGGTCGGTCACTGACCAGCCGAACCTACGCGACCGGATCGGTCGGGGCGTCCGGTGCGTGGGTGAAGCGGACCACTCGCCGGGCCTGGTCGGCCTCGGCCAGCCGCGCCGCGATCCGCTCCCCCACCGGCAGGCCGGCGCCCGTGCAGGTGGCCCGTACGGCCGGCGCGTCGAGCACGACCGTGCCCTTGTCCTTGCCGGCGTCGAGCACCACGGCCGGGAACTCCCGGCCCTCCTGGCCGGTCAGCAGCCAGGCCTCGGTGGCGTCGACCACGGCCCGCTCCAGCGCACCGGCCAGCCGGCCGCCGGCGGTCATCAGCGCCGGCAGCTCGGGAAGCGCGGCCCTGACCCAGTCGGGCACGTTCCCGCCGGCGCCGACGGCCACGCAGGTCTCGCTGCCGAACCGGTCGACCAGCCGCCGGATCGGCGCGGTGACGTGCGCGTAGGGCAGGCCGACGGCGTGGTGCAGCGGGTCGGCCGGCGGCGCCCCGTCCACCGGCGTGTAGGCCGCCCCGCGCAACAGCACCGCCGCGTGCTCGAGGAACGCCGCCTGCCCGGGAGTCGCCCCGTCGAGCGCGGAGATCACGTCCCCGGGCTCGGCTCCGGCCGGCCAGTCGACCCCGAGCACCGGGGCGAGCCGGCGCAGCGCGGCCACGTCCTCCGGCCGCGGCGCGGGCAGCGTGCGCAGCAGGCCGACGCCGGCGTCGAGCATCAGCCGGGCCGCGCACGCGCCGGTGAGCAGCGAGACCTGGGCGTTCCACCGCTCGACCGGCTGCTGCCGGCGGAACCGCACGGTCCACCCGCCGCCCTCGGCCGGCAGCACCTCCTGCTCGGGCACCTCGAGTTCGGTGGCGTGCCTGGCCCGGGCCAGCGCGGTCCGCAGCTCGCCGACGCGGGGCAGCAGCGCCACCGGCTCCGGCGCGGTGCCCGAGTCGAGCGCGGCCTGCAGCCCCGGATAGTCCAGCTGGGCCCGGCTGCGTACCAGCGCCCGCCGCACGTCGACCGCGGCCACCGCGCCGGCCGGGTCGAGGTCGATCCGCCAGAGCACGGCCGGGCGGACCTGGTCGGGCAGCAGGCTGGCCGCGCCCTCGCCGAGCGCCGGCGGGTGCAGCGGAGTGCGCAGGTCGGGGCTGTAGAGGGTCTGGGTGCGCCGGCGCGCCTCGGTGTCGACCGCGCCGCCGGGCCGGACGAAGGCGGCCACGTCGGCGATCGCGTAGCTGACCCGGAACCCGCCGCCGGGCCGGGCGGCCAGGTGCAGCGCCTGGTCGAGGTCGCGGCTGCCCGGCGGGTCGACCGTGACCAGTGGCACGTCCGTCGCGTCGTAGGCCGGCAGCACCGGCGCCGCCGCGGCCTGCTCCGCCTCGGCGAGCACCTCGGTCGGGAACTCCGCCGGCACGTCCAGCTCGGCCCGCACCGCGTCGAAGCGCAGCGGCGCCTGTACGGTCAGCCGCCGCGTCGGCACCCGGCTCCCTCCGTTCTCAGTCGGTGTCGAACCAGCCCACGAACTGCCGGGCCACCTCCTGGTCGCCGGTCACCGCCAGGCTGTCCACCGGACGCCGACCGTACAGCGCCAGCACCAGGTCGCTCGCCGACCCGCCGAGCACGGCGTTGCCGGCCGCCGCGCCCGCCTCCAGCCGGCCACCACCGGGGCCGAGCTCCACCCGCCATTCGCCGCCGGGCACGTCCGTCGTGGTGAGCCCGACGGTGACCGGGTCGTGCGGCCAGCCGCCCGCGGCCGGCACGTTGACCTCGAGGAACTCGCCGACCCCGTCGGCGGCGAGCTCGGCCGGCTGCAGCTCGCCGGCCCGGCCGACCGTGTCCTCGGCGTCCCAGCCGTGCACGCCGGCCTCCTGGACCTGGTGGCGGGCGACCCGGCCGGCGGTCGTCGGGCCCCACCACGACCACACCGGCCGGTCGGGGCCGGCCGCCCGCAGCGCGTCGAGCAGCGTCCCGGTGGACCGCTCCGACCAGTCGAGCAGGTCGCCGGTGGGGGTCGTCTCCGGCACCGCAGCCCAGTCGGGCGGCGAGTCGGGGTCGCCGGCGGTGACGATCGCGGCCCAGCTGCGCTGCACCTCGCCGAGGTGGGCGAGCAGGTCGCGACCGGTCCAGTCGGGGCAGCAGGGGACCCGCTGGTCGAGCGCGCCGGCGAGGGCGGAACGGAACGCGGCGCTGCGGCCGTCGATCAGCTCCAGCATGCGGTCGAACGTGATCGTCATGACGCCTTCCTAGTCCTGGCCTCCGACAGTTTCCCCCGCGCCCGGGTCGTCCGCGGGGAGGCAGTCGGAGTCCTCGGCGCCCAGTACCCCCAGCCCCCGAGTGGTGGGCAGTATCGGGGGGTCCTCGGGGGGCAGCGCCCCCCGAGTGGTGGGATGCTTGGCCCCGTGGTGGAGCCGGAGGACATCGCCCTGCTGCGCCGGGCCCGGGACGCCATGGACCGGGACTACGCCCAGCCGCTCGACGTCGCCGCGCTGGCCCGGGTGGCGCTGATGTCGCCGTCGCACTTCACCCGCCAGTTCCGGGCCGCGTACGGGGAGAGCCCGTACAGCTACCTGATGACCAGGCGGATCGAGCGGGCGAAGGCGCTGCTGCGGCGCGGCGACCTGTCGGTGACCGAGGTCTGCATGACGGTCGGCTGCACGTCGCTCGGCTCGTTCAGCGCCCGGTTCACCGAGCTGGTCGGCGAGACGCCGAGCGCCTACCGGGCCCGCGACCACCGGGCGCTCGCCGCCGTCCCGGCCTGCTTCGCCAAGCAGCTGAGCCGGCCGCTGCGGCACTGAGCAGGTTTGGAGAAGCGGTTTCGGCGCCGGCTCCGGCAGGCTCGACGCCATGGAACTCACCGTTACCCACTGCTTCCTCGCCGTCCACGACCAGGACGCCGCGCTGGCGTTCTACCGCGACGTCCTCGGCCTCGAGGTGCGCAACGACGTCGACTTCGGCGGCATGCGCTGGCTGACCGTCGGCACCCCGAGCCAGCCCGACCTCGAGATCGGCCTGCTGCTGCCGGGCGGTCCCGGCAGCACCCCGGCCGACATCGAGTCGGCGATCGAGGTGACCCGCAAGGGCATCATGCCGGGCCTGATCTTCGTCACCCCCGACGTCGACGCGACGTTCGAGCAGCTTCGCGCCAAGGGCGTCGAGGTCTATCAGGAGCCGATCGACCAGCCGTACGGGGTGCGCGACTGCGCGTTCGCCGACCCGTCCGGCAACCACATCCGGTTCTCCCAGATCCCGAAGGGCTGAGTCAGCCCTTCAGCGGGTTCGCGGCGATGCGCTCCCCCAGACCCGAGCGCATCGCCGCGGCCGCCGCGCTGTCCGGCTTGCGGGCGGCCTGGTCGGCGAAGCACGCGGTGAACCGCTCGGCCAGGTCGAGCCGGGGCCGCGCCGCCAGCACGTCGGCCCGCAGCGGCGCCGGCCACTCGTCCAGCCGGCGGCCGGAGATGTCCAGGCTGGTCGCCCGCTCCAGCAGGTGCCCCTCCGGGTCGAACGCCGGGTCCACCTCGTGCCACATGTGCCGGGCGATGACATCGGCCAGCCGCTGCCGGCGCCACGCCGGCCAGCCGAGCCCGGCGCCGAACACCCACGCGAGCTCGCCGCCGGCGAGCTCGAACGGCAGCCGGTGGTTGTCGAACTCCGGCTCCAGCCCGAGGTCGTGCAGCAACCCGGCCACGTGCAGCAGCTCCGGGTCGTAGTCCACGCCGGTCAGCCGCCCGTACGCGGCCGCGAAGACCGCCGACCGCACCGCATGGTTGACCAGCGCGTCGCCGGCGTACCGCCGCAGCACCTCCTCGGCGGCCCGGGTCGCGGCGGTGTCCGGCAGCTCGAGATCGACGAGTCGCACGGGCCCAGTCTGCCGGTCCCGGCGCAGGTGCTGCCGCCCGGCGGCGTCGGTAGCGGCCGTCCGGACCGGTTCCGGTCCCGGTCCGGCTGCGCCACCATGGTGCGATGACGCAGCGACGACTGGTGCCGGCCGGCACGGTGTGGGACGCCGTCGTCGGCTACTCGCGCGCCGTACGCATCGGGCAGTGGGTCTCGGTCTCCGGCACGACCGCCGCTGCCGAGGGCGGTGGCGCGGTCGGCGGGGACGACGTCGCAGCGCAGACGCGCGAGGCCCTGCGCAGGATCGCGGTGGCGCTGGATCAGGTGGGTGCGCGCCTCGACGACGTGGTACGCACCCGGATGTTCGTCACCGACATCGGCCGGTGGGACGAGGCCGGCCGCGCGCACGGGGAGGTCTTCGGCTCGATCCGGCCCGCGACGTCCATGGTGGAGGTCAGCCGTCTCATCGACCCGGCGCTCCTCGTCGAGATCGAGGCGGACGCAGTGGTCGGCACCGAGCCGTGATCGTGGCGTTCGAAGACCTGGAGCTCGACCTCGCTCAGGTCGAGTTGCGGCGGTCCGGCCTGCGAGTGCCGGTCGAGCCGCAGGTCTTCGAGGTGCTCGCCTACCTGATCGAGCACCGCGACCGGGTGGTCGCCAAGGAGGAGCTGATGGACACCGTCTGGGGCGGGCGGTTCATCAGTGAGACGGCGGTCACCAGTCGGATCAAGCAGGCCCGCCAAGCGATCGGCGACAACGGTCAGGACCAGCGGCTGATCCGTACCGTCCACGGCCACGGCTACCGGTTCGTCGGTCCGGCCCGGGAGGCGGAGCCCGCGCCCGCTGCCCGATCCGCGCCGGTCCACTACGCGCTCAGTGACGGTCTGCAGATCGCCTACCAGATCACCGGCCGGGGCGACCGCGACATCGTGCTGGTGCCGGGCTTCGTCTCCCATCTGGAGCTCGACTGGGGCGACCCGCGGCACGCGGCGTTCCTCGATCGGCTGGGCACGCTCGGCCGGCTGATCCGCTTCGACAAGCGCGGCACCGGCATGTCCGACCGACCCAACGACCTGCCGGACCTGGAGACCCGGATGCACGACGTGCTGGCCGTCATGGACGCCGCCGGCTCCGAGCGCGCCGTCCTGTTCGGGTACTCCGAGGGCGGGCCGATGTCGATCTTGATGGCGGCCATGCACCCGGAACGAGTCCAGGCACTCGTCCTCTACGGCACCTATGCCAGGCGGGTGCGCACCGACGGCTACCCATGGGCACATACCGCGGAGCAGCGCCAGCAGTACCTCGAGCGGCTGGCCGTGGAGTGGAGCTGGGAGGCGGACATGCGGGCCATGTGCCCGTCGGCCGACGACGCGATGGCCCGCTGGTGGGGGCAACGCGCTCGCGCCGCGGCGACCCCGTCGACCGTACGCGCGCTGATCGCGATGAACTCGTTGATCGACGTCCGCAACGCGCTCGGCTCGGTGCGCGTTCCGACGGTCGTCATGCACCGCCGGGGCGACCAGGACAGCCGCGTCGAGGAGGGCCGCTTCCTGGCCGAGCACATCTCCGGCGCCCGTTTCGTCGAGCTGTCCGGCGCGGACCACTTCGTCGCCGTCGACGCGAACCAGATTCTCGATCAGGTGGAGCGGTTCCTCGCCGAGCTCGGGCGGGCGTCGGCACCGCCGCGCGCGCTCGGCGCGGTCCTCGCCGTGGCCGGTGGCGCGGTCGCCGGGTCACTGGCCGCAGGCCGCCCCGCATCCACCCCGGCCGGGCGCGCCGTGGTCGTGTACGACGGCCCGGCCGCGGCCATCCGCGACGCGCAGCTCGTGCTCGGTGGCCGGCAGGGTGGCGGCCTGCGCTTGGGCCTGCAGATCGCCGAGGTGCCGCGAACCGGGCCGGTGGTCGACGGCCCGGGCGTGGAGGCGGCGGTGAGCCTCGCCGACCGGGCGGCACCGGGACAGCTGCTGGTGTCCGCGACCGTGCACGACCTGGTCGGCGGGTCCGGCCTGCTGCTGGAGCCCGCCGGGGATGACGCCTACCGCCTCGCCCCGCCGACGCCGGCCAGGTAGGCGGTCAGCCGACCTTGGCCTCCACCGTCACCGGCACGCCGTTGGTCAGCATGTCGAAGACGGCCGAGCGCGCACGCGACTGGGCGACCAGGCCCTGCAGCTGCTCGGCGGTACCCTCGCCGCGGACCGCGAAGTTGACCCGGATGCCCTGGAAACCGTTGCGTACTCCGGGATCGAGGCCGAGGATGCCGCGCAGGTCGATGTCACCCTCCACTGTGGACGTCACCTCGGTCAGCGGGATCCCCCGCGCGGCGGCGATGTTGGCCAGACCGCTGGTGAGGCAGGCGGCGAGCGCGTGCAGGAGGAACTCGACCGGGGTCGGGCCCTCGTCGGTGCCGGTGAGCACCGGCGGGTGGTCCGCGTCGTACCGGTGGTCGGCCGACCTGGTGAACTCCTGGCCGGCACCGTAATAGCCGCCGATCGAGCTCCGGTTGTGCGTACCGCTGATCCACCGGTTGCTCGCCCGAAACTGGAACTTCGCCAGTTCCGGCTGCGCCTTCACGGCGTCGATCGTGGCGAACAGCGTCTGGGTATCGACACCGTTGAGGGACATGTGGTGCTCCTTTCAGGGTGGCCGCCTCAGGCGACCGCGGACACGTACGTCGAGGCGAGCTGGTCCGCCTCCACGTCCAGGGCGCGGCTGAGCCGCTTCTGCAGCACGACGAACTCGTCCAGTCGCGGGTAGCAGCTCATCGCGCAGGTGAGATCGAACGTCTCCCGCACCGCGGCGTCGCGTGCGGTCTCGTACGTCGACAGGTCGGGAGTGCCGCCGCGCAGATGGTCGTCGACGGCCCGGGCGAGCAGCTCGGCGTCCCGGAACGCGTCGGTCATGCCGTGCCCGGTGATCGGGTCGCGGTGGTAGCCGGCGTCCCCGACCAGCGCCCAGCCGGGGCCGGTCGCCGCCCGGACGTGGTTGGGCAGCCGCATCACGCCGCGAACCGGCAGGAAGACCTGCCCGGTGCCGGCCCGCGCCGCCAGCGTGGGCGACACCTGCGCCAGCAGGCGGAGGAACGGCTCCGCCACCCCGCCGCGCAGGCCCCGGACCCTCGCCGCTGGGCAGCACACCCAGACGCAGGCCTGGCCGTGGTTGGTCGGGAAGACGCCGGCATAGCCGACCCGCCCGTCCGCGAACTCGCCGACGTGGAACTCGACAGCGGGCCAGGGCAGGCCGCCGACGTACGCGTAGAACGCGGCGCTGTCGGTCGGGTGCCGCTCGCGCACCGCCGACCCCAGCAGCTCGGCCAGCCGCGACCGCGCCCCGTCGGCACCGACGACCACCTGCGCCGGCAACCGCACGGTCGCGCCGTCGATCGTCCGCGCCCGCACTCCGTGCACCCGGCCGTCGTCCCCGCGGAGCACGCCCGTGGCGGTCAGCCCGGTGTGGATCGTCGCGCCGGCAGCAGTCGCGGCGTCCGCAAGGATGCGGTCGAGGATGTAGCGCCTCGGCGCCACAAGGTGGTCGACGCCGGCCCGCGGCTTGACCGTACGAATCTCCTCGACGTCACCGGCGCGGAACAGGACCTGCCGGATCGCCGGCGCGCCGCTGGCGAGGACCGCGTCCAGCAGCCCCCACTTCGCGAGCTGGACGACGCCACCGCGGGCGAGCCCGTGCGTCGAGAGCGTGTCGCTGGGTATGCGGCCCCGCTCGACCACGGTCACCCGGTAGCCCAGCCGGCCGAGCAGCATCGCAGTGGCCGCACCGGCGCACCGCGCACCCACGACGACGATGTCGCTCTCGCACCCGCTCATGCCGGAAAGGCTGTCCCCGCACGCCACGTCATCCTTGGAGACCGCATGGAGAACCCGCTCTCCACGAACGCCGGCTGACTGCCAATGCGCGCCGTCCGCGCTGCGTCGCTGGGACGGTGACGGTGCTCCAGCGCGAACCAAGCGGTACGAGGACTGGACGCCGGACGGCCGCAGCGCTCTCGAGGTGCGCTATTGGCCGAGTGCTGCTCGGATCTGGTTGAGCCACTCGGTGCCGAGCCGGCGCCCGTTCGGTAGTTGGTCGCCTCGATCCCAGCGCCACGTCGAGATCATCGCCAGCACGAGGATCCGGCACTCGCGCAGCAGGTCGTGATCGACACCCGGATAGTGCTCGCTGACGTCGTCGGGCGCATGGGCGAGGTCGAACTCGACCGGCCCACGGCAGCACGTCTCGAGGTCGATGAACAGCGGCCCCGTCGTCGTGGTGAGCAGGTTGCCCGGGTGCGGCTCACCGTGCAGGAGCTGCTCGGCGGCACCGCGCTCGCCGATCACGCGCCGCTGTCTTGCCAGCGTCGTGCCGAGGAGCTGCCGGTCCGCGTCGGCGAGCGCCGGGGTGCGGTCCGGGCTCGCCACCAGGTGTTGGGCCTCCTCCACCCGATCCGTGAAGTGCGGGGCGGGGACGTCGAGCGTGCGCATGCCGGCGTGCAGGCGTTCGAGCGCGTCGGCGTAGTCGGCCGGTGAGACCGACGGCGGTGGCGCAGGCTCGTAGTAGGTCCAGAGCGTGATCACGAAGCCGTCACGCTCGTACACGCGCGGCTCCACCCGAGGCTCGAGAGCGGCCACCGGACTCCCCGCTTCGGTGAGCCGCTGAGCGAGCTCGATCTCGAACCGTGCGACCTGCTCCGCCGCCGGAGCCACCCGGGCCAGGACGTCACACGGCAGCAGACGCAGCGTCAGCTTGTTCGAGTCCTGAAGGACACCCACGTGCTCGACCCAGAGGCCGAGCCCGGCGACCGTCGAGACCGCCGCGGCCACCGCGCGGGAGCCCTCCGTTGCCTCCACCGTCGCTCGTCCCTCCCCCGCTCGCCGCGGACCCTGGTGCCGACCGAACCCGCAGGTCAGACGGGGTGGGGCGGACGAGTCGGGCTGTACGCCGGGTTCTGTGGTCGGGGCGCCTCGCGGCGTTGCCCCGGCCGGCGGCCATCCATCTAGGCCTGCCGTCGCCGGCAGGCTCAAGCGGTCCACCCGCAGGCTCGGGCGGGTCACCCTCGAGCGCCTGCGCAGGGCGGTTGCCCGCCCCTCTTGACCTTGCTCCGGGTGGGGTTTACCGAGCCGCCCGGGTCACCCCGGGCGCTGGTGGTCTCTTACACCACCGTTTCACCCTTGCCGCCCCGCGCCGAAGCGTGGGGCGGCGGTCTGTTTTCTGTGGCACTGTCCCGCGGGTCACCCCGGGTTGGTGTTGCCAACCACCCTGCCCTGTGGAGCCCGGACGTTCCTCGTCGGGATGCATGCACCCCGACGCGACCGCCCGCCCGGCTCGTCCGCCGTACAGCGAGAATACCGGAGTGCAGATCGCGGACGCCTTCCTGACGGCCGGTGCCGGTCTGCTCGCCGGCGGAGTCAACGCGGTGGCCGGCGGCGGCTCGCTGCTGCTGTTCCCCGCGCTCGTCGCGGCCGGCTACGGCACGCTGGCGGCGAACGTGACGAACTCGGTCGCGCTCTGGCCCGGGTACGTCGGCGCCGTCGCCGGGTTCCGCGACCAGCTCGGCGGCGAGCGCCGGCGGCTGACCACGCTGGGCGTGCTGTCCGCGCTCGGAACCGCGGTCGGCTGCGTGCTGCTGCTGTCCACGCCGGAGGGTGCGTTCGACATCCTGGTGCCCTTCCTCGTACTGCTGGCGAGTCTGATGCTCGCCGCGCAGCCGCGGGTGTCCCGGATGGTCTTCGCCCAGCGCGACGTGACGCACGCGAACAAGAAGGTGCTCTACCCGGCGATCGGCATCGCGTCCGTGTACGGCGGCTACTTCGGCGGTGCGCTCGGCGTGATCATCCTGGGCACGCTGGCGCTGACCGTGCCGGAGCGGCTGCGCAAGCTCAACGGGCTCAAGACCGTCCTGCAGCTGGTCGTCGCCAGCGTCACCGTGCTCGTCTTCGGCGTGTTCGGACCGGTGGACTGGGTGGCGGTCGCGATCATCGCGCCGGCGGCGATGGTCGGCGGGTTCGGCGGCGGCCTGCTGGCCCGGCGGCTCGACGACGCGCTGCTGCGCCGGATCGTCGTCGGTTTCGGGATCGCGGTCTCGGTGCTGCTGTTCGTGCGGGCATATGCGTCGCGTTAGGGATTTCGTGCCGTGGCCCGGTGATCCAGGCGGCGTCCGGCAAGGCGGAGGAGTGGCCGATACCGGGGTTGTATCGGCCGCGACGACAACGCCGCCGGTCGTCGTCTGGGCGCCG
>Ga0207683_10002280_pt1 | contig 16817 bp, 15 predicted proteins | sample KBSM73metaG_FD_184333 | JGI IMG/M metagenome (GOLD analysis project Ga0207683, IMG submission 184333) | Miscanthus rhizosphere microbial communities from Kellogg Biological Station, Michigan, USA - KBS M7-3 metaG (SPAdes) (version 2) | ecosystem: Host-associated > Plants > Roots > Rhizosphere >... | reverse complement strand
ATAGGAACTCGCCCACGTGGGCGCTCTCCGGAACCCCAAACGAAGTTTGTCTCAACTCAGCTCGCGCTCGAGCTCGCGGCGCGGCGGACCCTGTGGGTGGGCGCGCAATGACTCATGCGGTGCCCATGCCTCTGCGGCGTGGCGCACCATCCACAAGTCCGTAACGCAACCACACGCTCTTCAGAACTCTTGCTCGAGGGTAGTGAAGCGCGCGTATCAGCGCTTTCAGGCCCACGACCGCGCTGACTCGGTTCCCCGCATCGGGAACATCCGATTCGGCGCTCGCCCACGTGGGCGAATCGACGTACTAGGGGCTGCCGTGTTCGGCGACGTATCGCTCGTACCACTGCTCGCTCAGTTCATCGGCGAGACGCGCGAACGACGGAGCGGGCACGGGCAGCGACCGCGCCCCCGGAATCTCGAGCAGATCGAGGACGTCGCGCACCGTGTCTTCGTAGCTCGCGATGAAGTCCTCGTACACCATCGTGTGCGGCTGCACGTCCCAGCGCCGAAGCACGTCGTGAATCGCAGCCTCGCGCTCGTCGATCTCGCGCAGCAGGTGGTCGATCGCATTGCGGTCGTAGGCGATCGGCGCAGCGGTTCGCGGCGGCCGCACTCCGAGCGCGGTGCCTTCGCGCGTCGGCCTGTGCCAGTCCTGCGACTGGATCGCGCGCCACCACGAGATGGCAAGGCGCACGCGATCGCGACGCGTCATGAACACGTGCTTGCAGGCGGGAAATACCGCCGCCCAGGCGGTGCGCTCGTCGGCACATCCCGTCACCGCCTGCAGCTTCACGGTGATCTCGGCGTGCAGCTCCGGCGTCATTCCATACTTCACGCCGAGAACGCCGTTCGTGGTCGTTGCCTCGCACCAGAGCGTGTCGCGTAACGCGGCGCCATCGCCAAGCGGGCCGTTGAACCATTCGCGCGGCCTGCCCGCAACTCCGGTGTCCTCGAGCGCCTGGGTCAACAGGGTGCTGCCGACGCGCTGGGTGAACCAGATGATGTAGGACCGCACCGGCGCCACCACCGAGCTATAGCAACGCGGCCGCATGGAAAGTGAACGAGCCAGCGTTGCCGAACGCATCGCGGTAGCGGCGTAACCCCGCGATTGCCAGCTGCAAGCCGCTGGCGCGCACCTCGCATACCGCGCGGGCCGTGCGCCTCGCCTATTTCGGACTCCTGCTCTCCGCCTGCGCCCTCACCGGCCAGGGCTCGTCGCCCGATGACCTGACGTCGGTCGACGGCCAGAACGCCACGATCGACTTCGATGGCTTTGTCGATGTCGCGCCCGGTGCGAGCGACGCGACGGCCAAGGATGCGATCCACCGCGAGCTCAAGTCGGCGCTCGGCGCGCTCCGCGAGCAGGGCATCGGCATCGCCGACCGCGATGCGCAGCGCAACCTCGCCACGATGGCTCTCACGCGCCAGCCGTTCACCGTGCTCGGCGGCAGCGCGGTCGAGCGCGTGCGCTACCACTATCACGACACCGCGCTGGTCGAGCGCGGCCACGCGACGAGCGGAACGATCGATCTCACGATGCTGTTCGGCGACTACGTCGCGCGCGCCGGCGAGCTGATCCCGATCTGCTCGGACGACCAGACGACCGACGGCGACTCGCTCTGGTACCACTACCAGCCGAAGACCCAGCCGGCGTGTGCACAGGCGATCAAGGCAGAGCAGCAGGGGATCGATCGCGATCGCCAGCAGCTGACCGATCTCACCGCGCAGATCACCGCGAGCGATGCGAACCGCCGGTTCCTCGCCACGCGCGCCACCCTGGCGCCGCTCGCCGCCGCGCCCGACAAGTGGCCCGAGCACGATCGGCTGTGGGGCTTCACCGGCGACTCGAACCGCACCAAGATCGTCGTGTACTCGTTCTTCGGCGTGAACGCCGACGAGAGCGATCCGCACGACGACGGGCTCGTCGAGTACCTGCGCTTCGAGCGCGAGCTTCGCCGTCGCATGCCTGCGCTGCGCGTCACCGAGACCAGCCCGCAGGCGATGCTGCTCGACTTCTACGTCGACGGGCAGAAGCTGCCGAACATCACGTGGGACAACGTCGAGCAGTGGGTCGTCGACGGCAACGGCTTCCCGACCACCGACGCGACGAAGCAGGCCGACCTCCTGCGCCAGGTCCAGCAGGCGTTCAGCGAGCGCTGGATTGTCTGGTCGGCGCCGATGACCGCGACGCGCAACGGCGTCACGCGCACGATGACTGTCGAGATCCGCACCTGGCACGGCTGGGAGGACGGCAGCGACGACATTCGGCTGCACGCGCGCTGGCGCTACCTCGAGGCGTTCTGGAACGCCGACGTGTTCTCGTACACCGGCCACAGCCACTTCGGGCATGGCCCGCTCGAGCCGTGGGAGTACTCCGGCGCGAACTTCCCGGACCGCTACCAGGTGATGCTGATCAACTCGTGCCTGTCGTTCAACTACTACGACGAGGACTTCCTCGCGATGCACCCCGGCGGCTCGACGAAGCTCGATGTCGTCGTCAACGGGCTGCCCGCCTACTGGATGGGCATGGGCCAGGCGACCGCGGCGTACGTCGCCGGTGTCGTCGGCGGATCGCAGTCGTGGCGCCAGGTGCTGACCGCGATGGCGGTCGATCTACCCTGGCAGCACGGCTACGACCCGATGCGCGCGGTCAACGGCGAGCTCGACAACACGTTCGATCCCGCCGCCGGCGCGATCACGCACTGATCCCGCGCTTGCCTGCGTACGTCATCTCGGGCGGACGCCCGCGGCGTACGTTCGAGATCGCATGCAGGGGCGTCAGCTCGTGGTCCTTGAACACGACGTGGTCTTGCCCCTGCCACTTCACGATCTCCTGCACTCGATCTTCGAATCGCCGGCCGTCACTGAGCTCCACCTCGACGGGCCTTCTCATCATCTGAGATTCTTCAAGCATATCGATGACGTCACCGACGTCGATGCGATGTCCCATGAGTGCCTCCTGATCGAGGCTAGCGCTTGCGTGCGTACCTGTCGATCCACGCAAAGACCTCCTCATGCCAGCGCTTGGAGTTCTCCGGCTTGAGGACCCAGTGATTCTCGTCAGGGAATTCCACAAAGCGTGAGGGCACACCGCGACGCTGGAGCGCAGTGAACGCGCCCATCGCGTGGGTCTCCGGAATCCGGTAGTCGCGACCGCCGTGGATCAACAGCTCCGGCGTCGCCCAGTTCTTCACGAGCTCGATCGGGTTGGACTTCGCATACTCCTCCGGCTTCTGCCACGGCGTGCCGCCGTGCTCCCACTCCGGGAACCAGACTTCCTCGGTGTCGTAGTAGGCGAAGCGCGTGTCGAAGATGCCGTCGTGGCAGACGAGCGCCTTGAAGCGCTTCGTGTTGCCCTGGATCCAGTTGATCATGTAGCCGCCGTACGAGGCGCCGAGCGCGACCGCGTGATCGCCGTCGAGCCAGCTGTACTTCGCGAGCGCGGCGTCGAGGCCCTTCATCAGATCCTCGTAGGGCGCGCCGCCCCAGTCGCCGCTGATCGCATCCTCGAATGCCTGGCCGTAGCCGCTCGAGCCATGGAAGTCGATGAACACGACGCCGTAGCCGTGGCCCGCGAACACCTCGGGGTTCCAGCGATAGTGGAAGTGATCGCCCATCGAGCCCTGGGGACCGCCGTGGATGATGAACGCGACCGGCACCTTGGCACCGGTGAAGCCGGCCGGCTTCATCACGAAGCCATGCACGGTCTCGTTCTTGGCACCCTTGAACTCGAACTGCTCGTACGCGCCCCACGCGATGTCCTTCACGCGCGCATCGTTGAAGTGCGTGATCTGGCGGACGTCGCTGCCGTCGGGCCGCATCGTGAACAGCTCGGTCGGCATCGTCAGCGTGTCCTTCGCGAACAGCACGCGATCACCCGCGACGCGCGGCGACTCGTTGGTGCCCTTGTCGGCGAGCAGCCGGACGTTTCCGCTGGCGACGTCGATCGCGAACACCGAGTGGTTGCCGACGTTGTCGCTCGTCGTGTAGATCGTCTTGCCGTCGCGCGCCCACGTGATGCCCTCGACGCTGTGGTCCCACGCCTCGGTGACGACGCGCAGCTTCCGCGTGGCCATGTCGATGATCGCGAGGCGCGTGCGGTCGGCCTCGAAGCCCGGGCGCGTCATCATCGTCAGCGCGAGCTCGCGGCCGTCGGGCGAGAACGTCGGATCGAAGTCGTAGGCCTTGTTCGCGACGGTGAGATCGACGGCCTTGCCACCGGCCATCGGCACGAGGAACACGTCGTTGTTCGTCGTCCACGCCTGCTCGCGGCCGCCGACGCGCGCGAGATACACCAGCCACTTGCCGTCGGGCGAGACATCGACCTGCTCCATGCCGCCGAACGGAGCCACCGGCGTGTCGGTCTGCAGGCCCGGCGTCAGGTCGCGGACGTCCTTGTCCGACTTCCAGACAAAGAGGTGCGAGAACTTGCCGTCCTCCCACTGATCCCAGTGGCGGAAGAACAGCTGGTCGTACGCGCGCGGCTGGTTCTTCTTCTTCGCCCGCTCCTCGTCGCGCTTCGCGGTGTCCGCAAGCGCATTTTTTCCACCAGCAGGGGCATCCGGATAAACGTCGATCGCGAGCACCAGCCGGTTATCACCGGGCACGAGCTTGAACGCGTTGATGTCGGTCGGCAGCTTCGTGACCTGCTCGGCTTCGCCGCCGGCCGGTCGGATCCGCCACACCTGCGAGCTGCCCGAGCGGCCCGACAGGAAGTAGACGGACTTGCCGTCGCGCGACCAGATCGGCGAGCTGTCGGACTCCGGGCTCGTCGTCAGCCGGGTGGCCGCGCTGCCGTCGGCGCCCGCGAGCCAGAGGTCGGTGCGGCCCTTGTTCGCGTCGAGGTCGGTCTCGCGGACCGAGAAGGCGACCCACTTGCCGTCGGGCGATACCGCCGGATCGCTGACCCGCTCCATCGCGAGCATGTCGTCGATCGTCAGGCCGTGCGGGGCTGCCGAGACCGTGCCGGCGCCGGCGCCGGCGAACGCGACAAGCACTGCCAGCGTCATCTTCACTACGTGCATGACCGCGTCCTACCACGCCGTAGTACCGTCTAGGGGCCATGCTCGACACCCTGCTGCACTACCTGCGCACACCGCTCCTGGTGCTCTCGGGGACGCCGATCACGACGCTGACGCTGCTCGCGGCGCTCGGCATCGTGGTCGTGGCGCGCATCGCCGCCGCGATCATCGGCAGGACTGTCGAGCGCGTGCTCGACGCGCGCGGCCTCGACAAGGGCCTGCGCCACTCGGTCGGCAAGATCACGCGCTACGTCGTGATCACGATCGGCGTGTTCGTCGCGCTCGGCACGATCGGCGTCGACACCAGCGCGATCATGGCCGGCGGCGCGGTGCTGCTCGTCGGCATCGGATTCGGCCTCCAGAAGCTCGCCGAGAACTTCATCTCCGGCCTGCTGCTGCTCATCGAGCGCCCGGTGCGGCGCGGCGACTTCATCGACGTCGGCGGCGTGCTCGGTACGGTCGAGGACATCGGCCTGCGCGCCACGCGTGTGATGTCGCGCGACGGCGTTGCCGTGATCGTGCCGAACTCCAACCTCATCTCCGGCGTCGTCATCAACCAGACCGTGCCGACCAGCCACCGGCGGATCTGGATCAAGGTCGGCGTCGCGTACGGGACGGATCTGAGCCTCGTGGCCAAGGTCCTCGTCGAGCTCGCGCAATCGGACCCCGGCGTCACGAACGATCCGGCACCGCCCGAGGTCCGCTGCCAGGAGTTTGGCGATTCGTCGATCCAGCTCGCCCTGGTCGCCTGGATCCACGAGGCCAAGGATGACCTCACGATCTCGTCGCGGCTGCGGTTCGCGATCGACAAGGCGTTCCGCGAGCACTCGATCGAGATGCCCTTCCCGCAGCGCGTGGTCCACACGAAGGCCGCATGAAGCTCTCGCTCGCCGAGGCGCGCGCACTCGCGATCACCGCGCAGGGCCTGGCCGGGCCGCGCGAGGCCCCGAAGACCGATCGCCGCGCCGTGCGTGCACTCGTCGAGAAGCTCGGCGTGGTGCAGATCGACTCGGTCAACGTGCTCGTGCGTTCGCACTACCTGCCTGCGTTCTCGCGGCTCGGCGCCTACGATCGCGCGCACCTCGACGCGCTCGCTCACCGCGCACCGCGCGCGCTCTTCGAGTACTGGGGCCATGAGGCGTCGCTGCTGCCGGTCGCGCTGCACCCGCTGTTGCGCTGGCGCATGGATCGCGCGGCGCACCACGCGTGGAAGCACGTGCGCAAGGTGGCCCACGAGCAGCCGGACTTCGTGAAGCAGGTGCTCGCCCTCGTGCGCGACAAGGGACCGATCGCCGCGAGCGAGATCGACCTCGGCGCCCGCTCGAGGAAGGGCTGGTGGGAGTGGGGCGATGCCAAGAGCGCCATCGAATGGCTGTTCTGGAGCGGCCAGGTCACGAGCGCGGCGCGCCGCGGCTTCGAGCGGCTCTACGATCTTCCCGAGCGCGTGCTGCCGGCCGCGGTGTTCAACGCACCGACCCCGGGTGAAGCCGAGGCCCACGAGCTGCTCGTCGAGCAGTCTGCGCGTGCGATGGGCGTCGCGACGGAGGTCGACCTGCGCGACTACTACCGGCTGCCGGTCGCCGACGCGCGCGCGGCCGTCAAGGCGCTCGTCGAGCGTGGTGTGCTCGAGCCGGTGACAGTCGAGGGCTGGACGAAGCCGGCGTATCGCCACCGCTCCGCGAAGCCGGCGAAGATCGATCGCGCGCGCGGCGCCCTGCTCTCGCCGTTCGACTCGATGATCTGGGCACGCGATCGCACCGAACGGCTGTTCGACATGAAGTTCCGGCTCGAGATCTACACGCCGGAGCACAAGCGCATCCACGGCTACTACGTGCTGCCGTTCCTGCTCGGGGACCGGCTGGTCGCGCGGGTCGATCTCAAGGCCGATCGCAAGGCCAGCACGCTGCGGGTGAACGCGGCGCACGCGGAGGCCCATGCATCGCACCCGAAGGTGGCCGCCGCACTCGCCGAGGAGCTATCCCGGATGGCGCGGTGGCTCGAGCTCGACAAGGTTGCGGTCGAACGACGCGGTGATCTCGCTCAGCGGCTCGGACGATCGTCGCGAAGCTTGGTGTAGAGGCCGAGCAACAGAAACGTCGGCGCGCACTGGCCGATGAACGTTGCCGCCTTGTGCTTGCCGAACGCCTGGAGCGCCAGCGAGCCGATGACCGATGCGCCCGCGAGCGCGAGCCACGTGTCCGTCGGCAGCGCGGACGTCACGCGCTCGAGGCCGCGCGTCAGCGCGCCCGACTCGGTGGCCCAGCTGACCTTGTTGCCGATGTCATCGAGCTGGTGCCCGACGTTCGCGCGAAGACCGCCAACGCGATCTCCGATCCGCCGTCCGAACCTGTCGAAGTTCTTGCTAAGCGTTCCCATGGTGCCTCCTTGTCCTCTCAAGGGTTGCAGCGCACGTGCCACGGGAATGCGCACTTGGACGAGCACACGCGCGTGGGCACTGGGGGCGATTCGCAGGCGCCGGCGCGCGTAACCGCACGACGTCCGTCGCATTGTGGCTGGCACGCGCCGCGCAATCCGCCCGGCCGATGCTGCGCCGTTTCGTCCTCCTCACCTCGCTGCTTGTCGCATCGTCGATCGCAACGCCGGCCCACGCCGATGACACCTACGACCTGGCGACCGACGAGTGCGCCGCGCCCGACAGCGGCTGCATCGCCGCGCCCGACGAGCCGGACGACGCAACGCTCGAGGCCCAGGAAGCGGCCGCGCCTGCCGACGAGGATCCGGTCGACTGGACCGTCACCCGCGGCAGCGGTGCTCAGGTCACCGAGGCGGCCGAGGTCACCGGCGGCTGCGCCTCAACGACGCCCGGTCTCGGCATGCTGGCGCTGCTCGCGGGGCTCGTCGTCATCGCATCGCGCCGGCGCCGCCGCTCGCTCATGCCGTTGGTGATCGCGGCGTGCTCGTTCGAGGCCGGCAGCTGGGACAGCGCCGTCGATCAGGGCCCGACCGGCGACCCGAGCTACATCGACATCTACGCCGCCGACGAGCCGGTGGGTACGCAGTTCCTGCTCGCGGGTCAGCCGCTCGAGCCCGGTGCTGCGCAGCCGTCGGCGGCGTTCTCGTTGCAGGCTGACCGCGGCGGGATTCCGATCCTGCGGGTAGCGGGCGCGTGCGGCGATCAGCTGATCACCGGCGGCACGGGCGAGCTGCTCGGCTGGGCGCGTCCCGACGCCGGCAACGGCACCGCACCGCTCGTCGAGCTCGTCGGCAGCGACGGCTGCACGTTCACGTACGAGACCGATCCCGATGCGATCGACGACCTGATCACCGCCGGCTACTCGATCACGCGCACCGTCGCGAACGTGTGGCCGCCGGGATACGGCGACGAGCCGCCGCTCGATCTCGACGACGCGACGGTCGATGCGACGATCGCTCCGCAGGTCGCATGCACGGCGAACAAGCACTCGCCCGTCGAGTTTCTCTACGCGAGCCCCGGCGCGACCGAATCGCTGCGGTTCCTCGTCGGCTGCCCCGGCGAGGTGATCATCGGCGAGAAGGGCGAGGCCGGTCCGCGCGGCGCGATGACCGATCCCGCCGCGCACGCCAAGGGCGGCCGCAGCGCGTTCGTTCTCGATCGCAACGGCGACAAGCTCGCCGAGCTGCTCGCGCGCACGAACGGCGTCGAGCGCACCGCCGCCTATCTGCGCAAGAAGCTGCAGGAGGGCTACGACTACCTCGCGATCGACGAGATCACGACGAACCCGCGCTGGCGCGACGGCACCTCGCTCAACCGCCGGCTCCGCGCCGTGCTGCTTCGCGTGCCCGCGCGCACCGTGATCCCGTACCTGTCGATCGACCTCATGCAGTACCCGAACGGCTACAGCGACCTGCGCGCGCGCCGCCTGCTGCTGCGTGCGTTCGCGAAGCGCGCCCGCGTGATCGCGATGGAGATCTATCTCCACACCGGCTCGGTGATCGCCGGCGCTGCACCGGCCACGTTCCGCCGCGCCGCTGATCGGCTCTCGCTCGCCTCGGCCGTCCGCGGCATCAACCGCCGTGCGATCAGCGTCGTCGGCACGTCGATGCACTCGACCTACTCGCAGTACCGCTACCTCGACCAGCCCGGCCACGACCTCGCGTCGATCGTCCGTCAGGTCAACGCGGTCCGCCACGCGTCGACGCGCACGCGCCAGCAGCGCGGCATCGGCTACTACTTCGTCAACAAGTCCGATATGGCCCCACCGTCCGCCTACTCCTATGACCGCCTGATCCGCGTGATGCGCCTGCAGGGGCTGCGCTTCAAGTAGACCGAGCACAGCGCTTGCTACTCATGCCGAGGTGAACCGCAAAAGACTCGTAACTGCGGGAGTCCTGGTCGGCGCCGGTGCAATTGGCGTGGCGGTGGGGCGCATGATCGTGCGGAAGCGCCGCGCCGTGCGCCAGCAGATCCTGGGCGAGCTCCACGCTCCCGACGTCGTCGCCGCGATGCATCGCGCGAAGGTCGAGCGGATCGCCGAGCAGCTACGCTCGCACGATGCCTCGCGGCCGGTGTCGTTGCGCAAGAAGGCGCCGCCGCACCAGGTGCCCAAGGGCGGCGATCTGCGCCGGCGCGATGACAAGATCGACATCAGCGATCTGACCTCGATCCTGTCGGTCGATCCGGTGCACCGGATCGCGGTCGCCGAGAGCGGCGTGATGTTCTGCGACCTCGTCGAGGCGACGCTGCGCCACGGCCTGGTGCCGATCGTCGTTCCCGAGCTCAAGACGATCACGATCGGCGGCGCGGTCAGCGGCTGCTCGATCGAGTCGATGTCGTATCGCTACGGCGGCTTTCACGACACCTGTCTCGAGTACGAGGTCATCACCGCGACCGGCGAGGTCCTCCAGTGCCGGCCCGACAACGAGCACGAGCTCGTGTTCCAGATGATCCACGGCTCGTTCGGTACGCTCGGCGTCGTCTCGAAGCTGACGTTCCGGCTCGTGCCGGCGAAGCCCTACGTCTGCATCGACTACGAGACGTACGGCTCGCTCGAGGACTACCGCACCGGCATCAAGCGCCACTTCGACGCGCAGGATGTCGACTTCATGGACGGCATCATGCACCGGCCTGACAAGCTCGTGCTGTGCGTGGGCCGGTTCGTCGACGAGGCGCCGTACCGCTCGAAGTACGACTGGACGAAGATCTACTGGCAGAGCACCGGCACGCGGCTCACCGATTACATGACCACCGCGGACTACTTCTTCCGCTATGACCGTGGCGTCACCAACGTGCATCCGAAGTCGTGGCTCGGCCGGCTGCTCGTCGGCAAGCTGATGAGCTCGGGCAACACGCTGCGGCTCGCCGACAAGCTGAACTTCCTGTTCAAGACCGACAAGCCGACGGTGATCGTCGATCTGTTCCTGCCGTTCTCGAAGGTGCCGGCGTTCCTCGACTGGTACGAGAAGGAGATCGGGTTCTTCCCGCTGTGGTGCGTACCGTACAAGCGCGTGCACGACTACGAGTGGATCGACGACGGCTTCTACCGCGGCATGAAGGACGAGCTGTTCCTCGATCTGGCGATCTACGGGCTCGAGCAGAAGGATGATCGCAACATCCACCGGATGATCGAAGAGAAGCTGCGCGAGCTCGGCGGGATCAAGACGCTGATCTCGCACAACTACTATTCGCGCGACGAGTTCTGGTCGATCTGGAACAAGCGCAACTACGATCAGGTCAAGGCGATCACGGATCCCCAGAACGTGTTCCGCGACCTGTACACGAAGACCTGCCTGGCGGCGATGGGCCGCACCGCGTAGCGCGGTCGGCGTCGCTCAGTCAAAGCCGCGGCAGCACGGATCATCCGGCTCGCCGCCGATCCAGCGCCGGTGCGCCTCGTAGCGCTCCGCGACCGGGGATCGCTCGCGTCCTGGATCCTGTTCGCGGGACTCCCGTTCGGGTTCTCGGCTGGACTGCGTCGGGCGGGACTTGCTCTCACTCATCGTGGAGACGAATTGCAATCGGTATGCGAGGTCACGGTTCGAGGGTTCCCAGTCGATGCGACCAGTTCGCGCACGATTGAGTGAGCGCGTACGCGCGGCTGTGGACGATGTGCGCGATGTGATCGCCTCCAGACACCGAGAATCACGTGAGGCGAGACGGCGCTCTTGTTGCACACGGGCTGCCCGGGAATTGAACAGGAGACCTCACATGAAGATCACTTCGTTTGCACTGATCGCGCTGCTCGCGGCCCCGCTCGTTGCGTCGGCCGATGACAACAAGCCCTCGACCACCACGACCGACAAGGCGAAGGCCACCGACAAGACGACGACGAGCAAGCTTGCCGACGCTGATCTGCAGGTGATGTCGCAGATGCACCATGTCAATCAGATGGAGATCGATATGGGCAAGCTCGCCCAGACGAAGGGCAGCACGCAGGCCGTGAAGGCGTACGGGCAGACGCTCGTGCGCGATCACACGTCGGCCGACAAGGACATGCTCGCGTTCGCGAAGAAGAACAAGACGACGATCCCCGTGTTCAAGCCGACCGACGAGGCCGACCAGAAGGACATGAAGGACGACAAGGATATGGCGGCGCACATCAAGACGCTCAAGGGCGCCGACTTCGACAAGGAGTTCCTGTCGATGATGGTCGCGGGCCACGAGAAGGTGCTCGCGAAGCTCGATAGCTCGATGGGCACGATCCAGAACGACGACCTCAAGACGATGCTCGGCAACATCAAGCCGACGATCCAGAAGCACGCGGACACGGCGCGCGATCTCCAGAAGAGCAACCCGCAGGCGATGAAGTAACTGGCAACTCGGCTCGCCTGGGAGGAGTTTCCCCCCAGGTGGTGCCCACAGCCGGTCGCGATCGGCGCCGAAACCTCCTGAAATGACCGGTTTTCGTGCGCGGGTCGCGCACCGGTCTGCACGACGCGATCGGCACCGTGCACGCCGAGCGTTTCGGGTCGCGAGGCACGTTCGCTGCAGTTCGCCGGGGCCGTGCGAAACCTAGCCGCCCTTGCCCTGGTGCTCAGCGCCTGTACCGCCAACGTCGACACCTTCGAGGACTCGGACTCCACCGCGGGGACGAGCATCACGGTGACCGACCACCTCAGTGGCTGTCATGGTCAGGCGTCGTCCTCGGTCCCCGCCGATGGCCGCTACACCATGACGACGTTCGGCGGTGGCGCCGATGACCAGGCGATGTCGTGCGGCGGCTACGCCGACGGCACCGGCTGGTATGCGGCGTCGCGCCAGCGCTACGGCTGCGGTTCCCACCTGCAGGTCGAGGCGAACGGCAAGTGCGTCGTCCTCGAGGCGCAGGACTACGGCCCCGACGTGTGCGTCGAAGCGGCCGCGCACATGCCGATCCTCGACATGTCTCCGCGCGCCTCGAAAGCGCTCTACAACGTGTCGGGCGCGGGCTGGAGCGATCACCTGGTCGTGAACGTGACCGAGGTCTCGTCCTCGACACCGCTCGGTCCGTGTCAGGCGACCGACGGCGGTGGCGGCGGCAGTGGCAGCGGCGACATGGGCGGTGGCGGCGGTACCGGCGCGAGCTGCTCGTCGGCGACGCTCGATCGCGATGTCGATGACGGCACGTGCGTGCAGTCCGCGGCCGATGCCGCCTGGTACGAGTGCACGAACGGCGCGTGGGTCGCGCGGAGCTCGAGCAGCGGGTGCGCGACCGCCTACGCGTTCTGCAGCTCGCCGACGCTCGGCAAGAGCGTGCCGCCGCGCAGCTGTGTGCAGTCGGCAGCGAGCAGCACGTGGTTCCAGTGCAACGGCCAGAGCTGGGTGAAGCCGGTCGATGTGGCAAGCCAGAGCGGCCCGATTGGCACGTGCTCGGAGATGGACGCGCTGTAGCGGGTTGACGCCGCGCGGTCCGTGGTTACCGAAGAGAGCATGCGAATGCCAAAGCTCCTGCCGGTTCTCGCCACCACGCTGACTGTGACGGCGATCATCCTCTCGTCGGGGGCTGCCTACGCGCAGCTCGCGCACCAGATGAAGGTGCAGCGCACCGAGTCTGCCGAGGTCTACAAGGTTCACGCAACGATCCACGCGACGATGGAAGCCGCGATGGATCAGCCGATCGTGCCGCCGTTCGTGTTCGTGCCGCCGATCAAGGGCACGCGTTAAGGCCGGCGATCACCGCGGTGGTCGGGTTCGGCTCTCCGCCGGGCCCCGGCGTTCCGTACTCGAATTCGGGCTTCACCGTCGCCGGTGGTGGCGTCGGATCGAGGCCGATCAACGTCCACGTGCGCGCGTCTGCCGAGTACTCGGCGACCACGCCGTCGGTGTCGGGCCGGAACCGCAGGAAGCGCGTCGCCGTCGCGTCGAACGTCACGGTGCCGAGGTTCGTGCCGCCGGGCCCGCGATAGTCGATGCCCGTGCCGTTCTGCTGGAGCCACGAGACCGAGCCGTCGGGCCAGGTGATGCGGAAGAACAGGTACGAGTAGCCGCCCCCGATCGCCGCGAGCTCGATGAACTGGCCGAACGAGTCGAATGCGACCGCGCCGAACGAGCCGCACCCGGCCTGCGCGCCCGCGAAGCTCGGCATCGGCGTCAGCGAGAGCTCGCCGTTCGCGATCGAGTAATCGAAGCCGCCGTGGTCGAAGAATCCCCACGGGCACGGTGTCGCGCTCGGATCGTCGAAGCGCTCGACATCGGCGGCGCCGTCGACGCACACCGCCGCATCGGGCGCCACGTCGATGACGCTGGCATCCGCCGCGCGCGCCGGCACCGTATCGAGGCCGAACACCCCGTCGCACCCGGCGAGCAGGATCAGCAGTGCTTTCATGCAGGGAGCGAGGCGGCATCGGCGCCGATGGCGGCGAGCGTCGCGTCGTCGAGGACGCGCTCGTCCATCCACGCGAGCCCGACGACCGCGCGGACCGCACCGGCGCCGTCGTGGACCGGCAGCGCGACCGCCGCGCGCGCATCGACGGCCTTCGCTCCGGGCTTGACCGCACCCGAGCTGTCTTCCTTGAGGTTGCAGGTCTGGATCGGCTTGTCCTGCTGCCAGGCCAGGCCCGCCATCCCCTTGCCGATCGGGATCTGCGCCGTGATCTCCTGCACCTTCGGCGGGATGTTGTGGGCGGCCGCGATCGCGAGCACCCCGTCCTTCACCACGTGGACCGTTCCTGCAACAGCTGCGTGACGTCCGAGCAGATCGCGAAGCCAGGCATTCATCGAGTCGTCGAGCACGGGTACCATCTTGGCATGTTCCGCCTCGACGAGCAGACGCAGATGGTGGCCACGATGGTGCGGCAGTGGTGTCAGACCCAGCTCGCCCCGAAGATCCCGGCTCTCGAGTCGGGGGCCGAGCTTCCCTTCGAGCTGATGAAGAAGATGGCGAAGGCCTTCGGCTTCGACGCGATGCTCGGCGGCTCGATCAAGAAACGGATCGCGAAGTTGCGCGCCGGTGAGGAAGGCACCACCGACAAGAACCTCGGCGCGAGCGTCGGCAACCCGATGATGATGCACGTCGTCGTCAAGGAGCTGTCGCGCGTGTCGCCCGGCTTCGCGATGGGCTTCGGCGTCTCCCTCGGGCTCGTCGGCGGCGCGATCGTCGCGAAGGGCAACGCCGATCAGATCGAGCGCTGGGGCCTGCCGCTCGCGACGCTCCAGACGATCGGATCGTGGTGCCTGACCGAGCCCGGCGCCGGGTCCGACGCGTTCGGGTCGATGCGCACCACCGCGACCCGCGACGCGGGAGGCTACGTGCTCAAGGGCAGCAAGACGTTCATCACGAACGGCCCGGGCGCCGACGTCTTCCTCGTCTACGCGAAGACCGAGGACGGCAGCATCGCGAGCTTCATCGTCGAGCGCTCGATGCCCGGCGTCAGCGTGGGGCCCGCGTTCAAGAAGATGGGCATGCGCGACTCCCCGACGAGCGAGGTGTTCTTCGACGACGTCCACCTCGGCAACGAGCACCTGCTCGGCTCGGGGCGCTCGGGCGTCAAGGACAGCCTCGGCAACGAGCGCTCGGGCATCCCGTCGATGGCGTGGGGCATCATCGAGCGCTGCTACGACGCGAGCCTCGCCTACGTGCGCGAGCGCAAGCAGTTCGGCCGCCCGATCGGCGAGTTCCAGGCGGTGCAGCTCCACATCACGGATCTGTTCCTCAAGCTGCGCACGGTCGAGAACGTCGTGTATCGCACCGCCTGGATGCAGCAGAACGGCGTGCGCGACATGCCGTTCGTCAACGCGAGCAAGGCGATGTGCGCGCAGATGGCGGTCGATGCGGCACTGAAGGCGATCCAGATTCACGGCGGCTACGGCTACATGGAGGAGCTCGGACTCGAGAAGCTCGCGCGCGATGCGAAGCTGCTCGAGCTCGGCGCGGGCACGACCGACATCAATCTGCTCGCCGCGGCCCGCGAGCTGATCGGTGTCACCAGCGGCGAGTGATGTGCAGTCGATCGGTTGCAGCGACGATGTAGGTCCGCGCTGAATCGAGCGAATCGCGCGGTCAGGGCTCGGCCGGTGGCTTGCAACGGTCTGCCGCATGTTCGCGGGGATCGACGTTGGCCACGTCATCGATCAGGGCGTCGTTCACGACGACGTCGCCGAGGTGGATTCGACCGGCGCGAGCTGGGTTCGCATCAACCTCCGACTCGACCAGTGGGACACACCCGACCCGGCGTGGTTCGCGGCGTACGACCAGGTGATCGACGCGTACGTCGCGCGCGGCATCGAGGTCTACGCGCTGATCAACGACGAGGCCGTCTCGTCCGACCTCGATCACAACAGCGACGCGTGGATCGCGCAGTACGTCCAGAACGCGACCGCGATCGTCGATCACTTCAAGAACCGCGTTCGCACGTTCGAGATCATCAACGAGCCGAACGACTGGGCCGGCGGCAGCTCGGCGCGGTTCACGCCGCACGCGTTCGCGAAGATCCTCCAGGACACGTACCTCGCCGTGAAGCACGACGGCGGCCACGACGCCGACCGCTGCTGGCAGGTGTCGCTCGTCTCCGGGCCGCTGTTCTCGTTCGACGACAACAGCAGCGCCGATTACCTCGCGCAGGTCTACGCGGCCGGCCGCGGCGAGCTCGCGTGGGACTACACGCACCAGGCGACCGGCAGCTATCCGCTCGACGGCGTCGGCTATCACATGTACGTCGCGCAGGGGCTCGACTCGTCGGATGCCGATGTCGGCACGCAGATGACCGCAAATCTGTCGGCGGTGTGGAGCACGGTGACCGCGCAGGAAGGTGCTGCGACCGGCAAGCGGATCTGGGTCAGCGAGTTCGGCTGGGAGGCCGGCGTGGTCGGCGCCGACGTCCAGGCCGCGCGCATGCAGGCCGGATTCGCGGCGATGCGCGACTTCGGCAAGGTCGCCACCGCGATCTACTTCAACTATCGCGACTTCCCCGGCGCCTCGTATGGCGTGTTCGATGACAGCGGCGCGCGCCGCCCGGCCGCCGACATGCTCGCGACGATGCCGGCCGCCCCGCACGCGGCGGCGGTGACCTCGATCGCGATGCCCGCACTCGCGCCCGGCGAGCTCGGCGAGGCCGTCGTCACGGTCGAGAACCGCGGGTCGACCGCCTGGGTCGCTAGCGACGGCTTCCGGCTCGGCGCCGCCCCCGGCTGCCCCGATGCCGCGGCCGAGAACGCGATCGCGTGGGAGCCCACCGCCGGCTACGCGAACGGCGTGACCGACGCGCGCGTGTACCTGCCCCACGAGGTCGCGCCCGGCGAGTCGATCGAGCTGCACGTCCCCGTGCGGGCTCCGGCCGATCCCGGCACGTACACGTTCGCCGCGCGCATGGTCCACGAGGGCGTGACGTGGTTCGGCGCGACCGCGACCGCCCCGATCACGGTGGCCGACCACGGCGATG
>Ga0207683_10002278_pt1 | contig 16822 bp, 13 predicted proteins | sample KBSM73metaG_FD_184333 | JGI IMG/M metagenome (GOLD analysis project Ga0207683, IMG submission 184333) | Miscanthus rhizosphere microbial communities from Kellogg Biological Station, Michigan, USA - KBS M7-3 metaG (SPAdes) (version 2) | ecosystem: Host-associated > Plants > Roots > Rhizosphere >... | reverse complement strand
TCCGTACACGCTGCGGCTGCAGCTCGACCAGCTGCACGTCGCCGATCGCGACGGCAAGTTGCCGTTCGTCGACGTCGACCAGGCCGTGATCGATGCATCGTGGTCGTCGCTGTTCCGCATGGCGCCGGTGGTGGATGAACTGGTTCTGCAGCGCCCGCGCATACGCGTCGGCCGCAGCGCCGACCAGCGCTTCAATTTTACCGATTTGATCGAACGTTACGCGTCCGCGCCGTCGGATCCGAAGCAGTCTCCGGCACGCTTTTCGCTGTCCAACATCACTGTGCACGGCGGCGACATCGAGTTCGACGACGACGTGATGCAGGCGAAACATCACGTTGAGCAGCTTGAACTCGGCGTGCCTTTCCTGGCGAACCTGCCGAGCGCCACCGAGGTGTTCGTCCAGCCGCTGCTGGCGATGCGCGTCGATGGCAGCCCGCTGCGCATCGAAGGCCACGCCAAGCCGTTTGCCGACAGCCGCGAGTCGACGATGACCTTCCGGCTCGACCGACTGGATCTCGCCCGGCTCGTTGGCTACGTGCCGAAACCGTTGCCGATCGCGATCCCGAAGGGCCTGCTCAGCGGCAAGCTTGATTTGCACTTCGTGCAGGCCAAGCCGGCGCCGCTGTTGCAGCTCACAGGCAATCTGCAACTCGACGACTTCGCGCTCGACAACAGCCACGGCGAGCCGGTCGCGCGACTCGATCACGGCAGCGTGGAACTCGCCGATCTCCAGCCGCTGCTGTCGCGCTACCACCTCGGCGCGATGGTGCTGGATCAGGCGCAGGTCTTTTACGCGCTCGATGCCGGCGGACGCACGAGCCTCGATGCGCTGATCGCTCCTCCTGCGTCGTCGCCAGCCGACAAGAAGGCAACTCCGACCGATCTGCGCATTGCCTCGATCGCGCTCAAGGGCAGTGCGGTGCGCTACGTCGATGCGACCAGGAACAAGCTCGACGTCACCGATCTGCATGGAAACATCGAAGGGCTGAGCACACTCGCCGCACCGGCGGCACGGCTCGATCTGGCAGGTCAGGTCTATGGCGGCACGATCGAGAGCAAGGGAACGTTGGATCTTGCGGGGTCGAAGCTCGCCGCGGGCATCGGTCTGAAGCAGGTCGACGTAGTGCCGGCACAAGCCCTGTCGGCTTCCACGGTCGCCGCACGCATGACCAAGGGCAAGCTCGATGGCACCGGTCAGTTGCAGCTCGACTGGGCCAAAGCGGTAAACGTCCTTCTCTCCGACGCCCACGCGATAGTGAGTGACTTTGCGTTGGAGCCGCAGTTCAAGGGTCATGGTGCGCCGGTTGCCTGGAACACGCTCGAAATGGAGATCGCGCAGTTGGATCTGGCCGGTCGACAGGCCCAGCTCGGAACGGTGATGGCCACCGGTCTGAACCTCGACGTCCAGCGCAACGAGAAGAAGTACATCAGCCTGGTCGACCTGTTCGCAGTCCGGACCTCGCGCAAGGCTGCGCCGGACAGCGCTCCCGCGTGGCGCTGGACCATCGCGCACCTGGGTTTCTCCAACGCCTCGCTCAAATTCACCGACCTGGCTGTGGGCAGCAAGCCGGTCACGATCAACATCCAGTCGCTCAAGGGCGGCATGGACAATCTCAGCGACGACCTCGGCCAGCCGCGCGATCTCAAGCTCGAAGGCGCCATCGACAGGGGCAGCTTCATCGTCACCGGCAAGCTTCAGCCCGTGCCGCTTGTCGCGAGCATCGATCTGAGCACCAAGCAGTTGAACATCGTGCCGTTCGAGGACTACCTGAGTGTGCCCCTCAACGTCGTCCTCAACAGCGCGCGTCTCACGAGCAACGGCAAGTTTCACTACGATGGCCGCAGCCAAGCGCCGAAGTTCACCTATCGCGGCAACGCCGCGCTGGAACGCGTGCGCGTGCAGGACAAGCTCACCAACGACGATTTCCTGCGCTGGCGTTCGTTGAGCGGCTCGAACATCGATGTGGACTACGGCAGCGGCACGCCGCGCATCCACGTCGACGGCCTCGTGCTCAGCTCGTTCTACTCGCGCATGATCGTGAACGCGAGCGGCAGGCTGAACCTGTCCGACGTGGTGGCGAAGCCGGAACAGGCAGCCGTGTCGGTCACCCGAGCCGAGGGCAGCGTTCCGCCCGGCGCCACGACCCCTGCCCCGAGCGCGGCAAAGCCCGCGGCGCCGGCATCCGCGCCGCTGCCCGCGGGCGGGAGCAGTGCAGCAGTGGTCGCATCAGCCGCACCGGAGGCTGACATCCATATTGGTGGCCTCACTTTGGTCGACGGCCAGCTCAATTACACCGACAACTTCATCAAGCCCAACTACACGGCGGACCTCACCAAGCTGACCGGCAAGATCGGCGCCTTCGGCACGATGCCCGGTGACCCGCCCGCCGATCTGTCGGTGCAGGCCGCGCTGGACGAGGACTCCCCGGTGAGCATCGACGGCACGATAAATCCGCTGCAGCCGGTCGCCTTCCTCGACATCAAGGGCAAGGCCAATGACGTCGAGCTGACCCGCCTCACCGCGTATTCCACGCGCTACACCGGCTATCCGATCACGGCCGGCAAGCTCACGGTGGACGTCCACTACCTGCTCGACCAGCGCAAGCTCAGCGCCGACAACCACATCTTCGTCACTCAGTTGACGTTCGGCGAGCGCGACGAAAGCCCTGGCGTACAGCACCTGCCGGTGAAGATGGCCGTGGCACTGCTCGAGGATTCCGACGGCAATGTCGACGTGAACGTGCCGGTCTCGGGCTCGCTCGATGATCCGCAGTTCAGCCTCGGTGGCCTGGTCTGGCGTGCAATCGGCAACATGATCGCCAAGGCCATCACGGCGCCATTCCGCCTGCTGGGTGCAGCGTTCGGCGGCGGCAATCACGAGGACCTCAGTTACGTGGAATTCGATCCCGGCTCGGACGTGCTGGAAGGTCCAGCCACGGAGCGGCTCGGAAAAGTCGTGACCATGCTCGACAAGAAAGCCAAGCTGCACATCGACATCATCGGCCGCGCCGATCCGGCGAAAGACGAGGAAGGCCTGCGCAAGTTCACCGTGGACACTCTGGTCCGCCGCGAGAAGGCGCTCGACGAGTCCGGCAAGAACGCCGATACATCCAATGCGGCGCTGGCCGCCGTCAGCGTTACGCCGGACGAATATTCGAAGTTCCTCAAGCGCGCGTACAAGAACGCCGAGTTCCCGAACAAGCCGCGCAACTTCATCGGCCTGGAGAAATCGATGGAGCCCGACGAGATGCGCAGCCTGCTGGAAACCAACGTGGCGGTCGACGCCGATGCGATGCGCAACTTGGCCGAACGTCGCGCCGCGGCAGTTCAGACGTGGCTGAAGGGCAAGCTCGACGACAGTCGCGTGTCGCTGAAGGAACCCAGGCTCGATCCCGAGGGCATCGACGACAAGGGCAGGACTACGCGGGTCGAATTTGGCCTGCGCCAAGGGTGATTACAGGAACAAACCCGGCTCGCTCGGTTGCCGGGTTTGCGCCAACGACTGAAACCGGGGCACTGCGGCGAAACTCCATTCACCTTCGGTTCCGTGGCGCTCTGGCAAACAGTCGGGCCGAGTTCACCGCTCCACCAATGACGCTACGACACACTTTGCTCTTGTGCGCTGCTTTCGCCGCTTGCGCTGCCTGCGGCAGCGTTGCGGCAAGACAGGCCGCCGGCTGCGTCAGCGACTGCACCAACGAAACCGAACCGACGCTGCCGGCGCCCGCACTGGTCCAGCCCGCTCTGCTCAGCGGCCCGAACTTCAGGGTGATTCCCGAAGTCCAGGTGCGCGGCTACATGGCGCGCTTCCTGATCGATACGCCGTACGGCCCGCTGACGGCGGACAGCGCCGACCTGCTTGCCGTGCGCGTGTCGGAGATTCCCGCACTCGAAGCGCTCGATCGCGCGAGCAGGACCGATGCCTTCGCGCATGCGCTGGCCGAGCGCGGCCGAAAGACCGGTGCGGCAGTCGCCAATGTCGTCGCTCATCCGATCGACAGCGTGACCGGACTGCCGTCCGGCGTCGTGCGCTATCTGCGCAAACAAGTCGACACCTGGACCGGACGCGCGCAATCGCTCGCCGACCAGACGTCCCGTCATGCCGAGAATCGCGGCGACCCGTTTCGCGCACCGATCGGCCCGATGACCGCCGGACGCGATCGCGCCGGCGACGAAGAAACGGCCAACGATCCGAAGAAGAGCCGCGCCTGGTACGCGCGCGCCGGCAACGAAGTCGGCCGCGAGACCAAGCGCTACCTGAAATACAGCCAGCAGCGCCGGGAGATGGCCAAATATCTCAGCGTCGATCCGAATTCGACGAATCCGATCTTGAACGAGATGCTCGATTCGCTTGCCTGGGCCGCGGTCGGCGGCAACTTCTCGGCCGGCGAGGCGCTCGGCGCAGTCACGGGCACCGCGGCCGCGGTCATCTCCAACAGCGGCAAGATCAACCAGTTCGTGCTGCAGCAGGAGCCCGAGCAATTGCGCGAGACGATCCATAAGCGCCTGCTGAAATACTGCAGCGACGACGATTCGATCCGCTCGTTCCTGCGCCGCGGCGCATTCACCGATACGCTGCGTGTCTCGCTGACCGAGTCGATCGAAAAGCTCGAGGTGACCGACGGCTGCAACGCGCTGATCGAACTGGCGGTCACGACGCGCGCGGAGGTCGAAGCGCGCTACCTGACCGACGCGCTGAAAGTGATCCGCCGCCAGGTGCCGGCGCCGGGCGGAGGCAAGCTGCTGGTGATCGGCGCGGCCCTTGCCTGGCGCAACCCGGACGGCGCGATCGTGCTGCCACTGCCGGTCGACTATCTGACCTGGAGCCACGATATCGGCGACTTTTTCGACCAGAGCGAATTCGCTGTCAGAAACAAGACCGTGCTGATCGCCGGCGAGGCGTCGATGATCGCGCAGCGCAAGCTCACCGACCGCGGCTGGAACCTCGTGTTGCGCGCAACGTACGAAGGCGCGCCGGCCTATTCGCGCAGCGAATTCGCAGCCGGCGGGCGCTGAGTTCGACGGATCGGCGCCGTCACGGGCCGAGCGCGGCTCGCCATATGCGCGAAGTCGAAATATCGCCGAAACGACTTCGTGCGCGCGATCCACACGACTATAATCGGGCAGGAGGTGCGCTCATGTCGAACGAACCGTCATACGCGCGGCGTCGTTTGCTGGCAGGGTCGGTCGCGCTATGCGCGCTTCCATTCGGCCGCGTCTTCGCGAGCGAGGTCTGCCCCGGTTCGGTGACGAACATCCTCGGCCCGGCTTATCGAAAAGGTGCGCCGTTCCGCTCGCAGCTGTGCGGGCCGGACGAACCCGGCACGCCGCTGACGATGAGCGGCAGGGTCGCAGACGCCGCGACGTGCAAGCCGCTGCCAGGAGCGATTCTCGACATCTGGCAGGTCGACGCCAAAGGCGACTACGACTGGAGCAGCGGCGCGTTCCACATGCGCGGCAAGTTCAAGGCCATCGACGACGGGCGCTACGCATTCGACACGATCCTGCCGGTGGCATATGGCGGCAGGCCGAAGCACATCCACTACCTCGTCACCTGCGACGGTTACGAGCCGCACATCACGCAGTGCTATTTTGACGGCGACGAGCGCAACGCGACCGATCCATACGTAAAACAGGAACTGGTCATCGTGCCCGCTCCGCGCGCCGACGCCGGCAGCCGGCCCGGCGCGCTTGCCGGCACGTTTGACATCGCGCTGCAGCGCGAACAACCGGTCGGCAAGGGCGCTCCGGCTGTCTATCGCGACTACCACGGCGACTACGAACTCGCGCCCGGTGTCGTCGTTACCGTCACCACTTCCGGCCGGCATCTGCACTGGCACCTGAACGGAACCGACGAGGGCGAGGCGGAAAACGGCGACTTCGTGCCGCGCTCGCAGAACCGTTTTTTCGTGCCCGAATACGACGTCGAAATCACCTTCGTGCGCAACGAGCACGGCGTGGTCGACCACCAGCTCGACAGCCACGGAAAGTTGTTCAGGAGGATTCGCGCCGACCAGGCCGCTGTTTCTGCTCCGAGCTGAGCTCAGCGGCGGCAGGCGAAGCATTGCCGGGACTTGGGCGCTGCAAAGCGTCGCTGTTGCCGGTTGCGCTAAAATGCACGCCCCGTTCCGAGGATGCCTGCCATGGACTACGCCGCGCGCGACCGCCTCGCCGCCGAACTCGACTCGATCCGCGAACAGGGTTTGTACAAGACCGAGCGCATCATCACGACGCCGCAGTCGTCCGCGATCCGCACGACCGAAGGCCGTGAGGTCCTGAATTTCTGCGCGAACAACTATCTGGGCCTGGCCGACCATCCCGACGTCATTGCCGCCGCGAAGCATGCGCTCGACACGCACGGTTTCGGCCTCGCCTCGGTGCGCTTCATCTGCGGCACCCAGGACCTGCACAAGCAGCTCGAAGCGGTCATCGCGAAATTCTTCGGCTGCGACGATGCGATCCTGTACACGAGCTGCTTCGACGCCAATGGCGGCCTGTTCGAGACCATTCTCAACGAAAACGACGCGGTCATCTCCGACGCGCTGAATCATGCGTCGATCATCGACGGCATCCGCCTGTGCAAGGCCGAGCGCCGGCGCTATGCGAACGGCGACATGGCCGAGTTGGAAAAGCACCTGCAGGAAACGCAGGGCAAGCGCACGCGCCTGATCGCGACCGACGGCGTGTTCTCGATGGACGGCTACATCGCCAAGCTCGACGAGATCGTGCGCCTCAAAGAAAAATATGGCGCGCTGCTGATGGTCGACGATTCGCACGCGACCGGCTTCGTCGGCCCGACCGGGCGCGGCTCGGCGGAGCTGCACGGCGTGCTCGACAAAGTGGATATTTTCACTTCGACGCTCGGCAAGGCGCTCGGCGGTGGCTCCGGCGGCTTCACGGCCGGACGCCAGCAGGTCATCGACCTGCTGCGCCAGCGCTCGCGTCCGTACCTGTTCTCCAACACCCTGCCGCCGCCGCTCGTCGCGGCTTCGATCAAGGTGTTCGAGATGCTCAGCGCCAGCACCGCGCTGCGCGACAAGGTCAACGACAACGCATTGTACTTCCGCAAGCGCATGACCGATGCCGGTTTCGACATCAAGCCGGGAACGCACCCGATCGCGCCGGTCATGCTCTACGACGCCAAGCTCGCCCAGCAGTTCGCCAGGGACCTGCTCGACGAAGGTATCTACGTCATCGGCTTCTTCTTCCCGGTAGTGCCGCAGGGACAGGCGCGCATCCGCACGCAGATGAGCGCGGCGCACACGCATGAACAGATCGATTGCCTGGTCGATGCGTTCGTGAAGGTTGGAAAGAAGCTTGGTGTCGTGAAGTAGGAACAAACCCGAGGATCGCCATGTGACGGGCGGATCACGCCCGCAGCCGCCTTGGTCATCGACCAAGCTGGCATTGTGCGGACCGCAGCGCGGCAAAAAATCCATCGAGTCGGTGCGCTGATTCACCGGCGAGCACCCCGGTTAAGTAATCCTGGGCGGCAATTGTTGAAGTATCCAGTGAGCGGCCCAGGAATTCCGGTGCCGCGTACTTCGATCGCTGTCTGCAGAAGGACAAATGCCATGAACGCCTACCGCCTCGCCACCTTTGCATTCGCCGCAATCGCCAGCGCCACCTCGGCACAAGCACTTGAACATCAGGCCGGGCAGATCCAGCTCCGCTGTCCGGATCGCACACCACGCATGAGCGACATCTCCCTCGCCGCGGAGCAAGGGCACTATCCGGCGACGCAAGCCGAACGCAGTCGCATGCTCGAGCGTGCGCGAAGCGTGTGCGCTGCCGGGCTGTCGGTCGTGTCGCTGCTCCCGTCGACCGACATGCGATTCACGGACAACGGCAAGCTCGTTTCGGACACGCGGGACTGATCCGAAGCAGCGGGCGCACCCTGTTCCGGGACCGCTCTTGCTGCGCCTTCAGTACGCGCCCTGGCCCCAATAACCGACGCGCAGGCCGTCGCCAACTTCGACGACGGCCATCCAGACTTCCACGAAGTGATCGATGTCGAGTTGCGCCATCTGCTCAGAGCCGTGGCGTTGGTGTGGTCGTTGCCGCCGACCTCGGGGTCCGGATATTCCCGGTAATGCATCTCCTCGATGCCGTTGTCCCCGAGGATCAGTCGATACTCGTCCTCGAAGAACCTGCGCACCGCATCCGCATCCATCGACCGCCGCAAGCATGGCGCCAGCAGTTCGCGTACTCCGGCCCAATCGCGCGCATGGGCGTTGCGGCCGAGGTCCATTCGGAACGCACGGATATCGTCTTGCATGACTGCCTCCTCCCTCGCTGTCGATTCGATGCAGCGTGCTCATCTCGGGAAACGCAACGCAAAGCGAAACCCGACAACCTGAGCATCAGCCGGGAAAGACCGCTTCGGACGGGATTGGGAGAGCAGGCGAGCCGATGCAGCAAATGCCTCCATGCCGCGGATGAGGCCGGCGCGAATGTTCGGATTTGATTGAAACGGTCTTAAGTTTCCGGCGAAACCGAAACGCGCGCTGAATAGCGCGGTGCAATGCGTGAACCGCGTGCAGAGGAAGAGGGATTGATTGGTAGCGGTCGTCGCGCGCCGTTTGCGTCGCGCGCGCCGCTGAAGTCCCGCTCTGAAACTGGAGGAACAGCAATGAACACACAATCTCACAGCGTGCGCATCGGTGCGCCGTTCGCTCTTGCACTCGCGCTCGCCGTCGCGTCGAACGCGTGGGCCGCCAATGACAACAGCTACACGCAACGCAATCTGATCTCGGATGGATTCGTGGCCGCGGAGCAGCCGCCCGACGCGAATCTCGTGAACCCCTGGGGCGTCGCATTCAATCCGTTCGGATTCCAGTGGGTCGCCGACAATCACACCGGCTTGTCGACCCTGTACGATGGCAACGGCGTGCCGCAGTCGCTGGTCGTGCAGATTCCGACGCCGGATGCCGACACCGGCGGATCGCCAACCGGCATCGTCTTCAACGGCTCCAATTCGGCGACGAGCTTTGCCGTTACCGGTACGGTGTCCGGGCCGAGCCACTTTCTGTTCTCCACCGAAGACGGCGTGATTGCCGGCTGGCCAGGCGGCACGCAGGCGATCGTTGCCGTCGACAACTCCGCAGCCGATGCGGTCTACAAAGGTCTGGCAATCAGCGCCGGCGGCACGGGCCAACTCCTGTACGCCACGGATTTCCACAACGGACGTGTCGATGTGTTCGACAACACGTTCACGCCCGTCGTCACGCCGGGCGCATTCACCGATCCGCAGATTCCTGCCGGATACGCGCCGTTCGGCATTCAGGCCATCGGCGGCGATATCTACGTCACGTATGCCAAGCAGACTCCCGGCGAGGACGACGAGACTGCCGGACCGGGACTTGGCTTTGTCGACGTCTACGATCCGAACGGTGTATTGCTCGGTCGCGTCGCGTCGCGCGGAAAGCTCAATGCGCCGTGGGGCATTGCCATGGCGCCGGCCGGCTTCGGCAAGTTCAGCAACACGCTGCTGATCGGAAACTTCGGTGACGGCACGATCAACGCCTACGATCCGAACAGCTTCAAGCTGCTGGGCCAGTTGCGCGGAGCCGACGGCAAGACGATCCAGATCGATGGCTTGTGGGGCATCGCATTCGGCAATGGCCTGGCCAATCAGCCGGTCAATACGCTGTTCTTCGCAGCGGGACCCGACGACGAAGAACATGGCCTGTATGGCCGACTCGATCCGCCGGCTCCAAGCGTGCACGGCGGCGGAGGCGACGACGACCAGGGCGACGACGACTAGACGCGCCCGGAAACCTTCGAGCAACGCAAACGTGTGGCCGCCAGCGTGCGGCCACGCGCTATTTCGGCATGCGCAACACGGAGGTCGAGGCCAGCAGCAATCCGCCGAGCCCGACGAACAGCCAGAAAAACGGTCTGCCGGTGTAGGCAACGGTGGCGGCGCCGGTGATCACGTAGAACACTCCGACCAGCAATGGCGCGACGTGCGCGTCGCGAGCGCCGGCGCGCATGCGCCACCAGCTCCACACGCAGATCGCCCCCAATACGAACATGCAGCCGCTGCAGAAATGCCAGACGGCGATGACGATCGATACCGTTCCGGCATCGAGCGTGGGCGCCTTGGCGAACTCCTCCGCCAGGCGCGCGGCGTTCGAATCGTGGCCGAATGCGCCGAGCGCAATGACGATGCTGGTCAGCAGGAACACGATCGAAGCAATCTTGCGCGCCATGCAGGTGTCTCCGGATCACGTCGCCGCGTCATGCAACGACTCTGCTAACGTACACAAATTCCGGGAACCGGACCCGTCCAACACGGCGGAGGGTGTACAACGGCGCCGGGCACGCGGTAAGGTTGTGGACCACGTTTCGAGATCCGCAAGCTCACCCATGTTCAGCCGCGCCATCGTCCGCCCCCCCTCCGCCAATCTCGGATCAGGACTTACCAGCGCCGCGATGGGCAAGCCCGACATCGAACTGGCGCAACAACAACATGCGCTCTACTGCGCGGCGCTGGAGCAGTGCGACCTCACCCTCACTCGGCTGCCGCCCGATGCGGAATTTCCGGACTCCACGTTCGTCGAAGACACCGCGGTCGTCACGCCGTTCATCGCGATCCTTACGCGGCCGGGCGCGCCGAGCCGCCAGGGCGAAGTCGCCGGCATTGCCGCGACGCTGCCGCAGTTCTATTCATCCGTGCATACGATTGTCGCGCCGGGCACTGTCGATGGCGGCGACATCTGCCAGGCTGGCGATCATTTCTTCATCGGTATTTCCGAGCGCACCAACGAAGCGGGCGCGCGCCAGCTAGCGGCGATTCTCGCCGAAGAAGGCTACACCTATGTCACCGTAGACATTCGCGGCATCGCCGGCATCCTGCACCTGAAGAGCGGCATTTCCTGGCTCGGCGACGGCCGTCTCGTGCTGATCGATGCGCTGGCCCGGCATGCGGCATTTCGTGACTTCGAGATCGTGCGCGTCGACGCCGACGAGAGCTACGCGGCGAATTGCCTGCGCGTGAACGATCAGGTGATCCTCGCCGCCGGGTTTCCGCAATTCGAGTCCGCGGTGCGCGCGCTCGGTTATCCTGTCATCGCGCTGGACATGTCCGAGTTCCGCAAGATGGACGGCGCGCTGACCTGTCTCTCGCTACGCTTCTAAGGGGTACATCGATGTCGAACGAATTCGGCCGCCGGGAATTCCTGATCGCCGGCGGCGCACTCGCCGGGCTCGCCGCGCTCCCCGGAACTGCGTTCGCCGCAGGTGCCGGCGATGCGCCGCACTGGGCCGCATATGCCAACTCGGTCGTCATCGACGCGTGCGGCAGCCCCGGGCGTTCGAGCACCGGAACGGAGCGCCTGCCGCTCGACGCCGGAGAACTGGCCGACATCCGCGCCTCCGGCGTGACCGCGGTGAATTTCACCGTCGGCAGCGTCGGCAGCTACGCGAACGACTTCGACGAAACGATCGGAAACATCGCCTATTGGGACCGCGAGATCGCCGCTCACCCGGATCTGCTCATGAAGGTCACGCGCGGCGCGCAGCTCGACGAGGCCAAGCGCGCGGGGCGTCTCGGCATCATCTACGGATTCCAGGATACGACGATGTACGGCGAGAACCTCGACCGCTTCGACGAGTTCCACGACTTCGGCGTGCGCATCGTGCAGTTGACGTACAACCGCCGCAACCTCATGGGCGACGGCTGCCTGGAGCCCGGCAACGCCGGCCTGAGCAAGCTCGGCCGTTCGATGGTCGAGAAGATGAATGCGCGCGGCACGCTGCTGGATCTGAGCCACTGCGGGCAGCGCACGACGCGTGAAGGCATCGAGGCCTCGACCAAACCCGTGGCGATCACCCATTCGGGCTGCATCGGCCTGGCCGCCGACATGCCGCGCAACAAGCGCGACGAGGAACTGCGCCTGCTGGCCGAACGCGGCGGCGTGATCGGCATCTACGTCATGCCTTATTTGCGCAGTTCCGGCCAGGTCATGGCCGATGACGTCGTCAAGCACATCGATTACGCGGTGAACGTCTGCGGCGAAGACCACGTCGGCCTTGGCACCGACGGAACGACATCGGCCGTCGACGCTACGCCCGAATACAAGAAGAAGTTTGCCGAGGAGATCGCCGAGCGGCAGAAGCGCGGCATCTCGGCTCCGGGCGAGCGCGCGGATTCGTTTACGTTCGCACCGGACCTCAACACACCACAGCGCTTCGAAAAAATCGCCTGGCTGCTGTCGCAGCGCGGCTACAGCGACGCGCGCGTCGAGAAAGTTCTCGGCGGCAACTTCGCGCGGTTGTTCCGTGAGGTGATTGTGTAGCTGAAGGTTAGGGGCGGCGACTCCAGGCGAATTCTCTTTGCTCGTCATCCCGGCGAAAGCCGGGATCCAGCTTTTCGGCGGCTCGGTACAAGAGCTGGATCCCGGCTTTCGCCGGGATGACGGCTATATTTTAGACGTTCGCGGTTCTCTCGGAATCAACCGAGACCAAATCCAAACGTTCGGCCGACGAACCACACACCAGCGACCAAGGCGATCGCCGTTAAGCCGCCGACGAGAACGCCAGGCCGGTAGAAGCGCGCCTGGCGCAACAGGTAAATGACCGGGATGACGGCAAGCACGACTGCCGGCTGACCGATCTCGACGCCGGCGTTGAAGCCGGCAAGCGCGAGCGCGAGACCGTCGCGACGCGGTCGGTCTGGGCGAGGCACTTTCGCAACGCTTTTTCGAAGCCTCCGGGTGGTTCCGGCGGAGTGCCGGTTGGCGACGCAAGCTACGCGCAGAGCCGTGAATGCAACGCGCTCGGATTTCGTGATGTCGGCCACACTCGATGGATCGATGTGAAAGGGAGCTGAGGACCGCAAACTAATTTCAATGTATACATTTATTTGTTGTTTCGCGCGACCTTCACGCGCGCGAATGAGACAACGACACTTATGGCTGCCGTGCGCCCGGGTGGCGTCTTCTCAAAGCCATCGCAGGATCTGAGCGTAGACTTCCCTGCGGTCGAGCAGGTCGAGGTGGTTCATGCCATAGCCGATCCACTGTCGATCTTTCGGAAACGCCAGCTGACGGATCGCGTCCTTGTGCTTTCCAAGCGCGCTTGCCAAAGGCACCAGTCCGTCGCCGAGCAGCCGCTCGGCCAGGTCGCCGGATTTCTTGGCGATCGATGCGGCGATCGTGTGGCACTCCACATTAGCGGGCAGCGGCAGTGCGCGTGGCTTGCGGCGCGAGCGCGCGAAGCGGTCCTGATGGTCCCAATCCTCGTCGAGCATGCTGCCGTGGCGCAGATCCGTGATGCCGGCGCTGCGAATTTTTCCGAGCCGCGCGAATGCAGTCGTGTACGGGCTTGCATCGAGAGCCGCATCGATCCAGTTGCCGCCGCGCTCGAGCGGAGCGCCATGGTGCGGGGTACCAAGAAAAATGATCTTGCGCAGACGCTGCGGCCAGGCGAGCCGCGTCAATGCGGCGTAGTGGCAGGCGCTGCGCGCGACCAGTCCGCCCATGCTGTGGCCGAGGATCACGAGTTCGTCGACAGGCACGGGCCACGCCAGCAAGAGGGCCTCGAGTTGGTCGGCAAACGCGTGACCGTTCGTCGAAACGTGCATTCCGCTGTTGTAGTGCAGATACACCGGCGTGAATCCCGCATCGGCAGCCAGCGCAGCGCCGTGATCGTGGCCCTTGCGGCGCCACAACAAATCGTTCATGCACAAGCCATGTGCAAGCACCAGAATCTTGCGCGTGGCGCCCGGGATCGACGCAGCCAGCGCCCCGCGCTCCAGTTCGAGCGCCAAGCCCGCGCGTCGAAACCGGGTCGGGATCGCCAACGGGTTGGCGCTGTGCTCCAGGTGATCGCCAAACACGCCGTTCAGCGCGGCGAGCACCGCCTCACGCTCCGCGGACGAACCGCCCCCGCCGAACAACGGGACGAGCCTGGCAAGCACCGCGTCGATGCCGCCCCCGACCGCGCGCGTGACGCCACGAATGGATTTATATACAAATCCGGTGATGCCGCTGGTCGGCTGCTGCGTCGACTCGCCGAGTATCCCCGGCGTGCGCAGGATGTTGTGATGCATCGTTTCGACCAGATTGGCCAGACCAATCGTTGCGTCGACGGCGAGGCGGCTGTAGCCGCGAAGGTCGGCGACGTGAACAGGTGACTTCTTGGCCGTGGGTGTCACGAGCACTCCGCAGGATGACCTTGGCCCACCCTACGTGAATGAGCGGGATCACGATACCGTTGATTGTCAGCCTTTCGCTTGCTCGACCTCTTGCGCGGACAGCATTCGCCACTCCCCTTTTGCAAGTTTGCCGAGCGCCAGCGGCCCAATCGCCACGCGCACGAGCCGCAGCACGCCGATGTCGAACGCCGCAAGCAAGCGCCGAATCTGCCGGTTACGGCCTTCGTCGAGGACGATCTCGAGCCACGCGTTCTTGTCGCCGCGGCGCAGTTCGCGCGCCGACTTTGCGCAAAGGTGCTCGCCGCGATCGTCGACGCCGGACTGCAGTCGATGCAACAGTCCGGCGTCGGGCAGCGCATCGATCTGTACGTGATAGGTTTTGTCGAGGTGCGATGTCGGGTCGGTCAATCGTGCAGCCCAGGCACTATCGTTGCTGAACAGCAGCAGGCCTTCACTTGCTTTGTCGAGGCGGCCGACCGGGGCGAGCCACGGCGCCTGCGCATTTTGCAGCAAGGTATACACCGTGTCGCGGCCGCGCTCGTCGCTGGTGGTCGTGATGTACCCGCGCGGCTTGTTCAACATGACGTAGACCTTTTCGGCGCCGCCGACCGCGCTGCCGTCGACAGCGATGCGGGCACTGCGCATGTCGGTTGGTGCTTCCGGATCGAGCACGACGCGGCCATCGACGCGTACGCGACCGGCGCGAATCATCGCTTGCGCCTGGGTTCGCGAGCACAACCCCAGCTTCGACAAGACCCGCGCCAGGCCATGCCGCGGCGCCTCGCTGGCCGTGGCCGCGTTGTTGCCGCGCCTGTCACGATGACGCGCTGGCGGCGATGCGTTACGCTTGATTACCATGCGCGCACCTTGCCGCAGAGCGGGCGCGCCGTCAAAAACAAGGGAGGCGTACCGTCATGTCCGAACATCGCACCAACCTGCAGTGGTCGCGCAACGGCGGCCCGTTCGCGCGCGGCAACTACGTGTCGGACCATGAAATCCGCTATTCGGGCGGACAGACATTGCACGCCGCGCCATCGCCGGAGTATGGCGGCAACGCCGCCCATGCCGATCCCGAGCAGATGCTGCTGGGAGCCCTGTCCTCGTGCCACATGCTGACCTTCCTGGCCGTCGCGGCGAATCGCGGCTATGTGGTCGACAGTTACGTCGACGATGCCGTGGCGCTTCTCGGCAAGAACGCCGAGGGCAAGATGGCCGTCATCCAGGCCACTCTCTCGCCGAAGGTCGTGTTCGCCGCCGATCATCAGCCCAGCGCCGCTGACTACGCGAAGATGCACGAGCGCGCGCACGCGGGGTGCTTCATCGCCAATTCGGTCAAAACCACGGTCGACGTGCGCCTCTGAGGCAGCACGGCCATTGTCGATTTTGCATGAAGGACGCACACGCACGAGATCGAACTCGGCGGGCGGAACCTGGCGGTGGACACTGGCTTCATCCTGCTCAAGGATGCGCGCGAATGCGAGCGCTACATCCTCGGCGCAATCACCTGGCAGGCAAAAGACCGCAAACGCATGGCTGGCGAATCACGACGCGCATCGCATCGAAGTGCTCGAGGTTCTGAGCGAGGCATACGGGAAAGACGCGGCGCTATGGAACCAGCGCTGGCGCATGTTCTGGATGGCCTGCGCCGAACTGTTCGGCTATCGCGGCGGCAACGAATGGCTGGTCGGGCACTATCGCTTCGTCAAGAAAGCGTCTGATAGCGTCCTTTAGACAAATAGTTCTCTAGACGGATGTTACGTAAGACCTGAGGCGTAGGCCTTTCGGCTCTGGCCGGAGAGGTTGCCAAGCTGGCATAAAGCCGGGCGCCCCGACCCCGGGCGCGAAAAACAAAGCAGGGAGCCCAATGAAACTGACCAGACTCGCGCCGGCCGCGATTGCCGCCGGCATTGCCACGTTTTGCCTTTCAGCCCACGCACAAGAAGCCGCACAAACCCCGCAGACTCCGCAAACGCCGACACTGGAAAAAGTCATCGTCAAGGATCGCGCCTCGCACGACGACGCCAGGCCGAAACTCGACCACATCATGAAGGAAGTCGACGGTCCGCTGATCACGGTCACCAAGAAAACTTCGATCACGAAGCTCGACCAGATCCCAACGGTCATCGACAACAATTTGCGCGACCTGTTCTCGCACACGCCCGGACTGTTCATCTCGGAACAGCAGGTCGTCGGCCAGACAAACCTGAGTTACCGCGGCCTCGGCAATCCGCAGGAATCCGAATTCGTCCTGGTGATGCAGGACGGCATGCCGATCTCGGACAACTGGATCGCATTCCCGACCCTGTACTTCATGCCGCTGCCGCAGACGATCAGCCAGGTGCAGGAAATCCGTGGCGGCAACTCGCTGCTGTACGGGCCGCAGCCGGCGCCGGTCATCAATTTCATCAGCCGCAAACCCGATCCGAACCGCGAGTTTGGCGGCTACAGCGAAAACGTGATCGGCAAGAACGGCCTGTTCTCTTCGTTCAACGAAATCGACGGCACCAACGGCGCATGGGACTACTTGTTCGACGCGCACTACGGCCAGGACGACGGCCAGCGCGACAACGCGTCGTCCTACCTCAGCGGCGCCGATGTCCACGTCGGTTACCGTCCGGATGACAAAGGCTACTGGGCGCTCGACTTCCACGCTTCGAACCT
>Ga0207683_10002274_pt1 | contig 16840 bp, 12 predicted proteins | sample KBSM73metaG_FD_184333 | JGI IMG/M metagenome (GOLD analysis project Ga0207683, IMG submission 184333) | Miscanthus rhizosphere microbial communities from Kellogg Biological Station, Michigan, USA - KBS M7-3 metaG (SPAdes) (version 2) | ecosystem: Host-associated > Plants > Roots > Rhizosphere >... | reverse complement strand
GGCGTACTTCAACGGCCAGCAGAAGCGGGCCGCGTGAGCATGAACGTCGACGTCGCCGTCATCGGCGCGGGCACCGCGGGCCTCGCCGCGTATCGCGCGGCGAAGGCCGCGGGCGCACGGGCCGTGATCGTCGAGGGCGGGCCGTACGGCACCACCTGCGCCCGGGTGGGCTGCATGCCCTCGAAGCTGCTCATCGCGGCGGCCGAGGCCGCGCACGCCATCGCGCGCGCGCCGGGCTTCGGCGTGCACGTGGATGCGCCGGTGCGCGTGGATGGCCGCGAGGTGATGGCGCGCGTGAAGCGTGAGCGCGATCGCTTCGTGGGGTTCGTGCTGAAGGGCGTGGACTCGATCCCCGAGGCCGACCGCATCCGCGGCCATGCGCGCTTCGTGGACCGCAACACGCTCCAGGTGGAAAACGGGCCGCGCATCACCGCGCGCTCCATCGTCATCGCCACCGGCTCGCGCCCGACCTTCCCGCCGATGCTGCGGGACCTGGGCGACCGCCTGGTGGTGAACGACGACATCTTCGACTGGGAAACGCTGCCGAAATCGGTCGCGGTGTTCGGCCCCGGCGTCATCGGCCTGGAGCTGGGCCAGGCGCTGGCACGGCTTGGCGTGCGCGTGGTCGTCCTCGGCCGCGGCGGCCGCGTGGGCCCCATCACCGATCCGGTGGTGCGCGAGGCGGCCATCAAGGCCTTCCGCGCCGACTTCATGCTCGACCCGGATGCGCACGTGACCCGCGTGAAGCGCATCGGGGACGAGGTCCAGATCGAGTATCGCGGCATCGACGGCGAGGCGCGCCGCGAGCGGTTCGAATACGTGGTCGCCGCCACCGGGCGCGTGCCCAACGTGGACAGGCTCGACCTGGAGAATGCCGGGCTGGAGCGCGATTCCCACGGGGTGCCGCGGTTCGACTCCCGCACCCTCCAGGTCGGGCCGGCCCCGGTCTTCATCGCGGGCGACGTCAACAACGAGCTCGCCCTCCTCCACGAGGCGGCGGACGAGGGGCGCATCGCGGGCATCCGCGGCGTCGTTCGCTTCACGAACGGCACGCACAGTTCGCTGCTCGATCCGTCGACCTCGCCGCAGACCACGGTCGAGATGCAGACCGAGGCGGTGACTTTCGTTGCTTCCGGCGGCACGGTGGTGCCGATCACGAACACCGCCGTGGTTCGCACGCAGTAACCAGGACTAGGGGATCACGACTCATGCATACCAAAAATTCAAACGCACGCATCGTCGTTCGACCGCTGGCCCTCGCGCTGGCCGCTGCAATCGCCGGCACGCTCGCCGGCACTTCGCATGCCGTGGAATTCGGCACCGAGGACGGCTGGCACGGCTCGTTGAACACGACCTTGTCGTACGGCGTCTCGTTCCGCGTCGCCGACCAGGATCCGGATCTGATCGCGAAGGCGCACTACGATCCGCTGATCGGCCTGCAGTCCAACGCGGCGCAGCGCGCGGCGAAGGGCGCGTTCTCGGCCAATCACGACGACGGCGACCTGAACTACAGCAACGGCAGCGCGTTTTCCAATGCGGTCAAGGCGACGACCGAGTTGTCGATCAACCACGGCAACAATTTCGGCGGCTTCTTCCGCGCCAGCGCGTTCTACGACTTCGCGAATGCGAACAACGACAAGCTGACCGATCTGGCCCAGGACCAGGTCGGCAGCAAGCTGCGCATGCTCGATGCGTTCGTGTTCGGCAAGTTCACGATCAACGACCAGCAGGGGCAGGTCCGCTTCGGACGCCAGGTGCTGAGCTGGGGCGAGAGCACGTTCATCCAGGGCGGCATCAACAGCATCAACCCGGTCGACGTTTCGCAACTGCACGTCGCTGGCGCCGAACTCAAGGAAGCGCTGCTGCCGGTCAACATGCTCTGGGGCACGTACAACTTCACGTCGAATTTTTCCGTCGAGGCGACGTACCTGCTCGAATTCGCGCAGACCAATCCGGATCCGGCAGGCACCTATTTCTCGACGAACGACATCGCGACGATCGGCGGCACGTATGCGTCTCTGCCATTCGGCCTCGTGCCTCAGCCGGTCAACAATCCTGAGAACTACTACGACGTCTGCTTCGGCGGCGCGCCGAGCGACAACCCGGCGTATCACGGGGCGAGCATCCTGGCCGCGCACACGAACCCTCTGGCCGAGCTGCTGTCCGAATCGTGCAACCAGACGGTCAAGCGCGCGCCGGATCGTTATCCGGGCGAATACGGCCAGTGGGGCATCGCGGCGCACCTCGTGGCCGACAACCTCAACAGCACCGAGTTCAGCCTGTTCTACCTGCACTATAACAGCCGCCTGCCGCTGATCAGCGCCGGCACGACGGTCACGAACCCGAGTCCGACCAGCGCGGACTACTTCGTCGAATACCCGACTGGGATAAACCTGTTTGGCCTGAGCTTCAGCACGCAGTTCGAAGGTCCCGGCATCGCGCTGCAAGGCGAGTTGAGCTACCGGCCGAACCAGCCGCTGCAGATCGACGACGTCGAACTGCTGTACGCCGGCCTGTCGCCGCTCAACGAACTGATTCCGGCGCCGGCCGAGCGCTTCTACAGCCAGCTCGGCGTGTTCGCTGCCGGCGTGCCGATCCAGGGCTACACGCGCAACAACGTCGCGCAGCTGCAGTTCACGGCCACCAAGGTGTTCGGCCCGAACAACATCTTCCACGCCGACCAGATTGCGTTGATCGGCGAAGTCGGCGCGACCGACGTACGCGATTTTCCGTCGAAGGACGTGTTGCGCTACAACGGCGACGGCACCGATACCGGCGGCGGCGCGGACGCGCTGACCGGCATCCTGACGAACCCGCAGACGCAGGTCCGGGGTTTCCCGACGGCGTTCTCGTGGGGCTATCGCGTGGCGGCGCGCGCGGACTACAACAGCGTGTGGGGCACGGCATTCACGCTGTCGCCGCGCGTGGCGTTCTATCACGACGTCAACGGCATCTCGCCGGGTCCGGGCGGCGCGTTCATCGAGGACCGCAAGCAGATCACGGTCGGCGCGGAGGCGAACTACCTGAACCGCTGGTCGTTCGATCTGAGCTACACGAACTATTTCGGCGCCGGCGACCTGAACCTGATCAACGATCGCGATTTCGTCGCGTTTGTCGTGAAGTATTCGTTCTGAGAACGGCAAAATCATCATTGCGCCGCACATGTACATTCGCGCGATGCAAATCGGCTAACGGGAGGGTGTAATGGGTCGGCAAAATCGAACAATGCTCGCGCTGCTGATTGCGGCCGCGGTGACCTGCAGCGGCGCACTCGCGAAGGGCAGCGCCGCCGATGTCGCCAAACTCGGTGTCACCGGCACGCCGTGGACGCCGGTCGGCGCAGAACGCGCCGGCAACAAGGACGGCACAATCCCGGAATGGAAGGGCGGCATCACGACGCCGCCGTCCGGTTACAAGGTCGGCATGCATCATCCGGATCCGTTCGCCGGCGACAAGCCGCTGTTCGAGATCACGGCGGCGAACTACAAGACCTACGGCGACAAGGTGTCGGCCGGCCAGATCGCGATGTTCGAGAAATATCCGACCTGGAAGATGGTCGTGTATCCGACCCGGCGCAGCGCGTCGTTTCCGGCACGCACGTATGAGACGACGCTGAAGAACGCTGCGACCGGCGAACTGGTCGACGACGGCGAAGGCGTCGACAATGTGGCCGAGGGATTCCCGTTCCCGATCCTCGACGCCGACCCGGCCAAGGCCGGCATGGAGGCGATCTGGAACCACAAGCTGAAGTTCAAGGGCGTGTCGTTCGCGCGCTGGAACAACCAGGTGACGCCGACCTCCGGCGGCCAGTACGTGCTCGAGCGCTTCCGCGAGGAAGGCCTGGGCCTGTACTACAAGCAGGGCAACACGCTGAAGGACATCAATAATATACTTTTGTACTTTTTTGAAGATGTCGTTTCGCCGCCGCGCCTCGCCGGCCAGGTGCTGCTCGTCCACGAAACCCTGGATTCGAAGAAGGAACCGCGCCAGGCGTGGGTGTACAACCCCGGCCAGCGCCGCGTGCGCCGCGCACCGAACGTCGCCTACGACAATCCCGGCACCGCGTCCGACGGCCTGCGCACGAACGACATGACCGACATGTTCAACGGCGCGCTCGACCGTTACGACTGGAAGATGGTCGGCAAGAAGGAACTGTTCATCCCGTACAACGCCTACAAGGCGCACAGCGACCAGACCAAGGTCGACGACCTGATCAAGCCGAGCTTCATCAACCCCGACCTGCTGCGCTACGAACTGCATCGCACGTATGTCGTGGAAGCGACGCTGAAATCCGGCGCCCGCCATATCAATCCGCGGCGCACGTTCTACATCGACGAGGACAGCTGGCAGATCGTCGAGATCGATCATTACGACGAGCAGAACAAGCTGTGGCGCTACTCGGAGGCGCCGTCGGTGAACTATTACGAAGTGCCGGTATTCTGGTCGACGCTGGAAGTCCACTACGACCTCAAGTCGGGTCGTTACCTCGCCCAGGGGCTGGACAACCAGGACGAGATGTACGATTTCTCGTTCCAGACCACGCCGGACATGTTCTCGCCGCAATCGTTGCGTCAGCGCGGCATCCAGTAGCGCGGCAGCGCGCCCGGCCGCTCCGGGCCGCTCGTTTTTTTCGAGCGGCTCGACGGCCGATCGTGGCATGATTCGAGGCGGTGGACGCAAGGGGCTGCCGGCGATGAGGGGTTTGATTCTGCGTGACCGATTGCTGGGCGCCAGGCTCTGGATACTGCCCTGTGCGCTCACGCTTGCTGCCGCAGCGGCGATCGCCGCGGATGCGACTGCCTGGGTCGATCCGGCCACCGCACCGGCGGAGATCCGCCCATTCGCCGCCAAGTCGCTGCTGCTCGACATCGTGCACACCGCGGGACATTTCGTCGCGGTCGGCGCGCGCGGCAATGTCCTGCTCTCCGACGACGGTGGCGCTTGGCGTCAGGTCGAGGTGCCGACGCGGGCCACGCTCACGGCGGTCACCGCGGTCGATGCGCAGGTCTGGGCCGTCGGCCACGATGGAATGATCCTGCACAGCGCAGACGGCGGCGAGCACTGGCAGATCCAGCGCAAGGATCCGTGGCAGGCCGGCGACGCGGGCGGCGATCCGACCAAGGGCGCTCCATTGCTCGACGTGCTGTTCGTCGACGCGCAGCACGGATTCGCGATCGGCGCGTACAGTCTCGCGCTGCAGACCAGCGATGGCGGCCAGACCTGGCTGCCGATGACCGTGGCCGCGGCCGCCGCGGACGGCAAGGGCGATGACGAGATCGAGGACGCCCCGGCTGCCGACAACGGCAAGCAGACTTTCAGCGCGGCGGAGCTCAAGGTCGGCCAGGAAGCCACGCCACACCTGAATTCGATCGCGCGCACCGGCAGCGGCGCGCTGTTGATCGTCGCCGAACGCGGCAGCGCGTTCGGCTCGCGCGACAATGGCGCCACCTGGCAACGCTCGCAGCTGCCGTACGACGGCTCGATGTTCGGCGTGCTCGGCTACGAAGGCGATCATGTACTGGCGTTCGGCCTGCGCGGACATGCCTACGAATCGACAGACCTCGGCGCGCACTGGACCAAGGTCGAGACGGCCACCGAATTGAGCCTGATGGGCGGCGCGGCGCTGGACGGCGGCGGCGCCGTCATCGTCGGCGTGAACGGCATCGTCCTGACGCGCGCGAGTGCCGGCGAGCCGCTGCGCAGCCACGTCGAGCAGTCCGCCGGCATCATCGCGAGCGTACTGCCGCGCGGCGAAAAATCCGCGCTGCTGCTGGCCGGGGAAAACGGCGTCAGCAGCGTCGAGCCGAACTGACCCGGCCCGAATCAACCAATGGATGCGCCAATGAGCGAAATTCCCGTCCAGCAGCTGCGCCGGCCTCGCGCCGCGTCGCACGGCGTTGCTCCGGCGCGTCGCCCATGAGCGCCGCGACCGGCCCGCGCGAACCTTCCGCCTTCGAGCGCGTCGCCGAGCGCGTGATATTCGGCAACCGCGGCGTCGTCCTCGCGCTGTTCGCGCTGATCACCGTCGTCATGGGCTATTGCGCGGCGCAACTGGGCGTCGACGCGGGTTTCAAGAAGATGATCCCGCTGCAGCACGAGTACATGCGCACGTTCGTCGACTACGAGAAGGAGTTCGGCGGCGCCAACCGCATCCTCATCGCGGTCATGGACAAGAACGGCGACATGTTCAACCAGCCGTTCTTCCAGACCATGGAGAACATCACGCGCGACGCGAAGACGATCGACAGCGTCGATGCCGCGCGGGTCAGCTCGATCTTCACGCCGAACGTGCGCTTCGTCGAAGTCGTCGAGGACGGTTTCGCCGGCGGCAACGTGATTCCGCAGACGTTCACGCCGAACGTCGAAGGCTTCAAGGCGACGCCGGAGCAGTTCGCTACGATCAAGGCGAACATCGAGAAGGCCAGCATCGTCGGCCGCCTCGTGGCCAAGGATTTTTCCGGCGCGATGATCTGGGTGGACCTCGTGCCCGAGGATCCCAAGCGCGGCGTCAAGGTCGACTACAACAAGATCGCCGGGCAGCTCGAGGCGTTGCGGCAGAAGTACGAGAACGAACACACGACCGTCGCGATCATAGGTTTCGCCAAGATGGTAGGCGACATCGCCGCTGGCGCGAAATCGGTCGTCCTGTTTTTCCTGGTCACGATCGCGCTGACCTGGATCCTGCTGTTCCTGTACTCCATGTCGTTCAAGCTCGCCACGCTGACGGTTGCTTGCGCGCTGGTCGCCGTCGTCTGGATGCTCGGCGTGCTGCACCTGCTCGGCTTCGGCATCGATCCGCTGAACATGCTCACGCCGTTCCTGATCTTCGCGATCGCAGTCAGCCACGGCGAGCAGATGATCAATCGCTTCCGCGGCGAAATATTTTTCGGCGGCCTCGAACAGGGATCGGTCGAACAGTTGCGCGCGCGCGCGCGTTTCGCGGTCGCCGCCCCGGTCGCCGCGCGGCGCAGCTTCCAGGCGCTGCTCGTTCCGGGTGCCGTCGCGCTGCTGGCCGGTTGCATCGGCTTCGCCACGATCCTGATCATCCCGGTGCGGATCATCTTCGAGCTGGCCGTCACGGCGACGGTCGGCGTCGCACTGACGCTGCTGACCGACCTGATCCTGCTGCCGGTGCTGCTGTCGTACTGCAAGTTGCGCAACCTCGAGCGCAAGCGCGACTACCGCCTGCGCCAGCTGACCAAGTTCGACAAGCTGTGGACGCTGCTGACCCGGCTGAGCCGCCCGTTCGCGGCCGCCGTCGTGATCCTGCTCGGCATCGCCACGTGGGCCGTCGCCGCGCATTTCGGCAAGGACGTGATGATCGGTGACGCGCAGAAGGGCGTCGCCGAACTGCGTCCCGAGGCGCGCTACAACCGCGATGCCGAACTGATCAGCGACAAGTTCGCGCTCGGTGTCGACATTCTCAACGTGATCGCCGAAGGAGCGCCGAACGCGTGCACGACGAGCTATCCGGTCATGGAGACCCTCGACCGTTTCGCCTGGACCATGCGCAACGTCGAAGGTGTCGCCCAGGTCATCACGCTGCCGGCCGCGGCGAAGATCGTCAATGGCGGCTGGAACGAGGGCAACATCCGCTGGCGCGTGCTGCCGCGCGACAACGACACGCTGCGCCAGGACACGCAGGGCTTCGAGACCGACTCGGGCCTGCTCAACGCCGACTGCAGCGCGATGCCGGTCATGATGTTCCTGACCGATCATCGCGCGCCCACGATCGATCGGGTCATCGCGGCGGTCAAGAAGTTCCGCGACGAGAACAAGGTGTTCGCCGGCGGCAACGTCAACTTGCGCGAGCAGCTGGCCAAGGGCGGTGACGCGAAGGACAACACCGACCGCCTCAACCTGCGCCTTGCGACCGGCAACGTCGGCGTCATGGCCGCGACGAACGACGAGGTGCGCGCGGTCGATCATACGATGCTGTACCTGCTGTACGCGGCCGTGTTTCTGATGTGCCTGCTCAGCTTCCGCAATCCGCTCGCGGCACTGTGCATCACGCTGCCGCTGGTGCTGGTCACCGAACTCGGCCACTCGCTCATGGTCGAGCTCGGTATCGGCAAGAAGGTCAACACGCTGACCGTGCTCGCGCTCGGCGTCGGCATCGGCGTGGACTACGCGATCTACCTGTTCGCGCGCATGTACGAAGCGATGACGTTCAGCGCGGAATACACGGCCGCCGACATTTCCGAAGCCGCCGCCGCCGCGGCCGAAGCCGCAGCCGAACACGCCGGTATTCCCGAGGAAGAGGCGCATCGCCTGTTTGCGCCGATGTACGACCTGATGACATCGGGCGTCGCGATCACGGCCGCCGACATCGAACGCGAACTGCAGCGCCTCGACACCGAAATGGGCGTCGCCGACTCGCCGGCCGTCGCGTCACGTCGCCTGAATGCCGCTGCGATGGCGTTCGCCGCGATGAATGCGGCGCGCGAAAGCGCCATGTCGCAAGCGAGCCACGCTGCCGGCGGCGTCCAGCGCAGCCTGTCCGAGAGTTATTTCATCGCGCTGAAGACGACCGGCATCGCGATCTTCTACACGGCGCTGACGCTGGCCGCCGGCGTCGCGATGTGGATGTTCTCGGACCTCAAGTTCCAGGCCGACATGGGCATCCTGCTGACCTTCATGTTCGTGGTCAACATGCTCGCGGCGATCATTTTCCTGCCGGCGCTGTGCCGCTGGCTGCTGCGGCCGAGGGAGAAAGCCTAGGCCGCCGAGACAGGTGGCGAACCGGTCGCGCACGATTGGCGTTTCGTGGTGAAATAGGCGGTGGGAGACCAGAGGTTTGGACGATCCGGGTGAGGGCGCGCCCGGAACAGGCATGGACGCCAAAAAAACATTGCGCCCATTCTCATTTACTCGCGGGGAGACAACATGGTTACCGGACTGTTAACGGTATTGGTCGTTATTGTCGTCTGCATCCTCATCGGTGCATTCATCGTGCAACTGGCCACCAAGATGGCCGCCGGCTTCAAGCCCGCCCTGGGCATCTGCGTCGCGACGGTCATCGCCGGCATGATTGCGGGAGCGATCGTCAGCTACGTGCTGCAGATGGTGATGGGATCGACCGGATCGCTCATCGGCATCGTCGTCGCATTCCTCGTCAACGCGTTCATCATCAACATGATGATCAAGCAGCCCGGCGGCGGCCAGATGGGATTCGGCAAGGCGTGCCTCGTCAGCCTCGTCCAGTACATCATCTACATCGTGCTTTCGATCGTGCTGTTCTTCCTGGTCGGCGGCGCCATACTCGGCATGCTGGGCGGCGTGCACTAAAGCACCCGCAATCAGCGACACCAAAGAGGCGCCGTTGCGGCGCCTCTTTTTTATTATGGCCACGGATGGCCGGTATGCCGGAATTGCAGGAGCAAATTCCGGCGAGCCATGGATGGACGGTATGCCGGCAATGCAGGGCAATTGCCGGCGATGACCATGGATGGTCGGTATGCCGGAGCGAATTCCGGGCCTAATAGGCGATGCCCAGGCGGCGCATGAGCTTCGCGACGAGCCAGGCCGGGCCGATCAGGAGATAGCTCAGGTCGGTCAGAAACGACGGCCGCTTGCCCTCGATCTTGTGACCGACGAATTGCGCGACCCATGCGGCGACGAAGACAGCGATCGCGGTCCACGCCAGCGGGCCGGGCCCGATCGTGCGATAGGCCAGCTCGGTCACGACGCCGAGCACGACGAACACGAGGAGCATGCCCAGGCCGAGCGGCCGCGACAGGCGCATGTAGAACGCGAGCGCGCCGACCATCGCCATGCCGGCCCAGAAACCCGGGCGGCCGAGCAGCGCCGGCACCGGCACGACCCACAACAGCGCAACGCCGGTCCACAGGATCAACGGCACGCAGATCCAGTGGATGACGATGTTCGTGGCGTTGCGATGGTCCTCGCTGTAATTGCCGAGCCAGCGGTCGACCTCGCGGCGCGGGTCGGGTGTGTCGTTGGGCATCGCATTCATGCAAGCATCCCCGTCATCGCGGTTAGTCTACCGCGACGATGTGCAGGGTGGGCCTTGGCCCACCGTTTTTCACGTGCGTAAGAAAACGCCGATGTGTAGGGTGGGCCTTGGCCCACCGCTTTCCGTGCGTAAGAAAACAAAGGTGGGCCAAGGCCCACCCTACGGCATCAGGCGATGACGATTCCTGCGAGACGCTTGAGAGCCTCGGCATACTTCGCCGCGGTCCCGTCGATGACCGCCTGTGGCAGCTTCGGTCCCGGCGCCTGCTTGTTCCAGTCGAGCGTTTCCAGATAGTCGCGCACGTATTGCTTGTCGTAACTTGGCGGACTCGTCCCTGCGCGGTACAGGTCCGCCGGCCAGAAGCGCGAGGAATCCGGCGTCAGCATCTCGTCCATGACGTACAGTGCGCCGTCCTCGTCGGTGCCAAACTCGAACTTCGTGTCGGCGATGATGATGCCGCGCTCGGCCGCATACGCCGCCGCAAAGGCGTAGATGTCGAGCGTCGCCGCGCGAACGCGTTCGGCCAGGTCGCCGCCGATCAACGCGACGACGCGATCGAAGCCGATGTTCTCGTCGTGCGCGCCGGCCGGCGCCTTCGTCGATGGCGTGAACAGCGCCTGCGGCAGCCGTTCGGCCTGGCGCATGCCGGCCGGCAGGCGTATTCCGCACAGCGCGCCGGTCGCCTGGTAGTCCTTCCAGCCCGAGCCGATCAGGTAGCCGCGCGCGATCGCCTCGACCGGCACGGCCTTCAGGCGCTTCGCGACGACGCTGCGGCGCGCATACAGGTTCACATCGCTTCCTCGCGGCAGGACATCGGCCACGGCCGTGCCGGTCAGGTGATTCGGCATCAGGTGTGCGGTCCGCGCGAACCAGAAGTTCGAAATCTGGCAGAGCATCTCGCCCTTGCCCGGAATCGGATCCGGCAGCACGACGTCGAATGCACTGAGCCGGTCCGTCGCGACGATCAGCAACTCGCGCGCGGACAGCGCGTAGACGTCGCGGACCTTGCCGCGATGAACGAGATCGAGGCCAGGCAGGTTCGATTGATGCAGCACGGTCGGCACGTGGTGTATCCACTGGATTCGGTTTACGTCAGGCGCGCATTGTAGCCGCTCGAGGCCGGTTCGATCGCTGCGGCCGGCGCTGCTAGAATGCGCACCCGCATGTCACCCCTCCACCTCAATTCCAGCGCGCCATCGCGGGCGCGACGCCTCCGATTCGCGGCCGCGAACGCGATCGCGGGCGGCTTCGTGTGGCCGCTGCGCGCGTGCGCGCAGCGCTCGGTGGAAGGATCCGCATGAGCGTCGTCGGCAAGATCGTCGGCGCGCTGATCGGCTTCCTGCTGTTCCGTCACCCGTTCGCGATTGTGCTCGGCGGGTTCTTCGGTCACCTGTGGGACATCGGCGCGTTTCGCCCGCAGGTACTGCGGCCGCCGAGTTCCGGCGCATTCATCGCGCCGTTGTTCGCGCTGGCCGGAGCGATCGCGAAATCCGACGGCCGCGTGTCCGAGCAGGAGATCGCCGCCACCGAAAATCTGATGGCACGCATGCAGCTGTCGCCGGAACTGCGCACGATCGCGATCGAGCGTTTCGCCGCGGGCAAGCAGCCCGGATTCGAGGTCTTCGCGGCGATCGTCGAACTCAAGACCTGGGCCGGCGGGCGCCGCGATCTGGCGTTCCTGCTGCTCGACCTGCTGCTCGACATCGTCTATGCGGAAGGTCCGCTCGCGCCGAACAAGTTCGACCTCGTGCGCAAGCTGTGCGCGTCGCTGGGCGTGCACGAACGCGAACTGGCCGCGCTCGCGGCGATGCGTGGCTACGCCTATGGAGCCGGTTCCGGCCAGGGCGCGCACGACGGCAACTACCGCAACAGCCGGCAACAGGGGCAGCAAACACCTCCCGGCATCGATCCGTACGCCGTCCTGGGCGTCACGCGCGACGCGAATGATCGCGAGATAAAGAATGCGTACCGCAGGCTGATGAGCCAGCATCACCCGGACAAGCTCGGCGACGTGCCCGCCGAGCTCAAGCGCCGCGCAGAGGAACGCGCGCGCGAGATCAACGCGGCGTACGATCGCATACGCGAACAGCGCGGGATCAAATAGAATCAGGGGAGAAGGGAGAGGGGAGAAGGGAGAAGGGAGTGCCGGCGATTGGCAGCCCGAGAGGTGCGTTGGCAGCCGCGATTCTTTTCCTTCCCCCGCGTGCGGGGGAAGGTGCCGCAGGCGGAAGGGGGTTTTGCTTCTCATCGACATCGGAAAAGCGCAATGAAGCAATCGAGCGTGATAGCCCCGTCGATCCTTTCGGCAAACTTTGCCAGGCTCGGCGAAGAAGTCGACGCCGTCCTCGCCGCCGGCGCGGACTGGGTCCACTTCGACGTGATGGACAACCACTACGTGCCGAACCTCACGATCGGGCCGCTCGTGTGCGAGGCTCTGCGCAAGCATGGCGTCACGGCGCCGATCGACGTGCACCTGATGGTCAAGCCGGTCGACCGGATCGTGCCGGACTTCGCCAAGGCTGGCGCGAGCCTGATAAGTTTTCATCCCGAGGCGAGCGAACACATCGATCGCACGCTCGGCCTCATTCGCGACAGCGGCTGCAAGGCCGGACTCGTGTTCAATCCGGCCACGCCGCTCGATCACCTCGACTACGTGCTCGACAAGGTCGACCTGGTCCTGATCATGTCGGTCAATCCCGGATTCGGCGGCCAGAGCTTCATTCCCGCTGCGCTGGACAAGCTGCGCCGCGCGCGCGAGATCATCGATCGCAGCGGCCGGGCGATCCGGCTCGAGGTGGACGGTGGTGTAAAAGTGGAGAATGCCGCAGAAGTCGCGCGCGCCGGCGCGGATACGTTCGTGTCGGGGTCGGCGATCTTCGGCCACGAGGATTACCGCGCCGTCGTCGCCGCCATGCGCGCGGCGATCGGCTAGGCCACGCCGGCATGTGGAAGAAGCTGGACAGCCGCGACACGGCGGTCAACCTGGCGATACTCAACTACCTGACGCGGGAATTCCGCGCCGCGTCACGCATGGGCCTGCTGCGTGGCGACGTGCGCATCTACGCGTCCGGCGCGGGTTTCCTGTTCAATGAAGGCGCGGTCGAGCAATTCGTGATCCTGCGCAGCAACATCGTCGCGGGAATAGTGCGGGTCGATCCGCCGGATCCGTCCGTGCTGGCCGGCTACACGCCGGTATTGAGCAACGCACCGAGCGTGCGCGGGAATCTCGGCAACGACGGCGGCGCTTGACGACGCCGCCGCGCCGCGCGCGACTCGGTCAAAATTCGAGTCTCACGATCGAGAAATCATCCTCCAGCGTGTCCTGGCCGTGTGTGCGACGGACGAACGCAAGCAAGTCCTCGAGGGGTGCCGAGCGGTCACCGGCGAGCCGGCACAAAGCCTGCTGGAACGCCTCGTATTCGAGCATCGAACCGTCGGGCCGGCCGATCTCGAACGTGCCATCGCTGAACAGGAACAATTGCATCGATAGTGGCAGCACGCAGGTCTGGCTCTGATAGCGCGCCAGCGGCAACATCCCGAGCGCCGGTCCCTTGGCCGGCAGCTCGCGCGCCTCGACCGCGGCGGAGCCCGCCGCCGTCACGATGATCGGTGCCGGATGTCCGGCCGACGCGTAATGCAGGTTGCGCGACTCGAGTTCGAAGACGCCGTACCAGATCGTGAAGAACAGATCGTTGTGGCGATCCATCTGATAGGCCTGGTTCAGCGCGCCGAGGACCGCCGCGGGATCGTGGAAATCGATACCGGGCAGTGCCTGCGAGCGCAGCGTCTCGTGCGCGGCGACCGACAGCAGCGCCGAGCCGATGCCGTGGCCGCAGACATCGAGCAGGTAGAACGCGAAGTGCGACTCGTCGAGCCAGTGATAGCCGAACGAATCGCCGCCGAGTTCGGTCGTCGGAACGAACAGCCAGTCGACGGCAAACGGCTTGCTCATCGGTTCGGGCAGGCTCGCGCGGACGTAGCGCTCGGCCTCGTACAGCTCCTGCTGCAGCCGGTTGTGCGTCACGAGCAACTCTTCGCGCGACTCGGCCAATTCCCGGTGCGCGCGCACGAGTTCCGCATTCGCGGCTTCCAGCGCGGCAATGAGCTTCGCCTCGCGCTCGCTGAGCAGCGTCATGTCATAGGCTTTCTGCTGCATCTTCTGCGTCTCGTCGTGCTCGGCGGTCATGTCGAGCAGCACGACCCAGACGACGTCGTCATCGGCGAAGAAATGCACGTCGGCGACGCGCCCGCTCGGCATCTCGAGCGAGCGGATCAGGAACGGCGTCTCGACGAGCGGCAGCATGCCCTCCATGAACGGCAACTGCTCGGTCGCGGTCGCGCCGATCTCGAGTTCGGCCAGGCCGTAGTGGTCGAGGTGCCCGCCGCTGCGCACGAGCACCTGCGCCTCATCGATGACCAGATGCGCGGCGAAGCGCTGCATGTCGACCAGGCGCAGCAGCGAATCGGCAACGAGCTGCGGCAGTTCCTGCATGGCTTATTTTGAAATCCGCTGGGCGAGGTCGGAGAACGCAGACTCGACGCCGGCGCCGGTCTTCGCGCTCGTATGCAGCACGTTCCAGCCCGCGGCCTGCAGCTCGTCGATGCGGCCGGTCGGGATGTCCCACTCGACGACATCGGTCTTGTTCAGCAGGCACAGAAACGGGATGTCGCCGATTTCCCTGGCGACGCGTTCGCGGATCGACTGCGCGACATCGAGCGTCTGCGCGCGCGTCACGTCGACGACCAGCAGGTAGCCGGCGGCGCCGCGCAAGTAGCTCGTGCGCACTGCCGAGACGTCGTCTTCGCCGGCGATGTCCCAGATCAGCAGGCTGACGGTCTGGTCGCCGACCGGCACGGATTTCTTGTCGATCTTCACGCCGACCGTCGTCAGGTAGGCGTCGGAGAAAATGCTGTCGACGAAACGCCGGGTCAGGCTCGTCTTGCCGACGCCGAACGCGCCCAACAGGCAGATCTTTTTTTGCAGCACTGGGGATTTACTCGCTCGTGGTGATGGTGAAGGTGACGCTGCGGTTCGAGGACATGTCGTCCGGGGCCTCGCCCTCGGCGAGCGGTTCGAGCGTGCCGGTGCCGCGAACGGACATCAGTTCCGGCGCGATGCCGCGCGAGCGCAACAGCGAGCGCACGACTTCGGCGCGCGCGATCGACAGGCCCAGGTTGCTCGTCTGCTTGCCGGTCGCGTCGGCGTGCCCGGTCAGCGACAGGCGCACCGAAAAACCCAGGCGCCGCGCGACGCCGATGATCGACTTCATGTTCGCGGCGACCTGGTCGAGCGCGCCTTCCTGGCCCGCACTCGGATCGGGCGCGCCGGAATTGAAGTGGATGCGCAACGCCTGGATATCCTCGCGCAGCTTGAGGTAGTCCGGATCCTCGACGTCGGTGATGTTGGCGAGATTGACCGCGGGCGCGCCGGCCGGCAGCGCGCGCACGAACGCGCGCGCCTTGTCGATCCAGTCCGGCGGCGCGCCGCCGCGGACATGGATCGCATTGCCCTGCAGCGCGAACTTCACGGACGGCAGCGGCGGCAGGCTCGCCTTGATGCGCTTGAGCACGATGCCCGGGCTGAGGGCCGCATACGGTTCCCAGCGGTCGATCACGAGTTCGGGATCGATCGGCGTGTGCTGCAGCAGTTCGCGCGGGTCGGCGGCGAGCGGATCGCGCAGGCCCGAGATGCGCCACTGCCCGCCGAGGCGCTCCGCGCTCGTCACGACGATGCCCGGTTCCGCGCGCAGCGTCTCGACATAGGCGGCGATGCGCTGGTTCTCGACATAGCGCGTGACGAGCCAATAGCCGGCCAGGCCGAGCAGCAGCAGCGGCAGGGCCCACAGCCACGGCGACAGCCGGCGCTCCGGCGGTTGCACCTGCTGCCTGACGCACGGTGACAGGCGCGAGACCAGATCGCCGAGCGGCGCGTTGTCGCCGTTGTAGTCTTCGAGCGCGTTGCGCAGTTCGTCGTGGATCGACGCGAGCGTGTCGCGCAAAGTCGAGCGCAGCCCTTCCGGCGGATTGCCGCGAATGACCGCGGCCAGATACGCCTGCGGACCGGCCTCGCACCACAGCAGCAGGTCGCCCAGTCGCAGGCTGTCGATCGCGCCGCCCTCGACCGACGACGCGTCGTCGAACGAATCGCGGACGAAATCCTGGATCGCCGTGAGCATGCCCGACACCAGCTGCGGATCGCGCGCCGTCGCATCCTCTGCGGCGACATGTTCGAGCAGCAGTCCGGACTTGCGATGGATCAGGAACACGTGCTCGACGCGAAACACGAGGGTCTTGCGCAGAACGACATCGGCAAACGAACTACCGCTGCGCAGGGCCTCCAATCGCCAGCGCAGGCCCTGCAGCGAGAACGCATGGCGCATCGCCTGGTTCAGGCCCTGCAGCTTGTCGTTCATCGACTCGGCGATCGCCTTGCGGATCGCCGGTCCCATCACGGGGTAGAGAATGTTGACGAGCGTGCCGGGATCGCGCCGGATCGATGCCTGCGTCGCGCGCTCCATGGCCGGCGCGAGCGATTGGCCGAGGCGTTCGTCGCGCGCCGCCGACAGCGCAATCGCGTGCGGCAACACGCCGCTGACGGCTTCGGCCAGTTGCTCCGGATCGTCGACCGTCTGATGGAGGTGTTCGAGGACGTCGAGTTCGGTGCGCAACATCACCGACTTGACCGCGTCGAGGCGCGGATCGACAACGAGCTGTCGCGGCAGGGCGGTCGCGACGTCCGGATCGATCGCGCGCGCGACTTCCAGCAGCAGGTCGGCGAGCCGCTGTCTGCGGTCCGCGTCGACCGGCAAGTCCGCGTCCGACGGGTAGATGGCCGCCATCAGGATGACTGCGCTGCGGAGGGAC
>Ga0207683_10002273_pt1 | contig 16841 bp, 20 predicted proteins | sample KBSM73metaG_FD_184333 | JGI IMG/M metagenome (GOLD analysis project Ga0207683, IMG submission 184333) | Miscanthus rhizosphere microbial communities from Kellogg Biological Station, Michigan, USA - KBS M7-3 metaG (SPAdes) (version 2) | ecosystem: Host-associated > Plants > Roots > Rhizosphere >... | reverse complement strand
GAGGATGCGCTCGAACTCGTGGATGCAGTCGACCGGGCAGACGTCCACGCAGGAGAGGTCTTTGATGTCGATGCAGGGCTCGGCGATGATGTACGTCACGGGCGCGCAGTCTACTGACGGAAACGGGTCAGGCCGTCAGCTCTTCGACCAGCGCCTTGGCCCGCTCGTCGAGCGCCGATTTGGCGACCACCTGGTCGAAGCCGGCCGCGTGCGCACGGCGCAGGCCCTCGGTGTCGGTGTGGTTCGTGAAGCCGAGGATCGGGACGTCCGGGTACGTGTCCGCGACCTCGTCCGGGTCGATGCGCGCGATGTCGGCGATCACGCAGTCCGGCGGGTCGACGCCGTCCGTCGAGATCAGGTGGTGGCCGGGGAGCAGCCCTTCGAGCTTCCCCCGGAAGAAGAGGTCGACCCCCACCAGCAGGATCGTCGCCACGTGGCAAACGTAGCATCCTTTCGGGACGGCGCGATCTGATACGAACAGCGAGTGTTCCCGCCCGAGATCGACGAGCTCCTGCGCCGCCCGAACCCGGCCGTCGTCGCGACCCTGCGCCCCGACGGCTCGCCGCACACCGTCGCCACCTGGTACCTCTGGGACGGCGAGCGCCTGCTCCTGAACATGGACGAGTCGCGCGCCCGGCTCGGCTTCATCCGACGCGACCCGCGCGTGTCTCTGACCGTGCTCGACGCCGAGAGCTGGTACCGGCAGCTGACGCTGCTCGGGCGTGTGGCGGAGCTCGTCGACGACGACGAGCTGGCCGACATCGACCGCCTCTCGCGCCACTACGGCGGCGAGCCGTTCCGCGACCGCGAGAGCAGCCGCGTCAGCGCCTGGGTCGACGTCGAGTCGTGGCACCTCTGGCCGCCTGCGTGAGCCTCGAGGCCGGGCTGGACCTGATCCGCCGCGGCGAGTACTTCGCGGCGCACGAGGTGCTGGAAGACGTCTGGCGCGCGGCCGAGCCGGACGAGCGCGACTTCTACCAGGGGCTCGTCCACGTCGCGGTCGCGTGGTACCAGGCCGCCCGCGGCAACCGCGTCGGCTGCGAGCGCCAGCTCGAGAAGGCCGCGCGGCGCCTGGGGCCGTATGCGCCGGAGCATGACGGCGTCGCGGTCGCGTCGCTGCTCGACCAGGTCGCCGCCGCCCAGGCCGTCGTCGCAGGCGGATCGCTCGAGCTGCCGCCGCCGCGGCTCTAGAGCTGGCCGCCGAGGCCGATCGCGTCGAAGAACCGGTGCACGGCGACGTTCAGCCACCAGTTCCGGTCGAAGAAGAGCAGCAGTCCCAGCGCGACGAGCACGGCGCCGCTCGCCACGCGGATGACGGCGTAGTGGTTGCGCACCCAGCGGAACGCGGCCATCGCGTGCCCGAACGCGATGCCGATCGCAACGAAGGCGACGGTGAGCCCGAGCGAGTAGACCGCCAGCAGGATCACGCCCCGGACGATCGTGCGGGAGTCTGCCGCCAGCACGAGGATCGCGCTCAACACGACGCCGACGCAGGGAGCGGCGCAGACAGCGAAGGCGGCTCCCAGCAGCGCCCGCGAGCCCGACGCCCGCGCCCGGCTCAGCGCGCCGGGCGCGACGAGCCGCTCGGGCCACGGCAAGAGGCCCATGAAGGCCAGCCCGAGCACAACGAGCACGAAGCCGGCCAGCTTCGTCCTCGTCGAGAGATCGACCCAGTGGCCCAGTGCCGCCGCCCCGGCGCCGAGCGCGACGAAGACGACGGTGAACCCGAGCGCGAACGGGGCGCTCGCGGCGACCACGCGCCGGGCCACGCCGCGCTCACCCAGCCGGTCGACCTCCACGGAGGAGATCGCAGACAGGTAGCCCGGAACGAGCGGCAGCACGCAGGGGAACGCGATCGAGACGAGCCCGGCGCCGAAGGCCGCGACGAGCCGCTCAGCCATCGAAGCGGCGCAGTTCCTCGTCTACGCGCCGCTCATCCTCGGGGCCGAGCGTCCGCGCGGTCAGCGTCCACTGCGCCGCGGGCTCGCGCTGGCGAGACCAGCGCCAGGCGAGCGCGCCGATCACCGCCGCGCCGCCGAGGACGCCGACGATCGGCAGCAGCCACGCGAGCAGGTCGAACCCGTGCCGCGGCGGCGCGGCGAGGATCCGCGTCCCCCACTCCGACACCAGCCGGCGCTTGATCTCGCTGCGCGTGTCCCCGGCCGCGATCCGCTGTTGGATCTCGGCCTTGATCCGCTGCGCGGGAGGCGAGTCCGACTGCGCGAGGGTCTCGCCCTCGCAGATCGGGCACATCAGCTGCCCCTCGAGCTCGGCGAGGCTCGGATGCTGCTCGCTCGCCGCTGCCGGCCCGGCGAGCGCCAGCGCGAGAGCGGCGAGCGCGACGGCGAGAGCCTTCATGAGCGCAGGGCGCGCTCGACGCCCGCCTGGATGTCCGGCGCCTCGACCTGGCCGGCGACGTGGACGACGAGCTTGCCGGTCCGGTCGATGAAGAAGGTCTCCGGCAGGCCGGTGAGCCCGTACCTCGGCGACGTGATGTTGTGGTTGTCGTGCACGAGCGGGTAGCTGAGCTTGAACTTGCGCGCGAAGCCGCGGGCGTCGCCCACCGGGTCGTTCACGTCGACGCCCAGCACGACTACCCGGTTGCCCCACTTCCTCGTCGCCGCCTCGAGCGCAGGCGCCTCCTGGTTGCACGGATAGCACCACGAGGCCCAGAAGTTGAGCACGACCACCTTCCCGCGCAGCGAGGCGAGCTGCAGCGTTCCGGGCTTGTCGATCCGGTTGAGCGTGAAGTTCGGCGCGGTCTTCCCGATCTTCGCCTCGTTGCCGGAGCCCTGGACGACCTTCCAGATCAGCAGGGCGAGGAGCAGCGCGACGAGCCCGACGGCCAGGACCTGCGCGCCGAGCTTGAGCCGTGCAGTCATGAGATCAGCTCGAGACGATGAAGACCGTCGTCCCGACCGTGACGTGGTTGAAGAGCCACTCGGCGTCGGGGATGTGCATGCGGATGCAGCCGTGCGAGGCGGAGTAGCCAATCGAGGCGTCGTCCGGCGTCCCGTGGATGCCCACGCCGCTCGCGGAGAGGCCCATCCAGCGCGTACCTAGTGGGTTCCCAGGCCCCGGCGGGACCGGCTTCTCGCCCTTTGCCCAGGCTGAGTTCGGCGGATACCACCAGGGGTTACGCCACTTGACGACGACGTGCCAGCGCCCGAGCGGCGTCGGGTACTGCGACTGACCCGTCGCCACGCCGAACATGCGGACGAAGCGCATGCCCTGGTACAGGTAGAGCCGGTTCGACCCGCGGCGAATCACGATCACCGGTCCGTACGAGGCGCGCGTCACGGCCGGCTTCAGCGCAGTGAACTGGAGCTTCACGTCCGGCCGCGCGTTCGTTACGAGGGCGGTGAAGATCGCGTTCATCGCGTTCAGCTGGCGCAGCGAGCGGCCGGCCTGCTCCCTGGTCACGAGCGGTCGCAGGTTTCGCAGCGCGAGCTGGGAGTCGACCGGCGCGTGGTCGAAGCGCTTCGCGACGCCCGCGACGTAGCGCTGCGCGCCGCGGCGGTTGAGGATCACGCGGAGCTTGAGCTCGGTGCCGGCCGGCGCGGCCAGCGCGCGCGAGACGGCGTCCCGGACATAGGCCATCGCGCCGATGCGCGCCGGCGGGAGCGCCAGGCGGCTGTGCGGCACGAGCAGGACGACCGGCCGCGCGAACGACTCGCTCACGGCCGTGTACGCGTCGGACGAGGTCAGCCCGCCGACGTCCACGCCGGAGATCGTCACCCCCTCGGCGATCACCACGGGCGTGGTTCCGGTCGTGGTCGTACCGCTAGTCGTGGTCGCCGCGACGACGCCCGCGGACAGGCCGCCGGCGGCCAAGAGGCCGAGCACGAACAGAAGCGCGAGACCCGCCTTCCTCATCCCGCGAGGAAGTGTAGTCACGAGAAAATCCTCGGATCGTTGGTGACGACGCCGTCGACGCCGGCGCGCTCGAGCCACCGCAGCACGTCGGGGTCGTCGACGGTCCAGGCGAGCACCGGCGCGCCGAGAGCGTGGCAGCGGGCGACGACCGGCTCGCTGATCACCTCCCAGTAGAGGACCGCCGCGGTCGCGCTCGAGCGCGCGAGCAGACGGCTGACCCGCCGCGGCAGCGCCCGGCGCAGCACCTGCACGATCGCCCGCGCGGGCGGCTGGAAGACCGGGCGCTTGGTGAGCCCGGTTCGGTCCTGCGGGTAGGTGCGGCCAAGCCGCAGCGCCGGCTCGACCGCGTGGAGCCTGCGCAGCGTGCCGCGGCGAAAGGAGCTGACGAGCGTCCGCCCGACGAGGCCGTGCCGCCGCAGCTCCTCGGCGACAGCCGCCTCGGCGCCCGTCGATTTGAGGTCGAGATGGACCCCCGCCTGCGTACTGGCCAGGTAGCCGAGGACGGCGTCGAGCGTCGGCAGCTCGCCGGCCTCGAGCGGCTCGTCGTGTGCGATCACGAGCGCGCCGTCGACCTGGTGGACGTCGAACTCGACGAGGTCGCAACCGAGCTCGACCGCGAGCGCGATCGCCTCGAGCGAGTTCTCCGGCGCGAGCGCCGCCGCGCCGCGATGGCCGATCCGCAGCATGCGGCCGTCGCGCCGCGAGAGGTCGATCACACGCGCCTGACGACGACCACGGCGCAGTCGTCCGCCAGCTCGCCCGCGAACGCCCGGCAGTCCTCCACGAGCGCCTCCGCGAGCTGCTTCGCCGGCAGCCCGGCGTGCGCCGCCAGCGACGCGTCCACCCGTTTCTCACCGTACAGCTCGCCGTCACGCCGCCCCTCGATCAGGCCGTCCGTGAACAGCACCGCCGTGTCGCCGGGCGCCAGCTGGATGCGCTCCGCTTCGTACGCCTGACCCGGCGCGATGCCGAGCGCGAGGCCGCGCACGCCAAGCGGCACGACCTTGCCGCCACGCACGATCCGCGGCGGCGGATGTCCGGCGCTCCCACAGTCCAGCTCCCCGTCCCGGCCGTCGACGGTCACGTAGAGCATCGTGATGAACTTCCCCTCGCCGATCTCCTCGACCACGATCTCGTTGGCCGCGGCGAGGAAGTCCGCGGGGGCCGAGTTCTCGCGGGCGAGCGAGCGGAACACGAACTTCGCCATCGCCATGTCCGCCGCGGCGTCGATGCCGTGGCCGGTGACGTCGCCGAGCACGACCGCCAGCCGGCCGTCGGCCAGCTCGAGGAAGTCGTAGACGTCGCCGCCGACCTCCATCCGCGCGGACGAGGCGTAGACCGCGCCCACATCGAGGCCCTCCGAGACCGGGTCCTCGCGAGGGAGCAGCGAGTGCTGCATCGAGTCCAGGAACTGCTTCTGCTGCTGGTACAGGCGGGCGTTGTCGAGCGCGAGTGCGGCCTGGCCCGCGATGGACTGCGCCGCCTCGAGCGTCGCGCCCGCGATCGGCCGGTCCGGGTCGAGCGAGACGAGCGTCAGCGTGCCGAGGATCTCCGCCTGCGTCGCGAGCGGGATGACCGCGGCCGAGGAGCCCTTCTCGAGGAACGGCACGAGCGGCTTGAACGCGGGGCCGAGCGTGGACGCCGTCCGCGGGTCGAGCACGATCGCGCGGCCGCCACGGAAAGCGCTCGGGCGCGTCGGCGCGAGCGGCTGCGGCAGCGAGAGGATGGCGTGCATCGGCTCGGACAGCCGCTCGGCGCGGACGTGCATCGCGACCGGCTCGAGCGCGGCCCCGCGCGCGTCGGGCATCCGCAGCGAGGCGGCGTCCACCCCGAGCGTCTCCACGATCGTACGCGTGACGGCGTCGAGGGTCAGCTCGAGCGACAGGCTCTCGGAGAAGACCCGCGAGATCTCGTACAGCGCCTGCAGCCGCTTCGACGCCTCGCGCTCCGCCTCGAGCGCCTGGAGCCGTTCGTCGTTCGCAAGCTTCGTCTCCTCGTGCAGGCGCGCGTTCTGCACCGCGACCGCGAGCTGTGCGGCCAGTGCGAGCAAGAGCTGCTCCTCGTTCTCGGTCAGCTCGCGCCCGGCGCCCGGGTAGACGCCGAGCAGCCCGATCAGCTCGTCGCGGACGCGCAGCGGGACGGCGATCGCCGCCTCGATCCCGAGCTCCTCGAGCACGTCCTGCACGCCGACCAGGCGCGGGTCGCTCGGCGCGTACGCGATCCCGAGCAGGCCCCGCCCGCGCGCGGGCCCGAGCAGCAGCTCGAGCAGCCGCTCGGCCACGCGTGCGTGCGGACCGGTCAGCTCGCGCTCGGCGGCCGGCTCGAGCCGGCCGCCTTCCGCCGCCAGGTAGACCGCCAGCCGCTCCGCGCCGAGCAGCTCGGAGACGTGGCCCATCACCGTCTCGAGGGTGTGCGTGAGCGAGAGCTGCGCGATCGCCTGGCCGACGATCGTGAGCAGGGCGCGCGTCCGCTCGAGCTCGACCGAGAGCGTCCGCCGCCGCTCCCCGGCGCGCAGCGTGTGGGCCGCGCGGACGGCGAAGATCCCGAGCCGCTCGAGCAGCGGGTCGCCCGGTTCGGGCTCCTCGGCGAGCAAGAGCTGGAGCGCGCCCTGCGGTGGCTCGCCGAGCTGCAGGGTCACGACCGCGCCACCGTCGACCGACTCGACCGCCAGCGAGCCGGGGACCTCCCGCGCGCGCTGCGCAACGTCGAGCGCCACGTCCGCTGTTAACGCCGCGCCCGAAAGCGCGGCGAGCACCAGGCTCTGCGCCTCGTAGCGCCACACGACACAGGCGCGAGCGCCCGTCGCCTCGGCGGCCAGCGTCGCAACCTGGTCGGCGGCACGCACCTCGTCCGAGCCCGCGGCGAGCGCGTCGCCGGCCAGCCCGAGCAGGTCCGGAGCCGCGGCGGCTGCCCCCGCGCCGTCGCCGAACGCCTGTCGCGCGAGCGCGATCTCGTCCCCGGCCGCCAGGGCCAGGCGCCGCTCGCGCTCGTCGAAGGCATGCCTCCGGCGCACGAGCTCGAGCGAGCCGACGACGGCATGCCCGTCCCACACCGGCAGCTGCAGGATCCCCTGCGCCCCGAGCTGCTCGGTCACCCGCCGCAGCGGCGGCGGCAGCGATTCCGGGTCGTCGTGCTCCTCCGCGGGGATCTTCGGAGCCGTGACCCGCGAGCCCTCGAGCTCGGCGCGGAGCGCCGGCGACTCGGCGTGCACCGCTCTCGCCGTCGCGCAGCCGGACTCGTCCACGAGCCGCGCCACGACGACGTCGGCGCCGGTCACTTCCGCCGTGCGCGCGACGACCGCCTCGAGCACTGCGTCGAGCCCCGTAAGAACGCCTCTCTCCCTGGCCACGGTCACGTCGTCTGCCCCGGGCAAGTATGGCTGGCCTACTAGACTCCCCGTGTGGCCCTGCCCGAGCGACAGCGAGCCGAGGAGGACCTGCTCGACCCGACGGCGATCCAGCGGAACTACCATCGCCAGCGGATCAAGCGACGCGCCCAGGAGGACCGGGCCCGCGAGAAGACCCTCGCGGGCTTGCGATTCTGGCTCGCGGTCACCGCCGTGCTCGCCACGAGCATCGGCCTGGCGATCGTGATCTGGAACCAGATCCAGCGCCTGTTCGGCCTCTAGCACCCGATCCGTCGCCATTCGACCGCCGGGTCGCCCATACTTGCGGCCATGCAAACGCCCGAGCAGTTCCCACCCGCCGAGGAGGAGCCGTTCTACGAGGCCGAAGAGGAGGTGTACGTCCGGCCTGCGACCGGGTTCTGGTCGATCGGCAGCCGGCTCACCTGGATCGCCGGCCTCGTCCTCACGATCTCCGCGTTCACCGACTGGTACGCCGGCCCCAACACCACCGGCCCGACGCTGGCCGTGATCGCGTGGCACACCGGCGTGCTCGGCAAGCTCGTCTTCGTGGTTGGCCTCGTGCTGCTCGCCATCGCCATCCTGCGCGAGTTCGGCTTCGAGCTGCCGCCGTCGGTGCCGGAGAGCCTCGTCGTGATCGCGCTCGGCTCGCTGGCGACGATCTTCGTCTTGATCCGTCTGATCTCGATTCCCGACTCGATCCCGCCCCCGGCGGGCCGTGGGATCGGCATCTGGATCAGCCTGCTGGCGTCGCTGGCCGTGATCGTCGCCGGTCTGCTGCGAGCCTCAGAAGAGCTCTAACGATCAGGTCGACAGCAGCTGCTTGGTCTGTGCGACCAGCTCCTTGGGGTCGAACGGCTTCCCGAGGAACGCCTGCGCCCCGCGCTCGGCCGCCTCGTCGGCGGCCCGCTCGTCGACCTTGCCGCTGAACATCACGACGGGCACGGCGCCGACGCCATGGCGTTCGTGCACGCGCTGGAGCATCTCCCAGCCGTCGACCTCCGGCATCTTCACGTCGAGGAGGATCAGGTCCGGGCTCGCGTCGTCGAGCACGCGCATCCCCTCCTCGGCGCTGCCGGCCTCGTGGACGGTGTAGCCCTCCAGCTCCAGGTTGACGCGCACGTACTCGCGCACGCGGTCGTCGTCGTCCACGATCAGCACGACCGGGCCCTTCCGCGCCTCGGGGCCGGAGCGCTCGAGGAACGCGTCGAGGTCGTCGCGGCGGTAGCGCCGATGTCTCCCCGGAGTCTTGTAGACGCGGACGCGTCCGCTGTCCGACCATTTGCGAATGGTGCTTTGCGCAACGCCGAGATAGCGCGCAGCCTGGCCAAGCGTGAGCCATTCGGGCTCCCGCGCCCCTTCGCGGGTGCTCGCATTGCGAGGCATCGCGCGGCGAATCTACCCAAAGCTGCCGGTTCTGAACACTCCGCCCTCAGGGAGCGGTCACGGTGACCGTCGCCGCGGGCGGCTGCAGGGTGTACGTGTGGTCCTGCGTGACCGTCGAAACCGGCTTCGGGTTGTCCTCGAGCGCCTGGCCGAGCGCGATCCCGACGGCGAAGACGACCACGAACGCGACGATCCAAACGGCACGGCGAGGCCACGGGTTCCGCCGCTTTCGCCGCCGTTCGTACGTGCTCATGGCTTGTAGTCGACGGCGCCGCGGGAATAGAGGTGGAAGGCGGCGTCCTGGACCGTGGTCGTCCTCGCCGGCCAGCCCGGCGCAGGCTCGGCCTCCTGTAGCGCCGCCTGCACCCAGCGGTCCGAGTCGCCGTAGGCCGAGGCGAGCTCGCCGAGCGTGAACGTCTGACCGACGCGGCGCCGGAGCTGCTCGAGCACGACGTCGACCTCGGCGAGCAGGCGCGCGTGGAGCGTCCGGTCGGAGGCGGAAGCCTGGATGCGGCGATTCCCGTCCTCCCACTCGCGCCGCGTCATCTCGATGGTCCCCTCCACGGAACGCGATGCTAGAGGAACGATCGCGCGACCTCGCGCGACCGATCCTCTAGTCCGAACAGCAGCGTTCGGGCCAAAGCGGCTCCACCTCGCCCACGATCCGCTCGCCGAGCGCGTACCCCGGCCGCGCAAGGGCGAACGCCGCGTGCGCGTGCAGGCATTTGAGGCCGCCGGTGCGCGTCTGGCCGCCGATTCCCCCGGGCAGCACGGGTCTCAGGCGCCGCTGCTCCTCGTGGCCGCCCTCCAGGCTCTCCCGCAGGTGCTCGTCCTCGCGCGCGGCGCGGCTCCATCGCTCGACGCCGCCGTCCGCCTCCAGCCGCGCGATGGCCGCCGCCAGATGCCTACAGGTGATCCAGTACGTCGTCGGGAACGGCTCGCCGTTCTCGTCGAACGGCGCCTGCTCGGTTACCGCAGGACGGCCGAAAGGACAGCGGACGGCCACACGCACGAACGCGCGCGGACGCCGGCCGAGCTGGCGCTCCACGATGACAAGGTCATCCTCCACCCTTGTCGATCGTAGCCCGTGTCCTCGCATGGACCCAGGCGCCGATGCCCTTGACGATGTAGAGGCGCTCGCCGGGGCGCACGTAGCCGAGGCGGCGCGCCTGCTCGACGAGCGCCTCGCCGGTGCTCGACTGCGCCAGCCGGTGCTGGAGCTCGCGCTTCTCGGCCTTCAGCGCCTGCACGTCGGCGGCGCGGCCGGTGAGCTCGTGCTTCGTGTCGATGTAGCTCCGCAGCGGCCGCGCGTAGAGCAAGCCGACGAGAACGATCGCGGCGAGGCCGATCCAGCGCATGACGTAGCGCGAGCGCGGCGGCTTGCGGGAGCGTTTGGGCACGCGGCGCGGTTCGCCGCGCGCGCGGCGGATCCTCTAGAGAACGTCGACCTTGATCAGGTTGGTCGTGCCGGGGAAGTTGACGTGCGTGCCGGCCGCGATCACGACGCGGCCGCCCTCCTCGGCGAGGCCCGACTCGCGGGCGGCCTGGAGCGACCGCTCGAGGAGCTCGTCGAAGTTCTCCGCCTCCGGAATCAGGACCGGAGTCACGCCCCACTCGAGCGCCATCTGCCGGAGGGCGTAGTCGTGGTGGGTCAGCGCGAGGATCGGCCTGCGCGGACGCAGACGCGCGACCGCCGAGGCCGTGCGGCCCGAGTACGTCGGCACGAGGATCGCGTTCGCGCGCAGCGCCTCCGCCAGGTCGCAGGCGGCGTTCGACATCGCCTGGCCGACCGTCGGCTCGTCGGCGACCTCGGGCAGCTGGTGACGGTAGCCGAGGCTCGGCTCGACCGCCCGCGCGATCCGGTCCATGTACGCGACCGACTCGACCGGGTACTCGCCCATCGCGGTCTCGCCGGAGAGCATCAGCGCCGAGGTGCCGTCGAGCACGGCGTTGGCGACGTCGCTCGCCTCGGCTCGCGTCGGCTCGGCCTGGTGCACCATCGACTCGAGCATCTGCGTCGCCGTGATGACGGGCTTCCCGCGCTCGAGCGCGGTGGCGATGATCCGCTTCTGCAGCAGCGGCACGAGCGCCGGACCGATCTCGACGCCGAGGTCGCCGCGGGCGACCATCACCACGTCGGACGCGTCGAGGATCTCGTCGAGTGCGTCCACGGCCTCGGACTTCTCGATCTTGGCGATCACGTGCGCGTGCGACCCCGCTTGCTCGATCAGCTCCCGCAGGTCGCGGACGTCGGCGGCCGAGCGCACGAACGAGAGTGCGACGAAGTCGACGCCGAGCTCGAGCGCGAGCTCGAGGTCGTCCATGTCCTTGCGCGTGATCGAGGGGATCGGGATCGGCACGCCCGGCAGGTTCACGCCCTTGTGCGAGGTGACCACTCCGCCCTCGACGACCGTGCACTGCGCACGCCCGGCCACGACGGTGTCGACGTGGAGGCGCACGAGGCCGTCGTCGATCAGCACGTCGTGTCCCGGCTGGAGCACCTCGCTGATCACCGACGGGCTGACGGGCAGCTCGCCGTTCGTGCAGTCGTCCGCGGGCCCGACCACGATCGGCTCGCCGCGCCGCAGCGAGAACGGCTCCTCCAGGTCGCCGACGCGCAGCTTCGGCCCCTGCAGGTCGGCGATCAGCGCGATCGGTCTGCCGACCTCGCGCTCGGTCTCGCGCACGAGGCGCGCCCACTCGCGGTGCTGGTCGTGCGTGCCGTGCGAGAGGTTCAGCCGCGCCGCGTCGGCGCCGGCGCGAACGAGCTGCGCGAGCGCCTCTGCCGTCGAGCACGCCGGGCCGATCGTCGCGACGATCTTGGTCCGGCGAGGAGCAGCGGCGGCGGCCACGCCGTCAGCCTAGCGAGCGCCTCAGCGAACGAAGCGCGGAAACGCGTCCCAGCCCGGGTAGACGGCGCGCTCGCCGAGCTCCTCCTCGATGCGGAGCAGCTGGTTGTACTTCGCGACGCGGTCGGTCCGGGACATCGAGCCCGTCTTGATCTGGCCGCAGCCGGTGGCCACGGCGAGGTCGGCGATCGTCGTGTCCTCGGTCTCGCCGGAGCGGTGCGACATCACGCAGGCGTAGCCGGCCTCGCGGGCCAGCGCCATCGTGTCCAGCGTCTCGGTGAGCGTCCCGATCTGGTTGACCTTGATCAGGATCGCGTTGCCGACGTTCTCCATGATCCCGCGCCGCAACCGCCCGGGGCTCGTCACGAAGATGTCGTCGCCGACGAGCTGGACGCTCGAGCCGGCGACCTCCGTGAGCGTCCGCCACGAGAGCCAGTCGTCCTCGGCCAGGCCGTCCTCGACGGACACGATCGGGTAGCGCTCGACGAGGCCGGCGACGTACTGCACCATCCCGTCGCCCGGCTCCTCGCGCCCTTCGAAGCGGTAGTGCCCGTCCTCGTAGAGCTCGGTCGCGGCGGGGTCCAGCGCGATCGCCACCCGGTCGCGATGGCCCGCGCGCTCGGCCGCCTCCAGCACGGCGTCGATCGCCTCCTCGCTCGAGCCGAGGTCGGGCGCGAAGCCGCCTTCGTCGCCGACCGCGGTCGAGAGGCCGCGCTCGTGGAGCAGTGCGCGGAGCGTGTGGAAGACCTCGGAGCCGACGCGCAGCGCTTCCGCGAACGTGTCGACACCGGCCGGGACGAGCATGAACTCCTGGAGGTCGATCGAGTTCTGCGCGTGCGCACCGCCGTTGATCACGTTCATCATCGGCACCGGCAGGGTCGCGGCGTCCTCGCCGCCGAGGTGCCGGAAGAGCGAGACGCCGGCATCGGCCGCCGCGGCTTTCGCCACGGCCAGCGAGACGCCGAGCATCGCGTTCGCGCCGAGCCGGCCCTTGTTCGGCGTGCCGTCGAGCTCGACCATGCGCTCGTCCACGGCCCGCTGATCGGCGGCGTCGAGCCCCTGCACCGCCTGTGCGAGCTCGCCGTTCACGTTGCCGACGGCGCGCGTGACGCCCTTGCCGCCCCAGTCGCTGCCCCCGTCGCGCAGCTCGAGCGCTTCGTGCACGCCCGTGGACGCGCCCGACGGGACAGCCGCGCGGCCGAACGCGCCAGACTCGAGCCGCACGTCCACCTCGACCGTCGGGTTGCCGCGCGAGTCGAGGATCCATCGTCCGTGCACCTCCGCGATCGCGGTCATACGCCTGCCTCCTTGGCGAGATCGAAGTAGCGGTCCTGTTCCTCCAGGCCAAGCTCGGTCCAGCGTCTGCCCTCGTCGGCAGCCAGTCGTTCCGCCCGCTCGACTCGGGCAACGAAGCGCTCGCTCATCGCCCGCAGCGCGAGCTCTGGGTCGACGTTCAGCCGCCGGGCGACGTTGACCGCGGAGAAGAGGACGTCGCCGAGCTCCTCGAAGACGTGCGGGTCGGGCTCGGTCTCGGGCGCCGGCTCGCCGCCGGCCTCGGCGATCGCCTCCTTGAGCTCGCGCAGCTCGTCGTCCAGGTCGGCGAGCGCCCCGTCGACGTCGGGGTACTCGAACCCGACCGCCCGAGCGCGGCGCTGCACCTTGCGCGCGTAGAGCAGCGACGGCAGCGACTCCGGCACGTCGTGGAAGACGCCCTCGCGCTCCTCCTGCTCGCGCTTGATCCGCTCCCAGTTCTCGCGCACGCGGCCGGCCGTCCGCGCCTCGGTGTCACCGAAGACGTGCGGGTGGCGCCGCACGAGCTTCTCGTGCACCGCCCGCGCGACGGCTTCGAGGTCGCCCTCGCCCTGCTCCTGGAGGAGCAGCGAGAGGAAGTAGACCTGGAAGAGCAGGTCGCCGAGCTCGTCGAGCAGCTTCGCCGGATCGCCCGCGACCGCGGCGTCTGCGACCTCGTAGGCCTCCTCGACCGTGTGCGGGACGATCGTCCTGGCCGTTTGCTCCCGGTCCCAGGGACAGTCCCTGCGCAGCCGCTCGGTCAGCTCCTGCAGCTCGAGCAGCGCGTCGGCTAGCGCCAACGGTCTAGCCGGTGGTGGTCGCGGCGCCCGTCGTCGACGACGACTGCTTGCACGGGTCCGAGCCCGGCGGCGGCGCATAGCCCGTCGCGTAGCCGATCGTCTTGCAGTAGTGCTTCTTCATTCCGTTCAGCCAGTTGTTCATCTCCGTCTGCTTCTGCTGGGAGAGGAGCTGCTGCCGGATCGCTTCCTTCACCTGCGAGAGCGGCGTCGGCTTGGCAGGCGTACCGGGCTTGACCGGCCCGAGCGCCTCGATGATGTGCCAGCCAAACTGCGAGTGGACCGGCTTCGAGATCACGTTCGTCTTGATCGAGAAGGCCACGTCCTCGAACGGCTTCACGAGCCGGCCCTTCACTGCCGTGCCCGGAGGCAGCCGGCCGCCGTTCTGCGCGGACGAGGTGTCGGTCGAGTACTTCTTCGCGAGCGCCGCGAACTTGCCCGGGTTCTTCTGAAGCTGCGCGTAGATGCTGTCCGCCTGCGCCTTCGTCTTGACGAGGATGTGGCGCACGTCGCGGCTCGGCGGCTGCGCCGGCGTCTCGTACTGCTTCTTGTTCTTGTTGTAGTAGGACGTGATGTCGCTGTCGCTGACCTTGACGTCCTTGGTGACGTCGTTGAAGACCTTCTCGCGGACCAGCTGCTGCTTGATCCCCGAGCGCACCTGCTCGTCGGTGAAGCCCTGCTGCTTCAGCGCCTGCTGGTAGCGCTTGTCCATCTGCGCCTGCGTCGCCTGCTTCTGGCCCGCCGGGTTGCCGTAGTACTGCTTCTTGATCTGCTCCAGGCGCGCGTCGACGTCCTTGTCGCTGACGTTGACGCCGAGCTTCTTCGCCTCCTGCTCGTACTCGCTGCTCTGGATCAGGAACTGCGTCGCGTTCGTCTTCAGATTCGCGAGGTCGACGGAGCCGGGCGCCGGGAACTTGCGATGCGTCGCCTTGAAGTTGTTCTTCGTCTGGTCGATCAGCGCGTTCCACTCGGCCTGCGTGATGTGGCCGTCGCCGACGACCGCGACGTCGTCGCCGGAGACGCTCTGCGCTCCGCCGCCGCCACAGGCAGCAACGAGCAGCACGAACGCCGCGCAAACCCCGATAATTCCGATCCGTTTCATGGAAAAAGCGCCAGCAGCAGGGATTTTCCTCACGCTGCCCGGCGCGCGTCGAGTATAGCATCGACTAACCGCACCGCTGCCTTGAATTCATAAGATCTCAATGAAATTTCGCGGCGGGCGCTCGTGTAGACGGCGGTGTCGAGCTCGGCGCGCAGCGCGCGCAGCTCGCCGGAGCCGAGTAGCAGCGGCCCGACGGTCGTCTTGCCACCGCGGAAGACCAGGTAGTCGGCGCCGGCCTGCGCCAGCTTCAGCTTCGCCTCCTGAATCGAGAACAGGTTCTCGACCGGCTCGGGCAGCGGGCCGTAGCGATCCTCGGTCGCCGCCTGCAGCTCGCGCAGCTCGTCCTCGGTCTCCGTCAGCGCGAGCCGCCGGTGCAGGTCGATCTTCAGCGCCTCGGCCTCGATGTACGGCGCCGGCACGTACGCGTCGACGCTCGCCTCGACCCGCACCGGCCGCACCGCCGGCCGCCGCTCGCCGGAGAGCTCCGCCACGGCCTCGGCCAGTAGCTCGACGTAGAGCTCGAACCCGAGCGCGGCGACGTGGCCCGACTGCTCCGCCCCGAGCAGGTCGCCGGCGCCGCGGATCTCGAGGTCTCGCATCGCGATCGCGAACCCCGCGCCGAGCTCGGTGTGGTCGGCCAGCGTCGCCAGCCGCGCCCGCGCCTCCTGCGTCAGCTCCCGCGAGTCCGGGTAGAAGAGGTAGGCGTGGGCAAGGACGTCCGAACGGCCCACACGCCCGCGGATCTGGTAGAGCTGGGCGAGGCCGAGCGCGTCCGCGCGCTCGACGATCAGCGTGTTGGCCTGGGGGATGTCGAGCCCCGACTCGATGATCGTCGTCGAGACGAGCACGTCCGCGTCGCCGCGCAGGAACGCGTGCATCTTCTCCTCGAGCTCGCGCTCCCGCATCTGGCCGTGCGCGACGAGCACGCGCAGCGACGGGGAGAGCTGGGCGATCTTCTCGGCCGCCTCCTCGATCGTCTCGACGCGGTTGTGCAGGTAGAAGCTCTGACCCTCGCGGGCGTGCTCGCGCTCGAGCGCCTGCTTGACGAGCTCGTCGTCGTACTCGCCCACGTACGTGCGGATCGGGCGCCGGCCCTCTGGCGGGGTCTCGATCACGGAGATGTCGCGCAGACCGGAGAGCGACATGTGCAGCGTGCGAGGGATCGGCGTGGCGCTGAGCGAGAGCACGTCCACCTCGAGTCGCAGGGCACGCAGCAGCTCCTTCTGCGCGACGCCGAACCGTTGTTCCTCGTCGACGATCACGAGGCCGAGCTCCTTCGGGATCACGTCTCGGCTCAGCACCCGGTGCGTCCCGATCAGGACGTCGACCTTGCCGGCCTCGAAGTCGGCGACGACCTGCTTCTGCTCCTTCGGGCTGCGGAACCGGGAGATCATCTCGACGCGCACCGGGAAGTCGCGGTAGCGCTCGCGGAAGGTGTTCCAGTGCTGCTCGGCAAGCACTGTGGTCGGGACGAGCATCAGAGTCTGCTTGCCGTTGACCGCGACCGCGAACGCCGCCCGCACGGCGACCTCCGTCTTGCCGAAACCGACGTCGCCGCAGACGAGCCGGTCCATCGGCCGCGGCGCCTCGAGGTCCTCCTTGACCGCCTCGATCGCGGTGCGCTGGTCCTCGGTCTCGCGGTACGGGAACTCGGCCTCGAGCCGCTCGAGCCACTCGTTCTCTAGCTCGTAGGCGACGCCGGGCGCCTGCTGGCGGCGTGCGTAGAGGGCGAGCAGCTCGCCGGCAAGCTCGCGCAGGCTCGTGCGCGCGCGGCTCTTCAGGTTCTGCCACGCCTTGCCGCCGAGCTTGCTCAGGGCCGGCGCGGACGCATCGGCGCCGATGTACTTCGAGACCTTGCCGATCTGTTCGTGCGGGACGTAGAGCCGGTCGTCGCCGCGAAAGCCGACGAACAGGTAGTCGCGGGTGACCTCCGCCACCGTCTTCGTCTCGAAGCCGAGCAGCTTCCCGATGCCGTGGTCCTCGTGGACGACGAAGTCGCCGGTGCGGAGGTCGGCGAAGCTCTGCAGCGCCCGGCCCGGAGGCGCGGCCCGGGTGCGGGCGCGCTTGCGGAAGACCTGCGTGTCGGGCAGCAGCACGAGCCCGAGGTCGCGCCAGACGAAGCCTCGACGCGCGGGCGAGACGGCGAAGAGGAGCTCCGGCTCGTCCGGGAAGCGCTC
>Ga0207683_10002268_pt1 | contig 16855 bp, 18 predicted proteins | sample KBSM73metaG_FD_184333 | JGI IMG/M metagenome (GOLD analysis project Ga0207683, IMG submission 184333) | Miscanthus rhizosphere microbial communities from Kellogg Biological Station, Michigan, USA - KBS M7-3 metaG (SPAdes) (version 2) | ecosystem: Host-associated > Plants > Roots > Rhizosphere >... | reverse complement strand
CTATTATGAAAATCACCCTTACTTAACGAGAGAAGCGGCAGTGTATCTCCGGGAATGTGGGGTTAAGCTGGTGGGTATTGATTCACATAATATAGATAATACAAATGGCAAAAGCCGCCCGGTACACAGCACCCTCCTTGGCGCAGAGATACTCATCGTAGAGCATCTTTGTAACTTATATCTTTTACCGGGTGATGGGTTTTTATTCAGTGCGATACCACCTAAATTTAAAGGGGTCGGCACCTTTCCCGTAAGAGCGATGGCAAAGGTCAAAAAAACAACATAGCTGCACATACGCTTTTTTAGAAAATTTCGCCAGTATAGAAAGTAAAACAACTTCGGAGGACTACTTTTTTACGATAAAAATTCGGGAAAAACTAAGTGTTTTGTTATACGTTTTTGCCTTTGGCATTGGTATTGCAACTAAAAAGCGAACAAGTTCACTAGTCAAAAATTTAAAATTAATCCTCTATGAAAAAGCTTAACACTCTTCTCCACGATCAAAAAGCTCAAGGCAGTTTAATCATCACAACATTTTTCGGAGTAGTTATAATCGTCCTGGCATTGACCTGGGGTGCTTAATAACCATTCTGTATTATTTCTCAGGAAGAGAAGGTCATCTTTTCTAACGTTTCATTATTGTAAGAAATGATTGCCTTCTTTTCCCGGGGAATTATTTTTATTACTTCCCTAATTCAATTGCTGTTCCCCACCCTTTCAATTTCATCTGCTGAAGCGCCGGTTGTGCGCCTCGCCTGTGTTTTGGTTCCTTTCGCAAACCGGTAGGTAATTGAGAGTGAAACTATCCGCGTATCCCGTTGCAGTTTAAAATACTCATTCACCGTTTGAAAATGGGTTAGCCCTTCCATGGCCTGTGAATAAAATATATCCCTTGCCGTTAGTTTGATGCTTCCTTTGTTGTTAAACACCTGTTTTGACAAACCAACGGACAGCTGCCCGGTTGGTTGCAGCACTTCCTGCAGATCATTCTGATTTTTGGAAATATAGAATCCTGTTAACTCGGCTGCCCATCCTTTTGTTAACCGGAACTGGTTGTTCATGCTCACCGTAAATTGAGTAATCGATGCTTTATAATTTTTCCACAAAGTCCCTTCGATCTCTTTATGTGTAAGATCAGCTTCCGAGCTAAATGACCACCAGGATAACGGCGATAACTGGGCGCTTACAGAAAGACCGTAATGCTGCATCTTTCCCACGTTGCCCTCGGTATAAACAATCATTCCGGTTGTTGTATCCGATAAAAAAATCTGTGAAATATAATCATGAATGATATTATAATTCACCGATGTTGAAAGTATTCCCTTATACAAATGAGTTAATTCAAAATTCCAGGTGTACTGGGGCAAAAAATAAGGATTGCCTTGCTGCACTGTGTATTTATTGATGATATAGACAAAAGGATTTAGTTTTTGAAAAGCCGGCCTGTCTATGCGCCGCCCGGTCGATAACGTAAAGCTATTTGACGAATCTGCATTGTACGTAATGAATGCAGACGGAAAAAGACTGTTATACTGGCGGTTGAATGCTGAATCCTTTACGATGGCATTGCCCAATTGTTTTGCGTTGTAGGCAGTATACTCATATCGAATACCGGCTTGTATATTCCATTTCCCTTTTTTGGTTTCTGCATTTGTATACAATGCATGAATAGTTTCATTGTATAAAAAATGATTGCTTTTCCCCAAATCATCCTGCCAGTTGCCGGATTGTAAATAATAATACTGTGCAAGATTGTCTGTATTGATATGTGACGATTTCCATCCCATATCCCATTTTACCGAAGACAATTGCTGCGTGTAATCGACCTTCGCAGAAAAGATATGAATATCTGACGGCAGATCACCTTTCGATCCATCTTCATAACCACCGGGCATATCGGCAACATTCTGAAAGTACTGGCCGTTGTGCATTGAGTACGTCAGATAATCAATGTCAGCAGTTACTTCCCGCGAAGTACTAAATGAATGTTTCGCATTCAGGTTAATTCCTCCATGCGTCCAGTGATAATTACTCTTGCTGGTTGTTTTTATTGCTGAATCCTTTACCCTGTCACGATTCATCCATTCTGCTGTGCTGGTGCCATTATAATCCCGCGACAACAATAGACCATTCAGGGAAATACCCACTGTTGTTTTTGCATTCAAAAAATAGTCGACTCCTGTCCTTATTGTGTGTGTAGGTCCGCCACCTGTGGTGTAATAGGGTTGTTCTAAAAAAGCGGCGGTACTTCCGTTGTCATTAAAATACGTGCGTAATGCATACAGATCTGTAAATCCTTTGTTCGCATTCAGGCTATAATTAAAAAAAACATTATACGCACCATTGCGATAATTGAACAACAGGTTATCATTACTTTTATAATAACGTCCTTGCCCATACGCTGCGGTAAGGCTGCCGTTAAAACCTTTCTGTTTGTTTTTCTTCGTTTTTATATTGATAATCCCGGCATTGCCTGCTGCATCATATTTCGCAGAAGGGTTATCCATCAATTCAATCTGGTCTACCTGCGAAGCATTAAGCCCTGTCAATAGGTTTTGTAAATCAGATCCGGAAAGTTGTGTTGGCTTGCCGTCAATCATCACTGCAACATTTGGCTTGCCTTTCAGGCTGATATTCCCGTCCCTATCCACCGTAACGCCCGGCGATTTTTCCAATACTTCCATAACTGTTGTTCCGGCATTGGTAATACCTGCTTCTACATTCACAATGGTTTTATCAGGCTTCAATTCAAGAAATGGTTTTTTCGATGTAACGGTTACATCCTTCAATGCAACTGCAATTGATTGAAGAATGACTGTATCAACCAGGGATTGAGTTCCGGTTATTTTGATTTGCTTCACGAAGGTTTCATAATTGGTTCTGCTGATGCGAAGGATATACTGGCCGACATCGAGACTATAAAAAAGTGAAACGCCTTTGCTATCACTCATAATTGTCTTTACCAGGGTTGAATCAGGAAAAGTATAAACGGAAACGGTTGTATTTGCCAGTATTTCTTTCTCCCGCGAAACAGTAACAATTTTAATTGCTGATTTATTCGTTTGCTGAGCTGAAGCGCCAAAAGACACAGTTACAAATAATACAATCCCGGTAAGATGTTTAAGCATGCAGAATAATAAAGTCTCAATATATTTCAGCAATTTCGGTGATAAACTGATTATTCCTTTAATGGTTGTATACGCCGATGAACAGGTGCCGGATTGACGGAAATTTACACAACCGGGAATTTGACAAATAACCGATTCCCTCCGTATCTTGGGTCATGCGCTTTTTATGGAGATTTAGCCATTTTGTATCCGTCTTAGTTGCCCTGCCCTTGGCCGGCTGCGTACAATCGAATAACCGTATTGATAAAGTATGGTTTTTTACTTTATATACTTCTTCCGGGGGCGATAAAGACAGTATGCTTACACCGGCAAGTTTTCTCAATTTGCAAAAAGACGGTAGTTATACAACTGATTTTGGCCAATTTGAAAGTGGTAGTTGGAAAAGTGATAATAAAACACTTCAATTAACCAGAGACGACCACACCTCGACGGAGTACACGATTGAATACCTCGCAAAAAGCGAAATGCGGATATCTTCCAAACTCTTTCCTTCCGCCAGTTTTGAGAGTCAGCAGGGCGTCTTTAAATCGTCGTCAGAAAATCCCTTTTCAAAAGAAAATAATTTATGGCGGATACATGCAATGCGTAAAGAAAACGACGGAGAAATAAAGAGCCGGTTGCGGAATCACATGAAATTCTGGGAACTGTATTTTTCATGGGCGTTAAACAGTGATATCAGTAGTATTGACGTGAGAAGCACACCCACGCCGATAAAAATTTATGGGAATGGATTTGAATTAAAACCATTTAATGATTTGCCTGCTGCGTGGAGATCTTATTTCTTTGATGAAGAAGACTGCCGAAAAGCTAATGGGATCATCAAATCAGTATTTGACAAACGTGATATTGCATGGGCCCATACAGAGAATAAATATAAATTATTTATTTCGGCATTCCAGCAATTACAGCAATTCCTGAAATAAACTAAAATAACCGAACAGGATCGAGTTAATCGCCGAAATTATGTAAAGAGCATTTAGAAATTTATCCTATCAATTCAATGCTAACCTGCATTTCGACTTAAACATTGCGAGATAGACTCCAGCCCTTTTTTCAACTGTTCTGCAGTCGGCCATGCATACCCGATCCGCATATAGTGATCCGGCATGGAAAACCAATGCCCCGGACCCACCAATGTTCCATGTTTATTTAATAAATTGTCATAGAATAAAGACGCCTCAAAAGATGTCGCATCTTTTACTCTTGGAAAACAAACCACGCCGCCACCCGGTTTCACCCATTCCAACCGCTGTTCATTGTTTATCCAGTTTTCAATTATTGAAAAATTTGAGGCGATATGTTGCCTGATGTTTTTTGAATGATTCTCCTTTTCCTGTAAAAATTGATAGGCCACTTCTTCATCCAACACTGAGTTGGTAATAAAGATCTGTTCCTTCGCTGCAAGAAAAGATTCCATCAATTGCTCTTCCTGCGTTATGAGCCAGCCCAATCGAATACCCGGCAAGCCATAAGCCTTTGAAACGGATGATACGCTGATTGCATTGCGACTGAGCGAAGCTGCCAATGGAGGCGGAGAAGTTAAATTAAGGTCGCGGTAGGTTTCATCAACAAGAAGATAAACCTGGTTACGTTCTGCAATTTCAATAATTGATTCCAGCTTTTTTTTATCCAAAACCACACCGGTAGGATTATGCGGATTGGTTATGCTGATTAGTTTTGTATTACCCCGGATAGCTCCTTCAATATGATCTAAGTCCGGTCGCCAGCCGCTTTCAAATTCAAGATCCAAATAAGTAATGTCACAACCTATCGAAACGGGTGTTTCTACATTGGTGGCATAATTCGGTCTCATTACGATCAGGTGATCCTGGGTTGTGAGAAGAGTAGTCGCAATGATGAATAATGCAGATGCTGCCCCGACGGTTAATAACACATGACTGCTATTTAGATTTGGGTGACCTGCTCCGATAAGTTCACGCAGTTCCGGTTTACCGCGGTGGTCGGTATAGCAAAGACTCAAATCCTGGATGTGCAAATGAATATCTTTTAAAAACAAATCGCTCACCGAACTCTCGGCCAGGTTATACTGAATGTTTCCATAACCAAGCTCTTCCGGCGACTCTTTTTCAATGGCCATTCTTTTATAAATCATCGTTGAATTATTTTTTCTCAAAAAGGAGCGATTTCAAATATTACATCCAATCAGTATGCATTGCCCTGATGAAATTAAATCTGCAAAATATCTCACAAGTTAATGGTTACGAACGATTGAAAGAGAGATAACTCACGTTCTTCTTAGCACAGAAAAAAGTGAGAATTCCAGGAGATATTTGATGCAGTTAACGCTTTTATTTAATTTGAATAAACCGAATTAATTAATTGATTATTAATTGAAATAGTTAGAATAATACAGATTTATTTTTTAGGAGAGCATTTTCCAGAAAAAAATTTGGAAAAGCTAATTGGGTTAGTAATGCATTTTTTGTTCATTTTTCGCAGAATTTTGCAAATCACAAAAAATAGTCGCGCGAAAATGTTGATAGACCTGCTGCCCTCCTGCTGTCCTTTTCAATAAAATATTTAGGGAAAAATTGCGAAGCGGAATGTGAGGCTCATGTGATGTTGGTATATATTGCTGAAAAAAGAAATGATCGTTCGGAAAATATTTTTTGGGCTAATTATTATCGCCAGCCTGGCTTCATGCCGAGCCATGAAAGAACCGGATTACAAAGGCATCGATTCTTTCAAAATAATGAGCGTAAGCGGCGACACTTCTACTCTTTCGTTGAATGTGCGGTATTATAATCCCAATAACCGCAATCTTCAATTAAAAGATGCCGTGGGTGATGCATATGTCGACAGCCTTTATCTCGGCCATTTTTCAATGGATACGGTTATAAAAATTGCGAAAAATTCGGAGTTTGTGGTACCCGTTCAGCTCCGGGCTAACATGAAAAATATTTATCAAAATGCAGCAAGTGTTTTTCTGAATAAAGAATTTAATGTGCGCCTCGAGGGTCAATGTAAAGTCGGTCGTGGAGGTATCTTTATTCACTACCCGATACATTACCAGGGGAAGCAATCATTGAAGCTCTTTTAAAAACGCGAATTAAGCCTGTAGGTTGAATGTAGAGGAAAATAATCTGTAGTCTTTTGCTTTTAGTTTGATGACCGATTTTCATCTTTAGAACGCCATTTGCGAAAGTCAGTCTCAGTTAGCGTATCATTAGCATGTCAATCAGTGCTTTTTTGCAGGCCCACCATCTTCAGGCTTCTTGCAGCAAATAGGAAGGCGATTATATGAATCGGGATTTGCTGTTACATCATCAGCATCATATCCTGCATTGGCGATTGCCGTTTTTATTTCCTCAATATTGGTGCGATCACTTAAATATTTTACTGTTGTTTCTTTCGACCTGTAGTTCACATTTGTTGACAATATCCCATCATATCTTTTCAGGTAGGTTTCTATCCTGTCTTTACATTTCTCGCACACCACCGTCGGCGTTTTGATCTTCGCTGTCTGCACGGCTTTTGTTTGTGCAAAGGCGGTAACAGTAATCGCACATACCAATACAGAAAGAATTACTTGTTTCATAAAATACTTTGTTTAATAACGGATAAAGGCTCAGGCTTTATATGCCTGCACCCAACAAATTACAACACTCCTTTCCAGTTTGCCGGGTCGTCGCGCCATTTTAACAAAACTTCCTCATCACTGCGGCTGACAATGCCTTTTTCCAGCGCCAGTTCAATAAGCGTAGGGTAATTTGTAAGGGGATAATAGGTTACACCTGCTTTTGCAAAGACTTCCTTTGCCACAGGGAAATCATAGGTGAAAATGGAAACCATGCCAATAACTTCGAGGCCCGCGGCTTTCATCGCATCTACTGTTTGCAAACTGCTTTTGCCGGTAGATACCAGGTCTTCCACGACTATTGTCCTTTGACCTTTTTCATAATACCCTTCAATCTGGTTGCCCATGCCATGTTCTTTTGGCTTTGGCCGTACATAAACAAAAGGCAATTTCAATTGATCTGCAGCCATAGCGCCCCACGCAATACCTGCCGTGGCAACGCCTGCCAGTAGATCAGCTTCGGGAAACTTTTCGAAGATCACATTGCATAATTCCGACTTTATAAAATCCCGTATAAAAGGGAAGGACAATACTTTGCGGTTATCACAATAAATCGGGCTCTTCCAGCCACTGGCCCAGGTGAAAGGTTCTTTCGGATTGAGTTTTACGGCATTTACCTGCAGCAATTTCTCAGCTACTGCTTTTGCATCGGTCATGCGGCGAAGGTAGGAGAAAAGTTTAAGGTGTAAGGTTTAGTGCTTTAAGGCTATCTTAAGCAAAAATCGCGAACAGGGAACATGTTCATCTTTAAGTAACTTTAAACTTTAAACCCTTCAACTTTTAAACGTTCCACGATGTACATCAAAATTTATTTCGACGACAAGCCCCTTTTTTTATGTGATGCTGTGGAAGGAGAAATACAGACTTTAGTTCATCATGATGATGCCATGTTTATTGATGAACTGAACCTGCATACGGTAAAATCGATGATTCATGAGATGCAATTGCCCAAAGTTCATGCGGGCGTTTTTTTTCATCCTGATCTGACCGAATTAAAAAAAGCTTTTTGGAAAAAGTTTACCGTTTTGCAGGCGGCTGGTGGTCTCGTTATAAATGATAAGGAAGAAATACTGCTCATTTTCCGTCGGGGGAAATGGGATTTGCCAAAAGGCAAACTGGATAAAGGAGAAACGCTTGAACAATGCGCAGTAAGGGAAGTACAGGAGGAAACAGGTTTAAAAAAAATAAAACTGCAGTCACCGATAATCACTACCTATCATACTTATCATGAAGGCACACGGTTTATTTTGAAAGAATCTTATTGGTTCGGTATGAATACCGGGAGTGAAGAAAAGCTAATACCGCAAACAGAAGAAGATATTCATGAAATAAAATGGGTGGCACCCGAAGAAATAAAAAAGTATATGAAACAAACCTATCCTTCTGTAGCAGATGTTCTCAAGGCTGGCGCGTTAAAACAGCTACAGTAAGACGACTTACACAGGTCATCTTTCCCCGCTCGTCGTAGATCTTTATATCCCACACATGCGTAGTTGCGCCAAGATGAAGCGGCGACACGATGCCTGTAACAAAACCGGATTTCGCACCGCGTATATGATTTGCGTTTATTTCAATACCTACCACATATGCCTTAGATTGATCGACGACAAATGCGGATGCGACGCTGCCCAGTGTTTCAGCCAACACACAGGAGGCACCGCCATGCAATAATCCATACGGTTGTTTGGTACGATGATCTACCGGCATCCTGGCTTTAATGAAGTTCTCTCCTATCTCTACCCATTCGATACCGAGATGTTCGGCCATCGTGCCGGCACTCATGGCGGTTAATTTCTCCAACGAGAATTCAGGTTTGAACCAGATGGGCATATCAGGCTTTTTTTAATGACTTATATACAATATCCGGAAGAAAATGTTTGGCATCGCCCCCATTGCGTATAATGTCCCTTACAATCGTAGACGCTACCGATGTATATTTTGGCTCGCCTGTTAGAAATATAGTCTCGATATTTTTATCCAACGTGCGGTTTGCATCCGCAATTGTTTTTTCGTATTCAAAGTCGCTTACGTAACGTATGCCACGTAAGATGAATTTTGCACCGATCTTTTTACAAAAGTTCACTGTCAGCCCCTCGTATACATCGCCATCTACCCGTTCATCGTCCTTATACAGCTGTTTTATCCATTTTAATCGTTTTTCCGCAGAGAACATCGGCGCTTTCGCTGCGTTTAAACCAATTCCCACAACTATTTTGTCAAATAACGGAAGCGCACGGTTGATAATATCAACGTGACCCAATGTTACAGGATCAAATGTGCCGGGAAATAAACAAATGCGGGACATGTGATTTTGATTTTAGATTGTTGATTTTAGATTTCGTATGGCCCGTTCATGCATTCCCAAATCGTCAATCTAAAATCTGAAATTAGTTGTTCGTGTTTGACAGCAGGTAAAGTACCGCCATTCTCACCGCAACTCCATTTTCTACCTGTTGCAAAATAATGGATTGTTTGCTGTCTGCAACATCACTGTCCAGCTCAACACCGCGATTGATAGGGCCCGGATGCATAATTACAATCTCTTTATGCAAACTGTCGAGCAACTTGCGGCTGATACCATAGGCAATGTTATATTCTCTTAACGATGAAAACAACACCTGGTTCTGTCTTTCCAGTTGAATGCGCAATACATTCGCTACATCGCACCATTCCAGCGTTTCTTTCAGGTTGTAACTCACATTTACGTTCAGCGCCTGCTGAAGATATTTCGGAATCAATGTGGGTGGTCCGCAAACGGTAACATCTGCCCCCATTTTTTTCAGCAGGTAAATATTGCTCTGCGCTACACGGCTGTGCATAATGTCGCCGATAATAGCCACTTTTGTTCCCTGTAGTTTTCCCTTCTTTTCAACTATTGAAAGTGCATCAAGCAATGCCTGTGTAGGATGCTCATTGATGCCGTCGCCGGCGTTTATAATGGCTGCGGGTATATGTTTCGACAGAAAATGTGGCGCCCCGCTTGCACTATGCCGCATCACCACCATATCTACTTTCATGGAAAGGATATTGTTTACCGTATCCAGCAGCGTTTCCCCCTTGGAAACGGACGAACCGGATGCGGTAAAGTTGATTGTATCAGCACTTAATCTTTTTTCAGCAAGCTCAAATGAAATTCTTGTCCGCGTAGAATTTTCAAAAAAGAGATTCACGATCGTTACATCACGCAGCGATGGCACTTTCTTGACGGGCCGCTGTAAAACATCTTTAAATTGATAGGCTGTGTCTAAAATAAGCTGGATATCGCCCGGGACAAGATCCCTTATACCTAAGAGGTGCTTTGAAGAGAATTGCATCTTAGGAGGCGAAGATAAAGGAAAATCCTATTTGGGTACAATTAATTTGATCTGCCAAAAGTCCCGGGTTTTTAGATTAATCGTTCCGGTGTGTTTCAGGAGTCTTTTCTCAAAAACCATATGAGTAAAAACGTAAAAATTCAATACAGTACTACTTCATGCTTATCGGCGAGTACTTTCACTTTTTGCGAGACAATCGTATCAATGTATTTGCCGACATAATCAGGCTGAATGGGTAATTGCCGGTTAAATCGCCTGTCAACCAGGATACATAATTCAACTTTTTCAGGTCTGCCAAAGGCGAGAAGTGCGTCTAATGCAGCGCGAATGGTGCGACCGGTATATAAAACATCGTCGATTAAAATAACATTACAACCTTCGATTGAAAAATTGATGTCTGTCTTATTGGGCATATGAAGCTGGTTGCGTATATCATCCCTGTAAAAAGTGATATCCAGCTTCCCATACTTCACTTTCTCAGAAGCAATTTCTTTTTTTATTTCGCTTACAATCCGGTCACTTACATAAATTCCCCTTGGTTGAATGCCGATGATAACCGTATTGTGCAGGTCATCATGATTTTCCAATAACTGGTTGGCCAGTCTTTTGATGGTAATCGTCAATTGTTCTTCGCTTAAAATCAATTTCAAGCTGGTAAATTTTGGATAAAAATAACAAAGCGCATCGAAAGATGCGCGGTATTCATAAACTTTTAAAGAAGCAACCGGTTTATGCAACTATTGGAGCTCATTCTTGCGAATTAGATCCAAATGTATAAAAGACACTGACCATAATGGTCTTGTTTTTTAGTGTACCGAACTCAGATACATTCGTATAGCCAAAATCATAACGGGCAGAAGCGCCAATGCCCATTGCACTTTTATAACCTAAACCACCAACCCAGGAAAAGTCTGTTGATTTCATATTTTCCTTTATATCAGTACTGTTAACTTTCGCACTGATCAGGAAACCAACCTGCGGACCAGCTTCTACAAAAAAACCGGAAGGTGTTTTGTACTGTACCAATACCGGTACGTCTATGTAGCCAAATTTATATGTTTGGTCCGATGATTTAAAGCCTTTACCGGAATACAACACTTCTGGTTGTATCGTAAAATTATCATTGAGAAAAAAATTGGCAAGACCCCCTACATGAAAAGATGGATGCATGCTTTTGTCGTCTAAGGCATTGCCGGTGACGGTGGCGAAATTCACCCCCGCCTTCGCACCAAAAATTACAAATTGAGAATACCCTGCCATTGAAAAGAAGAAGAGCGATGAGAGCGTGATGAATTTTCTCATACCGGGAGTTTTAATGGTTAAAAAAGATAAACAAACATACTGAAAATATGAACCGGTTTTAACCGGGTTTGCAAAACGCAATAGGAACTTGTCTTCATTGGGGTAAAAAAAATGATAGCCCACATTTTTAAGAGTACGCTATCATTTTTACTTTTTTTCGTCTACCCGTCACAGTCCGTTTGTTCAGGATTTCCTGTTTTTCATGTCATGCATTTTGCATTGCCATTGGTAAAACAGTCCTAAAGAAAACACACGATTTTGTATCGTACCCGGAGCATCATGAATGTTATTGATGCCGACGTTATACCGCGCATCAATACCCAGCCCGGTACCAGGAAATAAATAACCTGTTCCAAATACCCAGGAAAAATCTACGGTACGTAACTGATCTTTAATAGATGTTTCGGTATTGCCATTCTTTTCTTTCGCGTCTAACAGAAATCCAAGTTGCGGACCTGTTTCAAACCGCAGACCAAAGCCAGTCATGTATTGTGCCAGCAATGGGCTATTTAAGTAGGCAAGTCTTAACCGATCGGCGCCATCTTTACCACCTTGCCCGGAGAAGAATAGCTCATGTTGAATCGCAAAATTCCGCGTAATATGCAAATGGGCTAATCCACCGGCATGAAAAGATGTTCGTCCATTGTAATCTACACCGTTTTCAACATTGAGGTTTGCAATGTTGACGCCGCCTTTCACACCGAAGTACAAACGATTTGATTGTGCAGACAACGTTGAAATGGCAGCAAAGCAACACGCAAGGATGACTAACTTTTTCATAATTAAAAATTTAATTAAGAATAAATGTCACCCTACATTTAAAAAAATCATGCCACTATGACCATTAAAAAACAAAGCGCCTGCAACTCAGGTGCTTTAGAAATAATTTGCAATTCTGATTCTATTTTTCATTTAAAAACGGATAGCGATAATCCACAGGCGGGTTAAATGTTTCCTTGATCGTTCTGGCACTTAACCAGCGATACAAATTCAAAATACTTCCGGCCTTATCATTCGTGCCACTTGCTCTTGCACCACCAAATGGTTGTTGACCAACGACAGCACCCGTGGGTTTATCATTGATATAAAAATTACCGGCCGCATTTCTCAATTTATTGACCGCAAGTTCAACGGCATTTCTGTCCTGCGCAATGATAGATCCCGTCAACGCATAGGGCGATGTTGAGTCAACAAGATCCAATGTTTTTTCAAATTGATTGGCATTGTAAATATAAATGGTCAATACAGGTCCGAAGATTTCTTCGCACATTGTGATGTACTTCGGATCCTTCGCTTCGATCACAGTCGGTTGTATAAAATAGCCTTCTTTTTTATCACATTTACCGCCCACGAGTATTTCAGCCTTCTTATCTTTCTTTACATTATCGATATAAGACTTAATCTTGTCGAAACTCCTTTCATCAATCACTGCATTTATAAAATTGCTGAAATCTTCGATAGTGCCCATCTTAAAACTCTTTACACCGGCGATCAGTTTCTTCCTTACCTCCTCAGCAATATTCGAAGGAATGTATGCCCGCGACGCTGCGGAACATTTTTGTCCCTGGAATTCAAAAGCCCCGCGCAGCAATGCAGTGGCCACCACATCCGGGTCAGCGCTTTTATGAACCATTACAAAATCCTTTCCGCCTGTTTCACCAACGATCCGTGGGTATGATTTATAATTTCCCATATTTTTTCCAATCGTCTCCCACATAAGGTTGAACACGCCTGTCGAGCCGGTAAAATGTACACCTGCAAAATCACGATGATTGAAGCATACATTGCCTAACGTTGGCCCATCCACGTAAATCAAATTGATAACTCCATCAGGCAAACCCGCTTCTTTTAGAATGCGCATAAACATCTGCGCTGAAAAAATCTGCGTATGAGCAGGTTTCCAAACAACTACATTCCCGCACATCGCTGCACTGGTTGGCAAATTTCCCCCAATCGCTGTAAAATTGAATGGTGTGATGGCTAATACAAAACCCTCGAGCGGACGATATTCAAGCCGGTTGTGTATACCGGGAGAACTGATCGGCTGTTGCTTATATATCTCACTTAGATAATGTACATTAAAACGAAGAAAGTCTATGATCTCACAGGCCGAGTCGATCTCCGCCTGGTATGCGTTTTTACTTTGACCCAGCATTGTTGTGCCGTTCATGTAAGGCCTGTACTTTGTTGCTACCAGGTCAGCTGCTTTTAAAAAAATTCCGGCCCGGTTTTCCCAGCTTAACGATGCCCAAGATTCTTTTGCCGACAATGCGGCATCAATTGCCTGTTGTACATGTTTTTCAGATCCTTCGTGATAATACCCCAGCGTATGTGCTATTTCGTGAGGAGGATGAAGAGAAAATTTTTTGTTTGTCCGTACTTCCTTACTTCCTATGTACATCGGTATGTCGGCCTCCTGGTTTTTCAATTCAGCCAGCACTTCTTTCAATCTTTTCTTTTCAGGACTTCCCGGTGCGTAGTTTAATACAGGTTCGTTAACAGGTAAAGGATAAGAAAACGTTCCAAAGCTCATAAAAGAATTTTAATCTGCAAAGATAAGCACTGGGGTATAACTCAATTTTCCGGATATCCCGGTTCGAACATCTTTTCACGCAAGACTCAACGTCCACAACGTACGTCATGCATTTAAACATAGGGAGCATAACCGGGTTATTGGAACAGCCGATCAATCCGGACAGAATGTTTTCCCTTCGTTAATTCATTTTTGAGATTGAGTTTAACCTTCCGGTTGAAATCTGCGTGATTGTATACATAAACGTCACCTGAAGTAAGATTATAAATATTGGAATAAGCAGTGAGTTTATCCTGGTGTGTTTTTGACAAAATCTTCTCTACATTACCAATTGCTGCGGACGAATCAGCCGCCAGCATTTTTTCTGCCATTGCAAAACGCGGGCAGGGTTGCTCATCGCCATAGGATGGATCGCTCAAATTGAAATTGGTGAGTAGCTGATGCTGACCGCTCCGCCGATGTATCTGCAACTTTCCATCATACACACCCACAGCAGCTGAATTTCCCTTTTTGTCTGCAAACAATATGTGAATATCTTCTATCTCCGGAATTTTATATTTTTCAACATAGCCAACAGCTTCATCAACAGTTGCACATTCTTCCAATATCTTTTTCCAGATGTAACACTTGCAATCCATTTTTGAATCATTGTCATTATACGGAGCAAACGGGGTTCTTGTACCATCGAAAAACAAACCTGCAGTATTAATTCCGCCCTGTGCAGTTTTTTCACTTGCAAAGTCAAAATAAATCATACCAAACTTTTTACCGGTTGCGGGAATAAATGTTACCTCTGCATCATCCGCGTACCAGTCTTCATGATTGCCAACAAGTATTGTTTTACCATCGGTGATAAATAAAATCAGGCAGGCAAAAACATTTGCAATGCATGTTGTAAACAATATCGTCAATAATACTTTCTTCACTTTATATCGATCTTTAATTGCGAAAACATCACTTTCATATCCGGTTTCATTTTTGGGCCGTCGCCGCTGAATGCAGCAAAAGTGGCCAGGCCAACCTGTAATTTACCATCCAGCCATTCAAGATTGTACTCTCCTATTTTCTTGTATTCATCCTGGCCCCTCTCTTTAAAAAAGGCTATCACCTTTTTCCCGGCTTTTTCTATTCGTAACCAGCCATTCATACTTTCGGTTCTGTTAATAACTGTTTTGCTTTTATCGTCAATAGTCCGTTTGAAAAATAATTTCGAATTCGGATTACCTCCCGTGCCTAAAAAAAGCATTACATAATTTTCATTTGGCGTAACGGAACTTCTCACAATAATCCCACCTTGTTGAAATCCCCTGTCAGGCGACTCATTGCTATTTGAATTTTTGACGATATTTACTTTTGATTCTGCAACAAAATCACTGTCAGTTTCTCTAAAAAGCATTCCGCCGGTTTCCTCATTTTCCCATCTGCATTTCATGATCGGCACAAGCGTGATTGTATCATTGCCTGCATAAGAAACAAATAAATTCCTGTTCAGGTACTGCCAACCCGGTAATGAAGAACCCGCCGGCTGATCGTTATTTCTTCCTGAAATGCCTGCAATAATATTCTTCACTTGTTCAGTTGGAGATATAATGTTATTGCCACCCCAAAATGCAGAATCAAATGCTGTGGGAAGATTCGCGACGATATCCTTCCGCTTCCACTCTTCGCCTTTTGCAATTTGTTTACCGATAGCTCTATTCATATCCGTAAAGGCCAGCTCAATATTTATTGTCAGATCGAGATCAAGATCTTTTTTCGGTTGCCTGTAACTGAGAGCATATTCTGTCTCACTATGACTCATGACCCACTTACTATTTATGTTTGAAAAATCTACACTCCTTTTCCATCCTTTTCTTTTCAAATCAATCTTCAATATTTCTGCAAAAATTTTATCCGATCCTGTCAGGCTTTTTATATAAGGCGTGCCCAATGGACTATTTATCACTTCATATTTTACCACGGCGAAATTTTCCGTTTCAATCAATACATATCCTTTGTCCAGCGCCTCTTTCACGCCTGGTTTTTGATCAAAACTGATATGATACAGGCGACTATTATCAAATTGAACGATCGAGTCGATTTTATAGTTGAAGTGGTTTATATCTTTCAAATTTAAAAACGCCGGCCGTCCTGTAACAAAACTGTTTCCTGCCGCCGCCTGCGGACCACCACCGGGATGAAAATCTTCAAACAATCGTGTATAAGCAACGTCTTCCTTACTCCTGCCCTGCTCCAGTTTCAGTTTATAATCTTTTGATGATGGAAAATATTGAGCAACAAAAATCGCTTCGGCCACTGAAAAATAGTTTTCACGGTCCTTTATTATCTCGCGGTAAAATCCCTCGTTTTCAAAATTTTCCTGCGGCTGATTTATCGCAATGTTCGCTATCGCTTTCTTCACTATATCGATCGCTGAATATGACTTAACGATTACTTCCGGTAACTCGGACGTTGCAACATCTAAATGTATTTCTAAGAGTGATGAATTATTTAATTGTTGATTCGAAAAAGTTTTTGAATAATACCCAACCATTGATACTTTGAGCGAATCTATATTGGTTACTGTAGCAATTACAAACCGTCCTTCTTTATTTGCGACCAGACCTGAAATTTTTTGTCCCTGGTAAATTGTCAGACTTGCTCCGGAAAGTACTTCTTTTGATCGGCTGCTCAATACGACTCCCCGTAAATCCTGTGTGATCTGTGCGATCACTGAATTATACAAAAAAAGAAAAACAACAGGAAAACAAAGTTTCATCAATTATTATTTCCCGTTTAAACGTACGGATATTTATTTGGTTACACCGCCTGTCCTTAAAAATTAAAAGAGATGGAAATCTTGTAGTAGTCAAAGCGTATTATTCCGGTAAGAATATTTACCACAAAGCCGCCGGGATTACAAGGGTAAGGTTTAGTGGTCTTCGCGTCTTGGCGGAATTCTAAAAGTATGCTCCCATCGGTGTGTACAGGACGCCGGATC
>Ga0207683_10002266_pt1 | contig 16865 bp, 15 predicted proteins | sample KBSM73metaG_FD_184333 | JGI IMG/M metagenome (GOLD analysis project Ga0207683, IMG submission 184333) | Miscanthus rhizosphere microbial communities from Kellogg Biological Station, Michigan, USA - KBS M7-3 metaG (SPAdes) (version 2) | ecosystem: Host-associated > Plants > Roots > Rhizosphere >... | reverse complement strand
GGTCGAAGCCAAGGAACTGAGCCGTCTGCTCAATGAGTATCTGGAAGTGATGACCGAGTTGGTGCAGAAGCATGGCGGCATGGTGGACAAGTTCATCGGCGACGCGGTAGTGGCGATCTTCAACGCCCCCATCGATCTGCCCGGCCATTCCGAAGCCGCGGTGCGTTGCGCCCTGGAGATGGACCGCTTTTCCAAGAACTTCAGCGCGGAACAAAAGGCCCGCGGCATTCCCTTCGGCTTGACCCGCATCGGCGTCCATACCGGAGCCGCCATGGTGGGCAATTTCGGTTCCCACAGCCGGCACAATTACACCGCCACCGGCGATGCGGTGAACACGGCGGCGCGGCTGGAAGGGTTGAACAAATATTTCGGCACCACTATCAGCGTCAGCGGCGCCACCCGCGCCGAATGCGGGACCATAGCTTTTCGTCCCACGGCCTCGGTGGTGGTCAAAGGCAAGAGCGCCCCCATAGAAATCTGGGAGCCCTTGCAGGAAGCGGAGGTTTCGGGCGATTTTCTGGCGCGTTACGGCGAAGCCTATGCCATGCTCAAGATGGGCTCCAAAGGGGCGGTGGGGTTGCTGGAAGACTTGGCGCGGGACAGACCGGACGATCCCTGCGTGGCTTTCCATCTTCAACGCGTCCGCCAGGGGGTCTTTGGCGATACCGTGGTCATGACGGAAAAATAAATGAAAAGCGTCCGCATTATCGCATCTCTCTTGTTCCTGGTCCTGTTGGTCGCCGTCCGTTGGGGCGCATCGGACACCATCATGGCCGCATTCCGGCCGCCCTATGGCATCCGGGCGATCAACACGCTGGGCGTGCTGGTGGCCGTTGCCGTCGCCATCCTGCTGGATCAACTGGTGCGGGTTCTCTATTGGGACGGCCATCTGCATCGCCGGCTCAGGCGTGAAACTCCCGGTGTGATCAAGGGGCTGCTCAGCATCGCCCTGGTGGTGCTGGGCGCTTCGATAGGGCTGTTTTTCGAGGCCGGGGTTTCCTTTGCCGGCGTGCTGACCGCTTCGGGCGCGACCGCTTTTGTTCTGGGCATCGCGCTGCAGGCGGTGATCAATGACGTGTTCAGCGGCGTGTCGTTCAATCTCGACGGCTCTTTCGCCATCGGCGACTGGCTGACCATTTATTCCGACCAGTTTCCCGAACCAATTTACGGCCGGGTGCGGGGTATCACCTGGCGCACCACTTTCCTCAGGCTCAGCGACGGCCGGCAGTTGATGGTGCCAAACCACATCCTCACCTCCAATCCGGTGATGAATCACAGCCGGCCATCGGGCGCCAAGCGGATGTTTGTCGAAATACCGGTATCCTCCAATTTTTCCTCCGAACGGGCGATGGCCATTCTGTTGGGCGAGGCCTTCCGCGCGGTGCGCACCAAGCCGTTATCCACCGCGCGGGATCCGGATGTCCTGATCCATAACATCAGCTCGGATGCGGTGTGCTTTCATGTGCGCTTTTATGCCGACCTGGAGGAGAGCGAGCCCGGCAGCATCCGCTCCATCATGGCGCTGGCGCTGCATCGCGCCCTGCTGCGCCATAAGGTGCCAAGTCCCGCGAGCCAGGTGGAGCTGGTCCAGCCCCGTGCCGGCGAGGCGGGCGCGAAAGAAGAAGCGCGTGAAGCGCTTCGCCATGTTTCCATTTTCCAGAATATCCTCGCCGATACGCAGCTTGACGCGCTGGCTTCAGCCTGTGCGCTGCGCCATTTTTCCGCCGGCACCGTCTTCATCAAGCAGGGTGAGCCGGGATCCTCCATGTTCCTGCTTTTGGAAGGCGCGGCAAGGGTCTCCGTCAGTGTGGAAGGGGCCGCGCGCGATGTCGCCGTGCTGACGGGCGGTGATATTGTCGGAGAAATGTCGCTGATGACGGGCGCGCCGCGCACCGCCTCGGTCACCAGCCTGTCCGTCATGCGGGTTCTGGAAGTCACCAAAGCGTCGATCGAGCCGCTTCTTGCCGCCGAGCCCGGCTTGCTGGAACGCGTCAGCCATGTGCTGGCCACGCGCCAGTCGAACTTGAGCGAAATCGCCAGCAACGCCAGCCAGAAACAGGCCCTGCAGAGCGATATCTTGGCCCAGATGCGGGCGTTCTTTGCCCGCGCCTTTCACTGATCGATAAAACTTTAGACAAATGCCCTTAAGTCCAGTTGGCCGGCTTTAGGAGGCCCCGCATTAGCCTGATTGCCTGGAAAAAGGGTGATCATGCGCCGGCTGGCAAAATTTATCGGCATTGCGGCGATGGGGTGCGGCCTGTCGGCCTGCGCCGGCCCGCAAGACGAATTGTCGGCGATCTCGCCGCAAGCCTTTTCCCAGCGATCGGGACAAGAACAACAGCCGGGACAGGAAGCCAGGCCGCCTTCCGGCTATCTGGCTTTTTGCGACCGCAATCCCGGCGAATGCCGCGTCCCGCGCGGCCAGCCCGGCCAAATCGCCTTCAACGACGATGTCTGGGCAACCTTGGAAAAGGTCAACATCGTGGTCAACAACGCGGTGCGGCCGATGGATGACAGCGATCACTATGGCGTCACCGAATTCTGGACCGTGCCGGTGGATGGCGAAGGCGATTGTGAGGATTATGTGCTGGCCAAGCGCAAAATGCTGGTGCTGCTAGGCCTGCCGCCCTCGGCTTTGCGCATCACTGTGGTGGTCAACAATCGCTTTGAGCGCCACGCCGTGCTGACGGTCGTCACGACCCAAGCGGATTATGTCTTGGACAATGCCCGGGACGATATTCTGCCGACTCAAAAGGTCGATTATCACTGGGTCGAGCGGCAGGACCCGGCCAGCGCCACGGGCTGGCGCTCGCTGGAACCGCGCTAGTGTCCCGATTCCGAAGTTCGCTTCGTACCCGATATCCAGGAGATTGCGAACTTCGGAACCACGACACTAGGCCGCGGCGCGGTCCGGCCGAACGCGAGGCAAATCCACACGCACCGTGGTGCCGACATTTTCCTGACTTTCGATGCGCACGCTGCCGCCATGCTGGGCGACCAGCGCCTTGACCAGCGCCAGGCCCAGACCGGTGCCCTCGCGCGCCAGCATCGGATCGTTGTCGGCCTGCTCGAAAGCGCCGCCAATGCGCGACAGCAAATGGGCGGGAATGCCGATGCCGGTATCGCGAACCTTGAGCCGCACACGGTCATGCGCATCTTCGATCTCGACTTCCACCCGGCCGCCTTTGCGAGTGAACTTCACTGCATTGGACAAGAGATTCAGCAGAATCTGTTTGCAGGCGCGGGGATCGGCATTGAGCAACAGCGAATCGCAAGAAGCCGTTTTCACCAGGGTGATGTTGCCTTGTTCGGCGCGCCGCTCAGTCAGTTTGAGGCACATATCGACGGTCTCGATCATATCCATGTCGCGGCGATCGATGGCGAATTTTCCCGCCTCGATCTTGGCAAGATCGAGAATGTCGGAAACCAGGTTGAGCAAATGGGTTCCCGATTCATGGATCAGGACGGAATATTCGTGATAGCTCTGCGGCAACGGTCCCTTGATCTGATGCTGCATGATGTCGGAAAAGCCGATGATGGCGTTCAAGGGCGTGCGCAATTCATGGCTCATATTGGCCAGGAATTCCGACTTGACGCGGCTTGAGGTCTCCGCCGTTTCCTGGGCGATACGGCTGTCGAGCAGCGCCTTTTCCAGCCTGAGACGTTCGGCGGTGCCGTCGCGGAACATTTTGAGGGCGCGGGCGAACTGGCCGATCTCGTCCTGGCGCTCGCCAAAGGGAATCTCGCCTTGCGCCTTGCCGCCTGCGATGGCGCCCATGGCGCGGGTGATGGCGCGCAAGGGGCGGATCACGCCCCACATCACGTAAATGGCGGCAAAACTGGCCAGCGCGATGGACGCGAGCATCACGGCGATGGCGAAATAGAAATTGCGGTGGGCGACCGCCAGCTGGCGCCCGGCATAGGTCTCGGTGAGGTTGAGCGCCGTGCCCGCGATCGCCATCAGGCTGTTCACCGCGGGATCGCTGAGCTTGACCCAGTCGCGGCCGGTGAGAGGAATCCTTTCGCCGCGCGCCAAGGCCTCGATGGTTTTGCCGCGCACGGCCATGAAATCGGTGAAATACAGCCAGTTGGCGCGGGCCACCGCCGCCTTCATCACATCGGGAAATTCCGGCAGGCGGGAATCGTCTTCAATCACCGCCCAGGAGGTGGCGACCCGGCCCTTCTGTTCCGCGAAGGCCTGCAAGGTTTTGGCGGAGGGCGGTTGCTCGGCCAGGATCGCGCTCATGATGGCGTGACGGTCGATACCGGCATCGCTGCGCATCCGCCAGCTGATATCGGAGTCGCGCAGCATTTCATTGATCAAGGGATCGGAGGAGGAGATGGAACGCGACAGGGAGGCGGATTTGCGGTTCAGCGCCGCCAAAAGCTCGTTGGCGTGGCGGCTCCGTTCCGCGCCCAGTCCGATAGGGCGCGCCTCGCGGGCCATGGCCGCGGCGGCCAGGATGCGCGGCAAGCTGCGGTGATAATTGGTGCTGCTTTGCAGGATTTCGTCATAGCCATCGGTAAGCCTGTGGCCATGGTGGCTGCGCATATGCTCGAAAGCAGTCAGCGAACGGACGTGCAGCTGGGCGATCATCTTGAGCGTGGCAGGATCGGCGGCCTGTTTTTCCTCCAGCGCGGTATCGAGCAGGGCGCCTTCGACTCGCAGCGCCTCCTGGGCCTGCAGCAGATCGCGCTTGACCGTCACCACCGACAAGATATGCGCGGCATCGCGCTGGCGTTCGAAGGCGGTCTCGGCAAAAACGGCAAACACCGACACCAAGACCACAACCAAGAAACCGGTAATGACCGTTAGAAGTTTTGCCAGGGAAAATTTCACGTCAAGGTCTCAACTCGCGCCAAAACAACCCTATCGGGCAAAGGTGTGGAGAGCCTTAAAATTTTGCCAAGATGCGGGTGGTGCGGGTGTACCGATCCGCCTAAAACAAGGTTAGCAAAACGTTTATTGGGACAAATCTTGGCGGCGCGCGACTCTCATCCCGACCTGGTTCATTTCGCGCTGGCGATGGGCGGTTTCGCCATCGGCACCACCGAATTCGCCACCATGAGCCTGTTGCCCTATTTCGCGCATGATCTGGGGATCAGCGCCCCCACCGCCGGTCATGCCATCAGCGCCTATGCCTTGGGCGTGGTCTTGGGCGCGCCGCTGATCGCGGTGCTGGCGGCCAGGCTGGCGCGGCGCACTTTGCTGATCGGGCTGATGCTGGTTTTCGCCCTGGCCAATGGCCTGACCGGTTTGGTGCCCTCCTATCACGCGATGCTGCTGTTGCGCTTTTTGAGCGGGCTGCCGCATGGCGCTTATTTCGGCGTGGCCATGCTGGTGGCGGCATCTCTGGTGCCGGAGGAAAAACGGGCGCATGCCTCGGCGCGGGTGCTGATGGGGCTGACGGTGGCCACCATCATTGGCGTGCCTTCCGCCAACTGGCTGGGCCAGGCGATCGGCTGGCGCTGGGGTTTTGGTATTGTTGCCGCGCTGTCGCTGTTGACTGCGACACTGGTGGCGCTGTTTGCGCCGCATCAGCCGCCGGAGGAGGGCGCCAGCCCCCTGACCGAATTGGCGGCGCTGGAAAACCGCGATGTGCTTTTGACTTTGGCCATCGGCGCCATCGGGTTCGGCGGACTGTTCAGCGTCTATACCTATCTGGCCGACACCTTGCTGGCGGTGACCCATGTCCAGGAAAGCGTGACGCCGCTGGTTTTCGCGGTGTTTGGCGCCGGCATGATGTCTGGCCTGGTGATCGTGCCGCGCTTTGCCCATGGCCGGCTGATGCGGACGGCGGGGTGGCTGCTGGTGTGGTTTGCCGTGACCTTGGCGGTCTATCCGCTGGCCACCGGCAACCTCTGGACCGTCATGGCGTCGGTCTTTGCCATCGGCCTGGGCGGGGCGCTGGGTCCGATCTTGCAGACACGGCTGATGGATGTGGCGGGCAAGGCGCAGACCCTGGCGGCGGCGCTCAATCATTCCGCCTTCAATGCCGCCAATGCGCTGGGGCCGTTCCTGGGCGGCATCGCCATCGCGCATGGCTATGGCTTGCCGTCGACAGGGCTTGTCGGCAGCGCTTTGGCGCTCGGTGGGTTGGCGATTTGGGCAGTCGCGGTGAAGATCGCCGTTCAAAGATAAGGCATCAACAGCCGCGCCGCGGCATTGCGCAGGCGCTTCCATACCGGCTCCGCCGCCAGCATGTCCGGGGTCAGGCTGCATCCGCTGGCGATGCGGGTGTCAATCAGGGCGTCCAGCCTGGCGGTGAATTCGCGGTCGATGATTTCCAGATCGAACTCGAAGTTCAATCGAAAGCTGCGCGCGTCCCAGTTGGAACTGCCGATCAGCGACCATTCCCCATCCACCGTGCAAAGCTTGGTGTGATCAAAGGGCGGCGGCGTGGCGATGATCCTGGCGCGGATGTAGCGGAAGAAGCGCAAATGTCCGCGCATCGCCCAATCCATCAGATGCTGGTTGCTCAAGCCGGGCACCACGATTTCCACCTCCACCCCGCGCAGTCCGGCCTGTTGGATAGCGAATTGCAGTCGCGCGTCGGGGAGGAAATAGGGCGTGACGATGCGGATACGCTTTTGCGCTATGCCCAGCGCCGCACCCAGCAGCAGTTCCAGCTTGTAGAGATCCGCATCCGGACCGGAGCTGAGGCCGCGCGCGAAAATCGGGCCCTTGGTGTCCAGCTTGGGCCACCAGATATCCCGGTCCAGGTTTTCCTCGGTGGTGAACGTCCAGTCGCGGACAAAGGCCTCCATCACAACGCCGGCGGCCGGCCCCTCCACCTCGAAATGCACGTCCTTGATATGGCGCGCGCCCGAACGGCTGGCGCAGTTTTCCACCCCCACATTGATCCCGCCCACAAAGGCAAGCTGTCCGTCCGCCACCAGCAGTTTGCGGTGATTGCGCATATTGAGGAACGGCATGCGCCAGGGCAGCCAGGTGTGCAGAAAGCGCGCCACGGGAATACGCGCGCGCTTCATACGATAGTAAATCCCCGGATAGAGATAGCCGGTCCCCAACCCGTCCAGCAGTACGCGCACCGCCACACCGCGCTGGACCGCGCTAGCGAGGGCTTCCACGAACTCCAGTCCCGCCGCGTCGTCGCGGAAAATGTAAGAGCTCATCGCCACGCTGTGCCGGGCGTTTTGGATGGCCGCCAGCATTTCGGGATAGGCCTGGTCGCCGCCTTCCAGGATGGTCAATTTATTTCCCGCCGTCAGGGGGCATTCGGTGATGGCTTGGCTGACTTGGGACAAATGCCGGATATTGTCGGATGCCTCCGGCGCCGCCGGACCGGACACATGGGTCAGGGCCTCATTTCCTCTGCGCAAACGCAAAGCGCGCCGCGTCACGCGGTTAATGCCGAACAGGAAATACAGCAGCGAGCCGAAAATCGGTGTCAGCCAGACCGCGCCGATCCAGCCCAGCGCCGAGCGCACATCGCTTTTCTTGAGTAATATGTCGATGGTTACGCTGGCCGCTAACAGCACATAGATGGCCGCCACGAGCTCCGCCACCACGGGGGAAGGCCATGTCACATGCAGGGGGAACATGGGGCTCGCAACATTGGATTGGGCCAGGTTTTCTTATACGATCCGGACTATAGGTGATTTGACCGGCAACCAGTTCCCAATTTACCAGTTTTAGATAGGGCTCCCATCCTTAGACCCGCTATGGCTCCGACATTTTCACCCCATTCCAGCGATAACCGGCCCCCTAAGGATCGACTGAGAGTCATCAGTTGGAATTTGCTGCGCCGGGTAGGGGCGGGAGCGGAAGATGTAGCCAAGCTGGTCAAAAGCCATCATCCCGATCTTCTTCTGCTGCAAGAATGCACCGAGGATATCTCCTGCCTTCCCTCGCTGGTGGGCGGGCATTTCGTCCGCCATCCCATGCAGGCGCGCATTTATGGCCTGGCCGCCTGGAGCCCGCATCCCTTTCCCCAGTCCACCGCCATCCGGCTGCCTTATTCCATTTTGCCGGGACGGGTGCCGCCGCGGCTGGCGCAGATCATTTCCTTTTACGGCATCACCATCGCCAATGTGCATTTGAGCCATGGTCAGTTTTTGAATCGCTTCCAGCTGCGCCATATCATGGAACAAATGGAGGGCGCCGCCGCCATCATCGGTGATTTCAACGCCGTGGGTCCGGTGGGCTTTCAGGGCTTTTCCGATATCGGGCCGCGCAAGCGTACCCACCGCGCCGGCAAAATCGTTGCGCTGCGGCTGGACCGCTGCATTGCCCGCGGCCTGGTATGCTCTGCCTCCGAAGTGCTGGACAAGGGGCCGTCCGACCATCACCCCATGGTGCTGGACATGAAGGTGGACACGGCCTTCCACACGCCTAGCCTGGAAGACAGCGCGCTTTTTGCGCTTTAGACGGAAAGCCGTTCCGCCGTACGTTCCAGATTGGCGGCGGTGTTGGCCAGCATTTCCGCCAGTGGCCGCTCTTCGGCATTGATGCAATGCGCCGCCGCCAGGCCGATGGTTTCAATTTGCTGCGGCGTGGCGGAAAGCTTGCCGCATAGGGCGACGACTTTTTTGCCTTTGGCGCGCTGGCATAGGCCTTGGATCAGTTTGCCTTGCGCGCTCTGGCCGTCGAGATGGCCTTCGCCGGTGATGATCAGATCGGCGCGGGCAGCCGCCTGGTCGAAACCGGTCAGATCCAGCACGATTTCGATGCCGCGCCGCAGCTCCGCGCCCAGGAAAGCCACAGCGCCATAGCCCAATCCACCCGCAGCACCCGCACCCGGAAGCGCGGCCACATCACGGCCCAACTGTTCTTTCACCAGCGACGCCAGATGCTGCAATCCATCGTCCAATTCGGCCAGCACCGGATCGCTGCCGCCTTTCTGGCGGCCATAAATCCAGGCCGCGCCATTGGGTCCGAACAAGGGATTGGTGACATCGCACAACACTTCCACGCCTTCGAAAGGCGGCGGCGCGGCAACCAGTTTGGCAACGTGTTTGAGATGGCCGCCGTCCGGGGGGAGGCCTTTGCCGTGTTCGTCGAGGAAACCCCAGCCCAGTGCCACCGCCGCGCCAACGCCCGCATCATTGGTGGCGCTGCCCCCGATGGCCAGAATGGCACGCGTGGCGCCGCGCGCCTTGGCGTCGGCCAGCAATTGTCCGGTGCCGAAAGTTGAAGTCAGCCGCGGATCGCGTTCCGCCAAAGTCAGGCGCTGCAAGCCGCTGGCTTCCGCCATTTCCACCACACAGGTTTTGCGGTCGGCGGAAAGGCCGTAGCGGCCGGTAATGGGCCGGCCCAGGGGATCGGCGACTTGGGCATCCACCCAATGCAGCGCCAAGGGGCCTTGCAGCACATCCAGCAGGCCTTCGCCACCGTCCGACAGCGGCATTTCGATAATGGTGGCGTCCGCGTGGCTTTTCTTCAGGCCCGCCGCGATGGCGCGGCACACCACATCGGCGGGGAGGGCGTCCTTGAAGGAGTCACAGGCGACCAGGATGTTCATCCTGCCCTGATACGGCAAAGGCGAAAAAGCTGCTAGTATGGTGGTTCAGAAGTCCCCTTCATTTTTGCGGCGAGGCTCGTCAAGGGGACTTCTGAACCAAAACCACACTAGAATCATATAATTCTAGTGTCCCTTTGAATCCGAAGTTCGCCTCCGGTGCAGCCGCAAGATCGGGCGAACTTCGGATTCGGGACACTAGTGGCGCTTAAAATATTGGACTTCGCGCTCGTGTCTTTCCGCTGCTGGGCGGCTGAAGAACGTTCCCAGATTACGGCGCCTGCCGGTTCTGGGGTCTTTCTTACGAGAATAGAGCCGGTACTGGCCGGATTTGAGTTTACGGATCATCGACCCTGTCCTTTCTTAACAACGAAACGGGTTGCGCCCGGGCTTGTTCCTGCTTTGATGGGGTCATGACACTTCGCGCCGCCACCCTTCTGGCCACCGCTTTGGCGGCCCATCTTCTGTTGGGGGCGCAAGCCGTTCCGAAGAATGAGCCGAAGAACGAGCCAAAAAATGAGTCAGACCGCAGTTTCAAGGAGTGTCCGGAATGCCAGGACATGGTGGCGATCCCGGCGGGCAAATTCCTGATGGGCAGTCCGGCGCATGAGCCGGGACGGTTCGATTCCGAAGGACCGCAACATGTGGTGACGCTGAAGGCGTTTGCCTTGAGCAAATATCCTGTCACCAGCGCGGAATTTCTCACCTTTCTCAACGCCACCAATTACCAGCCGCAGCCCTGCAATCCGCTGCTGGGCTTGGGCTGGCGGCAACTCCATCGCGGCCTGGCCGCCACGCCCACCGATGTTGAGCCGCCGCGTTGGCCGGCGGTGTGCCTGGACTGGAAGGATGCGGAAGCGTTCATCGCCTGGATCAACACGCGCGCCCGCGCCGCCCGTCCCCAGATCGGCAATCGCAATCCTTATCGCCTGCCCAGCGAGGCGGAATGGGAATATGCCGCTCGCGCCGGCACGCACACCGCGCGCTGGTGGGGCGAGGAGGTGGGCGGCGGCCATGCCAACTGCAATGGCTGCGGCAGCAAGTGGGACAACCAATTGCTGGGACCGGTCGATGCTTTCGACCCGAATGGTTTTGGCCTTGTCGGCATGCTGGGCAATGCTTGGGAATGGACGGCGGATTGCTGGCATCCCAGTTATGTGAGTGCGCCGGCGGACGGCAAGGCCTGGACCGACAATTTCTGCATCCGGCGTGCCATCCGCGGCGGCGCCTGGAACAATGTGCCGATCTTTGTGCGCAGCGCCGCGCGGGTGGGTGCGGCCCAAAACGGCGCCGATCAGGATTACGATTATTCGACCTTGACGGGATTTAGAGTCGCACGCGATTTGCCCTAGCCGTCCGCGCCATACTGCAATGAGCCGGCCAATTCGACGCGAGCAGATATGGCGCCAGTAGAATGATCGGCAATCCCAAAACGTCACGCGACTCCACGCGCGCAATAGCGCAGCCCGAAGCAAAAACAAAAACGGCGCCCGAAGGCGCCGCGTCTGCAATATGCGATGGGGATTAAGCTTGTTCGGCCTTCTTGCGGCGGCGCATCGCGGCCGCCCCAACCAAGCCAACTCCAAATAGAGACAAGGTGAAGGGCTCCGGAATGGTGGCGATTTGAATGTTATCGATGGCGGTCGCAAAGTTTCCAGGGATGGTCGACCCTACAAAGTCGATTGTGCCGGACGATGTGAGCGCTATGAAATCAAAGCCTTCGAGCGTGAAGCTCGTCGTGGGCGCAAACAACAAGGGGGTGCTGCCGAAGGCAGAAACCGTAAAGGGATCGACTGGCACGATAAGGGAAGCTTCGTCGTAGAAGGAGAGCCTATAAGTTTGACCCACATTCAGCCCGTTTATTGCCCAGGAGAAAGCGCCGCCACCAGTGCTGCCGTTAGCGTCGGTATACGACTGAAGAAACGCCGACTGCGTTCCAAAGCTGGTATCGGCAAACACGCCTGCCGAACCGTTCTTATAGATTCCCGAAAACCCCGTGAACGTGAAGTTCGGGATGATGGCCGGACCAACTGCATTCGTGTTGTAACCAAACTCGTCTGGGCCATATTGAATGCCCGGAGAATTCAGCGATGGCGCCTCAAAAGACGCTGTCCGAATGACACCCGCAGAGGCGGGTCTATTGGCGACAAACCCAGTGGCCAGGAGAGCCAATGCCGTCGTTAGGACTAACTTTTTGAGCATCGATGCTTTCCTTTTTGGTCGGCAGACCTGCCAACTGTGAGGTCCTATGCAAGATTCAGTCCATATAGTTAATTGCTGAGCTTTGTGTGTCTAAAGCTGGTCTGTGTAAAAAACTTTTACACATCGACGCTCTTTCGGACTCGGTCGTGGGCCCATTGATGAGGCGCGCTGAGTTTCACTACCGCGGCGGAGGCGGTGGCGCAATCTCCCGATCAAAGGCCGCCTGCTGGTCGGGCGACAGGGTTCCGTACAAGGATTCGCCCGGGACGCGTAACCGTATGAGGGCTGGGTCAAAAGCGGACCATCACGGTCAGCGCAACACCGCCTTGGGATCGAGGCTGATCGTCAAAGTCTGCGTCTTCTCAAAACGCACACCCGGAATCTGGATCGGCGATGCCAGCAGCGCCGCATCCCGTGCCGACAGCGCCATGTTGCGGAAAACCTTGTCGTCATGAAAGCGCTGCTGATCGACAATGGCGACATCGTCAATCATCCCGGTCTTCAGCAGCCGAATCCGCACGACTACTGGCATGTTGCGCGTGCCGGGAATGGAAAGGTCCGGCAGCCAGCGCCGCAAAATCTGAGCGCGGATATAGTCCTTCAGTGCATAATTGCCTTCGCCGCCGCCCTCGCCACCGCCGCCCGGCGCTGCTGCATTGTCGGCGTTGGGCAGGGCGGCATCCGGCGTCTTCAATTGCGCCAGGGCCCGAAGCTTGGCGGAAAGTTCATCTTGCGGTTCCTTGGTGCCTTGCGGGCTCGTGCCCTCCGGCACCGGGGCGCTTTCCGGATGCGGCCGCGCCACTTGAACGCGGGCGGCAGGAGCGGCGCCGGTTTCCTGGCCCATGCTGCCCCCAATCACCAAATCGACCGGCAAGGCGCGCAATTGTTCCTGCGTCAGCGCCGGGCGGTGGCCCCAATACCAAAGCGCCAAAAACACCAGCAGCCCATGCAACAACACCGACAGCAGGACGCCGGGGGCGGTGTCCTTTCTCGACTGGGCGTGATCCGAGGGGGCCTGCATGAGGCCACTCTATTAATTAACCCCCTGCTGCGCTATTGGAGCGCCATGAAGATCAAGCTGTATCAGGGCGACCTGCCGGCCGGGCTCAATCTGGGCCCGCTGGTCGCCATCGATACCGAGACTTTGGGCCTCAATCCCCAGCGCGACCGGCTCTGTCTGGCGCAGCTGTCGTCGGGAGACGGGGTCTGCCATGCGGTGCAGTTTGCCGCCGGTCAGTACGATGCCCCCAATCTCAAGGCGCTGCTGGCCGATGCCAAGGTGACCAAGCTGTTTCATTTCGCCCGCTTCGACATCGCCATGTTCCGGCAATATCTGGGGGTGGAGTGCAAGCCGGTCTATTGCACCAAGATCGCCTCCAAACTGGTGCGCACCTATACCGACAAGCATGGGCTGAAGGATCTGGTGCGCGAATTGTTGAATGTGGAATTGTCCAAGGAGCAGCAATCCTCGGATTGGGGCGCGTCGGAATTGAGCGAGCGCCAGTTGGCTTACGCCGCCAATGACGTGGCCTATCTGCATCAGCTCAAGAGCGTGCTGGATCAGATGCTGGCGCGCGAAGGCCGCACCGAATTGGCCCAAGCCTGTTTTGACTTCCTGCCCGCCCGCGCGAGGCTCGACCTCGCGGGTTGGGAGGAAGTCGATATCTTCGCGCACTAGCGAGCGCGGCGGGCGGCAGCCTAGCTCCCCGCCATAGCCCCGGAACTCGCCTGCCTTGCGGTCACCCCCCTTTTGGGCGAAACTTGGCACGAAATTCGCTTAACGGCTCCGTAACCTGGCGCCCATAAGCTCGACTGCCGAAAATACTATTTTTTATCAAGGGCTTAAATGGCGTCCGTCAAGACCCCTTTGCGCAGCCTGTCCGGCGACCCCGCCGCTGGTGACCTGACGGCTGCCCGCCGGGTGCTGGCGGCCGCCAGTGAGGCGCTGAAAGTCCTGGCAGACACCTTGGACGGGGATTTCACCCGGGCCGTGGATGTGATGCTGGCGGCCCAAGATCATCAAAGGCCGGGCCGGGTCATTGTCAGCGGCATGGGCAAGTCCGGCCATGTGGCGCGCAAGATCGCCGCCACCCTGTCCTCTACCGGAACGCCTGCCTATTTCGTCCATCCCGCCGAAGCCAGTCATGGCGATATGGGCGCCATCACCCGCCAGGATGTGTTGTTGCTTTTGTCCTGGGGCGGCGAGACGGCGGAGCTGTCGGATCTCATCACCTATGCCAAGCGCTGCGGCATTCCCATTATAGCCATCGGCGCCAATCCCGACTCCACCTTGATCAAGGCGGCGGATGTAAAGCTGCTGTTGCCGCATGCGCCGGAAGCCTGTCCCATGGGGCTGGCGCCCACCACCTCCACCACCATGATGCTGAGCCTGGGCGATGCCTTGGCGGTGGCATTGATGGAGCGCAAGGGCTTTTCCGCCGACCAGTATCGCGATTTCCATCCTGGCGGCAGTTTGGGCCGCGCTTTGATCCGGGTCTCGGACCTGATGCATAGCGGCGAGTCCGTGCCCCTGGCGCGCGAGACCACCGGCATGGGCGATCTGCTTTTGATCATGGCGTCCGGACGGTTGGGTTGTGTGGGTATCGTGGATCAGGCGGGCGCTTTGATCGGTATTGTCACCGATGGCGATATCCGCCGCCATGTCGCCAGCGGGATCGAAAACCGCACCGCCGCGGAAGTGATGACCTCCGGTCCCAAAATCGCGCGCCCCGATCAGCTCGCGGCCGAAGCCTTGGCGCTGATGACGGAAAAGAAGATCACCCAGCTTTTTGTGCTGGCGGAAGGCGACGCCAAGCCGTTGGGCGTGATCCATATCCATGACTGTCTGCGCGCCGGGTTGGCATGAGCATGGCCTCGGACCCTCCCACCTCCCGTTATGATTGGTCGGCCCGGGTGCGCACCACGACGGTCGAGGCGTTGCGCTATTCCCGTTTCGTCGCGCTGATGAAGCGGCTGTTGTCGTTGGGCGCGTTCCTGATCATCGCCGCGGTGCTGGCGTTTTTCTTTGTCCAGCGCATGCCGCGTCAGCTGCAAATGTCGTATGAGCGGCTGGGCAACATCAAAGACGACCTCACTATGGTCAAGCCGCGACTGGCGGGAGCCGATGCCAAGGGCAATCCCTTTGTCATCACCGCCGATTCCGCGGTTCAGGACGCCCACAATCCCAAGCGCGCCAGTCTGAAGAATTTGGAAGCGGATTTGAGCCTGGACAAGCAGAGTTGGGTCAATGCCCGCGCCAAGACCGGCTTGGTGGACATGGATACCGGCCAGCTGGAGCTGGGCGGCGGCATCGATGTCTTTACCGCCACCGGTTATGAGCTCCATTCCAACAGTGCCTCGGCCAACATCAAGCAGAGCGTGATTCACGGCCATGAGGAAGTGACCGGCCAAGGACCGCAAGGCAATTTACGGGCTGATGAATTCCATGCCGACCGCGCCACCGCCATCCTCACCCTCAGCGGTCATGTTCAGATGACGCTCATAGGAGCCAAGAAATGAAGCAAGCCGCAATCGCATTTGCGCTTCTGCTCATTCCTGCCGCCGGCTTTGCGGCCCAGCCCGCGGTTGCGCCGGCGGCGGCACCGGCCAAACCGGCTCCCGCCAAGCCGGCACCGGCATCCGCCAAGCCGGCCGACAAACCCGTTCTTGGGCAGCATAACAACAACGCCAATATCACCATCGATTCCGACAGTTTCCAGGCGGACCTCAATGGCAAGACCGGCACCTGGTCCGGCAATGTTGTCGTGGTTCAGGAGGACACCAAGATGCGCGCCAATACGGTGCGGATGACCACCGTCAACGGCAAGGCGGACAAGATCATGGCCAGCGGCAATGTGGTGGTGGATTCACCCAAGACCGGAACCGTCACTGGCGACAGCGGTGTTTACAATGTGGTGCCGCGCACCGTGGTGATGACCGGCAATGTCGTGATGAAGAAAGGCAAGGACGTGATGCGCGGCGCGCAACTCACCGTCAATCTGGCGACCGGCCAGGCGGTGCTGGGCGGCGGGGTCAAGGGGCAGATCCCGGGCCAGCCTCAGACCAATACGCGAGTGCAGGCCGTATTTACGCCCAATTCCCAATGAGGAGATGAACGCTTTTCACAGTTCTTTAAACACAAACAGGCATGGTTTTTGCCAAGGACCGATATGACAGACAGATCCACCGAGAACGGCGCTGAAATCCAGCAAAATGACGGCAATCCTGCCGAGGACGGCTTTCGCCTGGTCGAAGGCGGCAAGGGCCTGGTGGTCTCGCGCATCGGCAAAAGCTTCAATAAGCGCCCGGTGGTGCGTTCCGTTAGTCTTTCGTTAAAGCGCGGCGAAGCGGTCGGGCTGCTGGGTCCCAATGGCGCCGGCAAGACCACCTGCTTCTATATGATCACCGGCCTGATCCCCGCCGATACCGGGTCCATCGAGGTCGATGGCCATGACGTCACCAAGCTGCCCATGTATCGCCGGGCGCGGCTGGGCATCGGTTATCTGCCGCAAGAGGCTTCCATCTTCCGTGGCCTCACCGCCGAACAGAATATCCGCGCCACCGCCGAATTGCTGGAACCCGATGGCGCAAGGCTGGAAGCCATGGTGGAAGCGCTGCTGGCGGAATTCGGCATCACCCATATCCGCAACACGCCGTCGGTGGCGCTGTCGGGCGGCGAACGCCGCCGGGTGGAGATCGCCCGCTGCCTGGCGACGCATCCTTCTTATATTCTGCTGGACGAACCTTTCGCCGGCATCGATCCCATCGCGGTGGGCGAAATCCGCGACCTGGTCAAGCATCTCAAGGATCGCGGCATCGGCGTGTTGATCACCGATCACAATGTCCGCGATGCGCTGGATGTGATCGACCGCGCTTACATTCTTCATGATGGCCGGGTGCTGAAGGAAGGCACCCCGACCGAGATCGTCAGCGACCGCGATGTGCGGCGCGTCTATCTCGGCGAGAAATTCTCGCTGTAGGGCGCATTATGGCGGGGGTCGGTCCGAGATTAGAACTTCGCCAGGGCCAATCGCTGGTCATGACGCCGCAATTGCAGCAGGCGATCAAGCTGCTGCAATTGTCCAATGTCGAACTGGCCGAATATTGCGAATCCGAGCTGGAAAAGAATCCGCTGCTGGAGCGCGACGACCGCGAGGCCGCGCCGGTCAGCGAAACACCCGA
>Ga0207683_10002264_pt1 | contig 16869 bp, 15 predicted proteins | sample KBSM73metaG_FD_184333 | JGI IMG/M metagenome (GOLD analysis project Ga0207683, IMG submission 184333) | Miscanthus rhizosphere microbial communities from Kellogg Biological Station, Michigan, USA - KBS M7-3 metaG (SPAdes) (version 2) | ecosystem: Host-associated > Plants > Roots > Rhizosphere >... | reverse complement strand
CGTCGATGACGCAGCGCCACAAGGTGGGGTGGCTGGGCTCGCAGGCGACAAGGCCGAAGCAGCAGACAGACGACATTATTTTCGGCCATTCGAACGTTAGCGAAGGTAACTAGATTTTGGGGAGCCCGGGGGCCAATGGAGGCAGACGCCGCGCGACGCCCTCCGACACCTAGCGACAGTAACTGCTGTTAGACGGCTCGTAGGGCGACGCCGGGCGATGTCCAGCGATCCTTCAAATGTGCCTTCTAAGCATCGGGCCGCGGGTTCGAATCCTGCCGGGCGCGCTCATTTTTGCGCCGCGTAACCCCTGGAGGCAAACGGTTGCCCGTGCCGGATGCCACTCCACTCTCCACACGGTCTTCACGTCGTCTGCATCCCGCCCGCAGGTCATGCTTGCCACGCTGGGCTATCGCCAACACCCGCAAGCCGCGCTGCAATAGCGCCAGGTCGGCCCGGCCGTGGTCGGGCGGCACCGGGACATGCCATGCCTTGGCAAGACGCCCTGGTATATCGACCACGACCCGCAAGCTAGGGGGAACCATGACCGAGACGGAACGTCCAACCACGCTGACAGGCCACACTAACGTCCGAGAGGCGGAGGATTTCGATTCCGTTTACATGCAGGGAATTCCGCCCTGGGACATCGGTCGGCCCCAGCCGGCATTCGCTGAGCTGGCTGAGCGTGGCCTGGTGGCCGGGCGGGTGCTGGACGCGGGCTGCGGCACCGGTGAACATACCCTGATGGCGGCCGCCCTGGGCCTGGAAGCCACCGGTTTCGACGTCGCCGCTACCGCGATCGCCATTGCCAACACCAAGGCTCGTGACCGGGGGCTGGAAGCCAGGTTCCTCCAGTTGAACGCCCTGGCGCTCTCGAGCCTCGGGGAGCAATTCGACACGGTCCTCGATTGCGGGCTCTTCCACTCGTTCGGGGACGACGACGACCGCCCGAGGTTCGCGAAAGAACTTCGCGCCTCGATGCCGGTCGGCGCGCATTACTACATGCTCTGCTTCAGCGACCGCCAGGCTGGTGACTGGGGACCCCGCCGCATCCGGCAGGAAGAGATACGCGACAGTTTCGCCGAGGGGTGGACGGTGGACTCCATCAACCCCGCCAAGATCGACATCACGATCGATCCGCATCACGCCGAGGCCTGGCTAGCCGTCATCACCCGCATGTGACGGATCTCCAAAGTGACCAGCCCTTCGTCCTGCCGGCCGAAATGGAGCGTACGCAGCGGCATGGGAATGCCCTCATGCTCGCCAGGCCGACGCTGGTACTGCACCGGGTCGACGATCACCACCGCATCCAGGAACGCCGCTAGCGTCACCCGCACAGCTGGACTCAGATCACCGAATTGCTGCTGAGCCGGACCATCCAGCTCCCATCGGTACACGCCTCAGACGCCGAACCGGGACCGGACCTCTTCCCGGGTCATCGGCATCTCTCCCGCGAATCGGCGTTTCGTCCAGCATAAACGCACCCACTGACATGCCTGCTGCCTACCGGGACGAGGCGCCGCTATCTTCGGCCGTGTTCTTGAAGCGCCGCGACAGCCGAGGTCATCCCATCCGAACATTAGCGAAGCTAAGCAGTTTCGGCAGCCAAACAGGGAGCCAACAGCGACAGACTCCGGGCGACGCCCGGCGACATCCAGCTACCATCCCTGCAGCTAAATACCTCATAGGACGACGGCAGGCGACTTCCTGCGACGGTTCTGGGGTGCCTTCTAAGCAGCGGGTTCGAATCCTGCCGGGGGCGCCAGGTTTCATGGTACCTGACCTGGGCTTCGTGCCACTTCCGTGCCCGATGCTATCCCTGTCTCGCGGAGCGCCGCGCGGGGCGCTGTGCTGACCGCATCGGCAGCTCGCGCTGTCGCTCGTCGGAGGAGCGCTGTTAGATCAGCGCGGCGCGCGTGCTGCGGCCTATGTGATCCACCAGTCCGCGCGGGCTCGCGCCCGCATCGGCATTGGGGGTATTCCCGGCATGGCGCAGGTCCTGGGGGGAGATGGCGGGCAGGCCGACCTTGGCGATTGCGATCCACGCATGGCGGTAGAAGCTGCTGTGCCACGCCGATGAGTCGGCGCGGCGGCGCACCATCAAGGTCAACCTGTTCCCGCCGCACCTACGATGCTCTGCGACCCCATCAGGTCCTCAACGAACGCACACGCGCGGCTTACCTGGCCGTCGAACACTGCGATTAGCGTGCGGCCCTTGGCGGACGCGCTACTTGACTGGGAGATCCTGGTGAGCGCTTTTTGGTGAGGACGGCTCGTCGTGGAGCCAGACGAACTCGTTGATCCCGATCGCCCGGAGCGCTAGGCGCTCGTACCGGGGGAAGGCAGGCAGCGCCGTGGCGCGGTCAACGATCACTGCGCTGGCCACCGTGTGGTCAGCGCCGCGCCAGGTGATGACGCACCCGCCCGCCGCCACGATGTTGCGGTACCAGCCCGCCGCCTCACCGAAGGTAAGCGGCATCACAAATCCTCCGGTAGCGGCCGGGCGGATGCCCAGCGGTGTGGCGTAGGGGCGGCCGGTCTTACGGCCGCGATGATGGACGATCCCGACGACGGGCATGTGCGGGCGCCCGGCGATCCGCAGGACCAGCGGGTTAACGAGGCGGGCGACGGACCTGATCACCCGTCTGGTCCGCGGTCCAAGGTGAAGGGCATTCCCGGCCGGGCGGGCCGGTGCCACTGGACCTGCTGTGGCAGTGGCCCGGCTGTATGGGGCTGGCTGGAAGACCGGCGCTTGCCGGCCCGGCGTTGCGGACATCTGTAGACCTCCGTCTATGGCCGGATCTTCCGGCCTGTTCATCACCAGGGACGAGCGCCGCACGAGGAATGTGACAGGGAACCTGCGCGGGCTCGGGACGCCAACGTCCGGAGCCCCGTGATCGGTCCAGAGCGCAAGGGGTTCAGGGCTGGATTGTCAGGTGCCGCAGCTTGTCCTGGTCGGCGATCAGGTTCAGCGCGGCGATACGGCCGCCCGCGATGGTAAAGCCGATGACCGCGACCGGGGCCTCGCGGGTGCCGAACAGGGCGCCGGGCTCGCCGTTCACCAGCACCGGCTGAGCTAGGTGCACGAACCGCGGCGCAGTGGCCAGGACCTGGCGCGCGACCGGGACGGCCCCCGCGAGCGGCCGGTGGGCGAGCCGGCTGACCGGCCCGAGATCCATGCGGAAAACCACGTCGGGATCGAGTACCTGCAGCAGCGCTTCGAAATCGCCGCCCCGCGCGGCGGCCAGGAAGGCGTCCACCACCCGGCGTTGCAGGGCGACGTCACGATCGGGCTGCGGGGCCGCCTGCACCCGGCGGCGTGCCCGGCTGGCCAGCTGACGGGCCGAGTCCGGGGTCCGGTCCATGATCTGGGCGATATCGTCGAAAGGCACCGCGAACACATCGTGCAACACGAACGAGAGCCGTTCGGCCGGGGTCAGCGATTCCAGCACCACGAGCAGGGCCATACCGACCGAGTCAGCCAGCACCGCCTCGTGTTCCGGGCCGTGGTCGGCGGAATCCTCCACCAGCGGTTCGGGCAGCCAGCTGCCGGGGTAAACCTCGCGGCGGGCCTTGCGGGCCCGCAGCATGTCCAGGCTGATCCGGCCGACCACCGTGGTCAGCCATCCGCGCAGGTCGCCGATGCCGCCCGGGTCGCTGCGGCCGAGCCTTAGCCACGCCTCCTGCACCGCGTCCTGGGCTTCGCTGACCGTGCCGAGCATGCCGTAGGCGACCGCCTGCAGGTGCTGGCGGTTCTGCTCGAACTGCCCGGCCAGCCAGTCCTGCTCGGCCATTTGCTGTCACCCCTGCACATTGCGATTACCTGCCAACAGGACGTAGCGGGATCGCGAAACGTGACATGCGGCTGACCTGGTCACATTCCCCCGGCGGCAGCCGTCCTAGTCGCCGGATGCACGACCTCCGCCCGCAGGCGGTCCAACTTTAGGGAGCACGGCCATGTCCGCACGATTGCACACAGTCAGCGACGACACCAGGCCTGCCGTGGAAGTCCACGGTCTAGGCAAGACCTACCCCGGCGGGGTCGAGGCCGTCCGCGGCATCGACTTCCAGGTCGCTCCCGGTGAGGTGTTCGGCTTGCTCGGCCCGAACGGCGCCGGCAAGTCCACCACCATCGGGATGCTAACCACCACCATCGAGCCCACCAGCGGGTCGGCGCGGCTGGCCGGTTTCGACGTGGTCAAGCACCCGATCGCCGCCCGGGCGGTCAGTAGCGTGGTGTTCCAGGAATCGGTTCTGGACAAGGCGCTGACCGGCCGCCGCAACCTTGACCTGCACGCGCGGCTGTGGGGCATCCCGCCGTCCGCCGCGGCCAGCAAGATCACCGAGCTGGCCGGTGTGTTCGGGCTGTCCGAGGTGATCGGCCGCCCGGTGGACAGCTACAGCGGCGGCCAGCGGCGGCGCCTGGAGATCGCCCGGGCCCTGGTCTCCGAGCCGCGGGTGCTGTTCCTGGATGAGCCGACGGTGGGGCTGGACACCCGTATCCGCTATGAGCTGCTGGACCTGATCAGCGGGCTGCGCGGGCGCACCGGCATGACCACCTTGCTGACCACCCACTACCTGGATGAGGCCGAACGGCTCTGCGACCGCATCGCGGTCATGCACCAGGGCGCGATCGTGGCCATGGACCGGCCGGACGCGCTGCTGGCCCGGCTGGGCCCGGAGCTGGTCGAGCTGCGGGTGGGCAAGGATCCGGACGGCGCGCTGGCCACGATGCGCGCCCGCGGCCTGGCAGCAGGCGACGCGTTCGCCATCGGCTCGACCCTCACCATTCCCCTCGGCAGCCACTCCGCCAGGGACACCATCACCGCCATCGCGAGCCTGGGCATCGATACCGAGGCCATGACCACCCGCAAGCCCACCCTCGACGACGTCTACCTGCAGCTGACCGGTAGCCGGCTCGCTGCCTGATCCACGACACGACACCAAGGAGAACCACGATGACCACCGTCACCGCCGCGCCAGCGGCGATCCCGCTCACCCGCCCCCGGGCACCGGCCCGGCCCTCCCGTCCCGCCGCCTGGGCCACCCTGGCCCGCCGCCGCATCTCGCTCAGCGCGCACACCCCGCGCGAGATCCTCGCCCCGCTGGCCACCCCCCTGCTGTTCGCCCTGGTGATTGCTCCGGCACTGGCGAAGATCATCCAGGCAGCGGGGGGCGGCGGTGCCGACTACAGCACATTCGTCATCGTCGGCACCGTCGGCCTGCTCATCCCGCTGACGTGTACCTTCGCGGGCATCGGCGTTATCGTCGACCGGGCCACCGGCGCGCGCCGCGAGCTGCTCACCGCGCCCATCCCCCGCGCCCTGATCGTGCTCGGCAACATGGCCGTCGCCATCGGCGTGAGCCTGCTGCAAGTCGGTGCGCTGATGGCTGCCGGATGGCTGCGCGGCAGCCACTTCCACGCCACCGCCGGCGGCGTCGCCTGGTTCACCGGAGCCGTGCTCGCATTCACCGTATTCATGTACGGCCTGGCCGAAATCCTCGCCAACCGGATCCCCACCCAGGAGGAATACGTCGGGCTCACCCCCGTGGTCGCGATCCTGCCCTGGTTCATAGCCGGAGCACTGTTCCCGATCACCGCGCTGCCCGCATGGCTCGCCTGGGTCGCCCGCGCCCTGCCCACCACCCACGTCCTGGCGCTGCTGCGCTACGGCGTGCTCGACCGCACCGGCGCCGGCCTGCATGACATCTGGGGAATGACCAGCACCACCACCGACGCCGCCCTCAGCCTGCTGGTCCTGGCCGGCTGGGCGATCCTCATCACCGCAGCGGCCATCCGCGTCTTCACCCGCTCGGCGGTGAACTGACCCGCACACACCCCCCCGAACCTGCTCGCCGGGCCCGCGCACGGGCCCGGCGAGCACCATCCGATCGCACCACCACGCACGGGCAGGCGAGGTGCCCGGCCATGACGCCCCGTGGTCTTGCGGCCGAACATGGATGCTGCGCGCCGGGGGCCAAGCCGCTGGGCGATAGGGAGCAGGTAATGTCCAGGTCCCGGCCGCCCACAGTCAGCGGCACCCGATCGAGGAGGCCGACATGGCTGGCTTTCCTGCTCATCGGTGCCTTGGCCCGGTTGGCGAAGGGTTGATTGCGGCCGAAGGTCAGGGGAGACTGGTGGACGCGAGCCGGCCAGGGCAATGGAATGGCTGAGCCGCTCCCTGGAAAGCGCCAGGCCGGCTCGCGATAGATCCTTCCCTGCAGCGATTCGAAAGGGCGCGGAGACGCTAGCGCGTGTAGGTAAGTGATGGTTGAGTCGCCAGTGACAGCCCCGGGACCTGATGTCCTGCTCGCCACCAAGCTGCACATGCCTAGACCGCGCCCCGGCCAGGTGCTACGCCCGCGACTGACGGCACGGCTCGATGAGGGCCTAGCGCGGGGGCTTATCCTGGCCAGCGCCCCGGCCGGATACGGCAAGACAGTCCTGCTCGCCGACTGGGCCCGGCGCGGCGAGCGCCCGGTCGCGTGGCTGTCGCTGGACGCGGGGGATAACGACCCGGCCCGGTTCTGGCACCACGCGGTAGCCGCGCTGGACCGGGCCCGTCCCGGGACCGGCGACCGGGTGGCTCCGTTGCTCGGCCCGCCGGCGCCGACGTCGTTTCAGGGCTTGGTCACGGCGCTGATCAACGATCTGGCCGGGGAGGAGGCCCTGCTCGTCCTCGACGACTATCACTTGATCGGCTCGCCGCAGGTGCACGAGTCGCTTGCCTTCCTGGTCGAGCACCGGCCGGCCGGGATATGCGTGGTGCTGGCCAGTCGCAGCGACCCGCCGCTGCCGCTGGCGCGGCTGCGGGCACGCGGCCAGCTGGCCGAGATCCGCGTGGCCGATCTGCGGTTCACGCCCGCGGAGGCCGGGGAGCTGCTTCAGCACGCGGCGGCGGCTCTGCCGGATGCGTCGGTGGCGGCGCTGGCGGCCCGGACCGAGGGCTGGGCGGCCGGGTTGCAGCTGGCCGCGCTGTCCCTGCGCGGCCAAGACGATGCCGCCGCGTTCGTGGCCGCGTTCACTGGCAGCCACCGGTACGTCCTGGACTACCTGGCCGAGGAGGTGCTCGAGCGGCAGGACGAGCAGCTGCGGAGGTTCCTGCTCGAGACCTCGGTGCTGGACCGGCTCAGCGGCCCGTTGTGCGACGCGGTCACCGGCCGCGAGGGCAGCCAGGCGCTGCTCGAGCAGGCCGAACGGGCGGGGCTGTTCCTGATCCCGCTGGATGAGCTGCGCGGCTGGTGGCGCTATCACCACCTGTTCGCCGACCTGCTCCGCGCCCGCCTGCAACAAGAACAGCCCAGCCGCGCGGCGCAGCTGCACCGCAACGCCGCGGCCTGGTGCCAGGAACACAAGCTGGCCGATGACGCTATCGGCCACGCGGCCGCGGCCGGGGAGATGCTGTGGGCGGCCCGGATCATCGAGCAGCAATTCGACCTGGTCCACCGCATCCGAGGCGAGGCGGCCACCATTGACCGCTGGCTGTCGGTCCTCCCCGCTGACGTGGTCAGGTCCCGCCCCCGGCTACTGCTGGCGCAGGCCCACCTGGCCGCCGACAGTGGCCACCCCGAGGTCATGGAACCGCTGCTGGACGCGGTTGACTGCGCGCCCCCGGGCTGGGCCGATGAGCCGTTCGAGCCAGCCAGCGGCGCGGCGGCCAGCTTCCTGATCAATGTCCCGGCCATGACCACGCTGAACCGCAGCTATCTCGCCCAGCTCCACGGCGATGCCGAGGCCACGGCCGCGTTCGCCACGCAGACCCTGGCCGAGAGCAAACCAGAAGAAGGGGCGCTGAGCGCCACGGCGCACGGATTCCTGGCCGTGGCCGAATGGCTGCGTGGCCGGCTCGCCGAGGCCGAACGCGCCTTGGCGTCCAGCCTCACCGGGTGGCGTGAGACCGGCCAGCTGACGCTGATCGGATGGGGCTGCTACGAGCTGGTGCTGATCCAGCTCGCCCAGGGCCAACTGGACGGGGCCGCGCTGACCTGCGAGCAGGTCCTGGGCAGCCTGGTCACGTCCGGCCGGCCGGCGCCAGCCGCCGGTCCGAGCTATGCGGGGCTGGCCGAGATCGCCTACCAGCGAGACGAACTCGACGTCGCCCTGCGGCACGCGACCGAGGGAATCACGCTGTGCCGCCAGTTCGTCTACACCCCCCCGCTGGCCGACGGCCTGGCCACGCTGGCGATGATCCGGCAGGCCGCCGGCGATCTGGCCGGGGCGCTGGAGGCGATCACCGAGGCCGGGCAGGCCGCACCGGGTCCGGCCGGCCTGCTCAACCCGGTTCCCGCCCGGCGGGCCCGGCTGCTGCTGGCCCAGGGTGACCTGGCCGCCGCGGCCAGTTTCGCGCAGGACAACGGCCTCGGCCCGGACGACGAGCCGGACTACGCCCGCGAATCCGGGCATCTGGTGCTGGCCCGGCTCCTGCTCGCCCAGGACCGGCCCGGCCAGTCGCTGGCACTGCTGGACCGGCTGCACGCCACGGCGAAAGCCCAGAACCGTACCGGCAGCCTGATCGAGATCAGCGCGCTGCGGGCGCTGGCCCTGGCCGCCACCGGCGATGAGACAGACGCGGTCACCACCCTCGCCGGGACGCTCCTGCTCGCCTGCCCGCAGGGCTACGTCCGGGTCTTCGCCGACGAGGGCCCGCCGATGGCCGCGCTGCTCGGCCGGCTCATCGCGGCCCAGCGCACTGGGTCAGGGTCCCGGGCAGCCGCCGAGGTCCCGCTCGGCTACCTGGCCCGGCTCCAGGGGGCCTTCGGCCCCGGGCGACCAGCGCGCGATTCCGTCCCTTCCGGGATCGTCGACCCGCTGACCAGCCGCGAGCTCGAGGTCCTGGAAATGCTGGCGGCGGGCCGGTCGAATCAGGCCATCGCCGGCGAACTCGTGGTCACCCTCGACACCGTCAAGAAACATGTCGGCCATGTCCTGGGCAAGCTCGGCGCGGCGAACCGCACCGAGGCCGTCGCCCGGGCGCGCGAGCTGAACCTGCTGTGAGCGCGAGGGCGTGTGCAGCCTGCCGGTCGTCTCAGGACACCGCGGAGGTGTGACGGCGAGAACGAGGCCGAACGCGCAGATCAGCACGATCGCGGCGAGCAGCGAGAGCGTCCACTGGCGGCCCCTGGTCGCGGTAGGGGCGCCTCAGTGCCCCGCCGTCGTCAAACAGCGCCACGCCGTTGCACAGCAGATTCCACCCCTGCGTGGGATGGTCTGCGACGACCCTGACCGCGCTGCGACCTGGCGCCAGAGCATCCGGGCACCGCTGGGTTAATCGGGACCGAGGCGGCGTACCGAAATCAGGACCAGGCCGATGTCGCCGACCCGGTTTAGCAGCCCGTGCAGGGCGGCCTGGTCCGCGACCGGGCCGGAGATGACCGTCTGGCTGTCGTCACTGCCGATCGCCAGGCCCTCGAACCAGGCCGTCCAGCGCGGGTCGAGGACTCCCCCGACGCGGATCTCGTAGCGCGATGACCGCGCCGTGTCGCTCATCTGTACCGTCCTTCCGTCAGGTTCCGTGATCTGCAACGCTAGGGGGCAGCACGCGGCATGGCGTCACCTGAAAGTGGATAGGCCGGGTGGAACTTTCCGCGGCGCCCCCCGGCGTCCCGTTCGGTTACCCGGCCCGGCTCCAGCATGCCTTCGCCGCCGGGCCGCGCGCCTGATCCCAGCCCTGCGGCATCATTGACCGCTGACCGGCCGCGAGCTGGAGGTGCTGCGGATGCTGGCGGCGGGCCGGTCAAACCAGGCCAGTGCCCGTGAATTGGTGGTCACCCTGGACACGGTCAAAGGCATGTGGGCCACGTCCTGGGCAAGCTCGGCACGGCCAGCCGCACCGAATCCGTGGCCCGGGCCCGCGTACTGAGCCTCATCCCTGGTCGCGGGCCGTCGCAACCCCGGCCGGGTCACTGCATTCCCGCGAGGGCCAGGCACCAGCGCCGGGCCAGGTTACACCTTGGTGCCCGGTACTCCCCGGAAGATTCCACCCGGCATGTCCCCTTTCGGGCGACGCCTGGCCCGCCGGAACTTCCTAGCGTGCGGAGAACGGAACGCACACCGAAAGGAGGAAGCGCAATGGCCACCGTCAAGCCCGGCCCGTCCAACGGCAGCACGGCGCTCACCCGCACCGCCGCGGCCCCTGCCAGCTGACCCGCCTTGTATCCGCAGCCAGGCGGCGTGCGCCTCCGCTATTCTGTCTTGCTAAGTACCGGTAGCTAGTGATACTGTGTACCTGTAGTCAGTAAGACTGAGTAGCTAAGGAGGAGGTGTTCCATGGGCAAGCAGGTGACGGAGATGCTCAAGGGGACGCTGGAGGGCATCGTTCTCGCGATCTTGTCCGGCCGATCCGCGTACGGCTACGAGATAACGGCATGGCTGCGGGAGAAGGGATTCTCCGACATCGCCGAGGGCACCATCTACGCGCTGCTGATCAGGATCGAGCAGCGCGGCCTCGTCGACGTGGAGAAGGTCCCCTCGGAGAAGGGGCCGCCGCGCAAGGTCTACTCCCTCAACGCTCAGGGACAGGAATATCTCGAAGAGTTCTGGAGGACCTGGAGCTTCCTCACAGAACGGCTCGAACAGCTCCGCGAAGGAGGCAAGTGAAATGGCAGCGAAGTGGATCGAGTTGGTCACCGGGTCGCTCGAGCAGAAGAAGCAGTACAGGCAGTACAAGGCCCGCATCGAGGCTCTGCCCGAGCCGTACGGCACCGCCGCGAAGGCGCTGGAGCGGTACTTCATGTACTACGGGGGCGTCACGGACGGCGAGACCGCCGTCAAGATGCTCGGCGACTTCGCCGACCTCTGGGAGCGTGCCGCGGCCGACGGCACGCCTCTGCGCGCGATCGTCGGCGACGACCCGGTCGAGTTCGCCGATACATTCGCGCAGGCCTACAACGGAAAGCGATGGATCGATAAGGAACGCGCCCGGCTGACCAAGGCGATCGAGGACGCGGAGCGAGGGGAACACGAATGACCACCGACGCAGCCGTCCACGTGCAGGGTCTGGAGAAGTCATACAAGGAGCTGCGTGTGCTGCGTGGCGTGGATTTCGAGGTGGCGCGGGGCAGCATTTTCGCGTTGCTTGGCTCGAACGGCGCGGGCAAGACCACGACCGTGAATATCCTGTCCACGCTGCTCAAGGCCGACGCGGGGACGGCCAGCGTCAACGGCTTCGACGTCGCCGCGCAGGCTGCGGACGTGCGGGAGTCCATCAGCCTCACTGGGCAGTTCGCGGCCGTGGACGAGACCCTTACCGGCCGGGAGAACCTGGTGCTGGTGGCCCGACTGCGGCACCTGAAGGGTGCCGGCCAGATCGCGGACGGCCTGCTGGCCCGCTTCCAGCTCACTGACGCGGCGCAGCGACGGGTGTCGACGTATTCCGGAGGCATGCGCCGCCGCCTGGACATCGCCATGAGCCTCATCGGGAACCCGCCGGTGATCTTCCTGGACGAGCCGACCACCGGACTCGACCCGGAGTCTCGCATCGAAGTGTGGAACAGCGTCAAGGAACTCGCCGGGCAGGGCACGACGGTGCTGCTCTGCACGCAGTACCTGGACGAGGCCGAGCAGTTCGCCGACCGGATCGCGATCCTGCACCAGGGGCGGATTATCGCGAACGGCACCCTCGCGGAGCTAAAGCAGCTCTTCCCGCCCGCCCAGGTCGAGTACGTCGAGAAGCAGCCGAGCCTCGAGGACATCTTCCTCGCCATCACCGGCAGCGACGGTAATGGCAGTAACAACAGCGAGTTGGCCATGACGGCACCCACAACGAAGGAACCATGATGACTACGCACGTCTTCGGCGACACAGCCGTCTTGACGGGACGGTCCATGCGCCATATCACGCGCAGCCCGGACACCATTATCACGACCGCGGTCATGCCGATCGCCTTCATGCTGCTGTTCGTCTACGTGTTTGGCGGCGCGATCAAACATGGGTCGGGCTCGTATGTCACCTACCTACTGCCCGGCATCCTGCTTATCACGATTGCCTCGGGCATCTCCTACACCGCATTCCGGCTCTTCACGGATATGCAGGGCGGGATCTTCAAGCGATTCCAGTCGATGCCGATCGCTCGGTCGTCCGTGCTGTGGTCGCACGTGCTGACCTCGCTGGCCGCCAACCTGATCTCGCTCGTGGTCGTGGTGCTTGTCGCCGTCGGCATGGGCTTCCGCTCAGGGGCGGGAGCGCTGGCGTGGCTCGCGGTCGCAGGCATCCTGTTCCTGTTTACTCTGGCGCTGACGTGGATCGCCGTCATCCCCGGGCTCACCGCCAAGTCCGTGGACGGTGCGGGCGCCTTCGCCTACCCGCTCATCTTCCTGCCGTTCATCAGCTCGGCATTCGTACCCACCGCCAGCATGCCCGGCCCGGTGCGCGCGTTCGCCGACAACCAGCCCGTGACCTCCATCGTCAACACCATCCGCGACCTGCTGGCCCAGCGCCCAGTCAGCACCAGCATCTGGACCGCCCTCGCCTGGTGCCTCGGCATCCTCATCGTTGCCTACGCCCTCGCCATGGCCACCTACCACCGCAAGACCGCCTAAGTCCTGGTGTGCCGGCGGGACCTCAACCGCTGACCCGGGTTCGCGCCTTTCGCTGGTACCCCTGATCCGAATGACCCCATCCCACACCGAGGCAAGACACACCGAGGAAGAGACATGGTAAGCGACAAACACGCAGATGCGACCGACTCCGCGGTCCGCCGGGCAGCTGGCGGGCGCAGGACGCTCACTGCGGGCACGGGGCCGTTCGGCGGGCTCGGGCGGGCCGTGGTGCGCCATCCGTGGCTGACCATTTTGGCCTGGGTGGTGGTCGCTGTCGCCGTGATCGCCACGTCGCAGGGCTTGCCGACCACAAGCAACGAGAGCAGTTTCCTGCCGAAGAGTTATGAGTCGATCCGGGCGGCGGATCTGCAGGACAAGGCGTTCCCGCAGGACAAGCACGTGACCGCGTCAGCGGCCATCATTGTGTTTTCCCGGGCCGATGGCGGGCAGCTGACCGCCGCTGATTCGGCGAAGATCGCCTCGATCGCCTCGTCGCTGGGCGGCAGGCACATTCACGACATTGTGGGTGTCACGGCTGGCCCGGCCTCGCCGAACCGGCTAGTGCAGACGGCCCTGGTGGCCATGCCCAGCAACGTGGTCAACGGGTCCAGCACGGCGGCCGGTGACGCGATCAAGGTGCTGCGCGCCGACATCAAGCCGCTGGTGGCAGGCACCGGCCTGCACCAGGGGGTGACAGGGTCCGCCGCCCAGCAGCTGGACAGCCAGCAATCCAGCCAGCGGGCCGAGCAGATCGTCCTGCTCGCCACGCTCGTGCTGATCCTGCTCCTGCTGCTGGTGATCTTCCGCAGCCCGATCATCGCCGTCCTGCCGCTGATCGTGATCGCGCTGGTCTCCCAGGTCGCGACCGGCCTGATCAGCGACGTGAACAAGGTACTGGACCTCAATACTGACAGCTCGATCTCCACCATCTTGATCGTCGTCCTGTTCGGCATCGGCACCGACTACATCCTGTTCCTGATGTTCCGCTACCGGGAGCGGCTGCGCGCCGGCGAGGACCCCAAGCAGGCCATGGTCAGCGCGGTGACCAGGGTCGGCGAGGTGATCGCGTCAGCTGCGGGCGTGGTCATCGCCGCGTTCCTGGCGCTGCTGCTGTCCACCCTCAGCGTGCTGCGGTCGATCGGCCCGGCGCTAGCCATCGCGGTGGCAGTCACCCTGATCGCCGGGCTGACCCTGGTCCCCGCGGTCGTGTCACTGCTCGGCCCGCGCGTGTTCTGGCCCTCCAAAGCGTGGCGCCGCGAACCCACCGCGGCCCGGTTCGCGGCCATCGGCCGTTCCCTCGGGCACCGGCCCGCCACCTACGCGATCGTGTCCGGTCTAGTCCTGGCGGTCCTGGCCATCGGGGCGTTCAGCTACAAGCCGACCTTCGACCTGTCCTCGGCGGGCATCCCCAGCACTGCCGAGTCACAGACCGCGCTGAAGACCCTGGAGAAGGGGCTGCCGCCCGGCGCCACCGACCCAACCGTCGTGCTCCTGCACCAGCCCTCAGGCAGGGCACTGCCCGCTTCGGACGTGGCCGCGTTCGGCGCGAAGCTCAAGACGCTGCCGGGCGTGGGCGCGGTGGCATCGCCCGAGCTGAGCGCGGACCACGCCACGGCCGCGTACAACGTGACGCTCTCCTATAACCCGCAGTCCACGGAGGCGGTGGACGTGCTCAAGAACCAGCTGCGCCCGGCCGTGCACGCGGCCGCACCCGCCGGCACGTCCGCGCTGACCGGCGGCACCACCGCGGTGTTCGCCGACATCCAGAAGGCCGTCAACCATGACTACGCGGTCGTGTTCCCCACCGCCGCCGTCATCATCCTGCTCATCCTGGGACTTCTGCTGCGCAGCGTGGTGGCGCCGTGGTACCTGCTGGCCTCGGTCGTGCTCGGGTTCGGCGCCACCCTCGGGGCCAGCGTGCTGGTATTCCAGGGCCTCGGCGGCCAGCCTGGCCTGGTGTTCCTGCTGCCGGTCTACATGTACCTGTTCGTGGTCGCACTCGGCACCGACTACAACATCCTGATGATCGCCCGGCTGCGTGAGCAGGCCAAGGAGGGCATGCCGCCCCGCCAGGCAGCCAGCGTCGCATTCCGGCACGCGGCACCGACGATCGCGGCGGCCGGGCTGATCCTGGCCGGAACCTTCGCCTCGCTGACCCTGGCCGGCAACACGATCCTGACCCAGCTGGGATTCGCGGTCGCCTGCGGGATCGCGCTGGCCGCGTTTGTCATGGCCATGTTCTTCTCCCCCAGCCTCACCGCCCTCATCGGACGCAGGGCCTGGTGGCCGGGCCACGCCGCCGAACCGCAGGCACCCGACGGGCAACTGACCCGGGAGGCCACGCACTGAACCGTCTCGCCCGTGCCAGTGAGGCGGGGTGAAGCACCACCGTCCGTAGACGACCGCGGCTTCGGCGGGATGGTCTAGGCGTAGCCGTCCGGGCTGACGTGCCGGCCGGGCCGGCCCCGGGCGGGCGTGAACAGTCACAGAGGCGTGCGCCCGGCCCGTTCGGGAGTAAAGATCTTCATCCCGAACGGGCCGGGGCGCGTGCCCTCGTACGGCGGGGTGCGCGCGCAGGCGGTCGCGGAACCAGCGAGGCCATCCGCGACGCCAGAGGTACCGGCTGGCTCACTTTTCGGGGTCGATCCCGTTCCAGGCTGGCACCTTGACGTGCCGGTGGCCGCGGGTTCCGCTGATGATCACCTTCCGCACCGTGACGTCGTTCGCGGTGGTCGTCTCGTGCAGGTGGCGCCCGGGGTTGGCCGTCACCTGGACGTAGTACGTGCCGTTGGGCAGTTTGGTGATGTCGAACGCCTGGCCTGCGATCGACTGGATGTAGGTGTCGCCCCAGCCGACCGGCATCGTTTCCCGCACCCACAACGCGGTAGTGCTCCCGCACTGGCCCGCGAAGCCGACAAATGACGGCTGCCAGACGGCGTTGGGCAGCAGCAGGTCGACCGGGTCGGTGGGCGCGATGCAGAAACCCGTTTTCTGGCTGCGGAGCACGAGCTTCCCGCCCGAGCCGAGCAGCTTATAGGCGGCGAACTGCTCGAAGTGCCAGTGATTGTGGCCGGGCAGCGAGTCGAATCCCATGGTCCCGACGCGGGCGCGGCCGATAACCCGCCCGTCCTGCCAGAAGTACTGGTATGCCGACATGACGGGTGAGCTTTTGACCCGGAAGCCCTGGACGTCGAGCTGCCCGTTTCCGCCCACCCAGACAGTGGCGGCGAAGTTAAGCAGATCACGCCCCGCGGCATGCGTGGTCCTTATCCCCCAGGCCGGAAGCGGCACCAGGTCGGGAAGCGCGGATTCCGGCGGATTCGTCATCGCCGCAACGGCGGACAGCTTAGCCCGCGCGGCTGGCCGCCGATTCGTCCCGCCGATGACGGCACAGCAGCCTGTTCCCTTCACCACCTTCATGACGACGGTCGCGGAGGCGTGGGCCGGAGGAATGCCGAATAGCCGGGTGTAGGCCGCGGTGATGGATACGGTCACGCGGTAGGTCCCCAGTGCCAGCCGGTACGTTCGGCCGAACTGGGCCGGGTCAACCGCCCATCCCTGTTCTATGCCCCACACCGTCCCGATCGGGAACGGATCCATGGCGCCGCACTGCTGGGGATACGGCGACGCGGGCGGGCTGTCCGGGCTGGCGCGCTCGGGGTCGAACGTATTGGGGCACAGCGTCATCCGGGTGGTGGCGATTACCTTGCCGGCCTTGTTCTTGATGGTGAGCCTGATGAAGTTCTTCAGCCCGTTCCAGCCGTCGAGGACGCTGGCGGGCAGCGGCCTCGTCTGCGGCGGCAGGCCCGGCTGGCTTATGACCTGGGTAATGGTCACTGGATCGGTGTAGCTGGCGCGGCCGACATCCAGCCGCAGCGGGGCTCCGAGCGATGCCACCCAGATGCCCGGGTCCACGAACACCTGTTTCCCGAACCGCTGTGCGGTAATGGTGTGCTGGGCCGCGATCAGCTTGATAGTCGGCCCCTGGGCCGCCTGGGCCGCGTTCGCCTGGACCGCGGGCGCGGACACGGCGCTTACGCCGGTCGCGACGACCAGCCCGGCCACTGTTATCGCGGCTGTAATTACATTTCGTTGCTTCAACGCCCGTCACTTCCCCTGCTCCGCCTATGGCTAATTCCGGCATGCATATTGACCCCCGTGATAGACGGCTGCGAACTCAGACTCCGCTCAGGAACACCCCCGTATGGCGTTGATCATCACGGCATTCGCGCCACGATCAACGGATGAGTTCACCACCAGCATCAAGGCTCGTGCCCAGAATCAACGGCCTAGCGGTGCGATGGGAACCTCCGACGACGCTGGCGGAAATTGGGA
>Ga0207683_10002262_pt1 | contig 16873 bp, 15 predicted proteins | sample KBSM73metaG_FD_184333 | JGI IMG/M metagenome (GOLD analysis project Ga0207683, IMG submission 184333) | Miscanthus rhizosphere microbial communities from Kellogg Biological Station, Michigan, USA - KBS M7-3 metaG (SPAdes) (version 2) | ecosystem: Host-associated > Plants > Roots > Rhizosphere >... | reverse complement strand
CTCGTACCGCTGCCGCAGCTCGAGAAGATCAACATCGTCGACACGCCGGGTCTCAACTCGATCCAGCCCGAGCACGAGGCGACCGCGCGGGCGTTCATCGCGCGAGCCGATGCGGTCGTGTGGGTGTTCACCGCGAACCAGGGCGGCAAGGCGAGCGAGAAGAAGGCGCTGCAGTCGATCAACAGCGAGGGCAAGCGTGTGCTCGGCGTGCTCAACAAGGCCGACCAGCTCTCGCAGGCCGAGATCGACGAGGTCACGCAGTTCATCGGCGGCACGCTCGGCGAGCTCGTCGAGACCATCGTTCCGTTCTCGGCGCGCCACGCGCTGACCTGGAAGCGCGACGAGCAAGGGTCCGAAGATGGGAACTGGGCCGCCCTCGCCGGTGCGCTCGAGGAGCGGTTCTTCCAGCAGGCGCGGCAGCTCAAGCGCGATGCGTGTGCGCGGGCGCTGCGCGGAGTCGTCGTCGATGCGGAGGGCCTGATCGCCGGCTCGCAGCAGCGCGCGGTTGCGGCCGCGGAAGCCGCGCGCACCGGACGTGACGAGCTCGCGGCCTCCGCGCGTGCGTTCGCCGACGCCACCGTGATCTCGGAGCGCAAGCAGCTGTCCGAGCAGGTCGCGACGCTGTACCGGCGCGCCGCGCGCGAGGTGCTCGATCTCGTGCGGCCTCGCCGGCTGCCGTTCTCGTCGCACACCGCCACTGCGGCCGATCGCGACTATCTGATCGCACTGCTCGCCTCGGGGTTCGATGCCGCGATCGAAGGCGGCCGCCGGCGCGTCGCGAACGAGCTGGCGACTCGCAGCCGGTTTGCGGAGCCCGGTGCCCGCGCACTCGCGAATGCCCTCTCGGTCGATGTGGTTGGCGATCTCGAGCGCGTCGCGGCGGATCGCATCGGGCTCGCGCTGTCGCGGGTGTTCGATCGGGCGCGCGCCTACCTGCGCGGCTACCTCGAGGGCGGCTACGTGGAGAGCTTCTTTCGCAACGACGTGCCGCGACTCGAGCTCTCCGAGGACGCCATCTATCACGCGCTCTATCGCTCCGCGCCGGATCTCGATCGCGAGGTCGGAGATCCTCTTGCGCGCGCTGCCACCGACGCACTCGATGCGCTGGCGCGCCGGCTCGACCACTGGGCCGCCGTCGTCGATGTCCAGGTGTTCGATCGGGAGGTAGGTGTCAGTCGTGCCCTGGAGCTGGTCAGAGCTCGGTTATAGTCTCGCCCGGATGGCGAAGCCGAAGCCTCTGTGCCCGAACCGGCTCACGCTCGGCGTCGACGAAGCGGGTCGCGGGCCGGCAATCGGACCGATGGTGATGGCCGCCGTCGCGCTCGACTCCAAGGCCGCCGCGGCGCTCACCCGCAAGGGCCTGCGCGACTCCAAGGCCTACGGCGCCGGCGACGACGCCCATGCGCGGCGCACGGAGCTCGCGGCCGAGGTGCGACTGCGCGCCACGTTCATCGTGCACATCGAGGTCGAGCACACCGAGATCGACCAGCGCGTCTGCCGCGGCGAGCTCAACGTGCTCGAGCGCGAGCTCGCGACGAAGATGATCGACCAGGCCCCCGCGTGCGACAAGATCATCGCCGACGGCAAGCGCATGTTCGCCGCGCTCGGCCTGCGGTACCCGCAGTTCATCTCGTGCGACCGCGCCGAGGAGGCCCACGCGTCGGTTGCGGCGGCCTCGGTCGTGGCGAAGGTGATCCGCGACGATCGGTTCAACGCGATCCGCGCGCGTTACGAGCCAGAGCTCGGCCCGATCGCAGGCGGCGGCTACGCCAACGCGGCGACCCGCAAGTGGCTGCGTGCGTACGTCGAGCGCTACGGCAAGCTGCCCGACGAGGCGCGCCTGTCGTGGCCGTATCCGCACCTCGCGGACCTGCTCGGGACCTCGCGACTGCTCACGTCGCAGGTCGAGCTGTTCACAGACATGACTTGAGCGCGGCGTCCTGCGTGGCGTTCGCGCGGTAGTAGCTCGGGTCCGCCTTCTCGACCTCGTGCGCACACGCCTTCGCGCCCGCACAGTCCTTGCGGTTGGCCGCGGCGCGGCAGCGAGCGAGTGGATCGGCGACGACCTTCTGGGCGGCGCCCTTCTCGACGGCGCCCTTCTGCCCCGGCGCTTGCACCGCGGCCTCGTCAGCACCCTCGAACGCGGAGTCCAGCTCGGGCGCGGCCTGCATGACCGGCGGTGACTTCGACAGATGCTTCGGCGCGGTCACGCGCGGCGGCGGCACGGTCGCCGGGACGGACGGGGGCACGGCCGGCGGCGCGACGTCGTTCGCTTTCGACTCGCTGCGGATCTCGGGCGCGCCCGGCGGCGTCGCGACAGGCTGATCGGACGGAGCCACGATCCGGTCGGGATGCTTGCCCACGACGATGACGCCGCCGAGCAGCACCACGATCGTCGCGAGCGCGAGCACCGGCGGCCGGCGCAGCACGTCGAACAGGCGCCGCCACGCCCCACGGCGCGGATTGGCCATCACCTCGGCCTTCATGCGCGCCGCGGCCATCAGCTCCGCGAGTCCGCGCTCCGGCGGTTCCTCGTCGGGCAGAGACATCCACGGCTTCGGCTCGGTCACGGCGCGGCCTTGGCCAGATCCTTGTATTCGTCGAGCTCGAGCCGCAGCTTCTCGAGCGCGTAGCGCATGCGGCTCTTCACGGTGTTCTCTGGCACGCCGACGACATCCGCGATCTGCTTGAACGGCATGTCGAGGAACTCGCGCATCAGGAACACTTCGCGCTGGTCCTCGGAGAGCGCAGCAATCGCGCGCTGCATCTGCTCGTGGAGCTGCTTGTTGACACTCTTGCGATCGCTGGCCATCTCGGAACCGGGGATCACATCCATCAACGTGCCGCTCTCTTCGCCGGCGTCCATCGGAGCGTCCAGCGATGCGTGCTTGCGATGTTTGCGTCTCCTAGTCTGGTCAACGCACAAGTTCCTCGCGATGGTGTAAAGCCACGTCGTGAACTTGGCCTGCCGCTTGTAAGCCTCCGCGCCCTTGATGACGCGCATGAAGGCTTCCTGCAGCAGATCCTCGGCCGTCTCGCGGTCCCCGACGAACCGCAAGATGAAGTTGTAGACCGGTTTGCGATGCCGCGAGAGCAAGACCTCGAAGGCGCGAACCTCGCCCTTCTGGTACATGACCATCAGGTCTTCGTCGGCGGTGTCGTTGAACATTGCGGTCTTACGGCCCGGGCCACACTAACACGAAGGGAAACGCCCAATGGCGCAGACCCTTACGGGGTCTGACACGTTGGACAGTAATACGTTGCCCTTCCTTGGTGGACCGCGCGCCGGATCGTCGCTTTGCAACGCAGACACGCCTCACCCTCGCGACCATAGACCCACAGGTAATCCGCGTTCTCGCCCTCGGTTCCGTCGGCATCGACGAAATCGCGCAGGCTTGTACCGCCGTTGTCGAGAGCGTTGTGGAGCACCTCGAGGATCGCCTCGGCGAGCCGGCGTGCCGTGTCCTGGGTGAGCTTGTGCGCGCGCTTCGTCGGTCGGAGCTGCGCCTTCCACAGCGCCTCGCTCGCATAGATATTGCCGACGCCGGCGAGCACGCTCTGGTCGAGCACGAATGCCTTGAGCGTCGTCTTCTTGCCGCGCGACCGCGCGTACAGCAGCGCGCCATCGATGCCGTGCACGAGCGGATCGGGACCGAGCAGGCTGAGCCCGGGATGCTGGGCCTCGCGATCGCGCGCGACGACATCGATCTGGCCGAACCGGCGCGCATCGACAAACCGGAGCTCGCGGCCGTCGTCGAGCCACAGCACGAGGTGCGTGTGCGTCGCGCGCGGCGTCGCTTCGCCGACGATCAGAAACCGGCCGGTCATGCCGAGGTGAACGAGCAACGAGTCGGGCGTATCGGTATCGACGAGCAGGTACTTGCCGTGGCGGCGGATCGCCGTGATGCGCGCGCCGACCAGCCCTCGCAGCCTCTTGCGCGGCGGCTTGCGCTGCATGTGGAGACCCTTGCCGCTGTCCCACACCGCGGCGATCTTCGCGCCGACCGCCGGCTGGAGCGTCCGGCGGACGGTCTCGACTTCAGGCAGCTCCGGCACCGGGCTCCAGTGCGTTCGCGAGCGCCGCGAACTCCGGGATGTCGAGTGTCTCGCCGCGCCGCTGGCCGTCGATGCCGGTCTTCGCGAGCGCTGCATCGACCGGGCCGTCGTCGAACTGCGCGCGCAGCGCATTGCGCAGCGTCTTCCGGCGCTGGCCGAACGCAGCGTGCACGACCTTGCTGTAGTGAGCCTCGTCGGCGATCGGCGCGCGCGGCTGAGCGAGCGGGATCATCTTGATGACCGTCGAGTCGATCTTCGGCGGCGGCAGGAACGAGCCGGCCCCGACCTTGATCACCGTCGAGACGTCGACGTAGGTCCGGATCATCACACCGAGCGCGCCGTAGTCGGAGGTCGCGGGCTTGGCGACCACGCGGTCCGCCATCTCCTTCTGGATCATGAAGACCGCGTGCTGCACGCGATCGCGCACATCGATCACCCTGAACATCAGCTGCGAGGCGAGGTGGTACGGCAGGTTGCCGCACACGATGATCTTTCTCAGCGACGCTTCGGCGCGTAGATCGAAGCGCATCGCATCGACCTGATGGATCTCGAGGTTCTCGACCGTGCCGAGCTCTGCGCGCAGCACCCGCACCATGTCCGGATCCGCCTCGAGCGCGATGACCTTGCCGGCGGTGACGCGCTCGACGATCTGCGCGGTCAGCGTGCCGAGGCCGGCGCCGATCTCGACGATCCAGTCCTCGTCGGTCGAGACCGTGGCATCGGCGATCGCGCGCACGGCCCGGTCCGACACGAGGAAGTTCTGGCCGAAGGACTTCTTCGCGCGGAGCCCGTACTTGTCGAGCAGGATCCGCGCATCGGGAAATGGGCCCAGCGCGGCCGCCGCACTGACATGGCCGTTGCCGTTGCCATGCCCGTTCCCGTTGCTCCCGTTCCCGTTGCTCCCGTTCCCGTTGCTCCCGTTCCCGTTCGCGCCGCTCACGCGGTCCTCGCCAGCGGAGCGCTCGGCACCGCATCCAGCTCCAGCCCATCCCTCTCGCCGCGCGCGAGCCGGTGATAGCCGGCGGCTGCGATCATGGCGGCGTTGTCGGTGCAGCGATTCGGCGGCGGAATGTAGACGCGGAAGCCGTCCTCGGCGCCGGCCGCTCGCAGCGCGGCACGCAGGCCCTGGTTCGCCGCGACGCCGCCGCACACCTGGACGTGCTCGAGGCCGTGCTTGCGCGCCGCGCGCCGCGTCTTGCGGACGAGCACCTCGACGATCGCGGCCTGGTAGCTCGCGCACAGATCGGCGAGCGGCTGGCCATCGGGCACGCCGTGCGCGCGCACGTGGTGGAGCAGCGACGTCTTCAAGCCCGAGAACGAGAAGTCCGCGCCGTGCTCGCCCGCGGTCATCGACTTCGGAAACGCGACCGCATGCGGATCGCCCGAGGCCGCGAGCTTGTCGATCACCGCGCCTCCGGGATAGCCGAGGCCGAGCAGCTTGGCTCCCTTGTCGAACGCCTCGCCGGCGGCATCGTCACGCGTCGCGCCGAGCTCGATCACCGCGCCGTGATCGTTCACGCGCACCAGCGACGTGTGACCGCCCGAGACGATCAGCGCCAGGTGCGGCAGCGGCGGCGGATCGGGCTCGAGGTAGATCGCGGTCAGGTGCCCTTCGAGGTGGTGCACGCCGACGAGCGGCTTGCCGGTCACCCACGCGAGCGACTTCGCGGTCTGCAGCCCGACGAGCAGAGCGCCGACGAGTCCCGGCGCATTGGTCACCGCGATGCCGTCGATCTCGTCGAGCCGCGTGGCGGCGGTCTCGAGCGCGGCGTGCACGACCGGCACGACATTGAGGATATGCGCGCGCGACGCGAGCTCCGGAACCACCCCGCCGTACCTCGCGTGGACCTCATGCTGTGACGCCACCACATCCGAGCGCACGATGCGACCATCGTCGACGACGGCCGCTGCGGTCTCGTCGCACGAGCTCTCGATGCCGAGGACGCGCATTACCGCGGTTCTTCTAGCAGCTTCTTGACGGTGCCGGCATCGCGGCCCTTCGGATCGAGCTCGAGATACTTCGTGAGCGCCGTGCGGGCCTCGTCGTAGCGACGGGCCGACCACAGGATCATGCCGCGCTGGTAGTAGGCCGGCGCGTAGTTCGACACGATCCCCATTGCCTGGTCGACGGAGTCGAGCGCGCTATCGATGCGGTTGAGCCGCTGCAGCGCCTTCGCACGCTCGAGATATCCGCGTGCCGTGGGGCGCAGCATGATCGACTGATCGGCGAGCTGGAGCGCTTCCTCGGGATCGCCGTCCTCGAGGGCTGCGAGCGACTTCTCGAGCAGATCGCGCGCCTGCTTGACGCGATCGGTGGCCTCGTCCGCCGAGCCCGATTCCGCGCTTCCCTCGGCGACGACCGCCGCGGCATCGGGCTTTGTAACGCGCGCGTCGGGCTTCGCGACCGCGACGGCCGCGTCGATCCCGAAGCCGACCGGCACCGCTGCATCGGGAGGTGGGGTCGCCGCCATCTGCACCGTCGAGCCGCCGCCCGAGCCCCCTGCGTCGGTCGGTTTCGGATGCTTCTTGTGGCAGTACGAGAACACCGTCGCACCGACGAGGACGGCAGCTGCGGCGATCAGGATCTTCGCGATCGCGCCCGGTCCTTGCGACTGCGCGACGACGCCACCGGCAACCGGCGCACGCGGCGGGGGTGGCGGCAGCGGCTTCGACGGCGCGGGCGCGGGTGGCGGCGCCTCGACGGCAGCAGCTGTCTCGACGTCCGCGTCCGGCACGACCACCGCCGGCAGCTCGCGCGTGTTCCGGCGCGGCATGATCGTGACGAGCTCGCGCTCCGGCTCGGGCTCGGGCTGCGTTCGTGGAGGCGGTGGTCTCAGCTCGCCGGAGGTCTCGTACGAATCGCGACCGTGCGAGCCGATCATGCGCGAGCCCGACTCGTCGCGACGGATCGTGGAGGCGAACCGCTGCGGCGGTCGCGACGGATCGGTCGGCGGCTCGTCCGGCATGTCCTCGGGCTCGTCGGCGATGATCTCCGTCGGCACCGAGTCGTGCTCTTCGATCTCTTCAGGCACTTCTGCGACCTCGGGCGGGGGTGGTGGCGACGGCGCCCGGTCCTTGCGCGGCTCGAGCTGGATCTTCGCGACCGCCGTGCCGTTCGGCTTCGGCGTCTCTTCCTCGAACAGCGAGGGCTCGATCAGCTGCGCGGCCGCGACGGCCTCGTCGATCAGCCGCAAGATCGACGGTCGGTAGCCGCCCATCAGCGGGCCCGGCTCGGCCGTCTCTTCCGACAGCACGTCCGCCTCGTCGGTCGGCATCGTCACGTCGCCGTCGGCGCGCACGGCGACCACCGGCTGGGGCAGCGGCACGTCCGCGCGATCGGCGATGTCCGCGATGTTGATCGGCCCCGAGGCGACGACTTCCATCGGCGTCTGGGGTTCGACCATCGAGAGCGGCATCGGCTTGCCGGTGTCGCGACGAGCGGGACGACTCGGATCGAGATCGAGCAGCATGCCCTCGAAGTACAGGCGCGAAATCGCCTGCAGGCACTCGAGGTCGCCGACATCGGACGAGTCGATCACCTCGAGCAGCGAGCGCTTGCCGTCGATGAGCCGGAGGATGCGGTTGTTGTCGTCGGGGACCTCGCCGAGCCGGCCCGAGAGCTCGATCGTATCGATCTCGAAGCGATGCGACAGCGGCGGCAGCTGTTCGAGCAGGCGCTGCCACTCGTCGAGCCGGCGCATGCCTTCCATCAGCAGACCTTGCGAGCTCGTGCCGATCGCCTCGCGGCGGCGCACCGTCCGGAAGATCACTTCGAAGTCGCCCTCGCTCCACGTCAGCAGGCGATACACCGCGTCCTCGCCCTGCAGCGTGCCGGCCTCGGCGTCGATCACCTTGCCCTCGCGGAAGTAGATCGCGGCCTGGCGCTCGTGTGGCCCGGTGAACTGGATGACGCCCGACTTGCGGCTCACCTCGATCGTCTGGATCACGTCGACGACCGGCATGTCTGCGACGCGCCCGGCGAACCGCGTCCCGTCGCGGCGCTCTTCGAATGCGAGCCGCTGCTTCTTCGCGAGCAGGATGTTGATCCGCGTGACGATCTCTTTGATGTAGATCGGCTTGGTGAGGTAGTCCTCGACGCCGAGCTCGAGGCCGCGGATCTTGTTCTCGATCGCGGTCTCGGCGGTCAGGAACACGAACGGGATCTGCGCCCAGTCGGTGCTCGCGCGAACGCGCCGGCGCAGCTCGAAGCCATCGAGCTCGGTCGGGAACGCGGTCTCCGAGATGATGAGGTCGGGGACGTGCAGCTCGAGCTTGTCGAGCGCGTCCTGGACCGACTCCGCCGGCGTGACGGTGAACCCCGCCTTGCGCAACGACACCTCGAGCACTCGCAGGCTGCGAGTGTCCCCGTCGACAAGGAGCAAGCTTTGCTTCGACACGAGCGCCGACGGGTCGCGTCGGTCGCGTGATCGTATCCAACTACACGAACCGTCGCCACCCGGGTAGCCTCACGTCGTGCGAAGTCCGAAAACTCAGGACGAACCATGAGGGTCGACCTCCCGTACGGCTCGCGCCCCTACGCGGTCGACCTGGGTGGCCGCGACGCCCGCGTCCTCGCAGCTCCCGAGCTGTCGCAGCCTGCGCCACTGGACGAGCTGCTCGACGGTGCCCTCACGGCGCCCATTGCCGCCACGCTCCCGCGCCTGGCTCCCGGCGCCCGCGTGACCGTCATCGTCAGCGACCCGAGCCGGCACGAGCCGCGCGCCGCGATGGTCGCCGCCCTCCGCCGGCACCTGGGCCCTGGACGGTGGACCCTCGCCGTGGCGACCGGTACGCATGGTCCGTGTGACCTGCGCGCGCTCGGCCTGGACGGGTTCGGCGGCGACCCGATCGTCAATCACGATGGCGAGAGCGGCATCGTCGAGGTGGGGACGACCGCGCGCGGAACGCCGGTGCGTGTCCATCGCTGTCTGCTCGAGGCCGATCTGGTGATCGCGACCGGCTGCATTCGCCCGCATTACTTCGCCGGGTTCGGTGCCGGGGCCAAGGCGCTGTTCCCGGGGCTTGGCGAGACGGCCGCGATCCGGATCAACCATCGGCTCAAGACGGCGCCGCGCGCGCGGGCTGGAATCGTCGACGGAAATCCGTGCCGCGAGGATCTCGAGGACGCCGTTCGTCAGATCCCGACGCCGATGTTCCTGCTCGACGCCGTCGCGGGTCCTGACGATCGGGTTCATGCGGCGGTCGCCGGCGATGTGTTCGCTGCGTTCCGCGCCGGCGCCGACCGCGCGCGGCCATGGTTCACCGTACGTGCGGCACCGGCGCCGCTCGTGATCGCGTCCGACGCCCTGCCCGTCAGCGCGTCGCTCTACCAGGCGGCGAAGATCGCAGCGGCGGCGGCGCCGCTCGTCGCACCGGGCGGCACGCTCGTCGTCGTCGCCGAGTGCGCGGACGGTACCGGTCCTCTGGAGACGGTGAACGAGGCGATCTTCCGGATCGGAGTGCTGCCGCGGCTCCCGGCCGGTGCGCGACTCGTGCTCGTCAGCTCGCTCGACGCCGAGACCGTTTCGCGTACGCTGCTAGTGCACGCCGCGACCGTCGCGAGTGCGATTCCGGCGGCTCCGCTGGGCCGCGTTCTGGTCGTGCCCCGCGCGAGCCAGCTCATCTGTGAGGCAGCGTCATGACCATCGAGCAGGCGCTCCGCAAGCTGGGGCTGGATCCGAAATACATCAACAATCTCGAAGCGTTCTTGACGCTGTTCGCGAAGTGGAACAAGTCGATCAACCTCTCGGCCGCGTCCTCGCGCGGCGAGCTGCTCGGTCACCTCACGGATAGCCTGCACGTGGTTCCGCATCTCGGCGCGCATGCGGAGACGCTGCGGTCGATGGCGCCCGAGCCGCGCGACGTTCGCGTGCTCGATGTCGGATCGGGCGGCGGGTTTCCGGTCGTGGTGGCCGCGATCTGCGCGCCCTCGATCCAGTTCACCGCGCTCGAGCCGGTTCACAAGAAGCACGCATTTCTCCGGACTGCCGCTCGCGAGCTCGGACTCTCGAACCTCGATCCGCTCGCGGAGCGACTCGAGGATCACGAGCCGCGCGACTACGACGCGGCGATGTCACGAGCGACGCTGGATCTACGCGAGTGGCTCGAGGCCGGCAGCAAGCGCGTGGTCGACGGCGGCCTCGTGCTGGGCTTCGAGGCCGTGCGGCGCGACGATCTTCCGGCGGCGGTCGAGCGTCACGCGTATTCGATCGACGCGAAGCCGCGCACGATCGTGGTGCTCCACCGCTGACTCGCGCCGCCGAGACAGGCGAGTAATTGCGGTCTTTCTGTGAGTCGGCAGGACCGCGTCAGCGGAGCGCGCGAAGCTCGGTGGCGAACTGGTCGAGCTGCTCGCGATCCGGGCGCCGGAAGCTCTGCTTCGCTTCGACCATCTGCTTCCAGAGGTCAAACGCGGCGTGTTTGCGCGAGCGCAGCGGATACCGCTCGAAGTGAGAGACCACGCGCGGGAGGTCCTGGTGCCGGGTCACGCGGTAGTAGGCGTTCGCGCCGGTCTCGTAGATCCGGCCAACGCCGAAGAACGCCTGGAGGTCGGCGAGGAGCGCCCGATCCGAGAGCGGCAGCTTCAGGCCGAAGTACAGCGCGAGCTGCTTCGACGACCGGCTGAACGTGAACGACCCCGCTCCTTCGACCAGCCCGGTCACGTACTCGGGTGCGAGTGTTTCACGGGAAAATGTGTCCACCAGGACATTCTATACACAGGAATGTTCCTCGTGGAACATTTTCCCGTGGAACGTCACTGGAACAGCGGATCGAAGAGCGTGTCGTCGCCTTCGTAGACCATGATCTTTCCGGGCCATCGCCGGCTGATCTGGTACGCGTTGTCGTGCGTGAACTTCTGGTTCTCTTCGGGACGGCGAGACAGAACGAGCGCCGCGATCGTGCAGCCATCGCGCTCGACCGCATCGAGCGCCAGGAGGCTGTGATTGATCGTCCCGAGCGTGCCGCGCGCGACGACGACCACCGGCAAGCCGATCCGACGGACGAGCTCGTTCTGGTCGTGTTCGGCGGTGATCGGCACCCGCCACCCGCCAGCTCCCTCGACCACCGTGACATCCGCCTGCGCCGCGCCGTCGTTGAGGGTTCGCAGGATGCGATCCAGGTCGATCTGGACGCCCTCCTCTTCCGCGGCGACGAGCGGGGCGACCGGCGACCGAAGCTTGTAGACCCCTCGAAGGTCGCCGTGCTGCCACTGCCCGCTCGCCTGCCAGAGGGCCTGCTGGTCCGAGCCGATCAGCTCGCCGTCGATGCCCTCGCACCCCGTTTCGATCGGCTTGAACGCGAAGACCTTCTTGCCGAGAAGCCGAGCGCACCGCGCCAGGGCCTGGCTCACGTGAGTCTTGCCGACGCCCGTGTCCGTACCCGTAACGAAGTATCCAGTCATGCAGCAGCCTCTCCTATGGCTTGCCATGTTGCGCGCTCGAGGAGCAGGAGTTCGTCGGGACTCACGCTCAGCGGAGGCATCCACACGACGACCTCCCCCAGCGGTCGGAGAATCACTCCGTGCGCACGCGCCCGATCACAGACCTCCGCGCCCAGAAACCGCCCGTCCGCTGGCTTCAGCTCGATGCCGGCCATGAGCCCAACCTGCCGGACCTCGCGAACGCAATCAAGGCGCGCGATTCGTCCGAGCGCCGCGGCCACCTCGGGGACCCGGGCCTGCGCGTTCGGCAGCGTCTCCTCGCGGAGCAGCCGGAGCGACTCGATCCCGACCGCACACGCGAGAGGGTTCGCCGTGTACGTGTGGCCGTGAAAGAAGTGCTTCATCTCGGCGCGTGCACCAAGAAACGCCGCGTAGATCGGCTCCCGCGTGAGCGTCGCCGCGAGCGGCAAGTAGCCACCCGAGATGCCCTTTGCGAGGCATAGAAAATCGGGACTGACGGCCTCGTGCTCGCAGGCGAACATCCGTCCGGTGCGGCCGAAGCCGGTCGCCACCTCGTCGAGAATCAGGTGCACGTCGAACTGCCGGCACAGCGCGGCGACCTTCGACAGGAAGCCCGGCGGGTGGACGAGCATGCCGGCCGCACCCTGGATCAGCGGCTCGAAGATGAACGCTGCGATCTCGGAAGAGCGTCGCTCCAGCTCGTCGGCGATCCGCGCGAGCACGGCCGTGCCGTCGGTTCCGGCCGGTGTCGGAAGCGGGATGCTCTGCACGAGCAACGGACCGAACACGCGGTGAAAGAGCTCGATGCCGCCGACGCCGACCGCGCCGAGCGTGTCGCCGTGATAGGCCTCGGTCATCCGCAGGAACCGCTGCTTTCGCGGACGCCCTGTGAGCTGCCAGAACTGGAACGACTGCTTGAGCGCGATCTCGACCGAGCTCGATCCCGAGTCCGAGTAGAAGACGCGCGTCAATCCGTCCGGCGCGACTTCCAGCAGATCCGCGGCCAGCCGGATCCCGGGCTCGTGCGTGAGCCCGAGAAACGTCGAGTGGGCGATGCGCTCGGCCTGCTCGCGAAGCGCGCGATCGAGGCGCGGATGACAGTGGCCGTGGACGTTGCACCACAGCGAGCTGACGCCATCGAGATAGCGGCGCCCGTCGGTATCGACGACGTAGTTGCCTTCGCCGCGGTCGATGACGAGCGGATCCCACTCGGCCATCTGGGTGAACGGATGCCAGAGCACCCGGCGATCGAGCTCTCGAAGATCCATGGCTGTCCTCGCTAGTGCGGCGCGATGACGCCGCATTGACGCATCGCGTCGTGCAGCATGACCACGTCGGAGTCTGAGTGTCCGGCGGACACACTGATACGGAGCCGGGCGGTGCCGGCCGGAACGGTAGGCGGGCGAATGCCCTGCACGAACACGCCACGCTCGAGCAGCCGGCTCGAGTGCTCCATCACGACGCGGTCGTCACCGACGAGCAGCGGCGCGATCGGCGAGCTCGCGTCGCCACCGAGGCCGGGGATCCGGTCGCGTAGCCCTCGCGCGTTTCGAGCGACCGCCGTGCGGCGATCTTGCCCCTCGCCGCTGCGCACGATCTCGATCGCGGTGCGAACACTGGCAGCGACCGCCGGCGGAAGCCCCGTCGAGAACACGAGCGAGCGGGCACGATTCCACAGCAGCTCGGCGACCGCACGCGTGGTCGCGACGAACGCGCCGAATCCGCCGAGCGCCTTGCCGCTCGTGCCGACCAGCAGATCCGGCACCACGCCACGCGCCGCCGCAATGCCACGCCCCTCCGGTCCCATTACCCCGAGCGCGTGCGCCTCGTCGAGCATGAGCGCAGCGTCGTGACGGCGCGCGAGAACCGCGAGCGCCTCGACATCGGCGATATCGCCGTCCATCGAGAACAGCGACTCGGAGACCACTAGCTTGCGACCGCCTCGCGAGGCGAGCGCGCGTTCGAATGCGCCGAGATCCCGGTGCGGCACCACGACCACCTCGGCGCGCGACAGCCGGCAGCCGTCGATGATGCTGGCGTGGTTGAGCTCGTCGGAGATCACGGTGTCGCCCGCACCGACGAGCGCCGAGATCGTCCCGACGTTCGCCGCGTAGCCGCTGTTGAACATGCGCACGCCCGCAACCCGCAGCCAGTCTGCCAGCGCGGCCTCGAGCGCGACGTGCTCGCGATGGTTGCCGACGATCAACCGGGAAGCGCCGGCTCCCGTCCCACCGGTCTCGAGCGCCGTCGCGGCCGCCCGTGCGAGCCGCGGATCTCCAGCCAGCGCCAGGTAGTCGTTCGACGCGAGGTTGAGCACCGACCGGCCGTCGACCATGGCGCGAGGCCCCTGGAGCCCGTCGAGCACACGCGGCGTCCGCAGCCGACCCGCCGCCTCGAGCTTCGCCAGCTCCGATCGTGCGTCGTCGTCGAGGGACACGGCCGGACCGTATCACTTACCGATGCAGAATCGAGCGAACACCTCGTCGAGGACGCGGTCCCCGACCTCGACGCCACGTAGCTGCGCCAGCGCCTGCGCACCCTGACGCAGCTCCAGCGCCACGACCTCGGGAACCGCGCCCGCGTGCCACGCCTCCGACGCCCGCAACAATGCACCGAGCGCCGCCGTCGCGTCCGCGTGCTGGCGCGCGGTCGTCACGAAGGCCTCCTCGCTTCCTTCGCGCTCCGCCACGCCGGCGACCTCGAGCACGCGCCGGCGCAGCGCATCGAGCCCCTGCCCGGTCGTTGCCGACGTCGCGAGCGCGCCGTGCATCTCGCCTCCCAGATCCGCCTTGCTCCGCACGACGACAGCACGCCTGCCGTACTGCTCGCCCATATCCCACGTGAGTCGGTTGCCATCATTGACCACAACAACAACATCCGCGCTGGCGACGCGCCCCTGCCCGAGCTCGATGCCGCGCGCTTCGATGGCATCCCAGACGTCCCGCGTCGCCCGCGTACCGGCCGTATCGACGATCGTCACCGCAACGCCGTCCCAGACATCGGCGACCTCGAGGTAATCGCGCGTGGTCCCGGGCTGCGCTGCCACGAGCGCACGCTCCTTGCCGACCAGCGCGTTGAGCAGCGACGACTTTCCGACGTTCACCGGACCGACGAGCGCAACGCAGATCCCCTGCCCGACCGCCCTCGCGTGCCGGAACCCACCGGCCAGCGCCATACAGGCGGACCCGATCTCGGCGATCTCGCGCGCGATCGCCGCCGCATCGCCGGCCTCGATGCCCTCCTCGGGAAAATCGATCCGGCCTTCGATCTCCGCCAGCACCGCCAAGGCCCGTCGCTCGAGCGCTTCCGCCGCCGCTCCCAGCCGACCGCCGAGGTTTGCCTGCGCGATCCGCCATGCCCGCTCGCCGCCGGCGTGGATGACCTCGAGCAGCGCCTCGGCTCGTACCAGATCGAGCTTGCCGTTCAGCACCGCTCGCCGCGTGAACTCCCCCGGCTCCGCGATCCGCGCACCGCGCACGATCACGGCCTCGAGCAGGCGCGCCAGGTTCTGGGGTCCCCCATGGCCGTGCAGCTCGGCGACATCCTCGCCGGTGAACGACGCCGGCGCGCGCATCGCGAACGCCAGCACCTGATCGATCCGCTCACCACCCTGCCCTCGCGCCCAGCCGACCCGCACCTCGCGCGTCAGGTCGGCCACGCCGAGCACCTCGCATGCGATCGCGATCGCGCGCGGTCCGCTCACGCGCACGATGCCGACGCCACCGACTCCCGTCGCGGTCGCAATCGCCGCGATGGTGTCGAGCGCGTCTTCCTGGCCGGTCACTCGGCGGCGGCCGGAACGACGAGGATGTGGCGGTCTTCGCCCTCACCCTCGCTGCGGCTCGACAGGCCCGGGATCTCGGCGATCGCCATGTGGACGATGCGTCGATCGTGCGGCGACATCGGCTGCAGCTCGACGATCTGCTTCGTCTGCAGCGCCTTCTCCGCCATCTTCTGCGCGAGTCCACGCAGGCGCTCGACCTGCTTGTCGCGGAAGCCGCCGGCGTCGACGACGATCGGCTTGGTCTTCTCGTCGCGCTTCTCCTTGAACACGGCCTTGTTGACCAGGTGCTGAAGCGCGTCGATCACCACGCCACGCCGCCCGATCACCAGCTCGGTATCACCGGTCTGGATCTCGAGCACCGTCTTGTCGGTGTCTTCCTTGATGTCGATGTCGGCCGAGATGCCCATCCGCTCGAGCAGTCCGAGCAAAAAGTCACTGGCCTTCTCCGCGAGGTCCTCGCGATTCGTCTCCGTCACAGCTGCCTCCATAACCTATCGACGGCCCTTCTTGGCCTTCTTCTTTTGCTGCGGACGCGGCCGGGGCTTCGCGGCGACGATCTCGTCAACCGCAGCATCTTCCGACCCGTCATCCGCCTTCGCTTTCTCGGACACGACCACCGCGCGCGGCGGCTTCACGTTCGCGTCCTTGGCACCCTTGGCCTCGCGCGCCGCGATCTCGTCCTGCTTCGCCTTGAACTGCTCGGTGATCGCCTTGGTCTTCGGGTCGTACTTGTTGAGCCACATCGACTGCACCGCGGTGAGCAGCGAGTTCGTGAACATGTAGAGCGTCAGGCCCGACGGGAACCAGAACGACATCACGCCGAAGCCGAGCGGCATGCCGTACTTCATCAGCTGCTGCTGCGTCTTCTGCGACGGATCGCCGCTCGCCGGCGTCAGCAGCGCCTGGAGGAACATCGCGACGCACATGAGGACCGGCAGCACGTAGTACGGGTCGGCGGCGGTGAGATCGCCAATCCAGCCCGGGATGAAGGCCTGGTGGTAGAGCTCGCCGGCGTTCGACAGCATCCGGTAGAGCGCGATCCAGATCGGCATCTGGAGGAACATCGGCGCGCAGCCGGTCAGCGGGTTGACGCCGTACTGCTTGTACAGCGCCATCGTCTCGACCTGGATGCGCTGCTTGTCGCCGTTGTACTTCTTGTTCAGCTCCTTGAGCTGCGGCGCGAGCAGCGACATGGTCTTCATCGACCGCATCGACTTCGTGACGAACGGCAGCGTGACGAGCTTGACGAGGACCGTCAGGAGCATGACGGCCAGGCCCCAGTTGCCGAGGAAGCTCTTGAACAGGATCAAGAGCCACAGCAGCGGCCGGCCGATGAAACCGAACCAGCCGAAATCGACGACGTCGCGGAAGTGCGTCGAGAAGCCCGCCGCCGTGTCCGCCGCCGTCAGGCGCGACCAGCTGTTAGGTCCGAGGAAGCCAACGACCTCGTACGATGCCGGACCGGCCTGATCCTGGAACACGATGTCCGTGCGCATGAGGCCTTCGGTGCCCTCGGCGTACGTGTGCTTCTCGATCACCCCACCCGCCTGCAGGTGCGGCGCGAAGCCCATCAGGATGTACGGGTGCATGAAACCCGTCCACCGGAAGTTCGTCTCGTAGCGCGGGCCGCC